>Ga0136615_10001234_pt1 | contig 12241 bp, 9 predicted proteins | sample AntDrymUQ2882206_2_FD_106647 | JGI IMG/M metagenome (GOLD analysis project Ga0136615, IMG submission 106647) | Polar desert sand microbial communities from Dry Valleys, Antarctica - metaG UQ288 (22.06) | ecosystem: Environmental > Terrestrial > Soil > Desert | place: Antarctica: Dry Valley...
AGAGGACGCGGGTTCGCTCATAGAGAGCCTGGAGGAGGAAGTCGCGAACCTGCGCGGGGACCTGGAAAGGGCGACCGTGGCCCTGCAGACGGCCCAGGATGAGGTGGCAGCCCGGGGACGCGCGCTGGAGCAGCGGGAAGATGCGACGGTCCCCGGCGCGGAAGCGCGAGCCCTCCATGAAGAGTTGAGCAGGCTTCGCATGGAGAACGCCGACGAGCAACTCCGGCTCCGCAAACAGCACATCGGTGAGATCTCGGCCCTGCGCAAGCAGGTGGAAGAGACGCGCCGCGCCGGAGCGCCCGGCTCCGTGGACCCCGGTGAAGACGTCAGGTGGCAGGAGATCGAGGCGCGCCACGCAGCCGAGCTGGCGTCAGCGAAGGAAGCCTCCCGGCAGTGGGAGGAGGAGCTGCGGGAAGGATACCGTGAGTTGGAGGAGCGCCGGGAGTCCGAGGTAAGGGAGCTGCGGCGGAAGTTGGATGACCAGCGGTCCAGCGTGGAGCGCACCCTGAGAAGGGACTTCGAGAGACGGTTGGCCGAGGAGCGCCAGGCGGCCACCGACACCCAGGAGTCGGCTCTGAAGGCAATCCGGAGTGCCTCCGCCGGGAGGGAGATGGAGCTCCAGAAAGATTACCAGGCCGTCATCGAGAACCAGCAAACCGAGATCGAAACACTCCGAAGCGAACTGGAGACGAGGTCCAGGGAGGCGGAAGGAAGCCTCAGGGAGGCGGTGCGGGAAGTGAAAGCGATCGCCGAGAAGCGCGAGCGCGAGCTTCACAGGACGCACGCGGCCAGACTAAGCCAGGCCAACGAGGCCGCGGGCCGAAGGTTCACGGCGCTTCAAGCCCAGCGGAAAGCGGACAACGAGGCTCTCCAGGCGCGCGGAGAGGCGGAGGCCGGTAGATCCCGCCTTCGATACGAAGAGCGTCTGGCGGCGGAGGACGAACGCCGCAGGTCCGAGACGTGGGCGCTGGAGGAACGCCTCGAGGGGATGAGGATGCAGCGCGAGTCCGAGGTCCGTACCTACGGCGAGCGGTTGCGCGAGATCGAAATCTCACGCCTCTCGGACAAAGACGCCTTCGAGGCAGAGCTGGAGCGAACCCGGACGGCGGAGACGGAGAATAAGTCCCGCCTCGAAGCTCGCGTCACGGAGCTTGAGGACAGCCTCGAAGAAGCAAGCGCGGCGCGCGAGCAGCGAGAGTCCCACCTGGGAGAACGCATCACGGAACTGGAGACGGAACTGGCGGCGGTCGAGCATGCGCGCGCAGGGGAGAAAGTCAGCCTGGGAGATCGAATAGTCGAGTTGGAATCGGCGCTCGATGAGACCGAAAGGACGCGGACGGATGAAACGTCTCGTCTCGAAAACGGCATCGCGGAGTTGCTGAGGGCGCGGGCGGAGGATCAAGCCACGCGGGATGCGGAGAGGTCCCGGCTCGAAGATCGCGTCGTGGAACTTGAAACCGCGCTCCAGGATGCCGAAGCCGCCCGGACGGAGCATCAGTCCAGTTTGGAAGGTCACGCGGCAGAACTGGAGGCCGCGCTCGCGAGCACGGAAGAGACGAGCGCGGAGGAAAGATCCCGCCTGGAGGCGCGGATCTCGGATCTGGAGGCAACGCTCGAAGCGGCGGAAGGTTCGGAAACGCGGCAGAGATCCATCTTCGAAGACCGCATCGCCGAACTCGAGGCGGCGCGAGATGAGGCGGAGAAGAGAGCGGCGGAAGCGAGGTCTCGTCTGGAAGACCACGCTGAGGAGTCGGCGGCGCTGCGCGAATCAGAAGGCATCCGGGCGGAGCAGAGAGACCGGCTCGAGGACCGCATCGTGGAGCTCGAGGCGGCGCTGGAAGAGTCGGAAGCGGCGCGGGAGGAGAAGCCCCTGGAGGGTGGAATCTCCGCATCGGCGAGCGGCGAGGACGCCGAAAACACCGACGGCCGTCTCGAAGAGGCCGAGGCGGAGAGGGTCGCGGCTGAGGAGCGCGCGCGGAGTCTGGAGGAGCAGCTTCGGGAAGCCAGGGAACAGAGCGAGCGGAACGCGGAGGAACTGGAGAGCGTCCGTGAGAGTCTGCGGCGTCTCTCCGACCCCGGGCGAAGGATGCGGGCCGGCATCGAATTGTTCAACACCAGCGAGCATGCCAGGACGGTCGCCTCGATCTCCAAGAGCCTCGGCATGCCGAAAGTCCACTCCGGCACCGGCGATGATGGTGATGGTGATGGCTCTCCCGGCAAGCCCACATTCACCTTCGCGTGGGGCGAGATGGGTTGGCGCCGCTACGTCTCCGACCCCGCCGAGGGCGTTCCTGAACCCAGGGTGTACTTGATCGGCTCCGGCGACGACCCTTCGGAACTGCCGGCCCACGCGCTGGAACCCAACGCCCGCATGGACGCTCGCGGCCGCATCACCCTCGGCGTCCAGGCCCGCTGACGAAACTCCGCCGAAGCACCGGTCAACCGCTAGCGGCTACGCTGGCGGCGGAGGTGGCTCTGGTTGTAGGCGTATAGCCCCTCGCCCCTGCGGGCGCCGACGTAGGCTGCGGCGACGGCCACAATCAGGAGCGCCGCGCTCAGGAGGGCGGCGCCGGGCGCGCGGAATTGCGGGAACGGGTCCTGCCCGGCCACGAAGTTGAGGGCCGGCGAGAGCGCGAACAACACGGGAACGACGAGCACGCCATGCAGCCGCCTGCGGCCCGGAGCCCTGTATCCGGCGGCCATCCCGCCGAAATAGAACGAAAAAGCAACCGCGCAGACAAGGACCCCGGAAGGCAATGCAGAGGCGCGGGCCAGGTCCGGCGAGACGAAGCTGGTGAACAGGGGAGCCACGATCCCGAATACCACGAGCAATCCGATCGCGAGCGAGATCAAAGCTCCAAGCAACACGGCAGTCACGCTCTTGAACATAGAATAATTCTACCAACCGGCGGCCGGGGTCCCGTGATACGGCTCACCCATGCGTGGACTATCCCGCCGGTACGTAGTACCCTCTTCGCTCGTGAGTCGAGTCTCTCCACGCACGCTATCCAGAAGAGAGTTCCTGGCGCTTGCAGGCGCGGGGGTAGCCGGCGCCTCCCTATTGGGGACGGCGGGCTGCGGACGAACACCCGTAAACGACGAGAAGATGAACGTCGTCGTGGTGATCCTGGACAGCCTCCGCAAGGACCACGTCGGGGCGTATGGGAACGATTGGATCCAAACTCCCAACCTCGATGCCCTCGCCGGGGAGAGCCTGCGCTTCACCCGTCCCTACGCCGAGTCGTACCCGACCATCCCGGCTCGCAGGGCCATCCATACCGGCATAAGGACGTTCCCTTTCCGGAACTGGATCCCCCAGCAAGACGATAACGTGAAGCTCTACGGCTGGCAGCGTATCCCCGAGGACCAGACGACGCTGGCCGAGATCCTGGTGAAACGCGGATACGAGACGATGCTGGTGACCGACACCGAGCACCAGTTCAAGCCCTCGATGAACTTCCAGCGCGGCTTCAACGTCTTCGAGTACATCCGCGGCCAGACCACCGACCACTACCGTCCGTTCTACGCGGCGCCCCAGGAGCAGGTGAGCCAGGGGCTCCTCAGGGGCAACCCACAGGCCATGAACTACCAGCTCAGCCAGTACTTCTCCAACAACGCCGGGCGCCAGAGCGAGGAGGATTGGCTCTCCCCGCAGGTCTTCTCCAGGGCCTCCGAGTTCCTGGAGGTCTCCAACTCTGGAACCCCGTTCTTCCTCGTGGTGGACAGCTACGACCCGCACGAGCCCTGGGACCCGCCCGAAGAGTACCTGAAGCTCTATTCGGATGGCCCATACGACGGCAAGGAGCCCTTCTGGCCGCTCTACGGCAACTCCGGCTACCTCCGTGAGCCCGAGATACGGCGTCTCCGCACGCGCTACGCCGCCGAGGTGACGATGGTGGACCGCTGGCTGGGCCGTTTCCTTGACAGGATGGACGACCTCGGACTCTTCGAGAATACGCTCCTCATGCTGCTATCGGACCACGGCGTCGGGCTCGGGGAGCACGGCGTCAGCGGCAAGCCCGCGTTCGCTCTGTGGCCCGAGATCATGGACACAGTATTCCTCCTCCGCCACCCCGAAGGGACGGGCGCCGGAGAGACCAGTGACTACTACGCCTCCACCCACGACGTAGCCCCCACGGTCCTCGGCTCTCTGGGCATCGAACGCCCGGAGGCGATGGAAGGCCAGAACCTCTCGCCCACCCTGGCAGGGAACGAACCCGGAAACCGTCCCCACTTCAGCGCCGCCTACGACAACTACGTCTGGGCCCGCGACGACCAATACGCGATGTTCAGCCGCAACGACTTCGAGGAAGCACGCCTCTACGAACTCACCGAAGACCCAAAGATGGACAACGACATCTACGGCTCGCAGCCCGGCGTCGCCCGCCGCATGTTCCGGGACTACGTCCTAGAAGACGCTGGCGGCCCACTTCCCAACTACGACGTCTAACCCAGGCTACCCTTCCGCGAGCGCCGCGACGAGCTCGCGACAGAAGTCCGGTATGTCCGGGACGACACGGCCCCACACCAGGTTGCCTTCGCGGAATGCGGCCTTGTCAACCCACGTCGCCCCGGCATTCTCCAGGTCGTCCTTGATGCCGAGAGAGCCCGTGGCCCGCGCGCCGTCCACAATGCCGGCGGAGATCGCCACCAGCCCTCCGTGGCAGATGATGCCGACGACCTTTCCGTGTTCGTGGACGCCTCGTACCAGGTCCAGGATCTCCGGGTAGCGCCTGAGCTTGTCCGGCGCCCAGCCGCCGGGGATCACGATCCCATCCAACTCCGCTGCGTCTGCCCCATCCGCCGTGACGTCAGCCTGAGCTTCCAGCGCGTTCTTGCCGTAGAACGGCTCCTCCGTGTCCGGCCCGACGGTGACGACCTCGGCGCCTTCTTCCTGGAGCCGCATCACCGTGACCCAGTACTCCAGGTCCTCGAATCCGTCCGCCACCAGGACGGCGACTTTCTTGCCTTCGAGCTTCAACTTATCTCCCTTCGGTCAGCGTTTCATCTTGTCTTGTTCAAGAGGTCGTCCACCGCCAGCCGCGCCTCTTCGCCGCCGGCCTTCAAGGCGAGGGCAAGCTCGGGGACGGCTTCGGCGCCCCGGCCCGAACGGAGGAGGTTTTCAGCGGTCTGAAGGTGCTTGCGGTAGTCCGGGGGCGACCCGTTCAGGTTTTCGTCCGAGGTTTCGTTCGGGATCTCCTTCGGGGAGGCCGCAGGCTCTTCGCCCCGGACGAGGGCCAGGATCTCCTCTCCGTAGCGGGCGGCGCGGCGGAGTCCGATCCCTTTTATGTTCCCGAGTTCGTGAATGTTCCGGGGCTGGCGGGCGGAGATCTCCTCCAGGTGGCTGTTGTGGAGCACGACGTAGGCCGGAACCCGCTGCTCCCCGGCCTGCGCGCTCCGCCACGTCTTCAAACGCTGCAATAACTCCTCGTCCACCTCTCCGGCGACAGACTCCACGGCGGAGGACCCGGAAGACCGTGCGGGCGCGAGGCGCGGCTCCGAAGGCGCGGTACTGACCGCCAACTGCGTGGACTCGCCGAGGCAGACGTCGCAGCCGGCGCATGGGGCGACTTCTTCCTCGTCCCCGAAGTGGCGGAGGAGGCGTTCGCGGCGGCAGGTGGTGAGCTGCGAGTAGGCTTCGACGTCCCGGATCTCCTTGTAGGCCCGTTTGGAGTGGCTCTCCAGCCGCGCCGTCATATTGCGCTGGCCGCGCTCGTCCAGTAATGCGTCCTTGAGCCGGATGTCGGTGATGGAGCCTCGGGGCACGGCGCGCACCAGACCATCCACCATCAGGCGGTAGAGCGCGGTCTGGGCTACGAGCGGCCGCACTCCGGCGCGCCGGGCCAGGTCCGGCAAGGAGATCACGCCCCGGCCAGGCAGCGCGGCGTGGACGGCGGAGATCTCCTCGCGTAGACCCTCCGGCTCCTCCTCCACGCTCTCGATCTCCACCTCGGCCCACAGATCGTAGTTACGGGAGACCAACCCCGACTCCTCAAGGCCGCGGAGCATGATACCGGCTGCGTCCTGATCCACGCCTCCGAGCGCCGCCAGTGAACCGAACGGAGCATTGATCCTCCCTCCGTTAGCCGCCCCCGCAAGCGCCCGGAAGAACGAGCCGGCCTCCCTGCCGCCGGCTGCGTTCAGGGTGACGAGACGTTGGCGGCGCCCCCGATCCGCGCTCCGGTACAAAACGACGCACTCGGAGGGCTGGCCGTCCCGGCCCGCCCGCCCGGCCTCCTGGATGTACGCTGGCAGGCTCGCCGGGAAGTTCGCATGCACCACGAAGCGAACGTTCGGCTTGTCCACCCCCATCCCGAAGGCGATCGTGGCGACCACCACGGGCACTTCGTCGGTCATGAAGCGTTCCTGCACCTTCGAGCGTTCGGTGGCGCCAAGCCCCGCATGATAATGGGCGGCGTCCACCCCAGAGCGCCGGAGGCCCGACGCCATTTCCTCGCACTCCTTCCGCGTCATCGCGTAGACGATGCCAGGAGGTGGCGAACGGCGGATGACCTCCAGGATCAGGGGCAGTTTGCTCTCCTTCTTTTTCGCCTCGATCACGCGGTACGTGAGATTGGGGCGGTTGAAGCTCGTCACCACGACCTCAGGCGAACGCATCCCGAGCGAGCGCAGGATGTCCTCCCTCACTCGAGGCGTGGCGGTCGCGGTCAGGGCGAGCACCGGCGGATTGCCGAGGTCTTTCACCACCCGCGGCAGGAAAAGGTAATCCGGGCGGAAGTTGTGGCCCCACTCGGAGATGCAGTGCGCCTCGTCAACCACGAAGAGCCCCACCCCGGCCCGCCGCAGAGCCAGCACGAACTCAAGCGACCGCAGGCGCTCAGGCGCGACGTAGAGCATCTTCACCTCGCCTTCACGGACCCTCCGCTCCACCTCCCACCGCTCCTCGTGCGAGAGCCCGGAGTGGAGGGTTGCCGCGTCGCCGACGGAACTCTGGATCAGGGAGTCCACCTGGTCCTTCATCAAGGAGATTAGGGGAGAGATGATCACCGTCAGGCTCTCCTGCATCAGCGCGGGGACCTGGTAACAAAGGCTCTTCCCGCCGCCGGTCGGCATCACCGCCAGAGTGTCCCGGCCATCGAGGACGGCACGGATCACCTCCTCCTGTCCCGGACGGAACGAATCGAAGCCGAATATTTCCTTGAGCACGTTAAGGGGCATGAGCTTAATATAAGCAATCAGCCGTCAGCTTTCAGCTATCAGCCTCCTGAGGCGGAGCGTCTGCGTATTGCGCGTACTTGAAAACGTTACGTGAGACTCTCAAGAGTTGCAGAGTTAGCGTGTCTATGTTTTGTCTCAAAGTTCTAGCTGACGGCTGATTGCTGACCGCTAAGAGCTATTCTTCGCGCTGCTGTTTGGGGGCGAACCTGGGGATGGGGTCCAGGCCGTGTACCCTGCCCGACGGCTCGCCCCAGTCATCCGGTTCGCGGTCCCGGGCCGGCTCCTTCTCGGCGGCGTCGAGCATCTCCGAGAGGGAACTCCGGATCTCCGTTCGCGCCCGGTCGTATGCCAGCTTGAAACCGAAGGCCGGGACGGCGAGCGCCGGGAGCACGCCCAGGAAGAAGACTGGGCTCTGGAACCCCGCGAACACGAACAGCAAGGCGAGCGTCGCCCCGAGTATGAGACCGAGAGACAGATATTCTCCGCGCTGGTTGGAGGCGTCCGCAGTGAGGTTGGCCGCGCACCGCCCGTCCTCCAGGCCCTCAACCCGTAGCTCGACGGACTGGACCTTGAGCAGCGCCCGATGCCCCGAGAAATCCAGCGTGCGGCGCACCGCGCCCACGAGGTCCCCCGGATCGTACAGGGAGCAGGCGTCCGTCTGGCGGCGCAACTTCAGACCCTGCTCCACGCGCATCATGGACTCCAGATGCTCGCGGGTAGGCTCTGCGGGACACTCCATCTCGCGCAAGGCACGCAGCCTGGCGGCGCCGTAGAGCTTCCAGGGGAGCGTGTGGGGCTCGGCCGTCTTCTCGGAGGCGAGGTCCCACATCGCCCGGCGCACGTACGACTCGCGGATGCCCGCCGCGGCGGCCACCTGGACGAGCACCTCAGGGGAAATCGAATCAGGCTCGTCGTCATCGCGGGCACGGCGCCTGGCATTCAACTCGGAGGCGCGGCGCAAGACCATCTCCACCTCGGCCGGCGTCAGGCGTTTTTCGTTGTCTCTAGCCATGCACGGGGCGTGATTCTACAGGTTCTAGAGGCGCTGTTCGCGCTGCGAGGTGATGGACAGAATACGCGGCGTATCCCGCAGATAAGACCAGCCGGAGATGATCGTCAGCACCGTCGCCACCAGCATCACCCACCACCCGATATCCGACATCACGAGACGCCAGCCTTCGCCGTTCGGCATCCCGATCAGGAGTATCAGGATGGCGAGGCTCTGGGCATTCATCTTGGCCTTGCCCCAGCGGTTGGCGGCTATTACTTCACCGGCTTCGAGGGCGACCATCCGCAGGCCGGTGACGGCGAACTCCCGGATCACCATGATGGCAGCCATCCACGCGGCCATCGAGCCTTCGTCCACGAGAGCGAAGAACAGAGAGACGATGAGCGCCTTGTCGGCGATGGAGTCCATGAGCTTGCCGAAGCCGGTGACCTGTTTGCTCCGGCGGGCGAAGATGCCGTCGAAATAGTCCGTGGCGATGGCCGCGACGTACAGCGCTACGGCCACGGCCCTTGCGCCAGGAAACGGCAGGTACAGCGCGATCATCACGGGCGCGACCGCGATCAGACGCGCCAGGGTAAGCTGGTTTGCGAAGTTCATGCCCATATGGTCACCTGTCTTCTCTCCCTCGACCCATTTAACGTAGCACCTTTCGGGCCACGGCTCAAGGTCTACCGGACTACTCGGCGGAGGAACCGCGGATCTGGGCTATGGTCGGGCGGGAGCCGAGTTCCAGGATCCAGTCAATGATCTGCCGCAGACGGTTCTGGGGGCTGTCGAGCTGGCTGACGTAGTATCCGCGCCAGAACAGGGCCGCCAGGAACCCGCTGAACTTCACCCCGAGCGCGTCGTTGACGGCAAACTGGCTGCCGAGGTCTATGAGCTGTCCCCTGGAGCGGTACTTGAACGGTTTGATCTCACCGCCGTCTATGGTTGCGAGCAGGTTCTCGGCGAGCGCCGCGCCCTCCTTGACGGCGGCCTGGGCGTTCGGGGGGACGAACCCGCCTTCGCCATCGGGGATGGTGGCGTTATCGCCCACGGCCCAGACGTTTTCGTAGCCTTCGAGCCGGAAGTATTCGTCCACCTTCGCCCCTTTAGTCTTCTCGACCAGCGGGATGCCGAAGTCCACGAGCCGGGAGTTCGGGCGCGTACCGGCGGTCCAGATCACGTTCTCCGAAGAGATCCGCTGCCCGTCCTTGAACCTCACGCAGTCCCCGGTGACCTCCTCGGCAAGCGCGTTGGTCATCACCTCGATATCGCGGGCGGCGAGCTGGCCGCGGGCGACCCTCCGCAGGCCAGGGTCGAGCTCCGGCAGGATATTCGGCAGCGCGTCCACCAGGAATACCCTGAAGCGGTTGGCGTTTATGCTCGGGTACTCGGGTCCCAGGACCTCGTGGATCAAGACGTGAAGCTGCGCGGCGGTCTCAACGCCGGTCGCCCCCGCCCCTATGACCACGAAGGTCAGCTTCGACTCCGGGACCTCGCCCCCTTCCAGGGTCGCCTCCTCGAAACGCTCGATGACCCGGTCCCGGATCTTCACGGCGTCCGTTATGCCTCTCATGGGTATGGCGTGCTCCTCGACCCCCGGTATCCCGAAGAAAGACGGCTGGGCGCCGAGAGCCAGGACGAGCTGGTCGTAGGTAAATTCGTGCCCGTCGGCCCGCACGGACTTCTTCTCGAAGTCCACGCTCTCGACCTCAGCCCGCCGGAAGCTGGCCCCGAGGTGGATCAGGGTTCGTCTCAAAGGTTGGGCGATGTTCCTGGCGCCTATGTCGCTGGAGACGATGCCAGGCACCATCGGCCAGAAAGTCAGGTAGTTGTCCCTGGCTATGAGCATGACGCCAACGTCGTCGCGGCCGCGGGTCTTCTCGCAGATATGCTTGGCGGCCTTGTAGCCGGCGAATCCGCCGCCCAGGATCAAGATCCGATGCTCGAAATCCCCATAACGCGGCTTCTCCCACGGCGCGTACCGCGGCCCCGGCCTCATGGCCCACCGTAGACCGCCCGCGGCAAGCGCCGCGCCACCCAACGCCAGTCCCGTCTTCAGCAACTTGCCCATGAAAGCCCTCCCGATGCTAGCTTGCTACGATTCGCGGGTCTCGGAGTCCGCAGACATCTCACGAGAACGATTGTACCCAACAAGGCAAAACGCCGAACCGCGCCGGGAAGGCCGAGATCAGATCGCCGCCACGGCCACCGTGACAGTCCTCCTGCGGGGCCCGTCGAACTCCGCCAGGAACACGCCTTGCCAGCGCCCGAGCGCCGGCTCGCCGCCCCGCACGAGCAACGTCTGCGACTGCCCGAAGAGGCTCGTCAGGAAGTGCGAGTCGCTGTTGCCTTCGGCGTGCTCGAAGCGCACGTCCAGGGCGTCCAGGAACGCCCGGGACGCGGCGGCCAGATCCCGGGGCACGTCCCGATCGTAGTCCTCGTTCACCGTCACGGCGGCAGTCGTATGCGTCGAAGATACGATGCAAAGCCCTTCTTCCACTCCCGACTCTCCGACGGCATTTCTTACCTCGTCCGTGATGGAGACGAGTTGGTAACGTTCGCTCGTCTCGACGGGTATGTCCACGATCTTCACACGGGACTCCTTTCGGTCGTTGTAGCTGGTCAGCCAGTCAGCATTTCAGGCAGTCAGGATTTTGCCCTTGCCAACCGACAGTTCCTTTAAATCCCGAGCGCCTCCGGCAACTCCGCGATGCTCCCGAGCACGAGGTCCGCCTCCGTGCTCTGTGTCTCCGGGCGATACTTACCCGTCTGGACCTGAAAACCTTTCAAGCCCGCCGCCCGGGCTCCAGCCACGTCGGATTCCGGGTCGTCGCCGACCATCGCGGCTTCGCCGGGCTCCAGGTTCATCTCCCGCAGGGCCAGCTCGAAGAAACGTCGCTCGGGTTTGCCCACGACCGTCGCGGTTTTGTCGGTTGCATACTCCAGGGCGGCGACAAAGGGGCCGGCGTCGAGCGAGAGCCCATCTTCGCTTCGCCAGTAGCGATTCTTCTGCAACGCCAGGAGGTCCGCGCCGTCCATGAGACAACGGAATGCGGCGTTCAGCTTCGTGTAGTCGAAGGCTTCTCCGATGTCTCCCACCAGCACGTAGTTTGGAGCATCGTCCGTAAACTCGACATCCCCGAGGTCTTTGAGGAGAGACTCGTGTACGAGCGGGTAGCAGGCGTGGTTCCGGATCAAGGCCGCAGCGGCTCTGGCGGGAGTGAATACCTCCGTCTCCCCCACATCGAAACCCAGAGAGCGGAGGTGCGCGTGTACCTCGCTACGCGGCTTGCGGGTCGTGTTGGTGACGTAGCGGATAGTGAGCCCGGCGGACTCAAGACGCCCGAGCGCCTCGCGGGCGCCATCCACGGGCTCGTCTCCGGTATAGAGCGTGCCGTCGAGGTCCAGGAGGAGCCCCTTGAGTTCCATGCGCCCATGATACCCGCTCGAAGCACCGTCTTGAGTAAAATAGGAAGAACCGCGAAGGGTCGATCCTAGAAATAGCCTGCGGTTCTAAAGCGATCAGAAAGGCGAGCCGTAGGGCGAACCTTGCGATAGATCCGGTGCGCGGCGCCTTGGCCCCCCCGTTGGTGGACTGCCTGCAGGCCGGTTCTGCGGATGATCGGCCTTTGGTTTCATCCTAGCCGGCATTTCATAGACGATCTTTAGCACCAATTCACTTAGGTCAATCAGCTGTTCGGCGTCTTCGCGTTCCACAATCCTGATTTCATGGTTCGCTTCGTTGCCCCGGTCCTTGATGTGTGTCAGCCAATCTTTCGAACTGACCGGCAGATGTTTTGAATCCTTCAAATATTCGACGTATTGCCAAAATGTCTTTCCTTCGTCTGCCCCCAAAGCTACCGCAACGTTCATAAGCAACTTCCTACAGCACATCACCGCTGCCGTGTAGGCGTTGACCTTCATGCAGTTACGGGCTTCGTCATACAGGGCAGAGACTTCTTCTGATTGGATATGTTCGACGTTATCGCCGAAGGGTGGTCCGGGTGTTTGTTCATCGTTCCTTGCGAAGAACGTAGGACATTTACATCGATGACATATGTAGATATA
>Ga0136615_10001237_pt1 | contig 12234 bp, 10 predicted proteins | sample AntDrymUQ2882206_2_FD_106647 | JGI IMG/M metagenome (GOLD analysis project Ga0136615, IMG submission 106647) | Polar desert sand microbial communities from Dry Valleys, Antarctica - metaG UQ288 (22.06) | ecosystem: Environmental > Terrestrial > Soil > Desert | place: Antarctica: Dry Valley...
GCGGGACCAGCGCCCACGCGAAGGCGTAGAGCGCCACGCCGACCCCTCCCGCCACGGCAGCGGCGACGAAGCCGACGCGCAGGAGCAGCGGGTCCAGGCCGAAGCGCGGGCCGAGGCCCGCGCACACGCCTCCGAGGACCGCGTGCGAGCGGTCGCGGCGGAGCGGCGCGCGCTGCGTCTCGGGGACGGTCACGACGGGGATGTTCGCACCCGGGCTAGGAGCGGCCGCGCGGCGGTCCGGCCAGGCCGCAGGCGAGCAGGATGCCGCCGACCGCGCCGAAGAGGGCGGGCAGCAGGTAGGCGAACCGCAGGTCGAGCACGTCCGCCTGGTCGAGCAGCAGCAGGCCGCCGAGCGCGATCAGGATGACGCCCGCGACGAGCGAGGCGGGATCGAAGCCCGCGCGCGGCGTCATGCCGTCCCCGCGCAGGCGGCCCGGTTCGGACCGCCCGAGAGGTCGATCTCGTTCCAGCGGTCGCGGCCCCAGCGGTCGTCCGGGCCGAGCGAGTCGAGGCGGTCGCCGACCCGCAGCGCGCCCGCGTCGATGTCGACGTCGAGGTGCACGTGGCGCACGCCGGGCGCCACGCGCCGGTCGTCGTCGACGTCTAAGTGGACGCCGCCCTGCTCCCCGTCGCCGGTGTCGACGGCGCCCAGGCCGACCTCGGCGTGGGTGGTGACGCAGAGGTCCTCGGGGACGAGCACGTCGATCTCGCCCATGCCCAGCGCGAGATGAAGGTCGGTGCGGCCGGGCGGCAGTTCGACGTCGCGCAGGTCGATCCTCATCTCCCCCGCGCCCATCTCGTAACCGCCGGCGAGGTCGGCGACGTCGACGGGCCGAAACGTGCGATCGCCCCACTGGCCGCGCACGTCGAGGTCGGCCGCGGCAACGGCGCCCAGCGGGAGGGCGAGCACCAGGGCGGGGGCGATCAGCCAGCGTGCGCCGCCGCGGAACGCGCCGCCGACGAGGCCGATGCCGCACGCGACGATCAGCCCGCCGATCGCGATCCCGCCGCCCAGCGCGGAGCCGGCGGCCGCGGCGGCGAACGCTCCGGCCGCGAGCGCGAGCAGGACGACGCCGATCGCAACCCGGGCGGCCAGCTGGCCGAGGTGACCCGCGCCGTCGTCGCGCACGACGCGGATGAGCAGGTAGACGACCACGCCGGCCGCCAGCAGCACGACGATCTCGCCGCCCCAGAGCCAGTTCGGGATCAGGAAGGCCAGGGCGACGACGACGAGCAGCCCGGCCCCGACCGTGCGGGCGAGGCTCCAACGCAGCGGCGGGGCGTCCGGGTCGTCGGTCGGCAGGAAGACGAGGAAGGCGAGATAGGCGAACACGCCGAGGCCGCCGGCGAAGGAGAGGATCACGAACGTGATCCGGATGGCGAGCGGGTCGACGCCGACGTGGCGCCCGATCCCGCCCGCGACGCCGCCGATCAGCGAGTCGGTAGTCGAACGGGTCAAGCGCCGCGGCGGCGGCTCGGGCGGCATGGGCTGGGTGGGCGTCTCATCGGTCATGGGCGGCATGCTGCCGCGCCGCGCACGCCGCGACCATCCGGAATTGCCCCGACGCGACCCTATGAGGGACCTACGGCGCCGGCGGCGCCGGCGCGAGGTGCACGACCTTCGTGTGCGTCACCTCGTCGAGCAGCTCGGGCCCGTAGCCGAACCCGCTGCCCGAGCTCCGGCGCGGCTGCGCGGCGCCGCCCGGGGCGCCGCCGAAGACGGCGTTGACCTTGACCGTGCCGACCTCGAGCTCCCGCCACGCGCGCTGGGCGTTCGCGTGCGAGGGCGTCAGCACGACGGCGGCTAGGCCGTACTCGCCGCGGTTGGCCTCCTCCAGCCCGGCGGCGAAGGTGTCGACCACGCGCACGGCGGCGACGGGGCCGAACGTCTCCTGCGTGACGATCGGCGCGTCGCCGGGCGGCCCGACGAGGACGGTGGGCGGGTAGAAGCAGCCGGGGCCCTCGGGCACGCGCCCGCCCGTGCGCAACTCGGCGCCGTTGTGGCACGCGTCCTCGACGTGGTTGTGTACCCAGTCGCGCTGGTCGTCGTCGATCAGCGGCCCCATGTCGGTGGCGGGGTCGGTGCCGCGGCCGACCGTGATGGCCTCCGCCCGCCGCGTGAGGGCAGCGACGAACGGCTCGGCGACGTCGCGGTGGACGTAGATGCGCTCCACCGACGTGCAGATCTGGCCGGCGTTGGCGAACGCGCCGGTGGCGGCCTGCTCGGCCGCCCACTCCGGGTCCACCCCGGCGTCGACGATCATCGCGTCCTTCCCGCCCAGCTCGAGCAGCGCCTTGCTCATGCGGTCGACGCACGCCTCCATCACCTCGCGCCCCGTCTGCACCGTGCCGGTGTGGATGACGAGATCGACGCCTGCGTGGCGCGCCAGCGGGCGCCCGGCGCGCGCGTCGCCGTGCAGCAGCTGGAGGATCCCGTCCGGGAGGTCGGGAGCGAGCAGCTCGGCGAGCCGCGCCCCCGAGAGCGGCGTCTTCTCCGACGGCTTGGAGACCACGGCGTTGCCGGTCACCAGCGCGGCCGCGATCTGGCCGCAGGCGATCGCGACCGGGTCGTTCCACGGCACGAGCAGGGCGACGACGCCGCGCGGCTCGTGCACCATCAGGTCGGCGGCGTCCCAGCCGCCCTGCAGGCTGCGGCCGCGGTGCAGCGGCCCGAGCTCGGCGTACTGCTCGATCGCGCCGATCCCCGCCTCGACGCCGCCGAGCGAGTCCGCGAGCGGCTTGCCGCCCTCGCGCGTCTGCAGCGCGGCCAGCTCCTCGGCGTGCTCGCGCACCCGCCGGGCCCCGGCCTTGAGCGCCGCCGCGCGCTCGCCCGGCGCGGTGCGCGCCCAGGCCGGCTGCGCCGCGCGCGCCGCGCGGACGGCCGCGTCGGCGGCCTCGGCCGAGCCGGCAGGGATGCGCCCGATCAGCTCGTCCGTGGCGGGATCGAGCACGTCGAGGCGGTGGATGGTCCGGGTGTTCACGGTCAGGTCCAAGACGGTCATCGCCGTCGGCGTACCCGGCGCGCCGGCATGCGCAACGTCGCCGATCGCATCAAGCCAGGCCCTATCCTGACGATCAGAGAGACCATGAACAGCGAGCGCACACAGGCCTACGGCCGCGTCCTTCGCACGTTGGAGGACGTCGGGCCGACCAAGCTGCACGGCACCGAGCAGGCGCGGATCCGCGAGGCGGCCGACACGCTGATCTTCTCCGCGTCGCTCGACGAGGCGCGTGCGACGCTCGAGGACATCGACGCGCTGTCGGAGCACCTGATCGAGACCGGCCGCTGGACCGAAGAGCGCGCCACGCAGCTCGCGCACGACATCCTGGCCTGCGGGCCGCTCGCGCCGGTCGCCTAGCTCCCGCCGCAGCGGGTATCCGTGCGTCATGGCGGACGCGGTCGTCGTCGGGGCGGGGCCCAACGGGCTGGTGGCGGCGTGCACACTGGCCGACGCCGGCTGGGACGTCGTCGTGCTGGAAGCCGAATCGGAGCCGGGGGGCGCCGTCCGGTCGGCCGAGCTGACCGTGCCGGGATTCGTGCACGACCGCTTCAGCGCCTTCTACCCGCTCGGCGTCGGCTCGCCCCACATCGGCCGGCTCGGGCTCGAGCGCCACGGCCTGCGCTGGGTGGCCTCGCCGGTCGTCGTGGCCGACGCTGCGGAGGACGGCACGGTGGCGCTGCTGTCCCGCGACGCCGAGGAGACATGCGCGTCGGTCGAGGCGTTCGCGCCCGGCGACGGGGAGGCGTGGCGCGAGATGAGCGCCTGGTGGGACAAGGTCGGCCCGCGCTTCCTGCGCGCGCTGCTCGACCCGTTCCCGCCGCTGCGCGCCGGCGCGCGGCTGGCGGGCGCCCTCGGCCCGCGCGGCCTGATGGAGTTCGCCCGGTTCGGCATGCTGCCGGTCCGGCGCTTCGCCCAGGAGCGCTTCCGCGGTGAGGGCGCCGCGCGGCTGCTGGCCGGCAACGCGCTGCACGCCGACGTGAGCCCCGAGTCACCGGGCAGCGCCCTGTTCGGGATGGTGCTGATCGGCCTCGGCCAGGCGCTGGGCTGGCCCGTGCCGGAGGGCGGGGCGGGGCGCCTGACCGAGGCGCTGGTGGCGCGCCTGCGCGCCGCGGGCGGCCGGATCGAGTGCGACGCCCGGGTCGAGCGGATCCTCGTGCGCGGCCGGCGCGCGGTCGCCGTGCGCTGCGCCGACGGGCGCGAGGTCGACGCGCGCCGCGCCGTGCTCGCCGACGTCGGCGCGCCGCAGCTCTACCTCTCGCTGCTCGCGCGCGACGAGGTCCCCGGGCGCGCGCTGTCGCGCATTCGCCGCTTCCAGTACGACTCCGCGACGGTCAAGGTCGACTGGGCGCTCGACGGCCCGATCCCGTGGCAGAACGCGGCCTCCGCGCGCGCGGGCACGGTGCACGTGACCGGAGGCATGGACGCGCTGACGCACCACTCGGCCGAGCTGGCGCGGGGCCGCGTGCCGGCCGACCCGTTCCTGCTCGTCGGGCAGTACGCGCACTTCGACCCGACGCGCCAGCCGGCCGGGCAGGAGACCGCCTGGGCCTACACGCACGTGCCCCAGGACGTCCGCGGGGACGGCGGCGACGAGGGGCTGACCGGCAGCTGGGACCGCGGAGAGCTCGAGCGCATGACCGCGCGCATGGAGGCGCGGCTCGAGCGCGTGGCGCCCGGCTTCGGCGACCGTGTCATCGGCCGCCACGTCGTGGGCCCGCGCGAGCTCGAGGCGGCCGACGCGAACCTCGCCGGCGGCTCGCTCAACGGCGGCACCGCGCAGCTGCACCAGCAGCTCGTGTTCCGGCCGATCCCCGGCCTGGGGCGCGCGGAGACGCCGATCCGCGGCCTCTACCTGGCGTCCGCCTCGGCGCATCCGGGCGGCGGCGTGCACGGGGCGTGCGGCGCGAACGCCGCCCGCGCCGCGCTGGCGCACGCGCGGATGGGGCGCCTGAGGCGGTAGCGTCGCTGCCCCCTTCTCGCGTACGTCAACGTCCGCATCGAGGGATGGGTTCGATGTCGGGGGCGGAAGACGTCGCATCCTGCGCCCGGAAAGCGCGACGTGCGACGTTCTCCACCCAGGGGTGGAAAACGTCGCATGCGCGGTCCGGATCTCGCGCCGTGCGACGTTCTGCATGCTCTGGGAGCAGAACGTCGCACGCCCGCCGAGCAACCGTCCGCGTGCGACGTTTGCGCCTCACCACCACCTCGAACCCGTTCCCTCAATGCGGCCGTTGACGTGAACCCTCCACTCCCGCCGTGGCCGCGATCCCGGCCAGCAACCACCCGAGGCCGCGCTCGAAGGTCCGGACGAGCTCGGCGCGCGGAGGCCCCACGGCCTCGCGGGCGCCGCTCGCGAACGCGGCGGAACCGATGGCGTGGACGATGAGGGCGCGCTGCGCCTCGCGCGCCCGCGCTCCGGTCAGCCCGCCGCGGGCCAGCAGCGCGAGCATGATCTCGCCCAGGCGCTGCGCGTTCGGCCCGCGCGCGCCCTGTCGCGCGAGGTAGAGCGGGACGAGGTCCGGGTGCTCGAGCAGCACGGCGTGCGTCGAGGCCATCATCAGGCGCAGGCCGCCCTGCCAGTCGCGCCGGTCGGAGTCCGGCGCCCGGACGGCGGCCAGCACGTCGTCGAGCACATCGTCGACCAGCGCGGTCTTCGTCGCGACGTGGCTGTAGAGCGCGTTGGGGGCGACGCCGAGCCGCCGTGCGAGCGCGCGCATCGTCAGCGCGTCGAGCCCCTCCTGCTCCATGAGCGCGCGCGCCGCGGCGATCACCCGCTCGCGGGTGAGGCCCGCCCGCTGGCCGGGGGAACGAGGCCTGGTCACCTTGTCAACTGTACATCGTTCAGCTAAGCTGTACAATGTACAGCTTACGCAAAGGACTTCTCGATGACCCAGATCGCGCTGTTCCACTCCGTCCTCGGCGTCCGCCCGGGCGTCCACGACGCCGCCGAGCGGCTGCGCGCCGCCGGCCATGCGGTCACGACGGTCGACCAGTACGACGGCAAGGTGTTCGACGACTACGACGAGGCGGCCGCCCACGTCGACGCGATCGGCTTCCCGGAGCTCATGCAGCGCGCGCTCGACGCGGTCGCGCAGCTCCCCGACGGCTTCGTCGCGGCCGGCTTCTCCAACGGCGGCGGAATGGCGGAGCACGTCGCGCTCCAGCGCCGCGTGTCCGGGGTCCTCATGCTCTCGGGCGCGCTGCCGCTGGAGATGCTCGGCGCCGCCGCCTGGCCCGCCGGCGTGCCCGCGCAGATCCACTACGCGCTCGAGGATCCGTCCCGCGAGCAGGCGTGGATCGACACGGTGGCGGCCGCGGTGCGGGCGGCGGGCGCGCAGGTCGAGGTCTTCGACTACCCGGGCGGCGGCCACCTGTTCACAGATGCGTCGCTACCGGCCGAGCACGACCCGGCCGCCGCCGAGCTGCTGTGGGAGCGCGTGCTCGCCTTCTGCGCGGAGCGGTGAGGCGCCGGATCGTCACACGTCCGGGAGGATGCGCCCGGCGACCTCACCCAGGCGGTCGCCGCGCAGCACCACGCGGTCGCCGTCCTCGAGGAACGTCCGCGTCGCGCCGCCGCCCAGCGCGACCGGCTCGGCCCCGTCCCAGCTCAGCTCGAGCAGCGAGCCACGCTGGCTGGGCTCGGGCCCGGAGATCGTGCCCGAGCCGAGCAGGTCGCCGGTGCGCAGCGAGGCGCCGTTGGCGGTCAGGTGCGCGATCATCTGCGCCGGGCTCCAGTACACGTGCCGGGCGCTGGTGCGGGAGACCACCGAGCCGGACAGCTCCACCGAGAGGTCGAGGTCGAGCGCCCACGGCTCCTCGCGCAGGTAGGGCAGCGGCTCGGGCGCCTGCGCCGGGGCCGGCACGCGAAAGGCCTGCAGCGCCGCGAACGGCGTCACCCACGCCCCGATCGAGGTGGCGAACGACTTGCCCAGGAACGGGCCGAGCGGCTGGTACTCCCACGCCTGCAGGTCGCGCGCGCTCCAGTCGTTGACCAGCACGACGCCGAACACGTGCTCGAGCGCGGCCTCGACCGGCACCGGGACGCCGAGGCGGCTCGGCGTGCCGATCACGAAGCCCAGCTCGAGCTCGAAGTCGAGCCGCCGGCTCGGGCCGAAGCGTGGTGCCTTCTCCCCCGCCGCGACGAACTGCCCGCTCGGCCGTGTGACGTCGGTGCCGCTCACCACCACGGTGCCCGCCCGGCCGTGGTAGCCGACCGGCAGGTGGCGCCAGTTGGGCAGCAGCGGCTCGCCGTGCGGGCGGAACAAGCGCCCGACGTTCGTGGCGTGCTCCAGCGACGCGTAGAAGTCGACGTAGTCGGCCACCGCGAACGGCAGGAACAGCTCGACGCCGTCCAGCGGGAAGAGATGCGGCTCGACCGCGAAGCGGGCGCCGTCGTCGGCCAGCAGCACGGCGAGCTGCTCGCGCGTGGCAGCCCAGGCCCCCGGCCCGGCGGCCAGGAACACGTCGAGGCCAGGCGCCGCGAAGGCGGCCTGCGCCGCCGGGAACCCGTCGAGCCGTCCGGCGACCGCGAGCCCCGCGAGGTCGAGCACGTGCTCGCCGATCCGCACGCCGACGCGGCGCGCCCGGCCGCCGCCGGCGCTGAACACCCCGTAGGGCAGGACGTCCGGCCCGAAGGCGGAGCCGTCCGGCACCGGGGCCCACGTCACGCCGCTCACCGCGCCGGATGATGGCACGCGCCCGGCGGCGGGCATCGCCACCACGACCATCCAATACGCTGGCGGGCGCATGGCGCAGCGGCGCATCCTCCTGCTCGGCGCAGGCGACCTCACGGACGAGACCTGCGCGGCGCTCGAGGCGTCGGGCGCCGAGGTCGTGCGCCAGGAGGACCCGGAGCACGAGGAGCTGCGCGACGCGCTGACGCAGGGCGCGGACGCCGTCGCGGTCGTCTCGCGCGACGACGCGTGGCCGCTGCGCGCCGCGCTGCTGGTGCGCCACCTCGACGCCGACGTGCCGATCGTCGCCACGATCTTCGACCCGGCCACCGGCCGCGAGCTCGAGCAGGAGATCGACAACTGCACGATCACGTCGCTGGCCGACGTCGTCGCCCCCTCGCTCGCCGGCCCGTGCCTCGGCGACGACCTCGCCGCGGTGCTCGACACCGACCCGCCGACCGCGCTCAAGAGCGACGGCGGCACGGTCGAGCCCGTCTCGCTGCCCGAGGTTCGCGCCCGCCGCGCGCGGGCGCTGGCTTCCGCGATCCTCAAGCCGTTCGACCGCAGCGCCGCGCTCGTGTTCTTCGGCGCGGTCGGGCTGTTCCTGATCCTCGTCGCCGAGACCGTGTCGGCGGCGCTCGTGCTCGACCAGAACTTGGTCGACGCGTTCTACGGGGCGGTCAAGACGCTGGTCACGGTCGATCCCAACCCGGACGTCCAGGACGGGCCCGAGTGGTTCAAGGTCGTCATCTCGCTCAGCATGCTGATCGCGCTGCTGTTCGCCGCCGCCTTCACCGGCGGCCTCGTAGAGCGGCTGATCGGGCGCAACCTCACCGGCCTGCTCGGCCGCCGCGCGGTGCCGCGCTCGGATCACGTGATCGTCGTCGGCCTCGGCCAGGTCGGCCTGCGGCTGTGCATCCTGCTGCGGGCGTGCGGGATCTCCGTCGTCGCGGTCGACGACCAGCCGGACGGGGAGAACGTCGGCCAGGCCCGCCGGCTCGGCGTGCCGGTGGTGATCGGCCGCGGCGCAGACCCCTCGCTGCTGCGGCGGCTCTCGCTCGATCGCGCGATCGCGCTCGCCGCGGTCACGGCCGACGACCTGCAGAACATCAAGGTCACGCTGGCGAGCCGCGCCGAGTCGAGCGACCTGCGCATCGTCCTGCGCGCCGGCAGCAACGCCACGGGCGGCGAGACCCGCTCGCTCGAGCGGCTCGGCCACGTGCGCGACGTGCACCGGATCGGCGCCGTCTACATCGCCGGCCTGGCGCTCGGCTCGGCCGCCACCCACGTCGTGGTGGACGACGAGGTCGCCCACTTGCGCGACGAGGACGGCGGCCTGGAGCGCTGTGCCTATCCGGTCGCGGGCTGACTCGTGTAGATCGTCGGGTCGCCCGCCTTCAGCCAGATCTCCGGGCTCGTGGGCCGGGACGAACGAGCGGTCGCCGCCGGGCTCGCGCGTCGTGGGCACGTTGTCGCCGCCTGGCCTGTGCAGGATGAAGTTGACCGGCTTGGTGTCGTCCTTCAACGGGGTCTCGAAGTACGCGCCGTAGGCGTCGACGCCCGCGCGCTGGCGCGGCGCCGTCCACTCGGTCGCGACCCCTCCGGCGATCGCGTCGCCCCACAGGTGCAGGCCCCAGTCGTCGTAGTCGCCCGCCGGGCGGTTGTAGTGCACGATCGCCGTCGTCACCGGCGGCGCGGCCTGCTCGACGGCGCGCTCCGCGCTGACCACCCGCGTCCCGTCCGGCTCGGTCAGGATCGCGCGATACCGGATCGGCGTCCCGGTCGCCAGCGCGAGGCTCGTCAGGTCGTCGAACACCACGTAGGCCGGCGACGACGAGTCGGAGCCGACGTGGGTCCACGGGCCGCCGTCCACGCTGCGCTCGAAGGCGACGACGTGGGTCGCGCGCTCCGGGTCGGCGACCGCGCGCAGCTGCACGCGGCCGCGCACCTTCGCCCCCGCGGCGGGCGCCTCGATCGTCAGCGCCGGCGCCGGCACGTTGCGCCCCGCGCCCGGCTGCGGCGTTCGTGGCCGCGGTTGTCGCGCACGATCGCGCGGTAGAGCAGCGGCGTGTCCGATTCCAGCCCGGACACGTCGTGGAACACGCGGTAGGGCGCGTTGTCGTCGGTGCCGATCGGCTCCCATCCTTCGCCGGCGCTGGCCTGGAAGGTGACCTCTCGTAGAACGAGCGGCCGTCGACGTCGGCTCGCACCTCCATACGGCCCCGCGACGCGACCGCCGGCGCGGGCGGGCGCAGCGCGATGGTGGGCGCGGCCTGCGAGCGCGGGATGCGCCCGGCCTGCTCGTACACGACGGCCGCCAGGGGCGGCACGATGACGCGCAGCCGGCGGGCGGCGCCCGTGCGGATCCAGCGTGCCGTGGAGCCGTACACGCGCCGGAAGTGGCGCCGGCTCGAGTAGGTCGGGATCGCCACCGTCTTCGCCGTCTCGGCGTTGTTGAGCGCGACGACGTACTCGCGCTGCTCGCGGCGGTCGATGCGCGAGAACGCGTACACGCCGGCCGCGTCCTGCGACAAGCGGTGCTGGTGCACGCCGTCGCGCAGCGCCCCGTAGTCGCGCGTCAGCGCCGCCAGCCGGCGGATCGACCGGTACAGCGGATGCTGCGTGTCGAAGTTCTCCTCCGCGGTGGTCGTGTGCGTCCCGATCAGGTCGTCGTCGTTGTACTCCGGCACGGCGCTCGGGAACATGTCCTGGCGCGCGAGCTGGTCGCCGCCGTCGCCCGTGAAGCCCTGCTCGTCGCCGTAGTAGATGACCGGGTTGCCGCGCGAGAAGTACATCAGCGCGTGCGCGAGCCGGTCGCGCGCGAGCAGCTCCGCGTCGTTCGCCCCGGGGTTCGCGACCGCGATGAAGCGGCCGATCCGGCCCATGTCGTGGTTGCCGAGGAAGGTCGGCAGCTGGTAGGCGTTGGAATCGGCGTCGGTGTACCAGTCGTCGTCCTCGAAGAACGTGCGCAGCAGCTCGGTCGGCTTCGAGTCGGCCGCGAAGCCCTGTGCGGCCGCCTGGAACGGGAAGTCCAGCACCGACTGCATGGCGTTGGTCGTCGTGAAGCGCGACGTGTAGCTCTTCGAGGTGTCGAACACCTCGCCGAACATGAAGAACTCGCGCTTGCCCTGCGCCCGCGCGTAGGCGAGCACCTCCGGGCCGAACCGCTGCCAGAACGCGTCGTCGACGTGCTTCATGGTGTCGATGCGGAAGCCGTCGACGCCGAAGTCGCGGATCCAGGTCTTGTAGATGTCGATCATCCCGTCGACGACCCTCGGGTGCTCGGTGAAGAGGTCGTCGAGGCCGAAGAAGTCGCCGTACAGCGAGTCCTCGCCGACGAAGGTCGTGTCGCCGCGGTTGTGGTAGAGCGTGACGTCGTTGAGCCGGCCCGGGACCTTGAGCTGCTTCTCGTCCTCCTCCAGGACGGGCGTGTACGGGAAGCTCGTCTCGGGGTCGAGCGCGGGGAACGCGCCCGTTCCTGCGAAGTCGCGATCGTCGAACGGGTCGCCATCGGCGTCGCGATAGGGCTCCTCGTCCTTGGAGACGTAGGCCTGACGCGCGCCCTCCTCGTAGCCGATCACGTCGGCCGTGTGGTTGGTGATGATGTCGAAGTAGACCTTCATGCCGCGCTGGTGCGCCGCGTCGACCAGGGCCTTGAGGTCGTCGTTGCTGCCCAGGTGCGGATCGATCTGCGTGAAGTCGGTGATCCAGTAGCCGTGGTAGCCGGCGCTCTTGTCCTCCGGCTGCACCGCCTTGTTCTTGAAGCTCGGGGTCAGCCAGATCGAGTCGGTGCCGAGCCCTTGGATGTAGTCGATGCGCGAGAGCAGCCCCTTGAGGTCGCCGCCGTGGTAGAAGCCGCGCTTCTCCGGCGCGAAGCCGTGCGTCATCTCGTCGCCGGCCAGGAGGCCGCGATCGTTCGCCGGGTCGCCGTTCTCGAACCGGTCGGCCATGACGAAGTAGAAGGTCTCGTCGGTCACCGGGGAGCGCAGCGAGTGCCGTGCGCCATCCGCCCCCACGGCGGCGGCGGGAGCAAGCGCGGCAAGCGCGGCGACGAGTGCAACTGCGGCAGCGCGGATGCGCCTCATGTGGTCTCCCCTTCTCCGAGATCGGCCCTCGCGGCGGTGTGTACCCCGGAAAGCCGGACCGCTCACGGGCGCGCGGAGCGAACCGCCGAGCCGCGCGGCGCCTGCCTGCGCAACTCGGCCTCGAGGTCTTCGTCGTCAGCGTGCTGGAAGTCCACCCCGGCTCCCTTCACGACACCGACGAAGATCTCGACGAAACGCGCGTCGAGCTGCGTCCCGGCGACCCGGCGCAGCTCGCTGATCGCGTCCTCGAACGGCATCGGCGAGCGATAGGAGTCGCGTGCCGTCATCACGTCGAAGCAGTCCGTGACCGACAGCAGCCGCGACAGCAGCGGGATCTCGTCGCCGGCGAGGTTGCGCGGGTAGCCGCGCCCGTCGATCCGCTCGTGGTGGCACAGGACGATCTCGGCGACGTCGGCGTAGCCGTGCACGCGCCCGACGATGTCGGCACCCCGTTGCGGATGCGAGCGGATCAGC
>Ga0136615_10001242_pt1 | contig 12223 bp, 14 predicted proteins | sample AntDrymUQ2882206_2_FD_106647 | JGI IMG/M metagenome (GOLD analysis project Ga0136615, IMG submission 106647) | Polar desert sand microbial communities from Dry Valleys, Antarctica - metaG UQ288 (22.06) | ecosystem: Environmental > Terrestrial > Soil > Desert | place: Antarctica: Dry Valley...
GCCGCGCGGCCGCGCGGCTGCAGGTAGGCGCGAAGGAACTCGTCCACGCCAGCCTCGACCCAGCCGTCCCCGGCGCCGGCGACGAGCCTCCGCGCGACGCGCTCGACGACCGCGCGCGGCGCCGCCTGCACCAGGCCGAGCTCGGGCCGCACCAAGCGCAGGAACGACGCCCACCGACGATCCCTGAGCCAGGCGAGCGATGGGCTGAGAAGCGCGATCCGCGCGGTCCGCTCCGGCGCCCGGAGGCCGAGCTCTATCGCCACCCGACCGCCCATGCTGTTGCCGACGAGGTCGGCGCGGGCGATCCCGAGCGCGTCCAGCAGCGCTATCGCGCTGCGCGCGAAGAAGGCGGCGTCGTACGGCGCTCCCAGCGGCTTAACGGAGTCGCCGAAGCCCGGGAGGTCCATCGCGATCACCCGGTGGTGCGGGGCGAGCGCTTCGATCGTGGGGAGGAACGAGGCCTTGGTGCCTCCGAGCCCGTGCAGCGCGAGCACCGGCGTGCCGCTTCCCGCCTGAAAGGTCGAGATCGCGCCGGCGCGGGTGCGGACGTGGCGCACCTCGAGCCGCTCGGGCTCGGTGGCGCCGCTGGTCGCGGCGAGGAACCCGACGCCGAGGTTGAGGTTATGGCGAATCGACAGGCGGCCCGCGCGGAAGGCGCCCATCCCGCCGCGGAGGTCGCGCGCCACCGAGCTCCAGGTGGCCGCGTCCGCGGTCACGACGGCGTCGGCGCCGGGGCGGTCGCCCGCCCGTTCCAGGCGGGCCCCGGCGTCGCTCACGAGCGCGTCCCACTCACCCCTGCCGGTGACCCCAAGCCGGATCCTCGCCCCGCGCCGGGGAAGGTCGATCGTGCTCGGGTCGAAGCGGGCCGTCAGGGTCTCGAGGGTGGCCGGGGGCGCTTCCCCGCCTCGTCGCTGGCCGTCGCCGGACACCCCCTGAACACTTGCAGGTGCGACCCTTGCAGCGTGGCGCGACGAGGCGGCAGCTTCCTCGAGCGGGCGATCCTGCTCGCTCCCGACCGGGTGGTCAGAGCCGCGGCTCGGCGCGTCGATCGGCCCGAGGAACGCTGGATCCTGGGCCAGCCGCGCGCCGTCCGCGAGAGCTATGCTCGACGCGTCCTCGCGGCCCCCGAGCGCGACCGCGCGGAGCAGGTCTGGATGTTGCGCCAATCGGACGCGGTGCGCGAGAGCTACATTCGCGACGTGCTCGAAGGCTGAACGGCGGCCGGCTCTCTGCCGGCTCCGGCGGCGGTGTAATCAGCGCCCGAGGCGCTCGATCACGGCGTGGGACACCCGGGCCGCGTCGGCAACCGTGCCGTAGTGGACGTTCTCGGGGGTGTCCGTCGGCCAGTGGTAGTTGGTCGGGAACCTGTAGCGATCCACGGAGCCGATCATCGCCGTCGGAAAGCCGAACCGGAGCGCAGTCAACCCGTCGGTGCCGTTGCGAAAGCGCAGGTTCGGCCACAGGAACACGCCCAGCCCGCCGGCGCACTCGCGGACGAGGCGCAGGAAGTCCTTCGGGTACTCGCGGATCCCGAGCATCCCCTCGCCCTCGAGCAGGAGGAGATGCGGCGAGCCGACCGTGTCGAGGCAGATCACATGGGTGCTCTCGCGAGGCAGCGCGTCGAAATGGCGCCGGCCGAAGGCCTCCATCCCCTCCATGAAGGACTCCTCGGAGCCCGTCGAGAGGAGAATCACCCGTACGCCGCCAACGGGCTCGTCGGTCAGCGCGCGCGCGACCGACAGGAGCGCCGCCACGCCCGAGAGGTTGTCGTTCGCCCCAGGGACCACGCTGCGCAGTCCGATGTCGAGCAGGGCGAAGGTGTTGGCCGCCGATATACCCGCCCCGACGCGGCGCGCGCGGCGCATGCCGAGCAGCGCCCCGAGGCCCACGAGTAGCGGGCCGCCGAAGGCCGCCCACAGCGTCGGCGGCGTCGTGTTCGTGCGCTCGAGCAGCCGCGGGAACCGACGCGCGATCGAGCGAGGAAGCTCCGGGTGGAAGACCAGCCCGCTATGCGCGGCGTCGTGGTGGCTTGTGAGCAGCACGGTCCGCGGGGCGTCGGGCGCTCCGAGCTCGCCGACGACGTTCGTGGTGGTTCGCTTGGGTAGGACGCGCCGGAGTGCGCGCGGCCCGATGCGCAGGTCGTCCGCGACCGCGGCGGCTGCGGCGAGCCCGAGGACGCCGGCGCGGACCCGAGAGCGGCCGAACCCCGCGAGAGCGGCGACGGCAGTTGCGATCCCGATCGGCCACCAGTACGTCCCGTGAACGCGCTCCTCCTCGATTCGGGCGTCGATCCCGAGCTCACGCAGCTCCGAGGCGATCAGCTCGGCCGCCTGGCGCTCACCCGGCGATGCCGAGGGTCGCTCGATGGCGGCGAGGCGCGTGATGCGCTCGCGCAGCTCGGCCTCGGTCAGAAGCGGCATCGGCAGGGGGAGTTCTGGAAGGCTCGGAAGGCTGGGAGTGCGAGCCGTGGCGTCGGCCGCGGCGCCCGGAAAGCTATCCGGCCGCGGCCTGCTGAGCGCTGACGGCAGCCTGCGCCTTCGCGGCCTGGCGCTCGGGCGGCACGCGCACCACGTCCCAGGCGAGGCCCACCCGCTCGAGCAGCCGGATCAGCAGGCCCGAGGGATCGACCTCGAGTCGCCGCAGCCCATGGAACGCCGACGTCGGAAAGGCGTGGTGGTTGTGGTGCCACGCCTCTCCGAGCGAGGGGATCGCGAGCCAGGCAACGTTGGTCGAGTGGTCGTCGGTGTCAAAGCGCCGCCGGCCGAAGAAGTGGCAGATGGAGTTGATGCTCCACGTCACGTGGTGCACGAAGAAGACGCGCACGAGCCCGCCCCAGAGCAGTGCGGTGAGCCCACCGGCGAGCGTTCCGGTGATGGCGAGACCGAGGGCGAAGGGGATCGCGAGCCCCAGCAGCGCGAGCGCCGGGAACGCGTGGCTCAACCGGCGCATCGCCGGGTCGGCGAGGAGGTCGCGTGCGTACCTGCGCGCACCGGCCTTCGCCTGGGTGTTGAAGAGCCAGCCGACGTGCGCGTGGAGCAGACCGCGGATCGACCCCGCGAAGCCGGTCTCCGGATCGAGGTGGGGGCTGTGGGGGTCGCCCTCCTCGTCGGCAAAGGCGTGGTGCTTGCGGTGGTCGGCCACCCAGGCGATGACCGGCCCCTGCACCGACATCGAGCCGAGCGCGGCAAGCGTGACACGCAGCGGGCGAACGGTCCCGAACGAGCGGTGCGTTAGCAGGCGGTGAAAGCCCACGGTTACCCCGAGCGCCGTGGCGAGGTACATGCCGGCGAGGATCGCGAGGTCGAGCCAGCCCACCAAGCTGTTCCAGAGCAGGACCACGGCCGCGAGGAAGCCGAGGAAGGGTAGGACGACGGCGATCAGGTTGGTTGCCTTCTGGATTCGGGAGCTGTCTGCCGACTCAGCGGAGGGCCACGCCCAGGAGCAGTCCGCGATCGCGGGCGAGGCGGAGCGCCGGCGCCGGCGGTTGCTGGCGCTACTGGTCCAGTCGCCGCCAGCCGACCCCGCCGTGGTGCGATCGGCGGCGGACGAGGCGGCGTGGCCGCTGCCGCCCATGCTGGCCGTGATCGCGCTGGATGCCCGCGACCCGCGGCGGGTGGCCGCGCGCCTCGGCACGGGCGCGATCGCCGCCCGCGTCCAGGAGCTCGACTGCGCCGTGATGGCCGACCCGGACGCGCCCGGGCGGCGGGCGGAGGTCGAGCGGGCGGCCGCCGGGTCCGAGGGTGCGCTCGCCGCGGTCGGCCCGACCGTCACCTGGCAGGACGCCGCCGAGAGCTTCACCCGCGCGCGCGACGCCCTCGCGCTGGTGCGCGAGGGCGCGCTCGAGGTCGGCGACGGCGAGCGACGCGCGCGGGCCGGGGGCGGCGCGCTGGTCGTGGCGCAGGAACATGTCACCGAGCTCCTGCTGGCGCGCGAGCGGCGGCTGCTTTCCGACCTCGCGAGCGACCTGCTCGCGCCGCTCGCGTCGCTGACGCCCGCCGCGCGGCGCCGGCTGTCAGACACGCTGCTGTCCTGGCTGCGCCACCAGGGGCGACTCGACCCGATCGCCGCCGACCTCGGGATCCACCCTCAGACGGTGCGCTACCGCCTCGGCAGGGCTCGCGAGCTGCTCGGAACTGCGGTGGACGACCCCGACCGGCGGCTCGAGCTCGAGCTGGCGCTGCGCGCGCGGCGGCTCGAGGCGAGGGTCGTGGAGGAAGCCCGACCGCAACCGGTTGGCTGAGCGGCTAAGGTGCCGCCGATGGCGCGGCTCGAGCCCGGCGACGCGTTCCCTGAGCTCACCGTCCAGTCGGTGGACGGCCCGGTCGAGCTCGTCGGGCGCTGGAGACGCGGCCCGCTGGTCGTGGCCTTCATGCGCCACTTCGGGTGACCGTTCTGTCGCGAGCACCTGGCCCAGTTGGACCAGGCAGGCGAGGAGATCGGCGCAGCCGGCGGCGAGGTCGTCGCGATCTTCCAGTACCGGCCCGAGCCGACGAGGAACTTCTGCCGGCGGCGCGGCGTGGAGCTCGACTGCTTCGGCGACCCGGAGCGCGACGGCTACGTCGCCGTGGGCCTCGAGCCGGGCTCGGCGAAGGAGTACGGCGGCCCGCAGCTGGCGAAGGGGTTCGTCAAGGCGGCGCTCTCGGGACACGTCGCGGGGAGCCCGAAGGGAGGCGACGTCTCCCAGCGGCCGGGCACCTTCGTCGTGGCCCCCGACGGGCGGGTGGCGCTCGCCCACTACAACAGCGATTCGGCGGACAACCCGCCGAACGACGCCGTGATCGCGGCCGTGCGCGACGCGGCCGGGTGAGTCCTCCGCGGGGCGCACATGCACGCGGGCCGGCCGGGCCGCCGCCTCGCGTCGCGATCTCCGGTGGCTAGCGGGCCCGACCGCGTCTTCGTCACCGGCGCGCTCGGCTCGATCGGTCGCGCGGTGGCCGACCGCTACCGGGCGCTCGGGGCGGACGTCTCGGGGGTGGACCTGCGCGCCGACGCGAGCCGCGCGGTCGTGGCCGCCGACGTCGCCGAGCCGGGCCCCTGGCAGCGAAGAGCCGCCCGGGCGGACCTGGTCGTGCACACCGCCGCGACCGTGTCGTTCGGGCGCATCGACCTCTGGCGGCCGAACGTCGTCGCCACCCGCAACGCGCTCGACGCGGCGATCGGTGCGGGGGCGCGACGATTCCTCCACTTCTCGTCGGTAACGGTCTTCTCGTTCGACTTCCCGGACGGCGTCGACGAGACCTACCCGGTGCGGATGAGTGGCGTGCCCTACGCGGACACGAAGATCGCGAGCGAGCAGGTGGTGCTCCAGGCGCACGCTGCCGAGGCGATCGAGTGCACGATCGTCCGGCCGGGGGACGTCTACGGGCCGGGCGTGCGCAGCTGGACGATCTTGCCGGTGGAGGAGATCAGGGCGCGGCGGCTGCTTCTGCCCGCCATGGGCCGCGGGCTGATGAGCCCCCTCTACATCGACAACCTGGTGGACGGGGTAACGCTGGCGTCGGGGCCCGACGGCGCCGGGCGCGTGTTCACCCTCACCGACGGCGCGGGCGTCACGACGCGCGAGTTCTTCGGCCACTATCACGCGATGCTCGGCGCCGGCCGGCCCCGGCTGGCGCCCACGCCGCTCGCCCGTCGCCTGGCCGCGCTGGCGGGCTGGAGCGTGCGCGCCGCCGGCGGGGTCACCGAGGCGAGCCCGACGGCGGTGGACTACCTCTGCCGCCGTGGGAGCTACTCGATCGAGAGCGCCCGGCGGCAGCTCGGCTTCCAGCCGGCCGTGGGGCTCGAGGAGGGCATGCGCCGGACCCATCGCTGGCTGGGGGAGGCGGGCCTGCTCGGCTGATGCGCGCGGCCGTGGTCGGACACGTCGAATGGGTGGAGTTCGCCCGCGTCGAGCGCGTGCCGGCCGCCGGTGAGATAGCGCACGCCACCGAGACCTGGGAGGAGGTCGGCGGCGGCGGCAGCGTGGCCGCCGTGCAACTCGCGAAGCTGGCCGGAACGTGCGACTTCCTGACCGCCCTCGGCGACGACGACCTGGGCGCCCGCGCACGCGCGCGGCTCGAGGAGATGGGCGTGCGCGTCCACGCGCGGGTCGCCCGCGACACGCGGCGGGCGCTGACGTTGCTCGAGTCGAGCGGGGAGCGCACGATCACGACGCTCGGCGAGAAGCTCGTGCCACGCGGTGCCGACCCGCTCCCCTGGGAGTCGCTGGACGGAGTTGACGCGCTCTACTTCGTGGTCGGCGACGTGCCGGCGTTGCGGGCGGCGCGCGGGGCGCGCGTCCTGGTGGCGACCCCGCGCGACCTCGGCACGCTGGTCGAGGCCGGCGTCGGGCTCGACGCGCTCGTGGGAAGCGGCACCGACGCGGGTGAGCGCTATACGGCGGGCGAGATCAGCCCCGAGCCGTGGCTCGTGGCACGGACGGCGGGCGTCGCGGGCGGCGAGTTCGTGGCGGCCGAGGGGCGCACCGGCCGCTGGGACGCGGCGCCGCTGCCCGGCCCGGTGGCGGACGCCTACGGCGCCGGCGACAGCTTCGCCGCTGGGCTGACGTTCGCGCTCGCCGAGGGCAGGGACGCGCAGGAGGCGCTGGCTTTCGCAGCCCGCTGCGGGGCGGCCTGCATGGCCGGCGACGGCCCCTACGAGGGCCAGCTCGCCCGGTCCGGCCGGGGCTGAAGCTCTAGCCCGGAGTCGGCGAGTAGTTGGCGGGCGGGAACGGCTGCTTGCCGCTGCCGCCGGTCAAGTCGAGCCACGTGCCCCGGGCGCCGAGCCCGGGAGAGCGACCGCGAGCGCGGCGAACGCCGCGGCCACGAGGACCGCGAGAATGGAGCGCGGAGAGAAGATCATCGGCGCGACGTTAACCGCCCGACGGGCGCTGGTGAACGCTGCCCAGAGCTTGCACGGCCTATCCGACCGAATCGATCCGTTGGACGGCTCTAGTGGTCGGCCACGCGGCCGCCCTCCGGCGCGATCGGCAGGGCGGCCTCGACCCAGGCCCGAAGGCCGCCGTCGAGGTTGTAGGCGTCGAAGCCGGCCGACCGAAAGGCGCGGGCGGCCATCGCCGAGCGCGATCCGAGGCGGCACGCAAAGACGACGGGGCGGTCGCGCGGGACGGTCTCCGCCTCCGATGCGAGGCGCTCGAGCTCGACGTGGCGGGAGCCCTCGATGTGGCCGGCGTCCCGCTCGTAGCGCTCGCGCACGTCGATCAGCTCCGCGCTGTCGCTCGCAAGGAGGTCGGCGACACGCTCGGGCGACAGGTCGTGCTCGGGCTCGGAGAACGTGCTCACGCGCCGAGGTTAGATGAGTCGACTCTGGGCCGGCGCGCTCGGATAGCCTCCCGTGCGCGTGAGACGAGCAGTCGCGAGATCCGTCGCCGCGGTGGGCGACCGAATCCACGCGGTGCGAGTGCTCGCCGGCGCCGGCCTCGTGCGCCCGGCGCGGCCGGACCGGCTGGTACGGAGCGGGCTGGCACTGCACCGCTGGGGCCCGACGCCGGCGGCGGGTTACGAGGCGTCGGCGGCCCGCTTCTCCGACGAGGCGGCGATCATCGACGAGCTCGGGACGCTTACCTTCGGCGAGGTTCAGCTTCGGACCAACGCGCTCGCCCACGGCCTGTCCGATGCGGGGATCCTGGAGGGCGACGGGGTCGCGGTCATGTGCCGCAACCACCGCGGCTTCATCGAGACGACGATCGCGCTTTCGAAGCTCGGCGCGCACGCGCTGTTTCTCAACACCGCCTTCGCTGCCCCGCAGCTCGCGGACGTCGTGGCGCGCGAGAGGCCGAAGGCAATCGTCTTCGACGAGGAGTTCCGCGAGCTGCTCTCGGAGGCCGCCAGGCGGCGCAAGCGCTTCGTCGCGTGGCACCACGACGCAGCCGACGCCCCAAGCGACCCGACGCTCGAGGAGCTGATCGCTCGCGGCGATCCGGCCAACGTCGTGCCACCGGCCGAGAAGGGCCGTGTCGTGATCCTGACCTCCGGCACCACCGGGACGCCGAAGGGTGCAGCGCGCAGCCAGCCGGAGACCGTGGATCCGGCCGTGACGATGCTCTCGCGGATACCGCTGCGTGCCCGCGAAACGACCGTGATCGCGGCGCCGCTCTTTCACTCCTGGGGCTTCGCGCACTTCACGCTCGGGCTGTTGCTCTCGTCGACCTACGTGTTGCGGCGACGCTTCGACCCGGAGGCGACCCTCGCGCTCGTGGCGCGCCACCGCGCCACCACGCTGCCGGTGGTCCCGGTCATGCTCCAGCGCATTCTCGAGCTGCCCGAGGAGACGCGCCGCGCCCACGACGTCTCCTCGCTCAGGGTGGTGCCGGTCAGCGGGTCCGCGCTTCCGGGCGACCTCGCCCGGCGCTTCATGGACGAGTTCGGCGACGTCCTCTACAACCTCTACGGCTCGACCGAGGTCGCGTGGGCCACGATCGCCACTCCGAGCGAGCTGCGCGAGGCGCCCGGGACCGCCGGCAGCGCGCCGCGCGGCACGGTGCTGAAGATCCTCGACGAGGAGGGACGACCGCTCCCGACCGGCCGCACCGGTCGCATCTTCGTCACCAACGAGATGCTCTTCGAGGGCTACACCGGCGGCGGCGCGAAGGAGGTCGTCGAGGGCCTGATGAGCACCGGCGACGTCGGCCACCTCGACGGACGCGGGCGGCTGTTCGTCGAGGGCCGCGACGACGAGATGATCGTCTCCGGCGGCGAAAACGTGTTCCCGGCCGAGGTTGAGGACCTGCTCGCGCGCCACGACGCGGTCGGCGAGGTCGCTGTCATTGGCGTCGCCGACGAGGACTTCGGCCAGCGCCTCAAGGCGTTCGTCGTGACGCGCGTGGGCGCGACGCTCTCAGACGACGAGGTCAAGCGCCACGTGAAGTCGAACCTCGCCGGCTACAAGGTGCCGCGCGACGTCGAGTTCATCGACGAGCTTCCCCGAAACGCGACGGGCAAGGTGCTCAAGCGCGAGCTCGCCGAGCGGTAGCGTCGGCGACGGTCGCAGCCGGCGTGGGATGAGCATCGACTTCGAGCGGGAGGGCCTGCTCGACGACTGCTCCGGCGAGGAGGCGCGCCTGGCGCGGGCGAAGCTCCTCGAGCGCCTGTCCGATGACGGCGTGCCGCTCGAGGACCTCCGGCGCGCGGTGGAGGAGAGCCGCCTGGCACTGATTCCGGCCGAGCGCGCCCTCACCGGGGACGCCGCCTTCACGGTCTCCGAAGTCGCCGAGCGCGCCGGCGTGGAGGCCGAGCTCCTGCTCGCCGAGCAGCAGGCGCTCGGCATGCCGCGGCCCGGCCCCGATGACAGGGTCCTGACCGAAGACGACCTCACGGCGGCTCGAGTCCTGCGCAAGCTGCTCGACGCAGGGTTACCGCGCGATGGCATCCTCGACGTCGCGCGTGTGGTCGGGCAGGCGATGGAGAACGTCGCGGCGGCGTCGCGCCAGCTCGTGGGCGAGGCGCTCCTGCAGCCGGGAGACAGCGAGCTGGAGGTGGCCCTGCGCTACGCGGACGCGACCACCGAGCTCACCCCGTTGATGGCATCGCTGCTCGACCACCAGTACCGCCTTCGCCTGCGCGAGGGCCTGCGCCAGGCGACGATCGGCCAGCAGGCGCTCGAGTCCGGCGAGCTCACGGGCGCGGTCGAGGTCAGCGTCGGCTTCGCGGACCTCGTGGGCTTCACGCGGCTCGGCGAGCGACTGCCCGCCCCGGACCTCGGCCGGCTGGCCGGACGGCTGGCGACGATGGCGGCTGAGCACGCGGAGCCGCCGGTGCAGCTCGTCAAGACCATCGGCGACGCCGCGATGCTCGCCTCGCCGGACAGCGCGCCGCTGCTCGACGCGCTACTCGGGCTCGTGGCCGACGCGGACGCCGCCGGCGAGGACTTCCCGCAGCTGTGCGCGGGCGCGGCGCGCGGTCCGGCGCTCGCCCGCGGGGGCGACTGGTACGGCAGGCCGGTGAACCTCGCGAGCCGCGTGACCGACGCGGCGCGTCCCGGCAGCGTGCTGGTCACCGGCGACCTGCGCGAGGACGCCCCCGACGACGCCTACCGATGGTCGCGCGCCCCTGCGCGCCGCTTCAAGGGCGTCGAGGGGCGCGTGCCGATCTATCGGGTGAGGGCGCAGAGCCCTGAGGACACCGACGAGAAGTAGCGGGTCTCAGGGCTTGAACCGCCGCAGGCGCGAGGCTCGGGTGGGCGCTTCACCCGCGGCTCGCTCGAGCGAGTCCCCAACCAGCCACAGCGTGGGCGGCCACAGACCGGCGAAGAGCGCCCGCCGTTCGGCGTTCGGCCGTTCTTCCTGGTCGAGGGTCTTGGCGCGGATCCACAGCGCGATGCACAAGCCGATCGCCCCGAGCGAGAGCAGATGGAACTGCCACCCTCGAAAACCGACGTCGCGAAGAGCTCGGGTCAGCATCCGCTCCTCGTACCCCCTTTAGGAGTTTTCAATGCAGGTGTTACCGGATCGCGGGAAGGGTAGGTGCCTGACGTGCCGGACCCGCTGTCTCGCTCACGTCGCCTCGCCACGGCCGCGCGCTGGCCGCTCGGCGTGACTCTCACGTCGTGGCGCTACATGTGGCGAACGACCCCCCTATACAGGAGCGAGGCGGAAGGGTCCCTCGATCTCGACGCTCCGCCAGAGATCCCCGGGGGCGTGGACCGGCGGGAGCTTCAAACGCTCGAGCACGGCGCCGGCCCGCTCTTCCATCGCCGTTATCGAGCTCGGATTCGATCCGCGGCACTCTCGAAGGAAGCGCTCATCGACCGGTTGAGCGGAGATCCGGACCGCGCTGCGCCGTCCGAACTCGCGAGCTTCCAGAAGGTGCGTGGAGAGAAGGGGACGATGCGAGTGGGCGATGAGTTCGTCGTGCGGATGCCCGGACCATGGGACGGCCCGGTTCGCGTGGTGGACGTGACGCCGAGCTCGTTTCGCCTGGCCACGCTGACGGGCCACCTCGAAGCGGGACAGATCGAGTTCCGAGCCGCGGGTGGGGCCGGCAACCTCGTCTTCACGATCGAGTCCTGGGCTCGAAGCGGCGACCGGCTGTGCGAGGTTCTCTACGACCGGCTTCGGATGGCCAAGGAAGTCCAGCTGCACATGTGGACCTCGTTCATCGAACGGGTAGTCGAGATCGCCGGCGGTCGGCGGGCCGGTGGGGTGGAGATCCGCACGCGGCGAATCACCGTCGATGAATGATCGGGGCGTGCTCACGAGGCCGGCGATGCGCAGGGCGCTGGAGGGCCTGCGCGATCGACCGCTGAACTTCGACCTCACCGAGCTCGATTCTCACTCCCGGGGCCCGGGCTGGCACCTGGACGAGCGATCGCAGCCGCTTCCTCCGGAGCCGCCCGGACCGCCTGAGCCGGGCGGAAGCTACGAGGTGGCGCGTCGGCTGATGCTCGACTACGAGTTCGCGGATCCCTCACTGGTTCGCGCGATCTACTTCGCGGACGCCCCGCTAGACGGTCGCGACATGCTCCTTCAGCTGCGTTTCCTCGTCCTTCGCTTTCGCGTCGGCGTTCGAGTCGTGGCGGTCCGCGAGGGGACTCGAACGCGCGCCGGCCGCCCGGTCGCGCTCTTCGGTTGGAGCTACGCGACGCTGGAGGGTCACCTGGAGGTGGGTCGCATGGACTACGACGTGCGCAAGTGGCTCGACTCGGGCGCCGTCGAATTTCGCCTCAGCGCCGTCTCACGGATGGCGAACATCCGCAATCCCGCGATCCGTCTGGGGTTTCGGCTGTTCGGCCGCCGCGAGCAGCTGAAGTTCTACCGGCGTTGCGGCGAGCGCATGGCCCGCTTCACCGAGATGGAGCTCCGGAATCCCAAGGACGCGCGCGGCGCTCATGTCGTCGACGACGTGGCGATCTCGCCTGCGACCGGCGAGCAAGCCGAGGAGCGCCGCTAGCCTCCCGACCTCAGTCGTCGCTCGAGTCCCTCGACTCGCCGGACCCCTCCGACTCGGAACCATCCGAATCCTCGCCCTCGCGCCCCTGCTCGAGGTCACGTTCCCCCGGCTGGTCCGCTGCGTCGGGGTCGGTCGGTCCGCCGGGGATCGGCTCGCCCTTGTATTCGTCGGGGTTGTCCACCTGGTCGCCCTCGATGCTCACATCGCCGCCCTCGTGGTGGCGCAGCGACGAGGGGCCGAGCTTCTGCTCGGGTCCCTCGTGGTAGCCGTGGGTGCCCTCGGGGCCCCCGAAGGTCTCGTACTTCGCCTTGCCCTGCGGCCAGTCCTCGAGGTTCTCC
>Ga0136615_10001244_pt1 | contig 12210 bp, 20 predicted proteins | sample AntDrymUQ2882206_2_FD_106647 | JGI IMG/M metagenome (GOLD analysis project Ga0136615, IMG submission 106647) | Polar desert sand microbial communities from Dry Valleys, Antarctica - metaG UQ288 (22.06) | ecosystem: Environmental > Terrestrial > Soil > Desert | place: Antarctica: Dry Valley...
GCCCGCCTCGACCCCCTGGGCGGTGAGCCGGAAGCCCTCGCCGGCCGGCTCGAGCAGCCCGTCGGCCGCGAAGCGCTCGAGGTAGGCGCTCAGGGTGCCGGCGGGCACGGCCAGAAAGCGCGCCAGCTCGGCCGGCGTCGGGGCCTCCGCCAGGCCTTCCGCGCGCATCCAGTACATGGCCTGGAGCACCTCGTCGCGGACGCGCAGGATCTCAAGCTCGTCCATCGATGACCCAGTTCTGCGCCAGGGCGCCGATGGCGGCCACGGCGTCGGAGTCGGGGGCGAAGTCCAGCGGCGCGGCCCCAGCCCGCTCAGCCCCGGGCATGCGCTCGTCGAAGGGGACCACGCCGGCGACATCGAGCTCGTGCTGGGCGGCGAACTGCGTCACCGCCTCCAGCTCGCGCTCGTCGCGGACCTTGTTGGCCACCAGGCCGACGCGCTCCAGGCCCAGGTCGAGGCCCAGGACAGCCATTCGCCGCCCGGTCTCCAGCGACTTGTAGTAGGGCTCGACCACCACCAGCATCCCGTCCGCGTAACGCGCGGTCCCGCGCGAGAGGTGCTCGGGAGACGCTTCCGTGTCGAGGATGCACACGTCCTGCTCCGGTGCTGCTTCGATGACGCTACGGACCGTAGCGTGGAGGGAGCACAGTCACCCGGTGCCCGCGTGGTGCGGGTGGGCCATGATGAGCAGGCTCACCCCGTCCGGGCCGGTCGTCGAGTGGGTGGCACGGACCTCGTCGAGGGTCTGGGTGAGCGTCGCGCCGCCCGACGCGGTGCGGGTCAGCATGTCGCGCGAGAGGGTGGGCATCTCGCCCATCCGCTCGGGTGCGATGCCCAGGGTCAGGGCGAGGTTTGGGTTCGAATCACCGTCGATGGCCAGGACACGGTGTCCCTGGCGCGCGAGCAGGCGGGCCATCGTTCCCGAGATGGAGGTCTTGCCCGAGCCTCCCTTACCAGCTACAGCGAGCTTCATGTTTCCCACTGTAGCGGTTGGTGTGCTGGACACCTACCCGAGGAGGGAGCGCCTGGCAGCGGCCCACGGTCCGCTGTTCGCAGACACTCTCTATGCGACATCGCGATCGTTCCGTTGCTTGTCTATGCTGGCATGGCTACGTTGCCGCGATGATGCCCTTGCCCCCGCCCAGCCCGCTCGACCGCGCATGAGCGTGTCGCCGACCTCCACCGGTGCCACCGCGACCCGGGACGCGGCGCTGGAACAGCGCTGCGTGGACACCATCCGCTCGCTGGCCATCGACGGCGTCGAGCGCGCCGGCTCCGGGCACCCGGGGATGCCGCTGGGCATGGCGCCCGTCGCCTACGCGCTGTTCGCGCGCGCGCTGCACCACAACCCCGAGGACCCCTTGTGGCCCGACCGGGACCGCTTCGTCCTGTCGGCCGGACACGCCTCGATGCTGCTCTACGCGGCGCTCCACCTGACCGGCTACGACCTGCCCATCGACGAGCTGCGCCACTTCCGCCAGTGGGGGTCGCGCACGCCCGGCCACCCGGAACGCGATCGTGTCCACGTCACCCCCGGGGTGGAGACCACGACCGGGCCGCTCGGGCAGGGGTTCACCAACGCCGTGGGCATGGCCATGGCCGAGCGCTTCCTGCGCGAGCGCTACACCGACCAGGTCGTCGACCACCGCACGTTCGCGATGTGCTCGGACGGCGACCTGATGGAGGGCATCTCCGCGGAGGCCGCCTCGCTGGCCGGCCACCTCGGCCTCGGCCGTCTCGTCGTCTTCTACGACGACAACCAGATCACCATCGACGGCCCCACCAGCCTCGCGTTCGCCACCGAGGACGTCGAGGCGCGTTTCCGCGCCTACGGCTGGCACACCAGCAGCGTCGAGGACGCCAACGACCTCGACGCGATCGAGGCGGCGATCGCCTCTGCATGCGCCCAGGACGAGCGGCCGACGCTGGTGCGTGTGCGCTCGGTCATCGGGTGGCCCGCGCCCACCAAGCAGGGCACGGCCGGCGTCCATGGCGCGGCGCTGGGTGCGGAGGAGGTCCGGGCGACCAAGCAGGCGCTGGGCCTTGATCCCGACCAGCACTTCCATGTGCCCGCGGACGTCCGCGAGCACATGATGGACGGGTGCCGCGAGCGCGGCGCCGCGGCCCAGCGCGCCTGGGAGGAGCGATTCTCTGCCTGGCGCGAGCGCGAGCCCGAACTGGCGGCGGAGTGGGACGCGGCGCAGGCCGCCCGCCCGAGCGAGCCGGTGGCACCCTCGCTTCCGATCTTCGACCCGGCCGAGCGCGCGGCGCTGGCCACGCGGTCCGCCGGGGCTGCCGTCATGCAGGCGTTCGCCCCCCTCGTCCCGACCATGGTGGGCGGCGCGGCAGATCTCGCCGAGTCCACCAAGACGGAGTTCAAGGAGGAGGCCAGCTTCACGCGCGAGCACGCCGGGCGCAACGTGCACTGGGGCGTCCGCGAGCACGCGATGGGCGCGGCGGTCAACGGGCTCGCGCAGCACGGGGGGATCGTGCGGCCCTACGGATCGACGTTCCTGATCTTCTCGGACTACATGCGCCCGGCCATCAGGCTGTCCGCCCTCATGAAGCTTCCCGTGGCCTGGGTCTTCACCCACGACTCCGTCGGCCTCGGCGAGGACGGGCCGACCCACCAGCCCGTCGAGCACCTGCTCGCGCTGCGCGCCATCCCCGGGCTCGTGGTCCTGCGCCCCGCCGACGCCGCCGAGACCGCGCAGGCGTGGCGGGTCACGCTCGAGGAGGTCGAGGGGCCGGTCTGCCTCGTCCTCTCGCGCCAGGATCTCCCGGTGCTCGATCGCGACGCGCTGGCCGGCGCGGAGGGCCTGGCACGTGGCGCGTACGTGCTGGCCGAAGCCGACGCCGACGGACCGACGGACGCGATCCTCGTCGCCACCGGCTCGGAGGTCGCGCTCGCGCTCGAGGCGCGCACGACACTCGCCGCCGAGGGCCTCGGCGTACGCGTCGTGTCGATGCCCTCGTGCGAGCTGTTCGACGCACAGGACGGGACGTACCGCGCCGAGGTGCTGCCGGCCGGCGTGCCGACGATCGCGGTGGAGGCCGCGGTCACCCTGGGCTGGGAGCGCTATGCGCACGCCGCCGTGGGCATCGACCGCTTCGGCGCCTCCGCGCCCGGCGCCGAGGCGCTCACGGGCCTGGGCATGACCTCGGAGGAGGTTTGCGGCGCGGTGCGCAACGTCCTGCGGGCCGACACGGCGGGCGCGTGATGAGCGCGAAGGCGTCGTCCTCCACGGTCGCCGAGTTGCTGAGCACCCCCCAGGTCGCCCCATCGATCCTCGCCGCCGACTTCGCCCGCCTGGGCGAGCAGGTCGGCGAGGTGCTCGCGGCCGGCGCACGGGTGCTGCACGTCGACGTCATGGACGGCCACTTCGTCCCCCCGATCACGATCGGCTCGCTGATCGCGGACGCGATCAGCGAGCAGGTCCACGACGCCGGCGGCATCGTCGATGTGCATCTGATGGTGGAACATCCCGAACGGCACATCGACGCCTTCGTCGAGGCGGGGGCCGACATCGTGACCATCCACCAGGAAGCCACGCCTCACGTCCACCACGCCCTCGAGCGCATCCGCGAAGCCGGCTGTCGCGCCGGGCTTGCCATCAACCCGTCCACCCCGGTCGACGTCGTGAGCGAGGTGGTCGACGTGCTCGACCTCGTCCTGTGCATGAGCGTGAACCCGGGCTGGGGCGGCCAGTCGTTCATCCCCGCATCGGTGGACAAGCTGGCGCGCCTGCGAGGGCGCCTGCCCGCCGGGACGGCGCTCGAGGTCGACGGCGGGGTCGACGTGCGCACGGTCTCCCAGTGCGTCGGTGCCGGTGCGACGCTGCTGGTGGCGGGCTCGTCCGTCTTCGGGGCGGACGACCCCGGCGAGGCGTTCGGGCGCCTTGCCGCTGCGATGGAAGCCTGAGCCGCCGGTTCCGGCGGCCTCGGCGAACGGCAGCACCCGCTAGCAGCACCCGGACGAGCCACCAACTCTTCGGGAGGCTCGGGCGGTTCCGTGCTTCGTTCAGTGCTGCCGTGCGCGGGCGCCGCCCCGGCGGACCGCAGGTAGCACTCCGCTGGAGCGCTCGTCAGCGGCCAGCAGGACTATCGCCGCCACAAGCGGCTCGGCGGCGGGTTAGGGCTGGGCCGGTCCTGCGGTGGCCACTCCTCCTCCGGGTGTTGCCCCTGCCCCTCGGTGTCGGCGCGAGCGGGCGGCGCGGCCGTGGCGGTCCCTCCGCCCGGGCCGTTCGTCGCATGCCTGTCCTCCGGGTGGCGCGCGGGGTCAGACGCCGCCGTGCCGGCCGGCGGCGCCGCATTGGCCTCGAGGCGCGCGACACAGTCCTCCATGAGCTTGCGCCCGGCGCCGAGGTCGGCGTTGATGTCGTCGATGATGGCCTCGACGGGCTGCGCTGTCGTGGTGACTGCCTGGACGGCCCCGAGGATGATGTTGAGCCGGTTCACCACATGCTTGAGGATCAGGATGATCGCGATCAGGTGGCCGGCGATCGCGATGATCGCGATCAAGACTCCGAGCAGGAAGACGACAAAGGCGGGATCCATGGGTGCCTCCTAGCTGATCCGGTCGAGCGCCCTGACGTAGCGCTCGAGGTCGGTGTTGGCTTGCCTCACAAGCTCCCGGGTGGTGGTCAGTTCGCCCAGCGCCTCGAGGTGCGGTGCGAGCTGGGCGCCGTACTCGGTGATGTCGTCGGCGTAGGCCTTGATCTCGGTTGCCGGCTGGAGGACGCGCCTCAGGATGATGACCACCACCGGGATGATCACGAACAGGAAGAGCACGTTGGCGATCCACACGAGGATCATGACCTCACCCCCCCGCGGCTCTTGCGCTCGGCCTTGTCGACGACGCTCGGAAGCGTTCCCGCGATGTCCTCCAGGACGATGTTGATCTGGCCCACGTTGTGTCGGACCGCACGGACCTGCCGCTCGACGGCGCGGGCGCCGAAGGCGACCTCCGCGAGGGTGGACGCGATGGAGCGCAGCTGGTAGGCCACGACCAGGAGATAGATCGCGAGGATGACGACGAGCGCCACGATCTCGACGACGGTCAGAATCGTCAGCAGACCTTCGCTCATCGGTCGTCGCCCGGCTCGGAGAGCAGCCTGTCATGACGGACCATCTCTTCGCGCAGGGCCCGCAGGACCGAGGCGGTGCCCGCGAGCTGGTACAGGCCGGTCGTGTTCTGCGCCATCCGCTTGGTGACGGTCCACAGCGAGGCCACGCCCACGTCGATGTCTCGCACGAGCTTCACGAGGAGCGTGAGCAGGGCGATGACCACGATGATCACCACCAGCCCCATCCCCAGCGCGATGAGCCAGAGCGCCTTGCCGTCCGCGTTCACAGCGAGGAACATCTCAACCTCCCAACAGTTTCCGGGCGGACTCCGCCGCCCTCCAGATGGCCGTCGCCGACGAGTTGATGTGCTGAATCTCCCAGACCGAGAGCGTGGCTGCGCGTGCCTGGTCCATCGCCTCTATCCCGATCCGCGCCTGAGCCCCGATGCGGGACGCGAGCGTGAGGATCGTCGCGACGAGCACGACCACGACGGCAACGACCAAGAAGCCGATCCCGATCCCTACGTACCACCCCACGTACTCCGTGGAGGTGCTCACCTCAGCCTGTTGCGCCAGCAGCATCTTCGACCTCTCCTCGCTCTCCGAATCGAAACCTAGCATGGCTGAGGATCGCTAGGGGTAACAGGCACATAGCTGGCGCTGCAAGACGCCATAACCAGATGCTCGGTCCGGTCGGTCGGTATGGTTGGTCGACTAGTGTGATCGACGAGTAGGTCGTGGACAAGGGGAGGTGATGAGCGGTGGGCGAGCTTGAGGCGTTGAGAGTCCGGGACGAACTGCTCCAGGCGATGTACTGGATGCGTGCCGAGGGGCTTGCCATGTCGCCGACCGTGCGGGAGCTGTCGACGTTCCTCGTCGTGCCCGCCGACACCCTCGCGGCCTATGTCGATCGGTTCGTGGCCGACGGCTACCTCGCGCCCGCCGACGGGGGCTACGGTCTGACGGCCGTCGGCGAGGAGGCCGGCAAGCGCGGCTTCGCCGACGAGTTCGCCGACGTCACGAAGCCCGGGCACGGCGAGTGCGACGAGGACTGCTGGTGCAACTCGTCGCCCGACGCGGCCGCCGACTGCATCGAAGGCCGGGCTCACGCCCATCACTGAGAGCGCGTGACCATGGATCCCGTCCTGCCCACCCTGCCCAAGAACTTTCTGCGGCCGTGCCTGCTGCTGTTGCTCCGCGAGCAGCAGGCCCACGGCTACGAACTGCTCGAACGCCTGCGGCCGTTCGGCTTCGAGGGCTCGGATCCCGGCGGCCTCTACCGCTCGCTACGCAAGCTCGAGGGCGAGGGGCTGGTGCACTCGGCGTGGGAGCCATCCAGCTTCGGGCCCGCCCGCCGCATCTACGAGATCACCCGCGCCGGCATGGAGGAGCTGCACGACCGGGCCAAGGGCCTGGCCGAGGCGCGCGGGACCCTCGACACCTTCCTCGGCCGCTACGAGGAGTTCGTCGCTTTGCGACGGGCCGAAGCGCCGGCGCCGGCGCCGGCCCGGGGCTGAGGCGCCCGAGCGCGCGCCCGGCAGCGAGCGGCGCGCAGTGCTGCGATCCTGCCCCTCATGACCGCCGAGCCCGACAAGCAGCAGAGTCCCACGTGGGTGCGCATCGGCTCGACCTACGGTGGCGTCGTCGCCGGGATGATCGGCGCGCTCGTCTACCACGCCGGCGCGCAGCGCGGCGGGCGGGGCGGACCCGCCGGCGAGCAGGCCCAGGCCGGCCCGGGCTGGTACCTCGTCTGGATCGACCAGCCCCACCGCCACCTCCAGCTCTCAGCGCCCGCGCCACCGGCCGCCGCCCCCGCGGCCGAGCTGGACGAGAGCGCCCTGGTCGCCCTCGCCGAAGCGGGCGACGCGATCGAGGCCAGGCTCGCCAAAGACGGCTCCGCCGGGCCGAACGGGCGGTAGGGTCGGCGCATGCTGACCGTCGGGATCACGCTCATGATCGCGTCCATCGTGGTGGGTGTCATCACGCTGGTATCAGTCGCGCTGCTGTCCTCGCCGGCGCGCTCCGCAGGCAGGCGCGCTCGCTCGACGGTGAGCCGCTCCGCTCGGCAACGTGACCCCTCCTTTCAGGACGTGTTCGGATCTGCGGCGCAACGCGACGTGCGCTCTCATCCCGCGGAGGCGGAGGAGCCACCGCGATGGGTCCTCGCGCTGACGCTCCTCTGCGGTGCCGGGCTCGTGCTCGGGCTGCTGCTCGTGATGATCCCGTCGATACCTTGAGCCCCGGGAAGCGACCATGAAACTGGCGATCGCCGGCAAGGGAGGAGCAGGAAAGACCTCGATCACCGGGACTCTTGCGCGCATGATGGGTCGCCGCGGCCGGCGGGTGCTGGCCGTCGACAACGACCTCAACCCGAACCTCTCGCTCACCCTCGGGATCCCAGCGGCCCGGATCTCCAGCCTGCCGACCTTCCCGGCCGAGATCGTACGCCGCAACGAAGACGGCGTCTATGAGCTCGCGATGTCGCTGGAGGAGATCTGCGAAGGCTCCGCGGTGCCCGCGCCCGACGGGGTGTCCCTGCTCGTGGCGGCCGAGCCGAGAGAGGCCGCGACGGGGTGCCTGGGCGCCATGCACATGGCCGTGCGTGGCGTGATCGGCGCTGCTCCGAGTAACGACGAGGACGTCTGCATCGTGGACCTGGAGGCTTCGACCGAGCACCTGCTCGTGGCCACCGCTGAGCACGCCGACGCGATGTACGCGGTCGTCGAGGCCTACGGCACGTCGCTGGAGACCGGGAGGCGTGTCGCCGTCCTGGCGCGTGACCTGGGGCTGCCACACGTCGGGCTGATCGCCAACAAGGTGCGGGATGAGGGTGACGTCGCGATCGTCACCGCCTTCGCGGAGCGCCACGGAATCGGGTTCGCCGGCGCCATCCCCTACGACGAGTGCTTCCACGCGGCCGAGCGCGCGCTGCGCGCGCCGATAGACCACGATCCCGACGCCCCTGCGGTCCGTGCGATCGACGATCTGGCCGCGCGCCTGATCGCCGGCGCGTGATCGTCGGCGCTCCCGGGTGTTGCGGACTGACAGCCACGGCGTAGCCATTGGTCGTCTGGTGCATTAGCCAAAACGAGCAGCGGCGAGCACCAGGCGGCAACTGCCCAAGTTGCACTCGGGTGCACGCGAGGGGCACGCGTGGATGGGTTCGAACCCCTACCGCACCGTCACGCCCCGCGCCGTGACCCCGGCACCGGGCACCGTCACGACGCACAACCGGGTGCTGAGCTGCGCGGCGAGGGTGGGTGAGGGGACGTTCGTGCGGTCGACGATCGGTCGATCGGGCTCGCTGAGAGAGCTGGATCGACCGATCGTCCCGGCGGCCGACCGTGCGCTCCCGACTAGCCGGGCAGGCGGTCGCTGAGGCGCCCGATCCGGTCGGTCGCCGAGCCCAGCGGCTCGACGACCTCGCGGATCTCCCCCATGCTGCGCTCGACCGACTCCATCCCCTTGCGGATGGCCGCGAGCTCTGGGGGCACGGTCTCGATGGCCCCCCTCGTGGCGGCGAGCTCGTAATGCATCTTCTCGGTGGTGACGGCGTTGGCATCGAGCGGCGCCAGCAGCGCGGACGTCGTCTCGCCCTGACGCTCCAGCAACGGGACGAGGGCCTCGACCGCGCGCGTCATGTGGTCGAGGCGATCCAGGAGGGTCTCCAGGCGGGCATCCACCCCCCGCTCGATCTCGGGCAGGCGGCGCGTGGCGTCGGCCACCTCGCGGATGCTCTCGACCGCGCGCATGACAAGGCGCTGCGGGAGGAGATCGCCAAGCACGTCCGGTTATACGAGAAGCCGACCCTGGCGGATCAGGCCGGTACCGGCGAACCCGCGAGGCGGTCCGCGAGTGCCACGAGGGCCTTGACCCCCGGTGAGTACGGGTCGAGATCGATCGGCGCGACGCCGTCGCGGTCGGCGCTGGCGATGGTCGCGTCCTCGGGGATGACGATCAGCTCGCGGTCGGGGATGACCGCGCGGATGGCGTCGAGATCCGCCTCGTCGCGGACGCGGTTGGCGAGCACGATCACCTCGGTCTTGTTGTCGGCGATGGCGACGGCGCGGCGCGCCACCTCGAGCGCCTTCGCGGTCGGGTTGGCGACCACGAGCACGACGTCGGCGTTGCCGGGCGCCAGGCGCAGGACCGTGCCCAGGCCGGCCTCGAGGTCGCAGATCACCGTGCGGCCGCCGTCCTCCAGCTCGCGCAGGAGCTGGTCGGGGGAGACCCCGCAGCACTGGCACCCCGGATTCTCGGTCTCGATCCGGTTGGCGACCACGAGCCGCACGCCGTCGGGAGCGTCGGCGCCGAAGCGCTCGACCATCCCCTCGACCGTCGGCTCGTGCTCGATCTCACCCGCCTCGACGCCCTGGCGCACGCCGAGCAGCAGTTCGGTCTGCTGCGGACCGACCCCCAGCGAGACGCCGAGCATCGGGTTGGCGTCGGCGTCGAGGGCGAGCACCGAGTGCCCTGCGCGCGCGAGCGCGCGCGCCACCGTGCCCGACACAGTCGTCTTGCCCGCCCCGCCTTTGCCTGCTACCGCGATCTTCATGCTTCGGAGGCTAGCTCCCGGCGAGCGCGGCCACAAGTCGCTCGATCTCCGCGACCGCGGGCGAGGCGGGAGCGTGGTCCAGCGGCGCGATCCCGAGCCGCTCGGCGCGGGCCACGCCCTCGTCGGCCGGCACGGCAGCCAGCACCGACTCGCCCACGAGCTCCTCCACGTGGCGGACGTCGGCGGGGCCGGTGACGCGGTTGGCCACGAACACCGCACGCGCACCCTCGCGCATGCGCGCGACACGCGCCACCCGCCGGGCCGCCAGGGCCGACTGCGCAGTCGGCTGGACCACCGCCACGAAGATGTCGGCGTAGGGCGCCCAGCCGAAGGCGACCTGGCGGGGCCCCGCGGGCAGGTCGCCGACCAGGGCCCAGTCCGCGAAGGCCCGCGCCCCGGCGAGGCGGTGGACCACCCGGTAGAACGCGTTCACCGACCCCATGATTGGTTCCATCCCCTCGAGCGGGGTCTTACCGCACTGCAGCAGGCGGATGCCGTCGGGCGCGTCGGTCGCGTAGCGCTTGACCGCTCGTACGGGACCGATGCCCTTCTTGAGCCGCCAGCGCCCGTCCTCGTCCTTCTCGGCGGCCTCGCGCAGCGGCGGCTGCGTCGGGTCGGAGCCCGCTCCCAGGCTCATCGACAGGCCGGGCAGGAGGTCGGAGTCCAGCGCCAGCACGCGGTTGCCGTCGCGGGCCAGGACGCGCGCCATCGTGCCCGAGATCACGGACTTGCCCGCTCCGCCCTTCCCGACCACGGCGACCCTCACGGCGCAGGACGTTATCCGTTCGCGCAGCCGATACGATCAACCCCTCAGGTCGAGAGCGAACCGGAAGGAACGACATGAGCGAGGAAAGACCGTCCCGGGACGATGCCGCCCGCGACTCCGATCCCGAGCCCGCCTGGAAGGTCGACAAGGAGAAGTCGCTCACTCGCCTGCGCAAGGCCGACGATGCGCCGGGGGGCAGGCTCGTCTATACCGACGAGCATGGCGGGCGCCGGCGCCTGCCCGCCGACATGTCGACGCTCACGCGCGAGGAGCGGGGCGCCGCGGTGACCGCGCTGTCCTCTGCGCTGGGGGCACCCGATCCCGACTACGCACGCCTGGCCGCGGTGGAGCGCCTCACCGAGATGCGCGCCGCCGGCACCGTGAGCGAGGAGAACTTCATCCGCGAGCGGCGGCGCCTGATGGGCGACGGCTGACCTGTCGGCGCGGCTTGCGCCTGGATAGGGCTCAGCCCGCGGTCACCCGCAGCGTCTCCCCGATCCGGTCGAACAGCGGTGCGAGCCCGGCGAAACCCTCGGCCGGCACGGCCTGGAACACGACCGTGATCAGCGTCTGACCGCGGAAGAGGAAGTAGTGCGCATGGGCGCCCCGCTGCCCGGTGGCGGCGTCCGGGAACGTGTAGAGGTACAGGTAGCCCGGCACTCCGCCGAGGTCCACCTGCTTGGGTGGGCGCAGCAGCGTCGGCTGCCCCGCGCGCACGAGGTCGTCGCTGATCTCCTTGGCCGTGTCGAGGTTCCCGACCTCGACCCCGAGGTCGGCCGTCCGCACCAGCATCGAGGCGCCGTCACCCTCGGCCAGCAGCACCACCGCGGGGTCGGCCGACGCGACGCGCCGCCAACCGGGCGGGTTCGAGATCGAGATCCCGACCTCCGGGTCGGCGAACGCTTCGAGGTCGTCCGCCGCCTGAGCCGGTGGATCGAGCGGAGCCGGAGTGATCAGCTCGCGCCCGATCAGCGCCGCGGCCGCGCCGACCAGGATGACCAAGGCGGCGCCCCCCGCGATCCACCTGCGCCGGGCGGCGGGCCCGGCGCCGACGCCGGTCTCAGCCGGCACCGCTGAGGCCCGTCGGTCGTCGTCGGGGCCCTAGTGGTGCGGATGCCGCCACCTAGTACGTCTTCTCCCTGTACTGGGCGTCCTTGTCCCACTGCGCGCGGCGTTCCTCGATCGGCCGAGGCCCTGCCGAGGCCACGCCCGACTCGCCTTCTTGGCGGATCCCGATCAGGCCGAAGATGATGCCCACGGCGGCGGTGAGCAGGTGGAAGAAGTTGTCGAACGACAGGCCGGTGTTGATGGAGATGAGCTGCAGGTAGTTGAGGAACCCGAGCAGGGCGGCGAGCGCGTAGAAGAGCCCGACGCCGATGAGCGTCCCCTGGGTGATTGACAGGTCCCTCATCCGCGACGCGACGATCAGGCCCCCGCCGATCGCGACGTGCACGATGTTGTGGAAGATGTTGAGGTCGAAGAAGCCCAGGAACCGATCGGGCGTATCCAGGACGACGGGGCCGGTGAACCCCGTGACCGTGAAGCCGATCAATCCCGCGGCCACGTAGCTCAGCCCGAGCACGAGCGCAACCGTCCGTGCCACGTTGCCCTGGCGTTCCGTCGATGCGGACCGTTCTCGCATTCGTCCCTCCATTGTCTCCCTCCCAGTGGCGACCGCCGGCAACGTTGAGTGCCGCGCGCACCTAGCGTATCCAGACTCGCGCCCGCCCGCGCAGATCACCGTCTGAAACTTCCCGTGCACCGGCAGGCAAACCCTTGATCGGGACGATGCCCCGCCCTAGCCTCGAACGACTCGCAATAGA
>Ga0136615_10001245_pt1 | contig 12209 bp, 11 predicted proteins | sample AntDrymUQ2882206_2_FD_106647 | JGI IMG/M metagenome (GOLD analysis project Ga0136615, IMG submission 106647) | Polar desert sand microbial communities from Dry Valleys, Antarctica - metaG UQ288 (22.06) | ecosystem: Environmental > Terrestrial > Soil > Desert | place: Antarctica: Dry Valley...
CTCGAAGGCAAGCGAGACCGGGTCGACGGTCGGCAGGAGCACCGCGACGAGACAGACGATGAAGTAGCCCATCCGCCGGTTCCGCCGCAGCCGGTCGGCCGTCAGCACCCGCAGGCGCACGAGGGCGAGGATGAAGATCGGCATCTCGAAGACGAGCGCGAGCCCGAGCAGGGCGACCGAGACGAAGGAGTAGTAGTAGTTGGCGCGGATCTGGACGTCGTAGAACTCCTCGTCGAAGCTGGTCAGGAACTCGACGGCCCGCGGCAGCACGATGTAGTAGCCGAAGGCGATGCCGCCGGCGAACAGGGCGCTCGCGATCACGACGAAGAGCGAGACGATCCGCTGCGTGTTCTCCTGCACCGCGGGGGCGAGAAAGCTCCAGAGCTGGTAGAGGAGGACGGGCAAGGCGAGCGCGATCGCGCCGTAGAAGCTGACCTTGATCGCGGTGAAGAAAGGCTCCGTGACTCCCAGCGTGACGATCCGCTTGTCGTCGGGAAGCGGCCGCGTGAGCCAGTCGATCAGGTGCTCGTGGAAGACGAACGAGAAGACGAAGCCCACCGCGAGCGCCGCGATCGAGATTAGGAGCCGGGTGCGCAGCTCCCCCAGATGCTCGATCAGGGTCGCCTCCTCGCCAGGGCGCAGGCGCCGCGGGAGCCGCTTGAGGGCCATGGGCGAAGGAAGCTAGACGGTGTCGCGCTCGCGCGCAGCAGACGATCGAGCCGCAACGCGCGTCTCGTCGTCGGGTACGGGCAGCTCGAACCGGTCTTCGTCGTCGTCCTTGTCCTTGCCGCTCACGGAGTCCTTGAACTCCCGCATTCCCCTACCGAGGGAGCGGCCCATCTCGGGCAGGCGCTTCGGCCCGAAGACGAGGAGTGCGACGAGGAGCAGCAGGGCGATTTCCCAGATACCGATTCCGAAGGGCATGGCGTCAGCCTAGCAGTGGGGTGAGGGGAGAGAGGGCATCGGGACTGGTTCGCGTCCTGGGCGGGGACGGTTCGGTTGCTACCATCGGCAGCACAAGGGGGAAGCTGAACCCGCATCTTTTGAGAAGTGAGGACCGCACAAACTTGTCGCTGCTCGAACTGAAGAATCTCCACGTCGCGCTCGAGGACGGGACCGAGATCGTGAAGGGCGTCGACCTCGTGGTGGACACGAACGAGGTTCACGCGGTCATGGGCCCCAACGGCTCGGGCAAGTCGACGCTCGCCTACGCGCTGATGGGTCACCCGGCCTACGAGATCACCGAGGGGCAGATTCTGCTCGACGGTCACGACATCACGGAGCTCGCGGCCGACGAGCGCGCTCAGCGCGGCCTCTTCCTCGCGTTCCAGTATCCGCACGCGATCCCCGGCGTGACCGTGACGAGCTTCCTGCGCTCGGCGCTGAACGCCATCCGCAAGGCGCGGAACGGCGGCGAGGACGACCCGGTGCCGGTGCGGGAGTTCCGCAAGACCGTCATGGCCGAGATGGAGCGCCTGAAGGTTCCGCGCGAGATGGCGTCGCGTTACCTGAACGACGGCTTCTCCGGCGGAGAGAAGAAGCGGGTCGAGATCCTGCAGATGGCCGTCCTGAAGCCCCGGATCGCGGTGCTCGACGAGACCGACTCCGGCCTCGACATCGATGCGCTGCAGATCGTCGCGCGCGGCGTCCAAGAGCTCGTGGGGCCCGAGATGGGCGCCCTCGTGATCACGCACTACCAGCGAATTCTGAACTACATCAAGCCGGATCACGTGCACGTCTTCGTCGACGGGCGTATCGTCGCGCAGGGCGGGCCTGAGCTCGCGCACAAGCTGGAGGCCGAAGGGTATGAAGCATTCATGCCCGCGCCGGTCGGAGGAGGAGAGTCACCATGACCGTCACGCCTGAGACCGAAGTCGTCAAGGAGATACGGAGCGAGTACAAGTACGGCTTCCACAACCCCGATGCCGCGGAGGACTACTTCTTCAAGTCTGGCCGCGGGCTCTCCCCCGAGCTCGTCTCCGCCATCTCGGAGCACAAGAACGAGCCCGAGTGGATGCGCCGCTTCCGCCTCAAGTCGCTCGACTACTTCCTCGCGCGTCCGCTCCCGACCTGGGGCGGCAATGTGGCCGAGATCGACTTCGACAACATCTTCTACTACATCAAGCCGACCGAGAAGCAGGCCAAGTCCTGGGAGGACTTGCCGGCGGACATCCTCGACACGTGGGACAAGCTGGGCATCCCCGAGGCGGAGAAGAAGTACCTCGCCGGTGTCGGAGCCCAGTACGAGTCGGAGGTCGTCTACCACAAGCTGCAGGAGGACCTCGAGCGCAAGGGCGTGCTCTTCCTCGACATGGACTCGGGCCTGCGCGAGCACGAGGACGTCGTCAAGCAGTACCTCGGGACGATCATCCCGCAAAACGACAACAAGTTCGCCGCCCTCAACTCTGCCGTGTGGTCGGGCGGCTCCTTCATCTACGTGCCGCCGGGCGTCTCGATCGAGATGCCGCTCCAGGCCTACTTCCGGATCAACGCCGAGAACATGGGGCAGTTCGAGCGCACGCTGATCATCGTCGACGAGGGTGCGTACGTGCACTACGTCGAGGGGTGCACCGCTCCGATCTACTCCTCCGACTCGCTGCACTCGGCGGTCGTCGAGATCATCGTCAAGAAGGGCGGCCGCTGCCGCTATACGACGATCCAGAACTGGTCGAACAACGTCTACAACCTCGTGACGAAGCGGGCGGTTGCCTACGAGGGCGCGACGATGGAGTGGGTCGACGGAAACCTCGGCTCGAAGCTGACGATGAAGTACCCGGCAATCTGGCTCATGGGCGAAGGCGCCCACGGCGAGGTGCTCTCGATTGCCTTCGCCGGGGAGGGTCAGCATCAGGATGCAGGTGGGAAGTGCGTCCACGTCGCGCCGCGCACCACCTCCGTCATCACCTCGAAGTCGATCTCCAAGAACGGTGGCCGTGCCGGCTACCGTGGACTGCTCGAGGTGGCCAAGGGCGCCGAGGGCGCGAAGTCGAAGGTGGTTTGCGACGCGCTGATCCTCGACGAGGAGTCGCGCTCCGACACGTACCCGTACATCCGAGTCGATGAGTCGAACGTCGACATCGGACACGAGGCGACCGTCTCGAAGATCGGCGAGGAGCAGCTCTTCTACCTCATGTCGCGCGGCCTCACCGAGGCCGAGGCGAGCGCGCTGATCGTGTCGGGCTTCGTGGAGCCGATCACGAAGGAGCTTCCGCTCGAGTACGCCGTCGAGATGAACCGGCTGATCCAGCTGCAGATGGAGGGTTCTGTTGGTTAGGGGTCCTCAAGAAGGGGGCCCACGGGGGAAACATGGTTTCCCCCGTGCTGAGATGGAAGGGTCGGTCGGATGATCGAGGGCGCAGACTTCATCGGCGTTCCCTCGCAGGACGCGAACCGCTCCCGGCAGTTCTACGGCGAGACGCTCGGGCTGCGCCAAGACGAGAATGCGCAGTACGAGTTCTGGGCCGGTGACACCTGCCTCGCGATCTGGGAGCCGAAGCAGTTCGGAATGGAGTTCGCCCCGCAGAAGAACGGCCACATCGCACTGCGCGTTCCCGACGTCGAGGAAGCGCGGAAGCAGCTCGAGGCAAAAGGGGTTGAGTTCCTCGGCGAGACGTTGGACACCACCGTCTGCCACATGGCGTTCTTCAACGACCCCGACGGAAATGACCTGATGCTGCACCGGCGCTACGCCTCCCACGGCGAGGGATGATCGAGATCGAGCGCACGGACTTCGTGTCCGTGCCGGTTCGCGAAATGGAGCGGGCCAAGCGGTTCTACAGCAAGACGCTCGGCATGGACAGCCCGTCGTTAGACGCGGCGTGGCCGGAGTTCGCGACCGGCAACGTGAGCCTCTACCTCATCGATCCCACGAAGATCGGAGCGGAGTTCAGCCCGCACCGCAGCGCCATCGCGCTCCGCGTGCCGGACGTCGAGGAGGCGCGTCGCAAGCTCGAGGAAGCAGGCGTCGGGTTCCAGGGAGAAACCCTCGACACCGGTGTCTGCCACATGGCGTTCTTCGAGGATCCGGACGGCAACGCGCTCATGCTGCACCGCCGCTACGCCCCCCATGCGGACTGAGCTGCTCGAGCGCTACCGCGCGCTGCCGGTGCCCTCGACCACCGAGGAGAGCTGGCGCTTCACTGACCTGACCGGCTTCGACCCGGACGCCTACGCCGCCAACGGGTCCTTCACGCGGTCGGACCCCTTGACGATCGCCGGGATGCTCGACCTCGAGGTGGGCGGGGTTGCGATCGTCGGCGAGAGTGGCATCGAGATCCAGAGGGCGCCCGAGGGCATCCGCTTCGAGCTGCTCGACGAGAACCACCCGCGCCTGCACGAGCTCGTGGGAACGAGCGAGAAGTTCGCCGCCCACAACGCGGCCATGTGGCGCCACGGACTGCTCGTCCACGTTCCGCGCGGGGTCGTGCTCGAGCAGCCGCTCTACGTCCGGATCGGCAGCTCCGTCGCGGACGGCTCGCTCTTCTGGCGTCTGCTCGTCATCGCCGAGCCCGAGAGCAGCTTCACCCTCATCGAGGAGTACGCCTCGGCCTCGCCGGAGCTCCCGGCGTACACGAACGCGGCGGTCGAGCTCTTCGTGGAGCAGGGCGCGAAGCTGGAGTACGTCTCGCTCCAGAACCTCTCTCGCCAGACGTGGCACTTCGCCTCCCACCACGCACGCGTGGAGCGCGACGCGGAGCTCGACTGGGTCGCCGGCGGCTTCGGGACGAGGAAGGGCAAGATCCGGATTCAGAACGACCTCGCCGGACCCGGCGCGACCTCCCGTGTGACCGGCGCCTACTTCGCCGACGGCGCGCAGCACCTCGACTACGACACCTTCCAGGAGCACATCGCTCCGCACACGACCTCGGACTTCGCTTTCAAAGGCGCGCTGCGCGACACGGCGACCGCCGTCTGGCGCGGGATGATCCGCGTCGAGCCCGACGCGCAGAAGACGAACGCGTACCAGGAGAACCGGAACCTGATGCTCTCGCCGAAGGCGCACGCCGACTCGATCCCGGGACTCGAGATCCTCGCGAACGACGTCCGCTGCACCCACGGCGCCACGCTCGGTCAGGTCGATCGCGAGCAGCTCTTCTACCTGATGGCGCGGGGGCTCTCGCGCGCGGAGGCCGAGCGTCTGATCGTGCGCGGGTTCTTCAGCGACGTGCTCGATCGGATCCAGCTCGAGCCCGTGCGCGAGGCGCTGCGCGAGGCGCTCGAGGCTCGCATCCCGCAGGCCTGACTCGCCCTCGCGGGCTCTATGGGGCAGCGGCCTCGCGCAACGCATAGTCGATGAACGCGAAGGTGCGATCGACGGCTCGGGGGTCGGCGGGCTGATGAACCCGTAGCCACGGGTCTGGCTGGTCGTCCAGCGCGGCCCGGACGAGAGTCGTCCACCCCGAGTCCAGTGCGCCGAGAGCCCACTCGCCGGCCTCACGCTTCGAGACGACTCTGCCGCTCTCCAACGTGTGCAGCGTCCGGCAGAAGGAGAGGACGAGATACGGCTGCTTCCAGCGGCTCATGGAGCCCGCCTTGGTCGGCGAGGGCGCCCAGCTTGCCCATTCGCGCATCGACGTCAGAGCTCCGGACCGAAGCTGCGCTGCGGAGACGGGCTCGACGAGGCTCTTCGGGTCCGGCCCCGCGAGTACGACCCCATGCTCGCGGAGTGACCACCGCACCACCGCTGTGTTGCAGTGGTTGTCCCAGATCAGCTCGCTTGCTCCGTTGTCGAGATAGAGGTAGGGCGAGCGGGACGGATCGACCTGGCGCAGACGGTCGCCGGGGACATACGACCCTTCCAGGTGCTGGGCCCACGGAACCTTGATCGCGTAGAGCCGCCCGTGCAGGGTCTGAAGGGCAGCCAACCGCGCAACGTCGACCTCCTCCCGGGTCACGACGATGAAGTCGACGTCGCTGTGGACGTCCGCGTCGCCGACCGCGAAGGAGCCTTGCAGGTAGGCCCCACGAAAACTCTCGGCGAGGATGATCCACACGCCTGCGACCAGTTCCCGCAGAACACCGTTGAGCTCGGGGTAGAGAGTCGGATCGTCCACAACGAACCCTTGCCTTTCCTTCCCATCGCCTTCACATCCACGGCGTACCGTCAGGACACCGGCGCGCGTCCGTATCGGCGTTGCCGCTCTCTCCCCCGGGCGCCGCCGGTCTCCTCTACGCCCGCACGAGCGGCTTGTACTTGATGCGGTGCGGCTCGAGCGCCTCCGCGCCGCGCGTCTCCTTCACCCACTCGGCGTACTCGCCGTAGCCGCCCTCGAACCACGTTGCTTGTGACTCGCCCTCGAAGGCGAGGATGTGCGTCGCGATCCGGTCGAGGAACCAGCGGTCGTGCGAGATCACGACGGCGCAGCCGGCGAAGTCGAGGAGGCCGTCCTCGAGCGCGCGCAGGGTGTCGACGTCCAGGTCGTTGGTCGGCTCGTCGAGGAGCAGCACGTTGCCGCCGGAGCGCAGGAGCTTCGCCAGATGGACGCGATTGCGCTCTCCACCCGAGAGATCGGACACCCGCTTCTGCTGATCCGGGCCCCTGAAGTTGAACCACGAGACGTACTGGCGCGAGTTCACCTCGCGCTTCCCGAGCGCGATCGTGTCCTGTCCGCCGGAGATCTCCTTCCACACGGAGCTCGCCGGGTCGAGGTCGGCTCGCGCCTGGTCGACGTACGCGAGCTCGACCGTGTCGCCGATCCGCAGCGTGCCCGAGTCGGGCTGCTCCTCGCCCGCGATCATGCGGAACAGCGTGGTCTTGCCGGCGCCGTTCGGGCCGATGACGCCGACGATGCCGCCCGGCGGCAGCGAGAAGGAGAGATCCTCGACCAGCAGGCGATCGCCGAAGCCCTTCGACACGTCGTCCGCCTCGACGACCAGATCGCCCAGGCGTGGCCCGGCCGGAATGTGGATCTCGACCGAGCCCAGGCGGAAGCTTCCCTCCTCGGCCAGCAGCCGCTCGTAGGAGGCGAGCCGCGCCTTCGACTTCGCGCGGCGGGCCTTCGGGCTCATGCGCACCCACTCGAGCTCGCGCGCGAGCGTGCGCCGGCGTGCCGACTCCTGCTTCTCCTCGGCGGCGAGCCGCTCGCCCTTCTGCTCGAGCCAGGAGGAGTAGTTGCCCTTGAACGGGATGCCGCGGCCGCGGTCGAGCTCGAGGATCCAGCCGGCGACGTTGTCGAGGAAGTAGCGGTCGTGCGTGACCGCCACCACCGTGCCGCGGTACTCGGCGAGGAAGCGCTCGAGCCAAGCGACCGACTCGGCGTCGAGGTGGTTCGTCGGCTCGTCGAGGAGGAGGAGGCTCGGCGAGGAGAGCAGGAGCCGGCAGAGCGCGACGCGGCGGCGCTCGCCGCCCGAGAGTGTCGAGACATCCTGGTCGCTCGGGGGAACGCGGAGTGCGTCCATGGCCCGATCCAGCGTGGCGTCGAGGTTCCACGCGTCGTGGCGGTCGATCTGCTCCTGCACGTCGCCCTGCTCCTCGAGGAGCGTGTCGAAATCGGCATCGGGCTCCGCGAAGGAGGCGGAGATCGCGTTGAAGCGGTCGAGCAGGTCGCGCAGCGGGCGGACCCCGTCCTCGACGTTGCCGCGGACGTCCTTGGCCGGGTCGAGCTCGGGCTCCTGCGAGAGCAGGCCGACGGTGGCGCCCGGCGCGAGCTCCGCCACGCCGCTCGACGGCTCCTCGAGCCCGGCCATGATGCGCAGCAGCGTCGACTTCCCGGCGCCGTTCGGGCCGAGCACGCCGATCTTCGCCCCCGGCAGGAACGAGAGCGAGATGTTCGCGAGCACCTGCCGATCCGGGCCGTAGAACTTGTCGGCCCGGTACATGGTGAAGACGTAGTCGCTCATCGCCGCGGCACCATAGCGAGACCAAGTAACAGCCTGTTACTTGGGTCTGCTCGGTTCAGTGGTGGTGCTCCGCGTCCGCCTCGGCTTTCGTCTTGTGCACGGTTCCGGGCGGGTGCTCGGGCGGAGCGTAGATGCTGATGAGGCGGAGGGGCCTCGGCCCGGTGTTGCGGACGTTGTGCCGGATGCCGGCGGTGACCAGGACGAGCTGGTTCGACGCCACGGGAGACGGCGCGCCGTCGAGGATCGCCTCGCCGTCGCCCTCGACGAAGAGCAGGATCTGATCGGCGTCGTCGTGGGTCTCCTCGCCGATCTCCTCTTCGGGCCCGAGCGTCATCACGACGACCTGGCTTCGGGCACCGGTGGCGATCTCCCGCCGGAAGTCCTCGCTCGCACGAGCCAGGTCGAAGATGTCGAGCGCGGGCCGTTCGGTGTCGGACATTCGCTCCTCCTTGTGTTGAGGGGTCTGACCCCACCTTCCCGCAAATCGCAGGCTGTAGCCTCGAAGCTCTGACCGAGACGCTCGTCTCCGCAGGCGCGCGAGCGCCGCTCACCGGCCTCAGCGAGGCTGAAGCGGCGCGCCGCCTCGCCGAGCGCGGCCCCGTCGAGCCGCCGGCCACGAGCCGCTCGACGGCCAGCATCGTTCGCGCGAACGTTCTCACCGTCTTCAACCTGATCCTGATCGTTTTCGGAGCGCTCATGCTGACCTTCGGCGACTGGCGCGATGCCCTCTTCCTCTTCATCCTGCTGGCGAACTCGGCGATCGGGATCGGGCAGGAGTTCCGCGCCAAGCGTGCGCTTGACCGCCTCGCAGCCCTGGTTGCACCCGTCGCGACAGTCGTCCGGGACGGCAGGGAGCGCCGTCTCGCGGTGGAGGAGGTCGTGCTCGGCGATCTCGTTCGGCTCGAGCCCGGCGACCAGATCGTCGCCGACGGCCGGATCGAGGCGAGCGTCGGCCTCGCGCTCGACGAGTCGATCCTCACGGGCGAGTCGCGAGCGGTCGAGCGTGGTCCGGGTGAGGAGGCCCGCTCGGGCTCCTTCGCGTTCGAGGGGACGGGCGCCTACACGGTGACGGCGGTGGGCGCCGACAGCTATGCGGAGCGGCTCGCGGGCGAGGCGCGCGAGTTCCGGCACCCGCGCTCGCCGCTCGAGCGCACGCTCAACCGCCTTCTGCTCGTACTCGTCGCCGTGCTGGCGCCGCTCGGGGCCGTCTTCGGTTTCGCGCTCTGGGAGCGGGACGAGCCGCTCCGAGAGGCCGTGACGACAGCGGTGGCGGGAGGCGTCACGCTCGTCCCCGAGGGGCTGATCCTCCTTGCGGGCCTCACGTACGCCGTCGCCGCGCTGCGGATGACGCGGCGCGGCGCCCTCGCCCAGCAGCTCAACGCGATCGAGTCGCTCGCCTCGGTCGACGTGCTCTGCCTGGACAAGACGGGCACGCTGACCGAGGCGGGTCTTCGCGTCGCTGGTGTCGAGCCCGCTCCGGGAGTCGAGACCGAGCAGTTGGCGGCGGCGCTAGGTCGTTTCGCCGCCTCCTCGGCGAGCCGGAACCTCACGCTCGCGGCGATCGCGGCCGCTCACCCGGCGGAGGCCGAGCCGGCGACCGAGCAGGTGCCCTTCCTCTCCCGGCGACGTTGGAGCGGCCTGCGCCTCGCGGATGCGGCCTACGTGCTCGGGGCACCCGAGCTCTTCGAGCTCGGCCCGCTGGCGGCGAGCGCCGGGCGCGAGCGCCGCGCGGGCCGCCGGGTGCTCGCGTTCGGGACGGCGGCGGGCGCCCTGCAGGGCCGAGACGAGCCACCGCCGCTCGCGCTGCTCGGCCTTGTCCTCGTCTCGGAGGAGCTGCGTCCCGAGACCCGCCGGACGGTCGAGTTCTTCCGCGCCGAGGGCGTCGACCTGAAGGTGCTGTCGGGCGACGCTCCCGACACCGTCGCGGCCGTCGCGCGCGAGGCCGGGATCGCGTTCGGCGAGCCGGTCGACGCGAGCCGCGAGGAGCCGACGCTGGACGCTGTCGTCGTGGGTCGCATCTCCCCGGAGGGCAAGCGCCGCTTCGTCGAGGCGCTCCGCGATTCCGGCCGCTACGTGGCGATGGTCGGCGACGGAGTCAACGACGTGCCGGCGCTCAAGGCCGCGCAGCTCGGGATCGCGCAGGGCAGCGGCTCGCAGATGGCGCGCAGCGTCGCCGACGTCGTGCTCGTGCGCGGCGACTTCGCCGCGGTGCCCGCCATGGTGGGAGAGGGCCGCAAGCTGCTGCGGAACATCCAGCGTGTGACGAAGCTCTTCGTCGCCAAGTCGGCCTTCGCGGCGTTCCTGATCCTCTCGATCGGACTGACCGACGAGGAGTACCCGCTGCTGCCCCGGCACCTGACGCTCGCCGCCGGGCTGACGATCGGGATTCCCGCCTTCTTCCTCGCGCTCGCGCCGAGCACCGGGCCGTGGTGGACGGAGCGCTTCCTGCGCGAGGTCGCGCGCTTCGCGATCCCCGCGGGTACCGCCGCCGGTCTCGGCGTCCTCTCGGCGTTCCTGTTCGCGCTCAACGTCGTCGGCCTCGACCTGGTGGAAGCGCGGACGGTGGCGACGACCGTCCTGGTGGTCGTCGGCCTGTACCTCGTGCTGGCTCTCGAGGCCTCCGGCGGGCGGCGCGGGCTGCTCGTGAGCGGGCTCTGCGCCGTGCTCTTCGCCCTGTACCTCCTCGTCGTGGCGTGGGGCGGCACCCGCGGCTTCTTCGAGCTCGCGGTCCCGGGCGCGTGGAGCGTCGTCGCCGTGCTCGGAGGCTCGGTGCTCGCGATCGGGGGCCTCGTGCTCACGGACGAGCGCTTCATCCCCCGGCTCGGCTGGGCGGAGCGGCTCAGGAGGCTCGGACGAGCCAGGCGCGCGCGGTGACGGCGATGCGCGGGTCGTAGCCGCCGGCGACGAGCACGTCCCCGCCGGGGAGGGTCGTGGCGGTCGAGAAGGCGAGCTCGGCACCCGTACGCCCGACCTTGGTGAAGCGTCGCCGTGCCACGTCGTAGACCTCGACCGTCTCCGCGCCGCCCGCGACGAGGATGCGTCCCGAGCGCAGCAAGGCGATAGCGTCGGGGAGCTTGAAGCGAGCCGCCGCCATCCGACCGGCGGCGACGAAGCCGCGGCGCGGGTCGTACAGCTCGGCGGTCGCGTAGCGACCCCGGTAGTCCCGCTCGTCGGAGCCGCCGACGACGAGCACCCGGCCGCTCGCGAGCGAGACGGCGGCATGCTTGTGCCGCGGAACCCGCAGCCGGCTCGCTCGGCTGAAGCGGCCCGTCGGCGGGTCGTAGAGCTCGGCGCTGCGCAGCACGCCCCCTCTGTTCGACCCGCCGACGACGAGCACCCGCCCGTCCCGCAGGCGGGAGGCCGTGTGCGCGGAGCGCGCGAGCGCCAGCGAGCCGGTCGGCGAGAACTCGCCCGTGGCCGGGTCGTAGAGCTCGGCGCCCGCGAGCGAGCGACCGTCGCTCGATCCGCCGGCGATCAGAACGCGTCCGTCCGCGAGCGGCGTCGCCGTGAAGCCGCCGCGTGCGGCGTTCATGGCTCCCGCCGGGGCAAACGTTCCGCGGGCCGGGTCGTAGAGCTCCGCGCTCGCCGTCAGGCCGCGCTCGTTCCAGCCGCCCGCGATCAGCACCCTGCCGTCCGCAAGCGACGTCGCCGAGTGTCCGACTCGCCTCGACGTCATCGGCCCGGTGGGCTCGAAGCGGCCCGTTCTCGGGTCGAAGAGCTCTGCCGCGGCGGTCGTGCCGTCGAGCTCGCACCCCGATCCGGTGCAGCCGCCCGCCAGCAGCACCTTCCCGGTCGTCAGGGGGGTCGCCGTATGGGCGGCTCTCGGAGTTCCCATGGCCGCGGCCGGCCGCACCGGCCCCTCCGGGGAACTCGTTCCGGTCAGGAGCAGCAGGGCGAGGGCGAGCGTGCGCACGGGGCGGTTACACCGCTCCGGCCGGACGGGTTCCGGCGGATACCATGAGGGCGATGGCCATCACGACCGAGCCGAAGCTGGACGCGCACGCGCTGCGGGGCGATTTCGCGGTCTTCGACCAGCTCGTCTACGGGAAGCCTCTCTCCTATCTCGACTCGGCCTCGAGTACGCAGAAGCCCCGGCAGGTGCTCGACGCGCTCCGCACGTTCTACGAGACGTCCTACGCCAACGTCCACCGCGGCGTCTACCAGCTCGCCGAGCGCGCCACCGAGGGGTACGAGGGTGCGCGCGAGAAGGTGCGCGCGTTCGTGAACGCGCCGTCGACGCGTGAGATCGTCTTCACCCGCAGTGCCACCGAGGCGCTCAACCTCGTGGCCTACGCCTGGGGCCTCCACAACCTCGGGCCGGGGGACGTCGTCGTCGTCACCGAGCTCGAGCACCACTCGAACTTCGTGCC
>Ga0136615_10001246_pt1 | contig 12208 bp, 12 predicted proteins | sample AntDrymUQ2882206_2_FD_106647 | JGI IMG/M metagenome (GOLD analysis project Ga0136615, IMG submission 106647) | Polar desert sand microbial communities from Dry Valleys, Antarctica - metaG UQ288 (22.06) | ecosystem: Environmental > Terrestrial > Soil > Desert | place: Antarctica: Dry Valley...
ATCCCAACGACGTCAAGGTCGGCGACGACGAGCTCGCCGCCGTACGGATCAACGGTGACCCCTTTCACCCAGAATGGAACTACACCATCAAACCCACCACTTGATCGTCTACGAGCCCTTAGTGTTCGAGGGGATCGAGGAGCTCTGCCTCGACCCCTTATACGTCGCCTACCCGCGAGGACCTCGACGGGTGGCTCAAGCGGCTGGCCGAGCGCGAGGCACAGCACCTCGCACTCGCCGCTTGGGTTCAGGCAGACTTATGGCTTGGAGCACTTAGCCATGCGTGCTTCGCGACCGACGACGCAACAGCGCGACGGCGACGAGCGAGGCGACCGCCGCTGCGGCGAGCACGGCCGCCGCGGCACGCTCCTGGGCTGCGGGATCGGGCAGCGCGAGTTGGGCGATCAAGAGGCTGACCGTGTAGCCGATCGCGCCGAGGACGGCGACAGGAACGACGTCACCCCACCTCACGCTGTCGGGGAGCGTGCCGAGGCGCGTGCGGACCGCGAGTTGCGCGCCGCCGAGGATACCGCCGACCTTGCCGGCCAGGAGTCCGGCAAAGACGCCGATCGCAACGGCATCGGAGACCGCTTCGCCTAGGGCGGCGAGCGAGATTCCTGCCGCCCCGAGCGCGAAGATCGGGACGGCGACGCCGGCGGAAAGCGGGTGCAGTCGATGCTCAAGGCGCTCGCCGGGAGCGTGCTCCTCTCCCGACCGGGGCCTGACCGGCGTTAGGACTCCGAGCAGGATGCCGGCGACCGTGGCGTGCACGCCGCTCGCGTGGACGCAGATCCAGACTGCGACGGCGAGCGCCCAGAGCAGCCAGGCGCGGTCAAGACGGCGTCGAAACGCCAGCCGGTAGAGGCCCAGAAAGAGCATCGCGCTCGCCAGCCACCCCAGCGACAGCTCGGCGGTGAAGACAAGCGCGATGAGGGCGATCGCCAAGAGGTCGTCGATGACGGCGATCGAAAGCAGCAGGACACGGACCCCCGAAGGGAGTGAGGCGCGCACGAGCGCAAGCACCCCGAGCGCGAAGGCGATATCGGTGGGTACCGGAATCGCCCAGGCTCCCCCGACCGCGGCGGCGCCTCCCGAAACGGCGAGGGCGACGAGCGCCGGCAACACCATCCCGCCGACCGCGGCGAACACCGGCAGCGCCGCCGCACGCCGGTCAGCCAGCTCGCCGACCGTCAACTCACGCTTCACCTCAAGGCCCGCGACGAAGAAGAAGATCGCGAGCAGACCGTCGGCCGCCCAGTCCTCGAGCGCGATGTCGAGGTGAAGCCACGCTGGCGCGAACGAGGTCTTCGTCTCCCAGAACGCGTGGTAGGAGCCCTCGAAGGCGTTCGCCCAGATGAGCGCCAACCCAGTCGCCGCGAGTAGGAGCTTCCCGCCGGTCGTTTCCTGACGGAGGAAGTCGGCGAATGCCTGCCTACCGTCGGCGCCTCGGCCGTTGGAAGGGACGCTTGAAGACTCGGGCACCGAAAGAACCTCCTGGGTGAGCAGCACAAGACGCTGCCGACCAGTCTTCCCGGCGCACCACTGGCGAAGGTACCACAGGCGCCGATCACCGCCGCCCTCGGGGCCACCGCGCCAGCCGAGCCCTGCTCTGCCTGCTTGTCACGATTGTCGTCTTCGGGTCAGGTTTCTGGTGGTGCGGCCTCGACTGTTCGAAGTCCCGAAGGGAGAGTCAGCTACCGGGGCCGCAGTCTCGCTCGTGAGGCTCGCCCTCGGGGTCAAGCTCGGTGCGCCGGGCGGGGCTCGAGCGGTCGGCGCGACCGGGCTCGGACCGTTGCGCGCCCGACCGACGCGGCCAGGAGTGCGGCGTATCGCCCGACCGATCCATCGGCTTGTCGCTCTGGTACCAGTCAAGCCCGTACGGGCCGCGCCCCCTGTAACGCGCAGGCCAGCTTGGCGAGGATCGTCAAGTAGACATGGAGCCGAACCCGGTCAATCCCCGCGCACGCGCAGCGGGAGCAACGCCCACTCATTCTTGAGCCGCCCGAACTCCCGCTCGACGAGGCGCGGCCGGTAGAGCGCCTTCCAGCGCTTAGCCTCCCCCGCGCGACAGTCTTGCGACAGTTGGCCCCCGAAACGAGCGGTCGAGAGCGGTGTCTAGCGGTTCGTTTTCGGCTCTGGCAAGCGAAAAGCCCCTTCGTAGAGGGGTCTCCCCTAGATGTAGTACATAGGCGCCTCCGCCGCCTCGGCCTCTCGCTCGGCAACCTCGGCGACCGTCACGCTCGCGAGCACCGAGCGCAGCGCCTCCGTCGCGTCGGCCCAGACTCCCCCTGCTCCGCGCGCCTCGCCACCGAGCTCTCCCTCGAGCAGCTCGACGACCTCGAGCACCGTGACCTCCGCGGGCGGGCGAGCGAACGAGTACCCGCCCTTCACGCCGCGCTGGCTCTCGAGCATCCCCGCCCGGCGCAACGTACCGAAGAGACCCTCGAGGAACTGCACCGGCACGTCGCGGCGCCGGGCGATCTCTCGCAGCGGAACCGGCCCCGCGTCACCCGTGCGCGCGAGCTCGACGAGGGCTCGCAGGGCGTAGGGCGACTTGGCGGTGATGGCGAGCAAGGCTGGCCGGGAGTCTAGGCCGAGCCCACTACCTTCTTTCGCCCGTGGCGCTTCGTACCCCGCTATTCCTATGGCTCCCGCCGCTCGCGCTCATGGTGGTCATCTTCTATCTGTCGGCCCAGCCCGACTTGTCCTCCGGCCTCGGCATCGTCGATCTCGTCGGCCGCAAGCTGGTCCACGTCGCCGAGTACGCGCTCCTGTGTGCTCTATGGTGGCGCGCGCTACGGCCCGCGACGCCACCCCGGGTCGCTCTGGTCGCCTCGCTCACCGTCTCGATCGCCTACGCCGCGAGCGACGAGCTCCACCAGAGCTTCATCCCCGGCCGCACCGGCACGCCGATCGACGTGTCCATCGACGCCTTCGGGGCCGGTCTCGCCGCGCTCATCATCCGCCGGCGCGAGCGCCGCCTCGCGGGCCTCGGCTAGTCCGCCGCGAGCCCGCCGCCGGATGCGCTACAGCCAGCCCCGCTGGGTGGCCAAGAGCACGGCTTGGGCGCGGTCGACCGCACCGAGCTTGGCGTAGGTGTTGTGCAGGTGGGTCCGCACGGTGCTCGTCGAGAGGGTCAGATCCACGGCGATCTGCTTGTAGACCTTGCCCTCGGCGAGCCGCTTGAGGATCTCGAGCTCCCGGGCCGACAGCGGACAGGGGTCGATGTGGCGACGCTGTGTCATCGTGCCAAAGGGGAGCTCGTAGAGAATCGAGCGCAGGCCCTTCCCGTCAAGCCCGACGGCGCGTGCGGTGCGCAGAAGCTGACTGGGGTCGACCGGCTGGTCGTTGACGTAGTGAGCGAGCATGTCGGCCAGGCGCACGACGGCGATCTCACCGAGGGCGTCGTCGGCGTGGTGGCGCTCGATGGTGGTCGCGAGGCGGCTCGGGAGCTCCCAGCGGCGGGCGAGCACTCCGCCGACGAGCGCGTGGTCGACCCCGAGCTCTCGCCGCTCCGCTCGCAGCCGCGCCTCGGGCGTGCGTGCCTCGCCGTGGACCTGCCCCGGGTAGCCGGGATAGGCCTGGACGAGCACGAGCTTGCCGATGTCGTGCAGGAGCGCGGCGACGAGGATCTCGTCGCGATCGGTGTGGTCGACCTCGCGGGCGATCCGGTCGGCGGCGCGCTGCACGCCCACGGCATGCAGGCGGAAGCGCTCGGGCGCCAGGTCCCAGGTGGGCGTGCGCTCGAAGAAGTCGAATACGTCGACGCGCTCGGCGAGGGTCTCGACCGCAGCCGGGCCGAGCAGCTCGACCCCGTCCCGAATGCTCGTCACCTTGCCCCCACGCGGGCCCGAGTGGCGGTTCGCGAGGCGCAGGACCGAGATCGCGAGCGCCGGGTCGGACTCGACCGCGCCCACCATGTCTCCAATCGACGGCTGGGTCTCACCGACGAGGCGCAGCAGGCGGTCGCGGGACTCGGCGAGCGCGGGAAAGACCTCGAGCGCCTCCAGCGCCCGCGTCAACCTGCGACCGTGGCCCTCGCCGACGGGCCGCCTCGAGGCCTCTGCCCTGGCGGTCCCCGGCCGTATAGCGGCCTCCATGTTGTCCGTGCCTCCGTGTTCGTGCCATCCTGGCGCCTGCTCGGACAATATCGGCATGGGACCGGGAAAGTTGAGGATTGCCACGCGATCGGCGCGGCGCCCGAGTGGGCCCCTACGAGCGCTGCGCGAGAGCGGCGTCGATCCGCGCCAGGGCCTCCTCGCGTCCGAGCGCCGCGACCGACTCGAAGATGCCGGGCGACACCGTCGTCCCCGCGATGGCCACGCGGATCGGTTGGAAGACCTCCTTGGGCTTGACCCCGAGACGGTCGACGACGCCGCGCAGGGCGGCCTCGACCTCTCGCTCGTCGAAGGGGTCGGTCGCGGCGAGCGCCGCCCGGGCCTCAGCGAGGCGGTCGAGCGCCCCGTCGCGCATGACCTGCTCCCAGGCGCGCGGGTCGATCTCGGGCGGGCGCTCGACGAGGAAACCGGCGAGCGGCCAGAACTCCGCGAGCGTCTGGAGCTTCTCCTGGGCCACCGCGGCCGCCTCGACCAGGCCCGGCTGATCCCCGTGGAGCTGCGCGAGCCGGCGCGCGAGCTCGGCCGGCTCTAGCTCGCGCAGGTAACGGCCGTTCATCCAGCGCAGCTTCTGCTCGTCGAAGACCGCGGGGTTACGCGACACGCGCTCGAGCGAGAAGCGCTCGATCAGGTCCTCGGTGGTGAAGAACGTGGTCGTCGCGTCGGCTCCCCAGCCGAGCAGCGCGAGGTAGTTGCGCACGGCCTCAGGGAGGTAGCCGGCGGCGCGCAGCTCCTGCACCGACGCGGCGCCGTGGCGCTTCGAGAGCTTCTTGCCGTCAGGGCCGTGCAGGAGCGGCAGATGAGCGTAGATCGGCGGCTCGGCGCCGAGGGCCTTGAGGACCATGAGCTGGCGCGGCGTGTTCGAGAGGTGGTCCTCGCCGCGGACCACGTGGGTGATCCTCATGTCGCGGTCGTCGACGGCGACCGCGAGGTTGTAGAGCGGGCTGCCGTCCGAGCGCGCGATCACGAAGTCGTCGATCGCGGAGTGCTCGAAGCGGACGTCGCCGCGGATAACGTCGTGGACGGTGGTCGAGCCTTCGTCGGGTACCCGCAGCCGTACAGCGCCTTCGTCCCCATATGCGTGTCCTTCGATCACCAGGCGCGCGATCTCCTCGCGGTGCCGGGCGCCGCGTTCGGACTGGGAGATCGGCCCCTCGTCCCAGCCGAGGCCGAGCCACTCGAGGGCGTCGAGGATCTGGGCCACGTTCTCGGGCGTCGAGCGCTCGCGGTCGGTGTCCTCGATCCGCAGCGCCAGAATCCCGTGCGACCTCCGGGCCAGGAGCCAGTTGTAGAGTGCGGTCCGCGCGCCGCCGATGTGCAGGGCACCGGTGGGCGAGGGCGCGAAGCGGACCCTCATCGAATCGGTCGAGGTCATGTCGAAGAGATGCTAATCGGCGCCCACGTATCCCCTGCGGGTGGCCTCGTCAAGGCCCACGAGCGGGGCGTCGAGCGCGGCTGCGACGCGGTTCAGATCTTCAGCCAGAACCCGCGGATGTGGCGGCCGACACAGCACCCCGAGGATGACGTGGCCGCTTTTCGCGAGCTGATGACCGACGGGCGGCTCGAGGTGGTGGTCATCCACGCGGTCTACCTGATCAACGCGGCCAGCAAGGACCCTGAGATCCGGCGCAAGTCGCTCGACTCGATGATTCATGCACTGCGTACGGGCGATCGGATCGGCGCGGCCGGCGTCGTCCTCCACCCTGGCTCGGCCGTCAGACAGCCAAAGGAAGAGGCGATGGAGCGGATCGTCGAGGGCGTCGAGGAGGCCCTCGGTGCGTCGGAGCGCTGCCCGCTCCTGCTCGAGGACACCGCCGGCGCCGGTAAGACCATCGGCCGTACCTTCGAGGAGCTCGCCGAGCTGATCGAGGGCGCGGGCGCCGGCGCCCGCGACCGGCTCGGCGTCTGCCTCGACTGCTGCCACCTTCTTGCGAGCGGCTACGACGTGCGCGACGCCGAGCGGCTCGCCGCGGTCGTCGACGACTTCGACTCGGTCGTCGGCCTAGACAGGCTGCGATGCCTGCACGTAAACGACTCGCAGACGCCGCTCGGCTCGAACCGCGACCGCCACGCCAACCCCGGCGACGGCGAGCTCGGCCGCGAGGGCATCGCGGCGTTCCTGAGCGAACCGCGCTTCGACGGGCTCCCCGCCCTGCTCGAGACGCCCGGGCGTGAAGGCAAGGGCCCGGACGAGGCTGACATCACTTGGACTCGCGAGCTGCGCGAACAAGGTCGGTCGGCCCGACGTCGAGCCGCCTGAAGGTCGCATCGATGGTCCCGGCGAGGAGCGGGAGGTGCTGCGCCCGCAGAAGGCGCCCGTAACGAGCCGCGGTCGACTGGCGCAGCCGCGTTCTCGCCGTGCGTCATCCTGAGACCCGTGTCCTCCCCCGCCATCATCCTCCGCGGCGCCCGCAAAGCCTTCGGCCCGATCACCGCGGTCGCCAGAATCGACCTCGACGTGCCGGCCGGCACCTGCCTCGGCCTGCTCGGCCCCAACGGCGCCGGCAAGTCGACCACGATGCGACTGCTGACCGCCCAGGCGATCGCCGACGCCGGGGAGATCGAAGTGCTCGGCCACCGCCTGCCCGAGGAGTCGAAGGCCGCCAGGGCCCGCTGCGGAGTCGTGCCCCAGATCGACAACCTCGACTACGAGCTGACCACCCGCGAGAACCTCGAGGTCTTCGCCCGTCTCTACCGGATTCCACGTCCCGAGCGCCGCGACGCCGTGGACCGGGCGCTCGAGGTCGCGAACCTCACGACGCGGGCCGGCAGCGTGGTCGACGAGCTCTCGGGCGGCATGCGCCGGCGGCTGCTGCTCGCACGCGGGCTCGTTCACCGCCCCGAGCTGCTGCTCCTCGACGAGCCGACGGTCGGGCTCGACCCGCAGGTGCGCACCGAGCTGTGGTCGCTCATCGACACGCTGCGCTCGGAGGGGGTGACGATCCTCATGTCGACCCACTACATCGAGGAGGCCGAGCGGCTCGCCGACGAGGTGGCGATCATGTCGGCCGGCCGGATCGTGGCCCGGGGGCGCCCGGCCGAGCTCGTAGCCGAGCACGTCGGGCGAGAGGCGGTCGAGGTCTACGGCCCGCCCGCCGAGCTGGCGGAAGCCGAGGAGCGCGCCACGGCCGGGGGCTTTCCGACGCGGCGGTCGGGCCCGGCGCTCGCCATCCTCGGCACCGAGCGATCCGAGAATGGGTCGCTCCCCGGCGGACACCCGCGCCCGGCCAACCTGGAGGACGCCTTCGTGCTCCTCACCGGGGCGGAGGTCGAATGAGCTCCCCGGCGGCCCCGAGCGCCGGCCGGAGGGGTCCGCCGGTGCGCACGCGCCGTCTCGAGCCGGTCGCCATCGGCGCCGTTCTCTCCCGCGAGCTCGCGGTCTTCGGCCGCTACTGGCGCTCGACGACGTTCTCCTCGATCGTCGAGCCGACGATCTTCCTGCTCGCCTTCGGCTTCGGCTTCGGCGCGCTCGTCTCCCGGGTCGCGGGCTACGACTACATCGACTTCGTGGGCACGGGGATCGTGGCCACCGCGGTGCTCTTCTCGTCGATCTTCCCGGCACTCTTCTCGACGTTCATCAAGCGCCGCTTCCAGCGCACCTACGACGCGCTTCTCGCGGCGCCGATCGATGTCGAGGAGCTCGTGACCGCCGAGGTCCTGTGGCTCGCGTTGCGGGCCGGGGTCTACGGGATGACGCCGCTTCTGGTAGCCATGCTCTTCGGCCTCGATCCTTCCCCGGGCATGGCGCTCGTGCCCTTCATCGGCTTCCTCACCGGCTTCGGCTTTGCCGCGTTCGGGGTCCTGATCTCGGCGATCGCCAAGGCCATCGACAACTTCAACTACGTGACCAGCAGCGTTATCACGCCGCTGTTCCTGGTCGCGGGCACCTTCTTCCCAATCGACGCGCTACCCGGCTGGGCCTCGACGCTCGCCCAGGTCAACCCGCTCCACCACTGCGTCGAGCTCGTGCGCGACGCGGTCTTCGGATTGCAGCCGCTGGCGGACCTGGCGCACGTGGCCGTGCTCGTGGTCTTCGGCCTGCTCATGTGGCGACTGGCGATCTGGCGCCTGCGGCTGCGGCTGATCGACTGAAGCGCGAGCCGCGTGCGGGCCAAAGCGCCGAGCCTTGGTTTGGTCTCGCCCCTGGCAGCCCCCCCAGGCCGGCGGATAACGTCGTCACGAGACCCGTGCGGGTAACCGAGAGGAGGCCTGAAGTGGAGGACCTGAGCGGTCGATCGGCCCAGGAGGTGCTCGACGACCACCTGAACATCGCGCAGAACTGGGGCGCGGAGGATGACATCGAGCGGCTTGTCGACGAGGACATGCGGCGCAACGTCTCGGAGGACATCGTGGTGCTGATCAACCGCGGCGTGTTCCACGGACATGACGGGGTCATGCAGCTCGCGCGGATGCTCGGCGAAGAGCTGCCGGAGCACAATGCGTTCGAGTACACGTTCAGGGCCGCGGAGGGCAAGATCGCGATGCTCGAGTGGGCCTACGACGACGCGACCGTCACGGTGAGGGACGGTGTGGACTCCTACCTGATCGAGGATGGCAAGATCGTCGCTCAGACGATTCACTACACGCTCGAGCAGAAGTAGGTGAACCCGGGCCGCTCACTCGGCCACGACCCATACGCCGTGCGCGCGGACGATCTCGCGCCCTATCAAGGCGGACGAAAGGACACCCACGATAGACTGGAAGCCCGAACTGGTGGCGATCCCCGTCTCCGACGTGGACCGCGCGAAGGCCTTCTACACCGAGAAGATCGGCTTCAACGCCGACCACGACCACACGGTCAGCGACGAGCTCCGCTTCATCCAGCTGACTCCTCCCGGGTCGGCGTGCTCGATCGCGCTCGGGACCGGAATCGTCAACACGCCGCCGGGCTCTGCCCAAGGCATGCTGCTTGTGGTCTCAGACATCCATGCCGCGCGAACGGAGCTCGTAGAGCGGGGCGTGGAGGTCAGCGAGGTCCAGAAGATGGATTTGGGGTCCAACCACGTCTATTTCAGCGATCCGGACGGCAACGGCTGGTCCTTGCAGTCGCCTGCTCGCGGATAGCCGGCGAGGCGGCCCATTCGAGGCCACCATCGGTCCCCCCCCGCGTGATCTCCGTTCCGACTCGGCCTCTCCGAGGACCTCGGGCTCCTACTAGAGGACGTCGCGCAGGTCCAGCGCCTCGGCCGGGTCGGGCCCGGTGTCCGGCGGCTCGAAGAAGCCCGGATTGGCGCAGTCGAAGGCCTCTCCCTGCCCCTCGTATGCGCGCTCGACCGACGTCTGGCAGCGCGGGGTCGGGCGCCCCGTGATCTTCACGCCCCCGAAGCGCTGACGGGTGCGTTCGGCCTCCTCGAAGACCTCGACGTCGATCTCGACCTTGAAGACGTTGCCGAGGCAGCCCATGTAGCGCCGCCCCGAGGCCTCGTCGTCGTAGAGGTAGAGATAGGGGCACGACGACTCGATGCATCCTGCGGGATGCACGACCCGATCGCAGAACGTGCAGCACTGCCGGCACTGGTGGCTCTGGACGAGCTTGGCTTGGCCGCTCACCCTCGCCAGTGTACTCAGAGGGCAGGGCACGCGGGACCTCACTCGGCTACGGTCAGCGCCCGTGGCCTACGACCGCCAACGAGTGTCGCGGGCGGTGCTCGCCGCCTTCTTCGTCGGCGCCGGCACGCTGCACTTCCTGAAGCCCGACGGCTACGAGGCGGTGGTCCCGCCGGGGCTTCCGTATCTGCGTGAGATCGTGTGGATCAGCGGGGCGGCGGAGATCGTCGGGGGCCTCGGGGTACTCTCGAAGCGGGCTCGGCCGTGGGCGGGCTGGTGGCTCGTCGCCCTGCTGGTCGCGGTCTTCCCGTCGAACGTCTACATGGCGATCTCCCCGGAGGACATCCGCGGTCTGAACGTGCCGCCGGTGCTCCTGTGGCTGCGCCTGCCGCTCCAGGCCGTCCTCATCGCCTGGGTCTGGCAAGCGACGGCACCCGACCATCCGCCGGGTCTCCTGCCGCCGCCGAGGACGAGGAGAACCGTCGGACGCCGACCCTAGACTGCCCCGCGTGACGTCCACCTGCGCCCACCTCCACGTCCACTCCGACTACTCCCTGCTCGACGGAGCGTGCCGCATCGAGGCGCTCGCCGAGCGCGCCGCCAAGCTCGGGCAGCCGGCGCTCGGTCTGACCGATCACGGAGTGATGAGCGGCGCGCTCGAGTTCTACAAGGCGTGCTCGAAGCACGGGGTCAAGCCGATCCTCGGCCTCGAGGCCTACCTCGTCGACGACCGCCGCTCCGAGGCCGTGCGCTACGAGCGCAACCACCTGACCTTGCTGGCCTCGAGCGACGAGGGCTTTCGCAACCTCGTCAAGCTCAGCTCGGCCGGCTTCCTCGAGGGCTATCGCCGCGGCAAGGCAAACGTCGACTTCGAGCTGCTGTCCGCCCACGCCGACGGGGTTATCGCCCTCACCGGGTGCCTGCAGTCGCGCTTCTGCCGGCGGCTGGTCGACGACAACCCGGCCGAGGCGCGCTCCCACGTCGAGGACCTCTTACAGGTCTTCGGCCCCGAGGACGTCTACTTCGAGCTGCAGCGCAACGGGATCGCCGCCCAGGACAAGGCCAACGAGGGCATCGCGCGGATCGCCGCCGAGGTCGGCCGACCCGTGGTCGGCACGGGCGACGTCCACTACCTGACGCGCGAGGACTTCGACCACCACCGCGCGCTGCTGTGCGTGCAGACGAAGTCGACGCTCGAGCAGCCGAAGATGTCCTTCGACACCAACGAGTTCTACCTCAAGAGCTCGGAGGAGATGACGGAGGCTTTCGCCGCGTGGCCCGAGGCAGTGCCCACGACACTCGAGATCGCCGAGCGCTGCCACGTCGAGCTCGAGGTTGGCAAGATGCTCCTCCCGCGCTACCCGACGCCCGACGGCGAGCCCGAGCCGCGGTACCTGCGCCGCCTCGCCGAGGAGGGCCTGCGCCGCCGCTACGACGACCCGCCGCCCGCCGCGGCGCGAGAGCGACTCGAGATGGAGCTCGCGGTCATCGAGCGGATGGGCTTCGCCGCCTACTTCCTGATCGTCTGGGACTTCGTGACCTTCGCCAAGGACAACGGCATCGCCGTAGGGCCCGGACGCGGCTCCGCGGCGGGGTCGATCGTCTCCTACGCCCTGCGCATCACGGACGTCGACCCGCTCGCGCACGGCCTGCTGTTCGAGCGCTTCCTGAACGCGGAGCGGATCTCGATGCCGGACATCGACATCGACTTCTCGGTCAAGGGCCGCGAGCGGGTCCTGCGCTACGTGGCCGAGCGCTTCGGCAGCGACTCGGTGGCCCAGATCGCCGCCTTCGGCCGCATGTACCCGCGCAACGCCACGCGCGACGCGGCGCGCGTGCTCGGCTTCGACTACGCGACGGGCGACCGGCTGGCGAAGCTGATCCCCGAGCCGATCATGGGCCGCGCGCCCTCGTTCGCCGACTGCCTGCGCGAGGGAGAGGAGCTCGCCAAGGCCTACGCGCAGGACCCCCAGGCTCGCCAGGTGGTCGACGTCGCGCGCGGACTCGAGGGCATCGCCCGTAACTCGACGATCCACGCGGCCGGTGTGGTGATCGCCGACCGCCCGCTCACCGACATCGTGCCGCTGCAGATCGCCGAGGACACCGACGAGGACGGCAACCGCATCCATCGCACGATCACCCAGTACGCCATGGGGCCGATCGAGGACATCGGTCTGCTGAAGATGGACTTCCTGGGGCTGCGCAACCTCGACGTGATCGAGTCGGCGCTCGACATCATCGAGCGCTCGACCGGCATGCGCACCGACATGGGCGCCCTCGAGCTCGACGACGAGAAGACCTACGCCATGCTCGCCCGCGGCGAGTCGATCGGCGTCTTCCAGTTCGAGTCCGACGGGATGCGCGAGGCGCTGCGCAAGGTCAAGCCAACCGAGTTCGAGGACATCGTCGCGCTCGGGGCGCTCTACCGGCCGGGCGCCATGCGCCACATCGACACCTATGCCCGCGGCAAGCGCAACCCCGAGCGCGTGGCCTACGTCGACGAGCGGCTGCGGGCGATCACCGAGTCGACCTACTCGGTGATCCTC
>Ga0136615_10001248_pt1 | contig 12190 bp, 10 predicted proteins | sample AntDrymUQ2882206_2_FD_106647 | JGI IMG/M metagenome (GOLD analysis project Ga0136615, IMG submission 106647) | Polar desert sand microbial communities from Dry Valleys, Antarctica - metaG UQ288 (22.06) | ecosystem: Environmental > Terrestrial > Soil > Desert | place: Antarctica: Dry Valley...
CGCGGTCCCGATCGCCGCGCTGGACCGCGGGCTGGCCGTCTGGAACACGCCGGCCGCCGAGGTCGACGAGACCGCCGACGCTCCCGCGATCCGGGCGGCGCTCGGGCTGCGGTGAGCCTCGCCGTCGTCCCGCTCGACCTGGCCGACGACGCGACGCTGGCGCAGCTCGTCGCCCTCCAGCGAGCGGGGTACGCCGTCGAGGCCGAGCTGATCGGCGCACCGTCGCTGCCGCCGCTGCGCGAGACGGCGGAGCAGCTGCGCGCGAGCGGGGAGCGCTTCCTCGGCGCGCGGCGGGCCGGCGCGCTGGTCGGCGCGGTCTCCTACCAGCGCGCGGGGGAGAGCGTCGACATCCACCGGCTCGTCGTCGACCCGGGCGCCTTCCGCAGCAGCGTCGCAACCGCGCTGCTCGACGCCCTCGAAGCGCGCGAGGCGGACGCGCGCCACTGGACCGTCGGCACCGGCGCCGCCAACGCCCCGGCGCGCGCGCTCTACGAGCGCCGCGGCTTCCGGCCGGCCGAGCAGAAGATCGTCCCCGGCGGCATCGAATGGGTCCGGATGGAGCGAACCGCCGGCCCCGCGCGACCGTGGCGGCTGCTGGTGCTCGGCTGCCTCGGGCTCGCCGCGCTCTCCCTGCTGGCGCCCTCGACGCCCACCTACGACCCGTGGGCGTGGATCATCTGGGGCCGCGAGATCGTGCAGCTCGACCTCGTGACGACCGACGGGCCGTCGTGGAAGCCGCTGCCGATCCTGTTCACCGCGCCGTTCGCGCTGCTCGGCGACGACGCGGCGCCGCAGCTGTGGATCCTCGTCGCGCGGGCGGGCGGGTTCCTGTCGATCGCGATGGCGTTCCGGCTCGCGGCGCGGCTGGCCGGTCCGCTGGCGGGGACGATCGCCGCGCTGGCGCTGCTGGTCTCCGACGAGTTCATCCGCAACTTCGTGCGCGGCAACTCGGAGGGGCTGCTCGTCGCGCTGTGCCTGTGGGCGCTCGAGCGCCACCTCGACGGGCGCCGCTGGGACGCGTTCGCGCTCGGCTTCGCCGCCGGGCTGCTGCGGCCGGAGGTGTGGCCGTTCTGGGGGCTGTACGGGCTGTGGCTGGTGCTCGGTGCCCGGCGCGGGCGGCCGCCGTGGCGCGAGCTGGCGCTGGTCGGCGGCGCCGGGGTGCTGATGCTCGTCCTGTGGTTCGTGCCCGAGCACCTCGGCTCGGGCTCCGCGCTGCGCGCCGCCGAGCGCGCCCGCCAGCCCAATCCGGACTCGGCCGCGTTCGCCGCCTCGCCGTTCCTGGAGGTGTTCCGCCGCTCGGCCTCGATCCTCACCGTGCCCGTCTACCTCGGCGCGGCGGCCGCCGCGCTGGCGGCCTGGCGCGCCCGGCGATCGGACCCGCGCGCCACGGTGGTGCTCGGCCTCGCGGCCGCGTCGACCGCGCTGATGGTCGCCGTGGCGCTGATGACCGAGGCCGGGTTCGCGGGCAACCTGCGCTACGTCGCGCTCCCGGCCGCGGTCGTCTGCATCCTCGCGGGCGCCGGCTGGGTCGGCCTCGCGCGCGCGGCCCGCACGCGCGGCGGACGCGGGGCCGCGATCGCCGTCGCCGTCGCGACGGCGACGCTGTTCGCCCCGTTCACGGTCTCCGACGTGCGCCAGCTCGACGAGGGGATGCGGCGCGTCGCCATCGAGGCCGACCTCTACGGTGCGAACCTGCAGGCCGTGATCGCCAAGGCGGGCGGCGAGGCGCGCGTGAAGGCGTGCGGGCCCGTCTTCACCGGGCCGTTCCAGACGCAGGCGCTGGCCTGGCACCTGCACCTGCACGGGAGCGAGGTGACGATCTTCCCGATGGCGCCCGGGACGATCGTCGCGCCCCATTACACCGCCCACGCCCGCGACCCGCGCTTCCCGGTCGTCACCACGACGACGCGCTGGATGGTCGGAAGCTCCTGCAGGGCGCGCTGATCCAGCCTCTACCCTGATCGGCCATGGCGACGATCGCCCCCCGGCGGCAGGCGTGGACCCTGCCGGCCCGCGCCGGGAGCGCCCGCGTGATCGGGGCGCTCGCGCTCGGCGGCATGGTCGCGCTCTCCGTGCTGCTGCGCACGCGTGACTTCGAGGCCGGCTTTTGGATCGACGAGGGGCTGTCCGTCGGGATCGCCGACCGGCCGCTGGCCGACATCCCCGCCGCCCTGCGGCTGGACGGCTCGCCGCCGCTGTACTACGCGCTGCTGCACGGCTGGATCGCGCTCGCCGGCCGCTCGGAGGCGGCCACGCACGCGCTGTCGCTGCTGTTCGCGATGCTCGCCGTGCCCGCCACGTGGTGGGCGGTGCGCGGCATCTTCGGCGCGACCGCGGGCTGGATGGGCGCGCTGCTGGCCGCCACCAACCCGTTCCTGACCCAGTACGCGCAGGAGACGCGGATGTACGCGCTCGTGATGCTGCTCGGCATCCTCGCCTGCGGCGCGTTTGCACGCGCCTACGCGCCGGCCGGCGCCGGCGCGGCGTCGCGCGCGCGGCGCCGGCGCTGGGCCGGTGCGTTCGCGCTCGCGCTGGCGGCGCTCCTCTACACGCACAACTGGGCGCTGTTCTTCGGCGCCGGCTGCGGCGCCGTGTGGCTCGGCCTGCTCGCCGCCGCCCCGCGGCGAGCCCGCCGCGAGCTGCTGATCGCCGGCGGGATCGGCTTCGGCGGAGCGCTGGCGCTGTACCTGCCGTGGCTGCCGGCGCTCGTCTTCCAGGCCCAGCACACCGGCGCGCCGTGGTCGGTGGCGCCGGACCTCTACGACCTCGTCGGGGTGCCCGGCCGCGTGCTCGGCGCGGGGGCCCAGCTGGCGCTGCTGCTGGCCGCGGGCGCCGGGTTCGTGGCGCTGGTCGACCGCCGGCGCGCCCAGCACGGAGCGATGGGCCGGGCGTTGGTGGCGCTCGTGGCCGTCTTCCTGGCCACGGTGCTGGCGGCCTGGCTCGCCTCGCAGGCCTCGCCCGCCTGGGCGGCGCGCTACCTGGCCGTCGCGTTGCCTCCGCTGCTGCTGGCGGTGGCGGCCGGCCTCGCCCACGCGGGCCGGCTCGGCCTCGTCGGCGTCGTGCTCGTCGCCGTCATCTGGGCCGGCGACGGCGCGTCGTCGGAGAAGAGCAACGTGCGCGAGATCGCCGGCGCGATCGCGCCGAGCCTGCGCCCGGGCGACCTGGTGATCTCCACGCAGCCCGAGCAGGTGCCGGTGCTGAGCTACTACCTGCCCGACGGCCTGCGCTACGCGACCCTGTGGGGCGCCGTCGAGGACGTGGGGGTCGCGGACTGGCGCGACGGCGTGCAGCGCATGCGAGCGACGAGCGCCGAGCGCGACCTCGAGCCGCTGGTCGCCGCCCTGCCGCCCGGCCGGCGGGTCGTGCTCGTCGAGCCGATCGTCAACGACCTCTCGCGCTGGCAGGCGCCCTGGACGGCGCTGATCCGCGTCCGCTCGACCGAGTGGTCGCAGTATCTCTCCAACGACCAGCGGCTGACCGCGACCGCGGTGCGGCCCCCGGACGTGCAGCCGGGCCGCAACCTCCTGCGCGCGACCGTCCTGGTCAAGGGCTAGCGCCCGGCCGCGCGGCTGCCGCGCTCAGCGCACCGCCGTCGGGCGTTCGCTCGGCCGCGCGGCCGGCTCCGGCTCGGGCCCGGCCTCCGGCTCGGGCCCGGCCTCCGGCTCGGCGGCGGGCAGCTCGAGCTGGAAGCGGGTGCCCGGCCCGTCCTTGCCGACCAGCGCGAGCGAGCCCTCCATCCGCCGCGCCAGCTCGCGCCCGATCGCCAGGCCGAGACCGAAGCCGCCCTCGCCCCCCGCGGTGCGCCCGCGCTGGAACCGCTCGAAGATCAGCTCGCGCTCGGCCGGGTGCACACCCGGCCCGCGGTCGGCGACCTCCACGTGGGCGCGTCCGTCCTCGCAGCCGGCGGTCAGGCGCACCGGCTCGCCCTCCGGCCCGTAGCGGAGCGCGTTGTCGAGCAGGATGCGCACCACGCGGGCGATCGCGTCCGGGTCCCCGCGGCTCCAGCACGGCCCGGGGGGCGGCACGATCTCCAGGTCCACCTCGCGCTCGCCGGCGCGCAGGGCGAACTCGGCCGCCACCGCGCGCCCCAGCTCGCCCAGCTCGACCGCCTCCGAGCGCAGCGGCACCGAGGCGTCCAGCCGGCTGAGGTCCAGCAGCTCCCCCGCGAGCGAGGAGAGCCGCAGCAGCTCGCGGCGGGCGCGCGCGACCTGGCTCTGCGCGTCCGCGATGTCCAGCCGGCCGTCGCGCAGATCCTCCTCGAGCAGCTCCATCGTGCCCTGCAGCATCGTCAGCGGGGTGCGCAGCTCGTGCGAGGCGGTGGACACGAACGAGCGCCGCGCCGCCTCCTGGCGGCGCAGCTCCGCCTGCATGCGCGCGAACGCCCGCGCCAGGTCGCCGACCTCGTCGCGGCCCTCGTCGTGCTGGACCGGCGCGTCGATCACCCCCTCCTCGGTGACGCGCAGGGCGGCGGCGCGCAGGCGCCCGAGCCGGCGCAGCAGCGTGCTCGAGAGCGCGACGGCGAGCGCGACGGCGACCAGCAGGCCGACCGCGCCGGCGGCCAGCAGCGCGTTGCGCACCTGGTCGACCGCCGTGGCCACCTCGGTCAGCCGCTGCTCGACGACCAGCACGCCGATGACGCCGTCGTCGCCGAACAGCCGCACGCCGATGCGCACGTCGTCGCCCAGCACGTCGGTGGTCGTGACCTGCGCGCGCAGCGCGGCCAGCCCGACCCGCTGCGCCCCGCGCTGGGACGCGCCCGGGTTGGTGTCGTAGATGAAGTCGGTGGCCGAGAAGGGTCCCAGCACCAGTACGCGACCGTCCGTGCGCTGGCCGAGCTCCTCGGCGAAGCTGCGCAGGGCGAACGGGTCGTCGGCCCGCACGCGCAGCGCCTGCTCGAACTCCGGACGGGACGCGAGCACGGCCGCGCGCAGGTTCGTCGCGCTCTGGTCGCGCAGGCGGTCGCCCAGCGGGCTGAGCAGCACGACGGCGGCGGCCGCGCCGAGCGTGGCGGCGCTGGTCAGCAGCAGGGCGAGCAGCAGGCGCACGCGGAGGCCGCGCGGGACCCGGCCCCTCATCGCTCGCGCACCCGGTAGCCGCGGCCCGGCACGGTGAGGATCAGCGTCGGCTGCTCCGGGCGCTCCTCGAGCTTCTCGCGCAGGTGGCGGATGTGGACGTCGATCGCTCGCGGGTCGCGGTAGGCGGAGTCGCCCCAGATCGCCCGCAGCAGCTCCTGGCGGTTGTGGGCGTGCCCGGGCCGCGCCATCAGGCAGCCGAGCAGCTCGAACTCCGAGAAGGTCACCTTGACCGGCGCGCCGTCGACGGTCACGCGGCGCAGCTCGCGGTCCAGCGCCACGTTGCCGACGCTGAGGCTGCCCTCGACCACGCGCCCGTGCACGCGCCGTAGCACCGCGCGGATGCGGCTGCGCAGCTCGGCCAGCCCGAACGGCTTGGTGACGTAGTCGTCGGCGCCGGCCTCCAGGCCCTGGACGGCCTCGGCCTCGGAGTCCAGCGCGGTCAGCATGATGATCGGCACCACGTCGCGGCGGGCGCGCAGCAGGCGCGCGACGTCGTGGCCGGTGGGGCCGTCGCCGAGCGCGACGTCAAGCAGCACGACGTCGTAGCTGCGGTCGGCCGCCGCGCGCAGGGCCGCGTGCCCGTCGGGCACGGCCGTGACCTGGTGGCCCTCGCGCTCGAAGGAGCGCGTGAGCATCTCGCGCAGCGGCTGGTCGTCGTCGACGAGCAGGATGTCCAGGGCCGTGGAGGGCGCCACCCGGCTGAGCGTAGCTCACGGCGCGGAGCCCGATTAAGGGCTGTTAGCGGCGGTTAGCGGATAGAGGGATCGCGCGCCCGCGGGGGCAGGATGCGTGGCATATGGCTCTCGACTTCCCCACTGAACGCTTCTCCCGCAACGGCGGAGGCGGTGCCGCCAAGCCCGTTGCGGTGCTCGGCGGTGGGCCCGCGGGCCTGACCGCCGGCTACCTCCTCGCCCAGCAGGGCCGCCCCGTGATCGTCCTGGAGGCCGAGGACCAGGTCGGCGGCCTCGCCAAGACCGAGGTGCGCGACGGCTACCGCTTCGACCTCGGCGGCCACCGCTTCTTCACCAAGTCCAAGGAGGTCGACGACCTCTGGCACGAGGTGATGAAGGAGGAGTTCCTCAAGCGCCCGCGCATGTCGCGGATCTACTGGAACGGGAAGTTCCTCGACTACCCGCTCGACGGCAGGGACGTCATCAAGAAGCTCGGCCCCGTCGAGCTGGTGCGCTCCGGCCTCTCCTACCTGTGGGCGGTCGTGAAGCCCAAGGGCAAGGAGGAGAACCTCGAGCAGTGGGTCTCCAACCGCTTCGGCAAGCGGCTCTACCAGCACTTCTTCAAGGGCTACACCGAGAAGGTGTGGGGCGTCCCGACGACCGAGCTGCGCGCGGAGTGGGCCGCCCAGCGGATCAAGGGCCTGTCGTTCTTCTCCGCCGCCAAGGCCGCCTTCTTCGGCAACGGCGACAACGAGATCAAGTCGCTCATCTCCGAGTTCCACTACCCGCGCTTCGGCCCCGGCCAGATGTGGGAGACGATGTGCGACGAGATCATCGCCCTCGGCGGCGAGGTCCGCCTGAACACCCCCGTCGAGGACATCGAGGTCTCCCGGGGGCGGATCGTGGCGCTCACGGCCGGCGGCGAGCGCATCGAGCCGGGCGAGGTCATCTCCTCGCTGCCGCTGCGGGCCACGGTCGGCCTGGCCGGCGAGGGCAGCGCCTCCGCGGAGGTCACGCGCGCCGCGCAGGGCCTGCGCTACCGCGACTTCCTGACCGTCGCGCTGGTGATCGACGGCGAGGACCTGTTCCCGGACAACTGGATCTACATCCACGAGGACGCCGTCAACGTCGGGCGCATCCAGAACTACCGCTCCTGGAGCCCGTGGATGGTGCCGGACCCCACCAAGGCCTGCGTGGGCCTGGAGTTCTTCTGCTTCCAGGGCGACGAGCTGTGGGAGATGCCCGACGACGACCTCGTCGAGCTGGCCAAGCGCGAGCTGGCCACGCTCGGGCTCGCCGACCCGGCGAAGGTCGAGCGCGGCTTCGTGACCCGCGTCCCGCTCGCCTACCCGATGTACGACGCCGACTACGCCGAGCGCGTGGACTCGATCCGCGGCTGGCTCGCCGGCATCGCGAACCTGCAGCAGGTCGGCCGCAACGGCCTGCACCGCTACAACAACTCCGACCACTCGATGCTCACGGCGATCCGCGCGGTGGACAACATCACCACCGGCGCCGGCCACGACATCTGGGAGGTCAACGCCGAGTCCGTGTACCACGAGGAGGACGTGGCCGACGAGCACCCGTACCGGCGGGCGCCCGAGACGAAGGCCATGCGCGAGCCGCTGGTGTCGGCCGAAAGCTGAAGACAGTGAACCGGGAGCCTCTGGTTGGACGTATATCCGATGGTCTGACTACGGACGTGCTGCGACGCTGAGCATCGTCCTGGAGGGCGTTTGGATTGGGCCTCACAGGCCCGCTCACGGAGGAGCTGCGGAGGGATTCGCTTGGAACGGCCGCGCGAGGTGAGCATCGCGCGGCCGTTTCCGTTCAGGGGTCTTCGTCAGTGTTCGGCGACGCTGCCGTCGTCGGGCTCGAGCGGGAGCCCGCGATCGGCCCAGGCGCTGATCCCGCCGTCCATCGAGTACGCGTCGTAGCCGGCGCGACGGAACGCGTTGGCCGCCATCCCCGAGCGCGCGCCGAGGCGGCAGTAGAAGACCACGGGCCGCTCGCGGTCGATCGTCGGCGCCTGCGAGGCCACGCGCTCGAGCTCGACGTGGCGCGCGCCCTCGATCCGCCCGGCCTCCCACTCGTAGGGCTCGCGCACGTCGATCAGCTGGATCTCGCCGGCGCCGCGCAGCTCCGCCACCCGCTCCGGGGCGACGTCGACGTCGTCGGCGTGGAAGGCGTGGTCGGCCATGGGCTGCAACGGTAGCTTGCCGGCCATGGCGTGGACCAACTGGGCGGGCACCCAGCGCTGCGTGCCCGTGGCCATCGAGCGCCCGAAGTCGCGCCGCGAGGTCGCCGCTGCGGTCGTGCGGGCCGCCGAGGCCGGGCGGACCGTGCGCGTGGCGGGCTCCGGGCACTCCTTCAGCCCCGCGGTGCCGACCGACGGCTCGCTCCTGCACCTCGGCCGGCTGGACCGGGTGCTCGACGCCGACCCGGCGTCCGGGCTCGTCCGGGTGGAGGCCGGCATCACGCTCGCCGCGCTCAACCGCGCGCTGCAGGCGCGCGGGCTCGCGCTGCCCAACCTCGGCGACGTCGACGCCCAGACGCTGGCGGGCGCGCTCGCCACCGCCACGCACGGGACCGGCGCGCGGCTGGGGAACCTGTCCGCCGGCGTCGAGGCGATCGAGCTGGTGCTCGGCGACGGCTCGGCGCGGACGCTCACCACGGACGACGGCGACCTGCTGCGGGCGGCGCGCGTCGGGCTCGGCTCGCTCGGCGTGGTCACCGCGGTGACCGTGCGCTGCGTGCCCGCCTTCCGCCTGCGTGGGATCGACCGCACGCTGGCGCTCGAGGAGGTGCTGGACTCGCTCGACGCGCGTGCGGACGCCCACGACCACTTCGAGTTCTGGACCTTCCCGCACTCGCCGCTCGCGCTCACGCGCACCAACGACCGCACCGATGCGCCGGTGCGCGCCCCGGGGCCGGCCCGCGCGTGGGTGCACGACGTCGTGCTCGACAACCACGCGCTGCTCGCGCTGATGCGGACGGCGCGCCGCTTCCCGCGGGCGATCCCGCGGATCAACCGGCTGGCGGCGAGCGCCGCCTCGGGGCGCGAGCGCGTCGATTGGTCGCACCGCATCTTCGCCAGCCCGCGGCTCGTGCGCTTCGACGAGCTGGAGCACGCGATCCCGCGCGAGCACGCCGCCGACGCCGTGCGCGGCTGCCGCGCGATCCTCGAGCGCCACCCGGTCTCGTTCCCGGTCGAGCTGCGCTTCGCGGCGGCCGACGACGCCCTGCTCTCACCCGCCCACGGCCGCGCCACCGCCTACGTCGCCGTCCACGTCTTCGAGGGGATGGACGCCGAGGCGCCGTTCCGCGAGGTCGAGCGGCTGCTGGCAGGCTGGGGCGGTCGGCCGCACTGGGGCAAGCGCTCGTTCCTCTCGGCGCGCGAGCTGGCGCCGCGCTATCCGCGCTGGGAGGCGTTCGCCGCCGCCCGCGCCGAGCTGGATCCCGAGGGGCGCTTCGAGAACGCGTGGGCGCGGCGCGTCCTCGGTCCGATGCCGGCTCACAGGAACGTGCCGCCCTCGCCGCGGTAGGTCGGCACCGTGGCGACCAGCTCGCGGCCGCGCACGAGGTGCAGCGCGTCGAAGCGCTCGCACAGCTCGCCGGCCTTGGCGTGGCGGAACCACACGCGGTCGCCGATCCGCAGCCGAGCGGCGGCCGGCCCGTGCAGCGGGGTCTGGACCTCGCCGGCGCCCTCCAGGCGGTCCAGGCGCAGGCCGGGCGGGAGCACGGGGCGGGGGAGGCGGTCCGCGCCCGCGGCGCCCGAGGCGAGGTAGCCGCCGCCCAGCACGGTCGCCACGCGCGCGGACGGCCGGCGCACCACCGGCAGGGCGAACAGGGCGGCCGGCCGCAGGGAGAAGGCGGCGTAGGCGTCGAACAGCGCCGGGGCGAACAGGCCCGAGCCGGCCGCCACCTCGGTGACGGCCGGCTCCGCCGCCGTGCGCTCGACCGAGCCGGTGCCGCCGCCGTTGACGAAGCGCAGCGGCGCCACTGCGCGCACGGCCGCCACCACCGCCGCGCGCCGCTCCGCCAGCTCGCGCGCGGAGGCGCGCTGCATCGCGCCGACGGCGGCCCCGGCCGCCGCCCCGAGCCGGCCCGGCGGCCGGTCGCCGACGCCCGCGATCTGCGCCTCGTAGCTCATCAGACCGTCGAGCACCAGCTCGGGCCGGGCCGCCACCTCGCGCGCCAGGGCCGCCGCCGCCTCGGGCGTGCGCACCGGCGAGCGCCGGGCGCCGATCCGCACGCGGCCGCCCAGCGGCCACCAGCCGGCGTCGACGTCGAGGCACACGCGCACGGGGGACCGCGCGGTCGCGCCGGCCGCCGCGATCGCGTCGAGGTGCTCGCGCGCGTCGACCATCACCGTCACCCGCTCGCCCGCGGGGCCGCGCGTCAGCTCGCGCAGGGCGCCGCGGTCGGCGGTCGGGTAGGCGACCACGACGTCGTCGTGTCCGTGGCGGGCCAGCCACAGCGCCTCGGGCAGCGTGAACGCCAGGACGCCGTCCAGGCCCGCGCCCAGCGCCCGCTCGATCAGCGCCCGGCAGCGCACGGACTTCGACGCCAGCCGCACGCGCGTGCCGTCCGCGCGGCGCAGCAGGTCGGAGGCGTTGGCGTCGAACGCGTCGAGGTCGACGACCGCGAACGGCGCCTGCAGCGCGTGCGTGGCGGCGTCCAGGCGCTCGCCGTCGGCGGAGGTAAGCCCCGGCACCGCCCGGACGCTACGCAACGCGCGGCTAGTAGGGCTCGCGGTCGCGCACCACGGTGCGGTCCGTGGTGTCGCGGCGCGCCGAGGAGAGGAAGAACAGCGAGATCACGAGGCCGACGACGCCGACGACCATCAGGATCAGCCCGATCGTCGAGATCTCCAGCCCGGAGACGTCCGCGTTGACGGCGAAGTAGAGGATCGCGCCGACGGCGATCAGGAAGAGTGACGTGCCGATGCCCATGAGAGGCATCGTCTCCGCGCCGGTCCGAGGTCAAACCCTCGTTGCACTCCCTGCATGACGGCCACCAGCTCGGCCGCGATCTCCAGGTCGATGCGCCGGCGGCGTACGCTCTGAGGCATGCTCTCCCACTGGCGCACCGGCCGCCGCATCGTCGCCTCGACGCTGATCTGCGTGTGCGTCGCGGCGCTGATCGCGGTGCTCGCCAACGGCTTCTCGTCCAGCTACCCGATCCGCCTCGCCCAGCTGCTCGCCTGCCTGGTGGCCGCGGTCGCCGCGATCGCGATCGTGGTCAGCGCGATCACCGGCCGGCTGGCCGACTACTCCGAGCCCGCCGACGAGGAGGAGTTCGAGCAGCTCGTGCGCCGCACCGAGCAGCTCGCGCGCGACAACCTCGCCGCCGAGCCGGACGAGACCGAGTTCATGGAGCTCGACCCGCGCGTGCCCGCCGACTTCGAGGAGCTGGTCCGCCAGGCGCTCGACGACCTGCCCGACCTGCTGCTGCGCTCACTCGATCACGTGCCGGTCGTGATCTCCGACAAGGGCCGCCGCCACCGTGCCTACGGCGTCTACCAGGGCGACACGGCGGCGCGGGACGACTACCCGGACCGGATCGTCATTTTCCGCGACACGCTGCTGCGCGACTTCGGCCACGACCCCGACGAGCTGCGCGCCCAGGTCACTCGCACCGTCCGCCACGAGCTGGCCCACCACCTCGGCGCCGACGAGCTGGGCGTGCGGGAGCTGGGGCTGTGATGATCGTGATGACACCCGAGGCGGGCGAGGCGGAGATCGACGCGATCAAGGCCAAGCTGAGCACGACCGGGGTGCACGTGCTCGTGCTGCCCGGCGAGCTGACGACGGCGATCGGCGCGATCGGCGATCCCGAGGGCGTGCGCGAGCTGGGGCTGGAGGGCATGGCCGGCGTGGACCGCGTCGTCCCGATCTCGCGGCCCTACAAGCTCGCCTCCTCCGAGCTGGCCCACCACGAGCCGACCGCGTTCGCCGTCGACGGCCGGCGCGTGGGCGGCGACGAGACGTTCTGCCTGATCGCCGGGCCGTGCACGGTCGAGACGCGCGAGCAGACGCTCGCCGTCGCGCGGACGGTCAAGGCGGCCGGCGCGTCGATGCTGCGCGGCGGCGCCTTCAAGCCGCGCACGTCGCCGTTCGCGTTCAAGGGCCTGGGCGCCGCGGCCCTGGAGATCCTCGCGGAGGCGCGCGCGGAGACCGGCCTGCCGGTCGTCACCGAGCTGCTGGACGCCCAGCACGCGGAGGCGATCGCCGAGCACGCCGACGTGGTCCAGATCGGCGCGCGCAACATGCAGAACTACGCGCTGCTCGAGGTGGCGGGCAAGCTCGGCCGGCCGGTGCTGCTCAAGCGCGGCCTCTCCTCCTCGCTCGACGAGCTGCTGATGGCGGCCGACTACGTGCTCAAGGAGGGCAACGAGCGCGTGATGCTGTGCGAGCGCGGCATCCGCACGTTCGAGACCGC
>Ga0136615_10001249_pt1 | contig 12186 bp, 10 predicted proteins | sample AntDrymUQ2882206_2_FD_106647 | JGI IMG/M metagenome (GOLD analysis project Ga0136615, IMG submission 106647) | Polar desert sand microbial communities from Dry Valleys, Antarctica - metaG UQ288 (22.06) | ecosystem: Environmental > Terrestrial > Soil > Desert | place: Antarctica: Dry Valley...
GCTCGGCGCGGATCTGCTCCACGCAGCCGACGCGCGCGCGTCGATACCGTTGCGCCCCGGGGGACCCGATTCGCTCAACGTGGCGATGGCGGCGACCGTCGGCCTCTACGAGCTCGGCAATAGGATGGCCGCCGATGACTGACGCCCCGGCACGCCTCGCTAAGTTGGGCGCCGAAGGCGAGGCGGCGATCGCCGCTGCGAGCACGGTCGCCGAGCTCGAGGACCTGCGCGTCCACTACCTGGGCCGCAAGGCTGAGCTGACTACGATGCTGCGCTCGATTGGCGACCTGCCACCCGAGCAGCGCGGGCCGGTCGGAAAAGGCGGAAACGAGGTCAAGCGTGCGCTGGAGTCGCTACTTGACGAGCGAGTCTCTGGGCTGCGGGCCGTCGAGCTCGACGAGCGCCTGGGTACCGACGCAATCGACGTCACGCTGCCCGGAGACCCGCCACGTGCGCCCGGCCACCTGCACCTGATCACCGAGACGCGGCGTCGCATCGAGGACGTGTTCCTCGGCCTGGGCTTCTCGGTAGTCGAGGGTCCCGACGTGGAGTTCGACTACTACAACTTCACCGCTCTGAATCACCCGCCCAACCACCCGGCACGGATGCTGCAGGACACCTTCTACCTGTCCGAGGACGTACTCCTGCGTACCCACACATCGCCGATGCAGATCCGGGCCATGGAGCAGCAGCCGCCGCCGATCTACATCGTCGTGCCGGGCAAGGCCTACCGGCGCGACTCCGACGCGACCCACACGCCGATGTTCCACCAGGTCGAGGGACTCGCGATCGACGAGGACATCACCCTCGCCGATCTCGCCGGCGTGCTGCTCGAGTTCGCACGTGCGATCTTCGGTCCTGAGCGGGAGATCCGGCTGCGCCCGCACTACTTCCCCTTCACCGAGCCGAGCGTCGAGGTGGACGTGTCGTGCTTCCAGTGCGCCGGGAGCGGGTGGCTGGGCGACGGCTCGCGCTGCTCACTGTGCAAGGGCTCGGGCTGGATCGAGATCCTCGGTTCGGGGATGGTCGACCCAAACGTTCTCGGGTTCGTGGCCGACAACGGCTACGACCCCGAGCAGGTCCAGGGCTTTGCGTTTGGCATGGGCATCGAGCGGATCGCGATGCTGCTGCATGGCGTGCCCGATCTGCGGCTCCTCTTCGCCAACGACGTCCGCTTCCTGGAGCAGTTCGGGGCCTGATGCGCGTGCCCCTGAAATGGCTGAGGTCGCATTGCGACCCCGATCTCGACGCCGCCGAGATCGCCGACCGGCTCGACCTGACGGGAACCGAAGTCGAGCGGGTCGCACACGTTGGAGTCAGTGCGCTGGACCATTTCGTCGTCGGCAAGGTCGTCTCGGCCGAGCAGCACCACGCGGCCGACCGGCTGGCGGTCTGTCAGGTCGAGGACGGCTCCGGCAGCCAGCGGACGATCGTCTGCGGCGCGGCGAACGTCGCCGCCGGCCAGACCGTGGCCGTCGCGCTGCCCGGCTCAGTGATGCCAGACGGCACACAGCTCGGCGAGGCCGAGCTGCGCGGGGTGAGGTCCAGCGGAATGATCCTCGCGGAGGACGAGGTCGCGCTCGGCCTCGACCATGCGGGGATCATCGAGCTCGACTCCGCGCTAGCCGCCGGAACGCCGCTCGCCGACGTGCTCCCGATTGCCGACGACGTGCTCGAGCTCGAGATCACCCCCAACCGGCCCGACTGCCTGTCCGTCTTCGGTGTCGCGCGCGAGGTCCAGGCGGCTACCGGTTCACCGCTGCTCGACGACCCGACCGCAGAGGACGCCGAGGCGAAGGGACCCAAGCTGGCCGGGGAGCTCGCGAGCGTCGAGATCGCCGACCCCGACCTCTGCCTGCGGTTTACGGCGCGAGTCTTCGAGAACGTCGCGATCGGGCCCTCGCCGCACTGGCTCAAGCAGCGCTTGGTCGCCGCTGGCCAGCGGCCGATCTGCAACGTCGTCGACGTCACCAACTACGCGATGCTCGAGACCGGCCAGCCGCTGCACGCCTTCGACCTGGAGGACGTGCGCGGGCGGCGGATAGTGGTGCGTCGCGCGGAGGACGGCGAGAAGCTGACCACCCTCGATGGCGTCGAGCGCGAGCTCGACTCCGAGATGACGCTCGTCTGCGACGCGGATGGTCCCTCCGGCATCGCTGGGGTGATGGGCGGCCAGGTATCCGAGGTCTCGGACAAGACCACGCGCGTGCTGATGGAGGCGGCGACCTGGGTCGGCCCGAACATCCTGCGGACCTCGAAGACGCTGGCGCTGCGCAGTGAGGCCTCGACCCGGTTCGAGAAGCAGTTGCACCCCGACTGCGCGATCGCCGCACAGCGGCTGGCTGCTCGGCTGATGGTCGACGTGTGTGGCGCGACGATGGCTCCGGGGACGATCGATGCCTATCCCAGCCCGGCCGAGCCACGCGTGGTGGCCTTGCGCCCGGCGCGGGTCGAGCGGCTGCTGGGCAAGCGGGTCGAGACTGTCGAGGTCATCCGCATCCTCGAGACGCTCGGCTTCGGCGTGTCGGAGGACGAGGCGCTGACGGTGACCATTCCCTACTGGCGCGACGCCGACGTCCGGCGCGAGGCAGACCTGATCGAAGAGGTCGCCCGCATCCACGGCCTAGACCGGCTCCCGACGACGCTGCCGAGTCGCAAGCGTGCCGTGGGCCGTCTCACCCCGGCGCAGCGTTTGCGGCGGCGCCTCGAGGACGCCCTGCGCGACCGCGGCCTGCACGAGATCGTCGGCTGGAGCTTCACCGCACCGCAGGCGCTGGCACGGCTGCGCCTAGCTGACCAACCCACGTTGACGCTCTCGAATCCGCTCAGCGAGGACCAGAGCCTGATGCGGCCGCTGCTGCTTCCAGCGCTGCTCGACGCGGCAGCCCACAACGCATCGCACGGCAACGGCGACGTCGGCCTGTTCGAGTCTGCGCACGCCTACGAGCTCGCGGGCGACCTGACCGCGCCGGACGGTAGCCCCGAGGGCGCCACGCCAGCGGCCGAGCGCCACCGGCTGGCGGGTCTGCTCACCGAAGCCCAGCCGGGCTCGTGGCGACGCCCGGCCGAGCCGGCCGACTTCTACGCGGCGAAGGGCCTGGTCGAGCTGATCGGTGAGATCGCGGGAGCCCGGCTGCGGTTTGCGTCGCAGCACCGTCCGTTCCTGCACCCGGGGCGCGCCGCGGGCGTCGACGCGTCGGGGAGGGAGGTAGGTTGGGTCGGTGAGCTGCATCCATCGGTCGCCGCCGAGTGGGATCTCGATTCGGCGGCGGCCTTTGAGCTCGACCTCGACGCGCTGGTGACGCTAGACCGACCAGTCGCGAGCTACCGAGCTCTCATCGACTATCCGGCCGTTCGACGGGACCTCGCCGTCGTCGTCGACAACGGGGTCACTGCCGCCGAAGTGCTGGCCGCGGTTGCCAAGGGCGGTGGCGAGCTGCTCGTCTCCACGCGCCTGTTCGACGTCTACACCGGCGAGCAGGTGGGAGAGGGCAACCGCTCGCTCTCGATCGCCCTCGAGTTCCGCGCGGCCGACCGAACGCTGACCGACGAGGACGTGCTTGGGCGACGCGAGCTGATCGAAGCCGCCCTCGGCGAGATCGGAGGGCGGCTGCGTGGCTGAGTCGCATCAGATCGCGGTGCTCGGCGCCACGGGGTTCGGCGGCGCGCTGTGCGCCGCGCTCGCGATCCGTCATCCCGACCTCGAGCTGACGGCGGTCACCGCGCGCTCTGAGGTCGGCACCCGTCACGACGCGCTGTATCCCCGCTTCGAGGTCCGCCTTGAGCTCGAGCAGCCAGACTTCGACGTGATCGCGGAGAAGGCGGGCTCCGCGTTTGTCGCCTACCCCCACGGCGCCGCCGCTCCTACGGTCCGCGCGCTGCGCGAACGCGGCCTGAAGGTGGTCGATCTGTCAGCCGACTTCCGACTTTCCCGCGAGCGCTACGAGCGTTGGTACCAGCCGCATGAGGCTCCGGAGCTGCTCGACGGCGCCGTCTACGGTCTGCCCGAGCGCCACCGTGAGCAGCTGCTTCGCACCGAGCTTGCCGCCGGACCGGGCTGCAACTCGACGGCCGCGATCCTCGCGCTCGCGCCGCTGGAGGAACGGCTGCGCGAGGCCGTGGTCGACATCAAGACCGGGGTCTCCGGCGCGGGCCGCGAGGCCACGCGCGCGACCCACTTCGTCTCTGTGCAGGAAAACGTCAACGCCTACAAGACCGAAGGTCACCGCCACGTCGCCGAGCTCGAGCAGGAGCTGGCGGACGGGGCGAGCTTCACGTTCATGCCGCACCTTGTCCCGATCGATCAAGGGCTGCTCGCCAGCTGCTACGCGACGATCGAGCCGGCGCTTGGACGCGAAGCGGTGCGCGACCTCTACGACGCCGCCTACGCCGACGAGCCGTTCGTCGACGTGATCGACTCCGCGCCACGCACCGCCGACGTCCGCGAGACCAACCGGGCACGCGTCCAAGTGACCACCGCGGGCGCGAAGGTCGTCGCGTTCTGCGCAATTGACAACCTGTGGAAGGGAGCGGCCGGACAAGCCGTGCAGGCACTGAACCTGATGCTGGGCCTCGACGAGCGGGAGGGACTGGAGTGAGTGTCTCGTTCTTCGCATCGCGTTGGGTTGAGAAGCCCGACCATGCGCAAGAGCTCGCGGCCACGGCACTGCCCGAGGGCTTCCGCGCCGCCGGTACGGCAGCAGGCATCAAGCGCGAGGGTCCCGACGTAGGGCTACTGCTCTCCGACAGGCACGCAACGGTCTCGGCGGCACGCTTCACGTCCAACGCGCTCGTCGCGGCACCCGTCGAGGTCTGTCGCGAGTCCGCGCTGGGCGGACTTCAGGCGATCGCCGTGAACTCCGGAAACGCCAACGTCTCCGACGGCGAACGCGGCTTGCAGACGGCGCGTGTCCAGCGCTCGACGGCCGCCGCGGCGCTCGACCTGGAGGAGACGGCCGTGGGCGTCGCTTCGACGGGGGTCATCGGGCGCGAGCTCCCGCGCGGAAGGCTCGTGGCCGGCATCCGCCAGGCCGCCAAGGCGCTGAGGCCCAACGCGCAGTCGTTCTCCGAGGCGATCCTCACCACCGACAAGGGGCCGAAGAACGTATGCGTCGAGGTCACGTTGCCGTCCGGTGGCGCGGTGCGCCTCGCCGCCCAGTGCAAGGGCGCCGGGATGATGGCACCGAGCTTCGCGACGATGCTCTGCTTCGTGGAGACCGACGCCGAGCTCGAACGCCACACGCTCGACCTGCTGCTCGGCGTCTGTGTCAAGCGCTCGTTTGACCGTGCCTCGGTCGACGGTCAGCTTTCGACCAACGACTCGGTCTTCGCGCTGGCGAACGGCGCGAGCGGTGTGCGGGTCGAGCCCGAGTCGCCCGACGAGCTGGCCTTCGGAGAGGCGCTCGACGCGGTCCTGCGACAGCTCGCCCTGATGATGGTCGCCGACGGCGAGGGTGCATCGCGCGTCGGCCGGGTGATCGTCAAAGGTGCCCGGGAGCTCGTCGAGCCGGTTGCGCGCGCCGTGTCAGACTCGCCACTGGTCAAGACCGCCCTGTTTGGCGCCGACCCCAACTACGGCCGCATCCTGCAGGCCGTCGGCCAGGCGCTGGCCGGCCGCGCGCCGTTCGTCGTCGACCTGTCGATCGAGGGCCGCGCGGTCGTCTCTGGCAGCGCGGTCATCGACTTCAGCGCGGCGGAGTGGGCCGAGCTCGAGCGGGAGGTCCAGCGCGACGAGATCGAGTACGAGCTGACGGTCCCCGGCGACGGCGGCGAGACGGAGGTCTTCTTCTCCGACCTCACGCACGAGTACGTGACTCTGAACAGCGACTACACGACATGACACGCGACGTCGCGACGCTGCTTGAGGCGCTTCCCTACATCCGCGACTTCCACGGACGGACGGTTGTGATCAAGTACGGCGGCGCGGCAATGATCGACTCGCGCCTGCGCGAGGATTTCGCCCGCGACGTGGTGCTGCTCAAGTACGTCGGGCTGAAGCCGGTCGTCGTTCACGGCGGCGGCCCGGACATCACCCGCTACATGGAGCGGCTCGGGATGAAGGTCGAGTTCGTCGACGGCTTGCGCGTCTCCGACGAGGCCACCGTCGAGATCGCGAAGATGGTGCTCGTCGGCAAGCAGAACAAGGACATAGTGCTGCGACTCGGCCGTCACGGACAGCCGGCCGTCGGCCTGTGCGGTGACGACGGACAGCTGTTCACCGTGCGCAAGCAGCTCGCCGGAGAGCGGGACATCGGCTTCGTGGGTGAGATAGAGCGCATCAACGTCGACGTGCTCAACCACATCGCCGAGGACTACATCCCGGTGATCGCCTCCGTCGGAGCTGACGCCGAAGGCCACTCCTACAACATCAACGCCGATGCGGCGGCGGCGGCGGTGGCAGCGGCGATGGGCGCCCAGAAGGTCATCTTCCTGACCGACGTGAGCGGCTGGCTCTCCGCTCCGCCGGACGAGCAGACGCTGATCACCCAGGCCACCGCGGACGAGCTCGAGGGCCACCTCGCGACAACGAGCGGCGGCATGCGGCCCAAGCTCGCGGCGTGCCTGCGAGCGCTGCGTGAAGGTGTCGAGAACGCGTACATCGTCGACGGTCGGCGCGAGCACTCGCTGTTGCTGGAGCTGTTCACGGACAAGGGCACCGGGACGAAGTTCTGGCCGTGAGCGTCGAGGAGCTACAGGAGCTGGAGGCGCGCTCGGTGATGGGCACCTACTTGCGCAATCCCGTCGAGTTCGTCCGCGGTGAAGGGAGCCGTCTCTGGGATGCCGAGGACCGCGAGTACCTCGACTTCCTCGCCGGCATCTCGGTCGTTCAGATCGGCCACTGCCATCCGGCGCTCGTGGAGGTCGTGACCGAGCAGGTCAGGCGGCTGATGCACGTCGGCAACCTCTACTACACCGAGCCGCAGCTCCGGCTCGCTGAGCGACTGTCCGAGCGCTCGCTCGGCGGCAAGGTCTTCTTCTCGAACTCCGGTGCCGAGGCGATCGAGTGCGCGCTAAAGCTGGCGCGCCGCGCGCGGCCCGAGGGCGGCTTCGTCGTGATGGAGGGCGGCTTTCACGGGCGCACGATGGGTGCGCTCTCGGCGACGCCCCAACGCGTCAAGCAGGAGCCGTTCGCACCGCTCGTCCCGGGCTTCGAAGTTGTCGGCCGCGACGATGGCGAAGCCCTGGTCGCGGCGGTGACCGATGACACCGCGGCCGTGCTGCTCGAGCCGATCCAGGGCGAGGGCGGAATCCATCCGCTGTCAGATGAGGCCTTGCTCGCCGCGCGCGACGCCTGTGACGCGCACGGCGCTCTGCTGATCTGCGACGAGATCCAGTGCGGGATGGGCCGCACGGGCGACCTCTGGGCTCACACCGCCTCCGGTGTCGCCCCGGACGTGATCACGGTCGCCAAGGGCCTGGGCGGCGGACTGCCGATCGGCGCCTGCGTGACCTCGCCAGCCTACGCCGACACGTTCCAGCCCGGCGACCACGGCTCGACCTTTGCCGGTGGCCCGGTGATCGCGGCCGGGGCCAGGGCGGTGCTCGGCGTCGTCGACGACGAGGCGCTGCTGGCATCGGTCCGCGAGCGCGGCCGCCAGCTCGCCGGCGGCCTGCGCGACGCCGGGCTCGAGGTTCGGGGACGTGGGTTGATGCTCGCCTTCGCCTGCGAGGATGGCCCGGCGCTCGCCCGGCGCCTGCTGCTCGAGCAGCGGCTGGTGGTCAACGCCACAGGGCCGGACACCGTCCGCCTGCTGCCGGCGCTGACGGTCTCGACCGAGGAGGTCGACGAGGCCGTGCGGCGGATTGCCGCCTCGGTGTAGCGGGCCGGTCTCCGCGACTCACCTTCCCCGGACTCGGGCCGTTCACCTTCGAGGGGCGTCAGTACCTCAACGCCCGCCGGCCGCCGGAGGGCGGGCTTGTGGATCTGGCTTCGCCTGGATGCGGTGCGGAACTGACGCCAGACCCGCGGTGCCGTCCGCAGCCACTGCGCTGCTAGCTTGCCGCCTCCCATGAGCGACTTCCCTTCTCGCACCCAAGCCCCCAATCCGTCCGGCTCCTACGAGGCCGCCCCCGGCGACGTCGGTCGTGTCCTGCTGCTCTACTCGGGCGGTCTTGACACCTCCGTCATGCTCAAGTGGATCCAGGACGCTTATCGAGCCGAGGTCGTGGCGCTGTGCGTCAATCTCGGGCAGCCCGACGACGACTTCGACGTCGTGCGCGGCAAGGCGATGAACCTGGGCGCCGTGGCGTGCGAGATCGTGGATGCGCGCGCGGAGTTCGCCTGGGAGTACGTGCTGCCGGCGATCAAGGCCAACGCGCGCTACGGCGGCGAGTACCCGCTCTTCACGGCCCTCGGCCGCCCGCTGATCGCCAAGCTCGCCGTCGAGAAGGCGCGCGAGCATGGCTGCGATGCCGTCGCCCACGGCTGCACCGGCAAGGGCAACGACCAGGTTCGCATCGACGCCACCGTCCTCACCCTCGCCCCCGAGCTGAAGATCGTCGCCCCGGTTCGCAACTGGAGCATGGGTCGCGAGGAGGAGATCGCCTACGCACGCGAGCACGGGATCCCCGTCAAGGGTGGAGTGGAAGCGCCGCCCTACTCGATCGACGACAACATCTGGGGCCGCTCCTCGGAGGGCGGCCCGATCGAGGACCTCACCGACCCGCCGCACGACGACGTCTTCGAGCTCGTCGCCGACGCCAAGGACGCGGCCGACGAGCCGCAGGACCTCACAATCGCGTTCGAGAGTGGGGTGCCGGTTGCGCTGGACGGCAGGAAGCTCGACCTCGTCGAGCTGATCGACGAGGTCGCGCTCGCGGGCCGCAGGCACGGAGTCGGCATCCTCGACCACATCGAGGACCGGATCGTCGGTCTCAAGGTCCGCGATCTGTACGAGGTCCCCGCCGCCGAGATCCTGCTCACGGCGCACCAGCAGCTGGAGAAGCTCGTCTCGACGATCCACCAGAACGAGTTCAAGTTCATGCTCGACCGCAAGTGGGCCTATCTGGTCTACGCCGGTCTGTGGTGGGAGCCGCTGCGCCGGGACCTCGACGCGTTCATGGACGCCGCCAATGAGCAGGTTACCGGCGCCATCACGATCCGCCTGTTCAAGGGGCACGCGCGCACCGTGGCTCGCAGCTCGCCCTACGCCCTCTACGACCAGGCGCTCGCCGGGTTCGGCGAGTCCGGGGGCCTCTTCTCGCAAGCGTCCAGCCCGGGGTTCATCGAGCTGTGGTCGCTGCAGAGTCGTATGGCCCATGGCATCCGCGAGCGGCGTATCGTCAGCGAGGCGGGGGGCGTGGAGCCGAGCGACCGCGCCGTCGGCTGAACCCACAGGGGACGCATTCCGTCATCGCCTGGGCCCGCACGAGAGTGTGGCCAAGCCGTCCGTTGGGTAGCGTTCCTCCTATGAACTCACGTGGATATAGCGTCCTCGGCTGGCTCGTGTGGCAGGTCGGCTCGCGGGTGGCCAAGCGCAAGATGACCCAGAACCGCACCAAGCTCGGAGCCGCGGGTGTGATTGGACTGGTGCTCGCGGCTGGCCTGCTCGCTGCCCGCACCACCGACGACCGCTAGCCGCGGAGGGGTCAAGAGGGCCACAAGGCTTCATCTCGGTGAGCCACCATCGACTGCAGCGAGACACGGCAGTCACGAGTGCGAGCGCGCCGCCGTCGCGCAGGCGCCTCAGGCCGCGGGCGTCGAGCGAAAGCGCGTGCCGATCGTGATCAGCAGGTGAGCGACGCCGAGCCCGATGAAGAGCGCCGTCGGTGCGGTCTCGTTCGAGAAGCCGGCGAGGAAGGGGAGCGCGATCAGCAGGACCGCGAGCACGTAGTCCAGCGTCACGTGTGCCGAGCGAGGGATCTGGTTGATGAGGCTCGTCGGCCCGTCGGTCGTCGCCGCCACGATCAGGATCACGACTCCGACGGCGATCGAGATCGCCGTCGCCGCGCCGGCCTCGAAGGCGAGCACGAACGGCGCCACGATGAAGACCGCGGCCGCGACGTACTCGATGACTCCGTGGAGCACGACCGGGATCGGACCTTGTCTGAGCATCGGGCACTTATACCCCACCCACAGGTCGGCGTCGGAGCAAGCAAGCTCCGTTCTGCACTTGACGCGTCGGGATCCGGGATTAGCCTTCACGATCCATGAAGGTTGGTGAGCGCCGCACCCAAGGCGGTTGGGACCAGATCGTCGAGTCCGAGCCGCACCTCGTGGCGCCTGGCGCCGAGTGGCGCTCCGAGCTCTACCGGGTGGCCGTAAGCCAGTTCACCAGCGCGGCAGACGTCCTCGGACTTGAGGATGAGGTACGGGCGCGACTGCTGGAGCCACGCCGCTCGCTGGTTGTGAACTTCCCCGTTCGGCGCGACGACGGCTCGGTCGTGAGCTACACCGGCTACCGCGTCCAGCACACGCTGACGATGGGCCCCTTGAAAGGCGGCATACGATACGGGCCGGGCGTCTCGCTCGGCGAGTGTGCCGCGCTGGCGATGTGGATGACGCTCAAGTGCGCGCTGCTCGGCCTGCCGTTCGGCGGCGCCAAGGGCGGCGTCCGGGTCGATCCGACACGCCTCTCGGTCGGCGAGATGGAGCGCCTCACGCGGCGCTACGCCTCCGAGCTGTTCCCGATCATCGGTCCCGACCGTGACATCCCGGCGCCGGACATGGCGACCGGGGAGCGCGAGATGGCGTGGTTCATGGACACCTACTCACAGCAGGTCGGTCACTCGGTGCCCGAGATCGTCACCGGCAAGCCGATCGTCCTCGGCGGCACCGAAGGGCGCGACATCGCGACTGGGCTCGGCGTCGTGTTCGTGCTCGAGGACGTTCTGCGCGGACGCCGTGAGTCGCTCGAGGGCAAGCGGGTCGTCGTGCAGGGCTTCGGCAACGTCGGCTCGGTCGTCGCCCGCGAGTGTTCGGAGCGAGGTGCCAAGATCGTCGGCGTCTCCGACGTCAGCACCGGCATCGCCGATCCCGATGGTCTCGACCTCGGCAAGGTGTTCGCCTGGGTCGGCGAGCATCGCTACCTGCGCGACATGCCGGGCGTCGAGCACGTGGGGCGTACGAACATCCTCGAGGTGTCCTGCGACGTGCTCGTGCCGGCCGCCTTGGAGCGCCAGATCACCGCGGACAACGCCGATCGCATCGACGCCGGGTTGGTGATCGAGGCCGCCAACGGCCCGACCACGCCCGAGGCCGACCACATCCTCCGGGAGCGCGGGATCGAGGTCGTTGCCGATGTCCTGGCCAACGCGGGCGGCGTGACAGTGTCCTACTTCGAGTGGGTCCAGGACCAGCAGAAGTACTCCTGGGACGGCGAGGCGATCATCGCCCGGTTGCGCCTGCAGCTCCAGGAGGCGCTTGCCCGCGTGTACCAGGCGCGCCAGCGCTACGACGTCGACTGGCGCGTCGCGGCTCAGGCAGTGGCCATCGAGCGCGTGGCCCAGGCGTCGCGCGCAAGGACCATCTACCCGTGACCACCAGCGGTTAGGAGGGGCATCGGCGGGTGTGGCTCGTGACACGGTGGCGGGCCGGTTGCAGTGCGGCCAGCTCCTTGTGAGTCCTGTCATGTCCCGCTAACGTCCGAGAGCCTTGGGCAATCAGAACGAGGAGCGGAAGTTGGCCAGAGCTTCGGACCGGGCCACCGCCAGGCGCAGGGCCGGGGGACCCAAGCGCGCCAACGGCACGGCGCGCGCCAACGGGTCGCCCGCCGCTGGCCGCAAGAGCCCTATAGACCCCAACGTCCTCGACGAGCTGGTGCGGGCCCTCGAGGCCGCGAGCCGCGGTGACTTCTCTGTCCGCCTCCCGGCCCGGCGCAAGGGGAAGATGGGCGAGGTCGCGGCATCCTACAACGCTCTCGTCCGCCAGAACGAGCGCATGGCGCGCGAGCTGGTGCGCGTTGGGCGGCTTGTCGGTCGCGAGGGGCGCATGACCGAGCGCGCCTCGCTTCCGGGAGCGCAAGGCGGCTGGCAGACCAGCGTCGACTCCCTCAACTCGCTGATCGACAACCTCGTGAGACCGACCACCGAGGTCAGCCGTGTAATCGCCGCCGTGGTAGACGGCGACCTCTCGCAACAGATGCAGCTGGTGGTCGAGGGCCAGCAGGTGAAGGGCGAGTTTCTGCGCACCGGCCGGACGGTCAACGCGATGGTCGACCAGCTCTCCTCCTTCGCGGACGAGGTCAC
>Ga0136615_10001250_pt1 | contig 12183 bp, 11 predicted proteins | sample AntDrymUQ2882206_2_FD_106647 | JGI IMG/M metagenome (GOLD analysis project Ga0136615, IMG submission 106647) | Polar desert sand microbial communities from Dry Valleys, Antarctica - metaG UQ288 (22.06) | ecosystem: Environmental > Terrestrial > Soil > Desert | place: Antarctica: Dry Valley...
CGCGAGATGCATGCCATCCGGGCCCAGTCCCGCTCGGCGGTCGACGCGATCCAAGACCTCATCGCCTGGCCGCGCCACACGAGCACGGACTGGACCAAGGGGTTCCTCGCCGGCATCTTCGACGCCGAGGGAAGCTACGGCCAGGGAGTGCTGCGCATCTGCAACACCGACCCGGCGCTGATCGACTGGACGACGTTCGGCTGCCGGCGGCTCGGGCTGCCGTTCGTCGCTGAGCGCGTCGGCGACCAGGACAAGTGGAGCGTCAGGATCCGGGGCGGTCTCGAGCAGCACCTACGCTTCTTCCACCTCACCGATCCCGCGATCACGCGCAAGCGCTCGATCGACGGGCGTGCGGTCACGTCGCAGAGCAGGCTGGGCGTCGCGAGCATCGAGCCGCTCGGTCAGGCGACGCCGCTCTACGACATCACCACGGGAACCGGGGATTACATCGCCAACGGCGTCGTGAGCCACAACTGCTTCGCCCGACCCACGCACGAGTACCTCGACTTCGACGCGAAGCGCGACTTCGAGAAGGAGATCGTCGTCAAGGTCAACGTGCCGGAGGTGCTGCGCGCCGAGCTCGCGCGGCCGAAGTGGAGGCGCGAGCACGTCGCGATGGGCACGAACACCGACCCGTACCAGTGGGTCGAGGGCCGCTACAAGCTCATGCGCGGGATCTGGGCGGCGCTGCGCGACGCGGCCAACCCCTGCTCGATCCTGACCAAGTCGCCGCTGCTGCTGCGCGATCTCGACCTGATGCTCGAGGTGGCCGAGCGCACGGAGATCGGCGCGTGCCTGTCCGTTCCGACGCTCGACGAGAAGGCGTGGCGCGCGAGCGAGCCGCATACGCCGCACCCGCGCGCGCGGCTCGAGGCGGTGGCCAAGCTCAACGCGGCCGGCATCCCCACCGGGATCCTGATCGCCCCGCTGATGCCGGGGATCAACGACGCGCCCGAGCAGGTGGAGCGGATCATCGCGCTGGCCACGGAGGCGGGCGCCGTCTCGATCGGCGGCCAGACGTTGTTCCTGCGCGGAGCGGTGCGCGAGATCTACTTCGACTGGCTGCGCTCCTACCGGCCCGACCTCGTCCCGCGCTACGAGGCGCTCTACGCGCGCGGAGCCTACGTGCCGGAGCGCGAGCGGCGGGCGATCGAGCGCGCGGCCGGCCTCACCGCCGGGCGCTCGGCATCGGGGCCAGAGCGCCGCGCCCACCGCGGCGGCCCGCGCCACCTTCCGCCGCCCCCCGCGAGCCGGACGGAGGTGTGCCAGGAGACGCTGTTCTGACGCTCGACTCACACCACGTGCGCGTCCGACGTAGCGCAAGATGCGGGCATGGAACGTGAAGCTCCGCGCTTGATCGCCGTGCCGTTTCACGATGGGCTGATGGAGGTCGACCGTGGCCGCGGGCCCGGAGCGATACTCGACGCCGCCGGACGCCGGACGCCGGACGCCGGACGCCGGACGCCGGACGCCGGACGCCGGACGCCGGGGACGATCGCACCGCCCGGGCCGGCCGAGCCCGCGCGCGTGTTCGCCGTCGCGACGCGACTTGCCGAGCGCGTGCGCGAGGTGCGCGCAGGCGGTGGATTCCCCGTCGTGCTCGCGGGCGACTGCAACTCCTGTCTGGGCACCGTCGCCGGCTGCGGGCCGGATGGGCTCGCGGTCGTGTGGTTCGACGCGCATCCCGACTTCGATGACCCCGACGACAGCGGCTCGGGCTCGCTGGACGCCATGGGGCTGGCGCTGCTCACCGGCCGCGGATGGCAGGCGCTGCGTGCGACCATCCCGGGCCTCGTCCCGCTCCCCGAGCGCGACGTCGCGCTGCTGGGCGTGCGCGACTTCGAGCCGGCGCAGCGCGAACGGCTCGCGCGATCGGACGTCCACGTGGTGCCCGGCGGCGCGTGGTCGGAGGCACGGGCGAGCGAGGCGCTCGATGCGGTGCGCTCGCGCGTGGCCCGCGTGTACCTGCACGTCGACCTGGACGTCCTCGACCGAGCGAAGGGATCGCCAACCGCTACAGCGCCGCCGACGGCCTCGGCGCCGAGCAGCTGCTCAGCGCCATCGCCCTCGTCGCGGCCCGCTTCGAGATCAGCGCGGCGGCCATCACCGCGTACGAGCCGGAGGGCGACACCGGCGGCCTGGCCGGGGAGCTCGAGAGCGTCGTCGCGACGCTTGGCCTGCTCTACACCGCGTTCGCGCGCGGCGACGACTCGATCATGGTGTCCAGCAACGTCGTCCTCGGCGCGGCCGTCATGCCGCTGCGCGAGCCGTCCGCCGTCGACCTGCGCGCGCGGCTGCGCCAGGACATCCAAGCCGAGCGACGTCCAGGAGCTGCTGGAGCGCCGTGTCCGACGGCCGCGGCTGGCCGACGAGATCCTCGCCGCCGTCGCGCCGCTCACGCGGGAGGGCATGACCGAGGAGCGCGAGGCGGCACGGCTCGACGACTCCCGGCGTGACGCCCGCTGACCGCGACGGCGGCCATCGTGAGGACGACGCCGACCACGGTGGCCACCGTCACGGCCTCGCCCGGCGCGGGAGCCACGAGGTCGACCGCGAGCGCCCCGCACGTCTGGCCGGCGACCAGCGCCAGACCGAGCCGGAGCACGCCGAGCGTCTGCACGGCCGCCGCCGTCACCACGACGACGAAGGCTCCGAACAGCCCGCCGACGTAGAGCAGCGGGTTGCCCGGCAGGGCGTCGGGCGCGGAGACGGCGATGGTCGCGAACGCGATCGCGACCAGTGCCGCCAGGCCGACGGCGGTGTTCACGAGCGCGGCGACGAACGGCTCGCCCGTCGCGCGCGCGAGCTGCCCGTTGGCCGCCTGCTGCAGCGCCAGCCCGACGCCGGCGAGCACCGCGAGCGAGAGCAGCAGCGGTTCGAGCTCGCCGCGGGCCCCGAGCGCAGTGATCAGCGTCGCCCCGATCGCGAGCAGCACGCCCGCGACCCGCGGCGGCGTGATCGGCCGCCGCCCCGCCGGTCCGAGCCCGGCCGCGTCGACCGGCAGGCTGCCGCCCGTGGATCCGCAGACGAGCGCGACGGTGAGCAGCGCCACGCCGACCTCGGGCGCTGCCACGGCCGAGACGAGGACGAGCGCCGCCCCGCCCAGCCCGCCGAGGAAGTGCCACGCCGGCGGCCGGCCCAGCGCTCGCAGCCGCCCGATCCCGCGCGGCAGGGCGCCCGTCGCCACCACGATCGCCGCGGTGACGGCGAACGCGATCAGGTTGTTCGTCGCTGCGGCGACGAACGCCGAATCCACCTCCCTGCCCAGCCGCCCGTTCAGGTAGGACTGGACGGAGATGCCGGCCCCGCCGAGGATGGTCATGGCCAGCGCCCGCGGCGGCGTGGCCAGCAGCGCCGCCGCGCCGCGCGGGCGCGCGCGATGCTCGAGCGTCATCCAGCGCGTTTGCGCTGCGCGCCCTCCATCGCCCGCGCGATGGTGGCGCCGAAGCGCTTGTTCACGGCCGCCGCAAGCACCGGGGCCGCGCCCGCGGCCCGCGCGCCGACGCGCAGCTCGAGCGGCGCGGCGTCGACCTCGGCCCGGTCGCGCTCGACCGCGCGCACGATCGCGGCGGCGACCGCGGCGGCGGTGACCGTGCGCACGCCGGAGGGGAGCGGAGCGCCGGAGTCGGCGAACATCCCGGCGTCGCCCACGAAGCCGGGAAACACGCACGAGACGCCGACCCCGTGGTCCGCCATGTCGAGCCGCAGCGCCAGCGAGAAGCCGCGCAGCCCGTACTTGGTGGCGGTGTAGAGCGCCGAGTACGGGCCGGCCGTCTTGCCCTGCAGCGACGACACGAAGACGATGTGCCCCGAGCCGCGGGCGGCCATCGGCGCGCCGAGCAGCCGCGCCAGCATCACGGGCGCGCGCAGGTTCAGCGCGATCAGGCGGTCGACCTCCGCCGGCGGGAGCGCCGTGAGCTCGCCGCTCTGCGACAGCCCGGCGTTCGCCACGAGCACGTCCACGTCGCCGGCCTCGGCGACCAGGCGCTCCGGCCCCTCGTCCGTCGCGAGGTCGGCGACGATCGCACGCCCGCCGATCTCGGCGGCGAGCGCCTCGAGCGGGTCGGCGCGGCGGCCGGTCACGGTGACGGCAGCGCCGCGGGCGGCGAGCGCCCGGGCGGTCGCCCCGCCGATCCCGCCGGTCGCGCCCGTGAGCAGGACGCTGCGCCCGGCCAGGTCGAGCCCGCTCACGCGAAGACCGCGACCGTGGCGGTGAAGGCGTGCAGGAAGTACTCGCCGCCGACGGGGCCGATCTCCCCGGCGGCGAAGAAGCCGGCGGCCGGCGCGCCGCCGAGCGCGGCGTCGAGCGCCGACGCGTCGTGGTGCGCGTGGCCGAACATGCCGGTGCCGCGCCCGTTGCAGGAGATCAGCAGCGCACCCGCCGGCGTCGCGCCGCCGAGCGCCAGCACGCGCGCCGCGAGCGCGCCGCGCAGGTCACGGTCGGCGCTGGACGCGTCGCGGGCGTGCAGCCGCACGACCTGGCCCGGCCGCACGTCGGTGCCGACCGCCACCCGGCCCGTGTCCGGATCGGCGCCCGCCAGCCCCCGGACGAGGAAGTCGCCCTGCTCGTAGTCCGGCTTGTTGGGATCGATCACGATCCCCATCAGCAGCCCGCCCTGCACGAGCCTGAGGTCGTCGTGGGTGAGGTGCTCGAGCGTGTCACGCAGCTTCTCGAGCGCCGGCCGGCCGGCCAGCTCGATGATGATCGAGCCCTCGCAGGCCGTGATGGTGAGCTCCGGCCCGATCGGCGCGGCGCCCTGGGAGACGCAGGGAAGCATCTCCACGCCGTCGAAGCGGACGCCGACCGCCCCGGCGGTGCGCACCTGCTCGCCGAACAGGAGCGGCGTCTCGGCGTCCGGCGACCGCGCGGAGGCCAGCCCGCCGAGCAGGGGCAGCATGGGCACCGAGGTCGACAGCTCGCGCAGCACCGCGTCGGTCGGGAACGTGAACGGGTCGGCGAGCAGCAGCGCCCCGGCCGCGCCGCTCAGCTCGGGCAGCCCGCTGAGCACGCCCCCGCCGTCCTCGAGCGGCTCGACCTCGGCGTGGAACGGCGTCGCGTCGCCACCGTCGAGCGCCGCCGCCCAGACCGACACGGCCGTGCCCTCCTCGACCTCGCGCATCTCGCCGATCACCCCGCCCGCGCCGCAGCCCACGAGCACGCCCGGGTCCAGCGCGTCGTGGATGCCCTCGAGCGTGGCCTCGGGCGCCGCGAGGTGCCCGCCCGCCGCGAAGACGACGGCGAGATCGCACGGGCGCCCGCCGAGCGCGTCGCGCGCCGCGGCGGCGGCCTCGACGGCGCCGAAGCGCGCGTCCGGCTCGGTGGAGAGCCCGCTCCCGATGCGTACGCCCATCGCCACGGACCTTACCCACCGCCTCCCGCCGGCCTGCGATCCTGCCCGCCGTGCCGGCCCTGCCCATCGTCGCGCTCTTCGGGCCGACGGGCGTGGGCAAGACGGATGTGGCGATCGCTCTCGCGGAGCGGCTGCGGATCCGGGGAGAGGACCCCGCCGCGGTCTCCGCCGACGCGCTGCAGCTCTACGCGGGCCTCGAGCTCCTGACCGGCGCCGCGACCCCCGCCGAGCGGCGCCGGCTCGAGCACCGGCTGCTCGGCGTGCTGCCCGTCACCGCGCAGGCCACCGCCGGCGACTACGCCCGCCGCGCGCACGCGGAGATCGACGCGCTCATCCGGGCGGAAAGGCGACCGATCCTGGTCGGCGGCACCGGCCTCTACCTGCGGGCCGCGCTGACCGCGCTCGACCTGCGCCCGCCCGTCGACCCGGCTGTCCGGGCGGGCTATGCCGACCGGCTCGCCGCCGAGGGCGCTCCCGCGCTGCACGCCGCGCTCGCGGTCCGCGACCCGCGCGCCGCCGCGGCGATCGCGCCGGCCGACGGCCAGCGCGTCATCCGGGCGCTGGAGCTGCTCGACGCCGGTGTCGCGCCGCCCGGCGGCGGACAGCTGTGGACGTCGGAGACGCGCCACCCGACGCTGCTCGTCGCGCTCGTGATGGAGCGCGAGCAGCTCTACCGCCGCATCGACGAGCGCGTGGTGGCGATGGTCGCCGCGGGTGCCGCAGCCGAGGTGCGCCGCGCCGACGCGGCCGGGGCGTCGGCGTCCGCCCGCCGCGCGCTGGGCTTCGAGGAGCTGCTGCGCGGCGACGTCGAGGGCATGCAGCGCCGCACGCGCCGCTACGCGAAGCGCCAGCTGACGTGGCTGCGCAAGCTCCCGGGCGCGCTCACGGTCGACGTGACCGGCCGCGACGCGGAGTCGGTGGCCGGCGACGTCTGCTCGGCCCTGCGGGCGGGCGCCGCGCCGCTCGGCCGGGCATGATGGTGGCTGCGCGGGGGGCGCGCGGTCAGCCGTCGAGCGGGAGCAAGGTCGGATGCGGTTCGAGAAGTGGCAGGCGCTGGGCAACGACTACGTGATCGTGGAGGCGGCCGACCTCCCGTTCCCGCTCACGTCCGCCGCCGTCCGGCGGTTGTGCGACCGCCACGCCGGGCCGGGCGCCGACGGCGTGCTGGAGATCCTGCCGCCGGACGCGCCGGGACCCGTCGCGCGGCTGCGGATCCACAACCCGGACGGATCGGAGGCCGAGCTCTCGGGCAACGGCGCGCGAGAGGCAATCCTCTACCTGCGCCGGTCGGGGGCCACCGATCAGGACCGGTTCTCGATCCAGACGATCGCGGGCGAGATCCGCGCGACGACGCTGGGGCCGACCGCCTGCCGCGTCGACATGGGCCAGGCGAGCCTGCGCTCCCCGCACTTCCCCGGCGGCGCCGGCGACGGGACGGGAGAGATCGCCGGCCTGCGCTTCCAGCACGTCGCGATCGGCAACCCGCAGTGCGCGATCCGCCTGCCCGACGCGGCCGCGCTCGTCGCGCTCGACCTGCCCGCCGTCGGACCCGTGATCGAGCGCGATCCCCGCTTCCCGAACCGCACCAACGTGTCGTTCTGGTGCTCCACCGGCCAGAGCGCGATCCTCGCCCGGATCTTCGAGCGCGGGGTGGGCGAGACCCAGTCCTCGGGCACCGGCGCGTGCGGCGCCGCCGTGGCGTTCACGCTGCGCGGCGGCAAGTCCCCGGTCTCGGTCGCGCTCGACGGCGGCGAGCTGGAGGTCGAGGTCGACCCGTCGCTGCGGGTCCACCTCACCGGCTGGGCGGTGCCCGTCTACCGCGGCGAGCTCAGCGACGAGCTGCTCGAGGAGCTTGGCTGAGGAACTAGCGCGGCTCGAGCGCGGCGATCAGCGACTGGGCGTCGAAGGCGCCGCCGTGGCGGACGCCGTTGGCGAAGAAGGTCGGCGTGCCGGCGACGCCGCCCGCGCGGCCCGATTCGACGTCGCGCGCGACCCGCTCCGCGTGCGTTCCGTCGGCCATCTCCGCGCGCACGCGCTCGACGTCGAGGTCCAGCCCGGCCGCCAGCGCGATCACGGCATCGGCGCCCAGCTGCCCGCGGGCGCCGTACAGGGCGTCGTGCATCGGCCAGAACCGGCCCTGCGCCGCGGCCGCCTCGCTCGCCTCGGCGGCGCGCTGGGCGTCGGGATGCAGCTCGGGCAGCGGGAAGTGGCGGAACGCGAAGCGCAGCCGGCCGTCCAGCCGGTCGCGCACCCGCCGCAGGATCGGCTGCGCGGCGGCGCAGAACGGGCACTGGAAGTCGCCGTACATGACGAGCTCGAGCGGGGCGTCGGCGGGTCCCTCGACGTGGTCGTCGGGGCCGAGGGGTGGGGTGAGCGGGTCGGTCACGGGGCGCGGATCCTAGAGTTGCCCGCGGCTTGGGCGACATCGAGTTCCTGATCCTGCTGCTGGCGGCCGCGGCCGTGCTGGTGCGCTTCGCCGAGCGGATCGGCGTGCCGTATCCGATCGTGCTCGTGCTCGGCGGGCTGGCGATCGGCCTGGTGCCGGCCCTGCCCGACCTCGAGCTCGGCCCGGACGTCGTCTTCCTCGTCTTCCTCCCGCCGCTGCTGCACGCGGCGGGGTGGTCCTCGTCCCCGCGGGAGCTGAGGGCGCAGATCCGCCCGCTCGCGCTGCTCGCGGTGGGGCTCGTGCTGGTCACGATGGCCGCCGTGGCCGTCGTCGCCCACGCGGTCGTGCCCGGCATGAGCTGGGAGGCGGCGTTCGTGCTCGGCGCGAGCGTGGGGCCGACCGATCCGGTCTCGGCGAGCGCGACCTTCGCGCGCCTCGGCGCGCCCGCTCGGGTGCGGATGCTCGTCGAGGGCGAGGCGATGATCAACGACGCCACCGCGCTGGTCGCCTACCGGGTGGCGCTGGCGGCGGCGGTCGAGGGGCACGTTCTCCGCCGGCGAGGCGGCGCTTGACTTCCTGCTCAGCGCCACGGGCGGCGTCGCGGTCGGCCTGGCCGCCGGCTGGCTCAGCCTCCAGGTCCTGCGGCGCCAGTCCGACGTCCCGCTGAGCATCTTCCTCACCGTCATCACGGCCTACGCGAGCTACGTGATCGGCGAGGAGCTGCACGTCTCGGGCGTGCTGGCGGCGGTGGTCAGCGGGATCTACTCCGGCTGGAACGCGCATTCCGCGATGGACGCCGGCACGCGCCTCTCCGGCATCGCGTTCTGGGGCGTGATGGTGCTCGGCCTCGAGGCGCTGCTGTTCGTCCTGCTCGGCCTGCAGGCGCCGCAGCTGGCCGACGCCATCGACGTCGGCGCGCTCGTGCTCCCGGCGCTGGCGGTCTCCGCGTGCGTGATCGCCGTGCGGATGGCGTGGGCGATGCTGCCGGTCGCTCGCTTCGGGGACGGCACGCGCGAGCGGATCGCCGTCGGCTGGGCGGGGATGCGCGGCGCGATCTCCCTGGCCGCGGCGCTCGCGGTGCCCGTGTCGGTGCAGGAGCGCCCGCCGATCCTCCTGATCACGTTCGGCGTCATCCTGGTCACGCTGCTCGGGCAGGGGCTCACGCTAGCCCCGCTGCTGCGCCGGCTGGAGCTGCCGGGGCCGAGCCGCTGGTCGCCCGACGAGGCGACGGTGCGGCTGGAGGCGGCGCAGGCGGCGCTCGACCGGCTCGACGAGCTCGAGGAGGAGGGTGGCGCGCCGGAGCCGCTGCGGCGCCTGCGCGAGCTCTACCGCCAGCGCTTCGCGGTCTGCGTCGCCGTGCTCGGAGGGGGCGACCTGCCGCAGGACGGGCGCGATGAGCTGCGGGAGTACGGCGCGATGCGGCGCGAGCTGATCGCGGTCGAGCGGGCTTCGCTGCTCGGCCTGCGCAACGACGGCGCGATCGCGCTCGACGTGGTGCGCAAGGTCGAGCGCGACCTCGACCTCGACGAGGCGCGGATCCGCCGCTAGTACGGTTTGCCCGCGATGACCGAGCCAGAGCAGCAGGGCGCGTGGGGTCACGGGCTGGCCACGTTGAGCGACCGGGACGACCGCGTGCTGGACACGTGGTTCCCGGCGCCGCGGCTGGGCACGGCGGATGCCCCGGGGTCACCCGGAACGCGCCTCCTGGAGGGCGGCGACGTGCCGCCGGAGCTCGACGGGGCGGGCGGCCGCGATGCCCGCCGCGGCGTGCGCACCGTCCCCGTGCTGTGCGTGATCGGGTCGCTGGCCGACCCGCCGGCCGACGCCCACGACGGCTACCTGCGGCTGCACCTGCTCTCCCTCCGCCTGATCCGCCCGCACGGCGCGAACCTCGCGGGGCTGTTCGGGGTGCTGGCCAACGTCGCCTGGACGAGCCGCGGTCCGGTCGACCCGGCGGCGCTGGCCGACGTGCGGATGCGCCTGCGCCGCGACGGCGAGCCGCTCGCGGTCACCTCGATCGACAAGTTCCCGCGCATGACGGACTACGTGGCGCCGGCCGGCGTCCGGATCGCCGACGCCGACCGCGTGCGGCTCGGGGCACACCTCGCCGACGGCACCACGGTGATGCACGAGGGCTTCGTCAACTTCAACGCCGGCACGCTCGGCGCCTCGATGGTCGAGGGCCGGATCTCGGCCGGCGTGGTCGTCGGGGACGGCTCGGACGTGGGTGGCGGCACCTCCATCATGGGCACGCTCTCGGGCGGCGGCACCGCGGTGATCGAGATCGGGGAGCGCTGCCTGCTCGGCGCCAACGCCGGCCTGGGCATCTCGCTCGGCGACGACTGCATCGTCGAGGCCGGCCTCTACGTGACCGGCGGCTCGCGCGTGGCGCTGCCCGACGGCGAGGTGGTCAAGGCGGCGGAGCTGAGCGGCGCCGACGGCCTGCTCTTCCGCCGCAACTCCCAGTCCGGCGCGATCGAGGCGATGCCGCGCAGCGGCCGCTGGGCGGGGCTCAACGCCGCGCTGCACGCGAACCAGTGAGCGATGAGTCCGGGGACCGACGCAGGTCATACACGCATGAGCCCGGTGACCTGCCAGATATCGATCTCGCTCGACGGCTTCGCCGCCGGGCGCGACCAGAGCCTCGAGCACCCGCTCGGGAAGGGCGGCGAACGCCTCCACGAGTGGTTCTTCGGCGCCGGGGCGGGTCCCGACGCCGAGATCGTCCCCGAGCTCATGCGCGCCACCGGCGCCTACGTCATGGGCCGCAAGATGTTCGGCCCCGGCGACGGGCCGTGGGACGAGGACTGGAAGGGCTGGTGGGGGGATGAGCCGCCCCACCACGCCCCGGTCTTCGTCCTCACCCACCACGCGCGCGAGCCGCTCGCCATGGAGGGCGGCGCTAGCGCAGGAGGGCGTCGAGCCGCTCCGCGGCCCGCTCGCAGCCGTCCAGCGTCGGCACGAGCGCGAAGCGCAGGTAGCCGCGGCCAGCCGCGCCGAAGAACGACCCCGGCGCGACGACGATCCCCGCGTCGAGCAGCCGGTCGGCGAGCACGTCCGCCTGCGGCCCGGCGTCCAGCCAGAGGAAGAACGTCGCGTCGCCGCCCGCGCTGCGCAGCCCGCCCGCCTCGAGCACCGGCAGCAGGACGTCGCGCTTGGCGCGGTAGCCGGCGCGCACCTGCTCGACGTGCGCCTCGTCGCGCCACGCGGCGGCCGCCGCGCGCTGGACGAACGCCTGCGGGGCCACGCCGACGTTGGGCCGGTAGCGCTTGAGCAGCGCGATGAGCTCGGGGTCGCCGGCCACGAAGCCCGACCGGTACCCCGGCATCGACGAGCGCTTGGAGAGCGTGTTGAGCACCGCCACGCCCCGCAGGTCGGTCAGCTCGAGCGCCGAGACCGGCGTCGCCTCGCCGAAGTAGAGCTCGGAATAGGCCTCGTCGGACGCGAGGAGGAAGCCGTGCTCGCGGGCCAGCTCCGCGGCGCGCTCGTACAGCGCCAGCGGTGCGCGCGCGCCGGTCGGGTTGTTCGGGTAGTTCAGCCACAGCAGCGCGACGTCGCGCCACGTGCGGGCATCGACGGCGTCGAGGTCGGGCAGGAAGCCGTTGGCCTCGCGCAGGGGCAGCTCGAGCACCGCCTTGCCGGCGAACACGGCCCCGCGCTCGTACACCGGGTACGCGGGCGCGGGCACGGCGACGAGGTCGCCGCCGAGCACCTGCGCCATGTGGAAGATCGCCTCCTTGGAGCCGAGCGTCGGGAGCACGTCCGTGTCGGGGTCGAGCGGGGCGCCGAAGCGCCGGTCCGTCCAGCCGGCGATCGCGGCGCGCAGCTCGGGCAGCCCGTCGGACTGCGGGTAGGTGGAGAGCGGCTCGAGCGCGTCGACCAGCGCCTGCCGGATGAACCCGGGCGTCTCCTCGCGCGGCTCCCCGATGCCGAAGTCGATCACGTCGACGCCGGCCGTCTGCAGGCGCCGCTTCGCCTCGGTGAGGCGCACGAAGGGGTAGGTCTGCATGCCGGTCAGCGCGGGGGAGAGCCTCATTCTGCCTCGCGTCTGCCTCGCAAGCTCGTCACCGGCTTCGCCTCGGCGCTCGTCACCGCTTCGCTCGCGAAGCGCTCCAGCACCTCGTAGGCGCGCACGAGCGCGACGATCGCGACCGACTCGTCGCGCCGGTGCGCCTGCGCGGGGTCGCCGGGCCCGAAGTTGACCGCCGCGAGCCCGGCGAGCCCGAGCTCGGCGACGGGGGTCCACGCCTGCTTGGGCGCACGCACGAGCCCGCCCGCGGCGATCAGCGCGTCGACCCGCGGCCCCGTCGCGACCGGGCCTGACGGGGCGTTGGCGTCGATCCGCAGCTCGCCGTGGCCGGCGCACAGCTCGGCGATCCGCGCCTCCGCCTCGGCGGCGCCGCGGCCCGGGGCGTAGCGGAAGTTCACGGCGCACTCGACCCGGTC
>Ga0136615_10001252_pt1 | contig 12179 bp, 11 predicted proteins | sample AntDrymUQ2882206_2_FD_106647 | JGI IMG/M metagenome (GOLD analysis project Ga0136615, IMG submission 106647) | Polar desert sand microbial communities from Dry Valleys, Antarctica - metaG UQ288 (22.06) | ecosystem: Environmental > Terrestrial > Soil > Desert | place: Antarctica: Dry Valley...
ATTCGCCACGGGGCGAAGTTCGTGCGCTGGCGCGAGGACAAGAACCCGCGCGAATGCGGGATCGACCAGCTCACTCTGACCTCGAAGCCCTCATAATCCGGTCGATGGAGACGACGCTCGCCGGGCACGGGCCGCTCACGAGCCTCGCGCGCGCCGTCCTGCCGCTAGCCGTCGCGCTCGCCCTGCTGCTCATGGCCGTGCAGCCCGCGGCTGCGGCGCCTCCCGACCTCGTCCCGGTCGACGGGCAGTTCGTAGACCCGATCTATGTGACGGCGCCGAGCGATGACGCCCGCCGCCTGTTCGTGGTCGAGCGCGGCGGCACGATCCGGGTCGTGCGCGACGGCCAGAAGCTCGCCGAGCCGTTCCTTCAGATCCCCGGCGGCGTCGGCACCGCGGGCGAGCAGGGGCTGCTCTCGATGGCGTTCTCGCCCGGGTACCAGAGCAACCGCCGCTTCTACGTCTTCTACGCCGAGCCGGACGGCGGCGACATCCGCGTCGACGAGTTCAGACGCTCGCCCGACAACCCGAACCGAGCGCTGGCCGACAGCCGGCGCAAGGTGCTCGAGATCGAGCACTCGGCGGCCGACAACCATTACGGCGGCCAGCTCCAGTTCGGCCCCGATGGCTTCCTCTACATCTCGACCGGCGACGGCGGTGGCGCGAACGACCCGGGCAACGACGCGCAGAGAGGGAACTCGCTGCTCGGCAAGCTGCTCCGTATCAACCCGCTGCCGAGTGGAGGGCGTCCGTACACGATCCCGCGCAGCAACCCGCTCGTCGGCATCGCGGGCCGCGACGAGATCTACGCCGCCGGATTGCGCAACCCGCATCGCTTCTCGTTCGACCGACGCGACGGCGACCTCTGGATCGGCGACGTCGGCCAGAGCCGTGCCGAGGAGGTGGACTTCCTCGAGCGCGGCACGCGGTTCGCGAACTTCGGCTGGAACTGCTTCGAGGGCTTCGGCCGGACGCCCGGCGTGGAGTGCGAGCGCGAGCCGAGCTTCTTCTACGAGCCGCCGGTGCTCGAGCGCCTCCACACCAACAACCCCTGCGACTCGATCACCGGGGGCTACGTCGCGGGCTCGCCGACCCTCGCATCGATCGCCGGGCGCTACGTCTACGGCGACTACTGCAACGGCCAGGTCTGGACGGCCAGGCTCGGCGCAGACGGGCGCGCGACCAGCGAGCCGTACTTCTCGGTGCCGCCGTTCGAGCTCGCCTCCTTCGGCGAGGACGCGGTCGGGCGGCTCTACGCCGTGTTCCTGAACGAGGGGAAGGTCTACCGGCTCGTCGATGGCGCGGGGGCTCGGTAGGCGATCACTTCCGCTCGGTGAGGCTTTCAGCGCGGAGCCGCACCTCGCGGCCCCCGAGCTCGAGTTTCAGATGGTCGCGCTCGGCGATGTGCGGGAGGATGTGGCGGTGGCCGAGCTCGAGGTGATCGAGGGCGACGTGACCCGGCTCGAGGTCGACGCGATCGCGAACGCGGCCAACACCGAGCTGAAGCACGGCGGCGGCGTCGCGGCAGCGATCAGCCGCGCCGGCGGGCCCGAGGTGCAGCGCGAGTCCGACGAGCATGCGCCGATCGGGCTCGGGGAGGCGGTCGAGACGACCGCCGGCGAGATGCCCGCGCGCTACGTGATCCACGCGGCGACGATGGAGCTCGGCGGCCCGACGTCGGCGGAGATCATCGAGCGCGCCGCCGAGTCGACGCTGCGCTGCGCCGAGCGGCTCGGGTGCCGCTCCGTGGCGCTGGTTGCCTTCGGGACCGGCGTCGGCGGCTTCCCGGTCGCCGAGGCGGCGGAGATCATGGCGGCCGCGGCGCGAGCGCATGGCGACGGGCTCGAGCGGATCGTCTTCTGCGTCCACGGGAGCGAAGCGCGGCGGGCGTTCGAGTCGGCGATCGCCGGAGCTTGACCGCCACGGCCGCGGCGCCCGTCCTCGTGGCGCCGGACAGCTTCAAGGGCACGTTCGCGGCGACCGAGGTCGCCGCGGCGCTCGCGGGCGGCCTGCGCCGGGAAGGCCGTGAGGCGGTAGAGATGCCGATCGGCGACGGCGGCGAGGGAACGATGGACGCGCTGCTTGCCGCGCGCGGCGGCGAGCGAGTCGAGGTGACGGCGGACGACCCGCTCGGCCGCCCGGTGGCGGCTCAGTTCGCCCTGCTCCCGGGCGGGCGGACCGCGGTCGTGGAGACGGCGCAGGCGAGCGGGCTCCACCACGTGGGCGAGGACGAGCGCGACGCCTGGGCGGCCTCGACGCGCGGGACAGGCGAGCTGATCGCGGCGGCCGCGGGGGCGGGCGCCACCGAGGTGATCGTCACGGTCGGCGGCAGCGCCACCACCGACGGCGGCGCGGGGGCGATCGAGGCGCTGGCCGACGCTGACGTGGCGGTCGAGCTGGTCGTGGTCTGCGACGTCCGCACCGCGTGGGAGGACGCTCCGCGCGTGTTCGGGCCCCAGAAGGGCGCCGACCCAGCGACGGTGAACCGCCTCGAGCGGCGGCTCGACGACCTTGCCGACGCGGCCCCGCGCGATCCGCGCGGCGTGCCGATGACCGGCTGCGCCGGTGGCCTCTCGGGCGCGTTCTGGGCGCACCACGGCGCGGCGCTGGTACCGGGCGCGGCGTTCGTCCTCGACGAGGTCGGCTTCAACGCGACCATGCGCTCCTCGCGCTTCACCGTCACCGGCGAGGGCCGGCTCGACGACCAGACGCTGGCCGGCAAGGCGGTGGCGGAGGTCGCCACCCGCTGCCGCCAGGCGGGCGTCGCCTGCCACGCGGTGGTCGGCGAGGATCGGCTGGAGCCGTTCCAGGCACGCGTGCTCGACCTGGCGAGCGTCGCCGAGGCCACGTCGATCGCGGAGCTCGAGGAGGCCGGCGCCGCGATCGCGGCCGCGTCGCGGCCGGGCTAGAGTCCCCGCGTCCGCGTCCCGCATCCGAGCACGGAGGTCGAGCTGCCCTTCACCGAGAGCACCGACAGACGCACCTACTACGAGGTCCACGGCGAGGGCGAGCCGCTCGTGATGGTCATGGGGCTCGGCACCGACACGCTCGCCTGGATCCCCCAGATGCCCGCGTTCTCGGAGCGCTACCGGACGATCGTCTTTGACAACCGCGACGTCGGACGCTCCGACTACAGCGACGGTCCCTACGAGGTCGCCGACATGGCGGCGGACGCTTTGGCGCTCTGCGACGAGCTGGAGCTCGACTCCTTCAATTTGCTCGGGGTGTCGATGGGCGGGACGATCGCGCAGGAGATGGCCCTCGCCGGCCCCGAGCGGGTGCGCACGCTGACGCTCTGCGTGACCTGGGCCGGCACCGGCCGCTACGGCGCCGAGCGGGGACGGATCTTGGCTGCCTCGGCGCAGCAGATGCCGGTCGAGGAGCACCTGGAGATGCTCCTGCTGCTCACGATGTCGGAGGCGTTCTACGAGAACGCCGAGGCCGTGGACTACCTGCGCGGCATGATGCTGAAGAACCCCAACCTGCAGGAGCCCGAGGCGTTCGCGCGCCAGGCGCAGGCGTCGGGGCGACACGATGCCCGCGACCGGGTCTCCGCCCTGTCGATGCCGGTCCACGTGATCGGCGCCGAGCACGACGTGCTCGTCCCGGTCTGGAAGTCGCGCGAGCTGGCCGCGCTGATCCCTGGCGCCAAGCTGACCGTGATCGACGGGGCGCCGCACGGCGTCAATCTCGAGCGTGCGGAAGAGTTCAACCGCGCCGTGCTCGACTTCCTCGCGTCGGCGGCGGACCGCGCGACCGGCGCGGCCGGTCAGCCGCGCGCCTCGGCCAGGGAGCGCACCACCGCCTCGTAGAAGCCGTCGCCGTTTCGCTCCTCGGTGACCTCGACGTTCGGCGTCGACGCGACCAGTTCGGCGATCGCCGGGTCCTTCTCCACGGCGTTGCGGACGAGGAAGAAGCGGCCGACGGCCCCGGCCACGCCGAGGTCCTCGCGCGAGTCGCCGACTCCGATGCACTCGTCCGGCGAGTAGCCCCGGGCCCTCATGTGGTGGCCGACAGCCGCCGCCTTCGAGGCCACGCGCGGGATCAGGTGGTAGGCGAGCGGGAGGCCGTCGATCGCGAGCGTCGACTCACCGCGCGAGATCGCGCCGTTGTCCACCAAGCGCAGGTGGCCCAGGCCGTTGCCCGCCAGCAGCGCGTCGGCCTCGGTCGAGTCCACCAGCCCGCGCATCAGGTGCGAGACCTCGCGGTTGCGGTGCCAGGGAGCGTGGTGCTCGAGCCGGCCGGCGTAGGTCTCGAGCAGCAGCCGCGGCGCCCCGGAATCCTCGATCTGATCGTGGATCGTCCTGCCGTCGCGCGGCTGGAGCTCGCCGGTCATGAACGTCTCCTCGCCGTCCACCACCATGCCGCAGCCGACCTCGAAGATGTAGGAGGTCTGCCCGATCAGGCGGGCGTCCTCCATCACCTGGGCCTGACGGCGGCCGGACTTGATCACGACCTCCACCCCGGCCCGGTGGCACGCCTCGAGCGCGCGCGCCGCGAGCATCGTGAAGTTGCCCTCGGCGTCGCGAAACAGCGACGCCCCACGGCCGAGCATGGTTCCATCGAGATCGGTGTAGACGCAGCGGATCGCCATCGAGGAGGTGCTCCGAAGGGCGGCGCCTACTATGGCAAGCAGTGGCGAAGGCGCGGACCAAGGCGCCGTGGGCGGACGTGCTCGAGCCGGCCCGCGGCGAGCAGCTCGTGCGGACCGCGCGCTACGGCTCCCGGCGGGCGAGGACGGCGCCGGTCCCCGGCGACCTCCACCCGCAGCTCCGCGACGCCCTCGCCCGCAGCGGCGTCGAGCGCCTCTACGCGCACCAGGCCGAGTCGTATCGCTCGGCGATGGCCGGCCACACGATCGTCACGACCGGCACGGCGAGCGGGAAGTCGCTCGCGTTCAACCTGCCGGTGCTCGACACGCTCGCCCACGACCGCCGCGCGCGCGCCCTCTACCTCTACCCCACCAAGGCGCTCGCCCAGGACCAGGCGCGCAAGCTCTCGGAGCTCGAGGCGCCGTTCCTGCGCCACGCGATCTACGACGGCGACACGCCGCGCGAGGAGCGCCGCGCAATCCGCGGCCGCTCGAACCTCGTGCTCACCAACCCGGACATGCTTCACGTCGGCGTGCTGCCCAACCACAAGGCGTGGGGCGACGCGCTGGCGAACCTCGCCTGGGTCGTGGTCGACGAGGCGCACGTCTACCGCGGCGTGTTCGGCTCGCACGTCGCGAACGTGCTGCGGCGCTTGCGCCGGATGGCCAACGCCTACGGGACCGAGCCGCGCTTCCTGCTGACGAGCGCCACAATCGCGAACCCGGTCGAGCTGGCGGAGCGGCTGACGGGGCTCGACTTCCGGCTCGTCGAGCGCGACGGCTCGCCCGCGGCGGAGCGTCAGGTGGCGATGTGGAACCCGCCGCTCGTGGACGAGGCGTCGGGCGCGCGCGCCTCGGCGCTGTCCGAGGCGGCCGGGCTGCTGGCCGCGCTCGTCGCGCGCGAGGTGCGGACGATCTGCTTTCTGAAGTCGCGCCGCGGCGTCGAGCTGATCCAGCGCTTCGCGCGGCTGCGGCTCGAGGAGGAGGGCCGCGGCGACCTGGCCGACCGGATCGCGCCCTACCGCGCCGGCTACACACCGTGGCAGCGCCGCGAGATCGAGCGAAGGCTGGCCGAGGGCGAGCTGCTGGCGGTCGTCGCCACCGACGCGCTGGAGCTCGGGATCGACATCGGTCACCTCGACGCAGCCATCTGCGTGACGTTTCCCGGCACTGTCGCGAGCCTGCGCCAGATGTGGGGCCGTGCCGGGCGCCGACAAACCGGGCTGGCGCTGTACGTGGCCGGCGACGACGCGCTCGACCAGTTCTTCTGCCGCCACCCGGACGAGTTCCTCGACCGGCGCGTGGAGGCGGCGATCCTCGACCACGAGTCCGAGCAGATCCACCGCGCCCACCTGGCGGCCGCCGCGTACGAGATGCCGCTCTCGCCGGCCGACGCCGAGACGCTCGGGCCGCGCTGGGAGGCCTACGCCGAGCGCCTCGTGAGCGCCGGGGAACTGCGCGAGCGCGGCGGCCGCTACACCCCCCGCGGACCCGGCTTCCCCGCCCAGCGGGTGTCGCTTCGCTCGAGCTCGACCGACTCCTTCGCCGTCCTCGACACGAGCTCCGGCGAGCTGCTCGGCACGGTCGAGGCGGCACGCGCGCCGGGCACCGTCCACCCCGGCGCCGTCTATTTGCACATGGGCCAGAGCTACGAGGTCGAGCAGCTCGACTTACGCGACCGGCGGGCGGTGGTGCGGCCGTTCACCGGCGACTGGTACACGCAGCCGAAGAAGGAGACCGACACCTTCATCGAGCGGATCGCCGGCAGGCGGGACGCGCTCGGAGTCGAGCTGTACCTCGGCACCGTGTCGGTCACCGAACAGGTGGTCGCCTTCCAGCGCAAGCGCGTGACCGACCACGAGGTGATCGACCTCATGGCTGTGGACCTGCCCGAGCAGCACTTCGTGACCCAGGCGCTCTGGTACGAGGTGCCGGCGGAGCTGCTCGGCCACGATTTCCCGCTCGAGCGGCTGCTCGGCTCGCTCCACGCCGCCGAGCACACCCAGATCGCGGTGCTGCCGCTGATCGCGATGTGCGACCGCTGGGACATCGGCGGCCTCTCCACCAACCTCCACCCACAGACCGGCCGGCCGACGGTCTTCATCTACGACGGCCACCCCGGCGGCATCGGGATCGCGAGCGCCGGCTTCCACGCGTTCGAGGCGCTGGTGGACGACGCCCGGCGCCTGATCGGCGAGTGCCCCTGCCGCTCCGGCTGCCCGTCGTGCGTCCAGTCGCCGAAGTGCGGCAACCTCAACGAGCCGCTCTCGAAGCACGGCGCGCTCGAACTGCTCGACCGGATGAGCGGCGCGGTTGAGCGGCCCGCCGCGGCCGCCGGCTGAGCGTGCGCCTGCTGCCCGGGACTACTCGAGCGTCAGCGTGAAGCGGCCGCGGATCCCGCTCGTGTCGGCCTCGAGCGACCCCTCCACGTCCCCAATCGGCTCGAGGAATGCGTTCACGAGCGGTCCCCCGAGCAGGCCGGCGAGCGGGCTGAGGACTTGCTCGAGCAGCAGCTGCCCGTCGCCTCTGACCACGACGGTCCCCTCGGCCCCCGGCACTGCTCGCGGTGCCGCTCCGGCGAGCTCGGCCGCCTGCCCCGGGTCCTCGACCGCCACGAGGATCCCACCCACGACGCCGACGGTGAGCGGCGCGCGGTCCGGTACGCGGAGGACGTAGAGCGCGTCACCGGGCGCGTCGACCGGGTCGAGCGCGATCCCCTCGATGCCGACGGCCGCGGTTATCAGCGGGAGCAGTCGCGCGATCCGAGCGAGCGCCGCCTCGAAGCCCCGCGGGTCGCGCAGGTCCGCCCGCAGCGCGAAGCCGCCGTCGGCGCCGAGCGACAGGAACGCCTCGTCGCCGACCTGCCGGGCCAGCTCGTCGACGTCGATGCCGAGCTGCGACTCCACGAGCCCGACCCCCCCGGGGACGAGCGCGTCGGCCACGAGCTTTCCGAAGCGCAGGGTCTGGCCGGGCTCGGCGATCCCGGCGCCGAGCTCGCCGGAGCGGGCGAGGACGCGTGGCGGCGCTCCGGGCGAAGCGGCGATCGGAAGGTCGGCATCGGTCAGCCCCGCCGGGTCGGTGGCCAGGTCGAGCTCGAGCCCCAGGCGATCGCCCTCGGGCGAGAGCGCGAGCCCGAGCGTCTCGAGCGCGGCGATCCAAGCGACCGACCGAGCCTGTTGGACCTCGGGAATCGCGGCGAGGATGGCCGGTGCGTCGGCGTAGACGCGAACCGGCGCGTCCGCCGGAAGGTCCGCGAGCGCCTCGTCGAAGATCTGCTGGTCGAGGCTTCCGTCCTCCTCCGCGCGCTGGACGAGCGCCGCCTCGAGGCGCTCACGGGTGTCCGCGAACAGCACGATGTCGTCGTCGATCGCGAGCGTGCCCCCCTCGACCTCGTAGATCGTGGCGCCCTCGGCTTCGCCGACCTCGCTGACGCCCGTGCCGTCGGCGAGCGCCTGGGCGGCGTCCGAGTCGGGAGCCTGGATCGCGGCCACGAACCCCTCCTCGGCGAGCGCCTCCGCGTCGGGGACGCCCACGACGAGATCGTTGCCCAGGAGCGGCGCGATCTGGTCCTCGAAGTCGAGCCCCGCCGGCAGGACCGTCCCCAGCGCGTTCTCCGCCAGCTGCGCGCCACCCGGAAAACCGTTCACCAGCTGGTGGAGCGCCTGGAAACCGGGGTCGTCGGGGTCGGTCGTGACCACCGCCACCATCGGCGCGTTCGACGGGAGGTAGCCGAGCGCCGCGTCGAGCGGGCTCGCGGCCTCCTCGGAACCGCACCCGGCGACCAGCACGGGCAGCGTCAGCGCGAGCGCGCCGACGAGAGCGGGAAGCGGCGCTGGAGCTCGCACGGGCGAAAGAGGCTAGCCGCCGAGGGTGAACCTTCTGTCGCCTGCCCGCGAATGGCGGTTCGAGGCGGGCGTCCCAGCCGCTTCTATCGCATCAGCCTGACCACGGGGCGGGCGGTCGGCGGTCGGTCGTTCGATTCGGAGAACGAGGACGTGGCGTCGATCGCCATCCCCCTAGATCAGCGCTGAGCAGGACGCTCAGCCTGCACGGGCTGGAGGGGTCGGCACGGGAGGCCGGCCCCTCGGCTCGTTGCGCTCCGCCCTCGCGCCGCCGGCGGTTGGCGTTAGCGTGCCGGCATCGGTCGTCGGAAGCGCAGAATCGGGGCGGCGGCGTGCGCGCTGGTCGTCGGCGCCCTGGTCAGCGGCTTCGGCTGCCAGACCAGCACCTCGACGTGCTCGGGCGGCCTGTGCCAGGCGAGCCTCGAGGGAAGCGGCGCCAGCGTCGAGCTGGAGACCCCGAGCATCACCCTGACGCTCGAGGACGCCGCCGAGGGCGTGGCTCAGCTGACCGCCAACGGTGCCGAGGTCGAGTGCTCCACCGGCGACAGCGTGCGCGTGCCCAGCGCGACGATCATGTGCGAGTCGGTCGGCGACGGCAGCGTGGACGTGACGGTCAACGCGCGTTAGCCGGTGGGACGCCTCAGCCGGAGCGCTCGATCAGCTCGACGCGGTAGCCGTCCGGGTCCTGCACGAAGCAGAGGCGCGAACCCCCCTCGCTGACGCGGTAGGGCGGCTTCTCCGGCTCGATTCCCTGCTCCGACAGGCGCTCGAGCGTGCCGTCGAGGTCGTCCACCGTCATCGCGATGTGGTTGTAGCCGGTGCCGAGCTCGTAGCCGTCGACGCCGTGGTTGTAGGTGAGCTCAAGCCGCGCGCCGTCACCCGGCAGGCCCATGAAGACGTTGATCGCCTCTTCGCGGATCGGCATGCGGCCGACCTCCTCGAAGCCGAGCGCCTCGTAGAAGCGGACCGATCGATCGATGTCGGCGATCCGGTAGCAGGTGTGGATCAGCTCGCTCACGGCCGCGGACGATAGCGCGGCGCTCGGTACCATCGACCGGCCCCTGGCGAGGTAGCTCAGTTGGTAGAGCACACGACTGAAAATCGTGGTGTCCCCGGTTCGATTCCGGGCCTCGCCATTCGCGAAAGTCCCGCATTCGTGGGGAGTCCGCTTCTAGGAGCTGCCAGCCGGAGCCGTTTGTCATATCGGCTGGAGCTCGATCTACGCGCGCGTGCGTGGCCCCTGTGGCGTCTACCCCCTGCAGGGAGCCGCCGTAGTGTTCTCACCCGCGAGTTGCCCGGCGAGCCGGCGAGTAGCTCGACCCAGTTCTGACGCCTATAAAGTGTCGTATGCGGCGCACTATCGCGTATAATGTGCCGCAAAGAGAACACTATGGAAGCTTCGGACAGAAACCGACCAACGCGTCGGTCCCCGCTACCGGTTAGAAGAGCGCTTCGCGATCTCGGCAACGACGTCCAAGTGTGGCGCAAGCTGCGCGGCCTGACCCAGACTCAGCTGGCCGACCGCGCGAACGTGGGCCGCAGAACGCTCGTGCGCCTCGAACAGGGCGAAGGCGCGGTCAGTCTTGAGAAGACCCTGCGGGTGCTCCGCGCTCTCGGCGTGCTGGAGGGCTTGTCCCGCGCCCTCGATCCATACGAGAGCGACATCGGCCGCCTGCGCTCGGACGAGCAGCTTCCGCGACGAGTACGCCCCCGAGATTTGACGGCGTCCGACGATGGCTGAGCGCGAAGTCGAGGTCATCGTGCAGATCGCCGAAGAGGATGTCGTCGCCGGACGTCTGTGGACGCACCGCCGGCAGCAAACCGAGTCGCAGACATTTAGCTACACGCCTGAATACGTCGAGCGACGGGACGCCTACGCCTTGGATCCCGTGCTCGAACTGCGCGAAGGACCGCACCAGACGCCGAACGGGAGGGCGATCTTCGGCGCGTTCTCCGACTGCGCTCCCGACCGTTGGGGGCGACGGCTAATCGCACGGAACGAGAGCCGGCGGGCGGCTCGTGAAGGTGGCGCAGAGCGCAGCTTCGGCGAGACCGACTACCTCCTTGGCGTCCGGGACGACCTGCGCCAGGGCGCGCTTCGATTCCGAGATCCTGGCAGCGAGACCTTCCTCGCTGACGAGGCCACGGGCATCCCAAGCCTGATTGAACTTCCGAAGCTGCTCAACGCGGCCGACCACCTGGAGCGTGACGAAGCCACCGACGAAGAACTAGCAACGCTGCTGCGGGGCGGTAGCTCGCTCGGCGGTGCTCGTCCAAAGGCTCATGCGATGGACGCCTCTGGACGCTTGGCCATCGCCAAGTTTCCAAGCGCGGCCGCCGACAATTGGGACGTCATGCGCTGGGAAGCCGTCGCTCTGCAACTGGCCAGTGATGCAGGCATCCGAGTCCCAGCGAGCACGCTCCATGAGATCGACGGCAAGGCTGTGCTCATCGTTAATCGCTTCGACCGCCCCGGCGATCGCCGCATCGGCTACTGCAGCGCGATGACGATGTTGGAGCGCTCCAACGGAGACCGAGGCAGCTACCTGGAAATCGCCGAGGCCATCGAGGGCGAATCTCCGCATGCGCAAGACGACCTTCACGAGCTCTGGCGGCGCATCGCGTTCTCGATACTCGTCTCGAACACCGATGATCACCTGCGCAACCACGGGTTCTTACGCACGAGCAGCGCCGGCTGGTCGTTGTCTCCGGCCTTCGATCTGAACCCCGACCCACGGCCAGGTGCCAAGCACCTGAACACAGCCATCAACGACGACGACACCGCAGCCCGCGTCGATCTACTCCTGAACGTAGCCGACCTCTTTCGGCTTGGCAACGCCGACGACGCGGTCACTGTTCTCGGCCAGGTCAGTGCCGCGGCAGCTCGCTGGCGAGACGTGGCAAGTGACTTTGGGCTTGATCGCGCGGCTCTAGCCCAAATGAAGCCTGCCTTCGAGCATGACCAGGCCACCGAGGCCCGGAAGCTCGTCGGCTCGTGAGTTGGTCAGTGAGTGACGTCATCGAACTCCCGCTTGCCGCAAGTTCGTAGCGAGACGGAAAAGTAGGTCAGGCCTCCCCAGCTTGGCGTGCGGCTCATCCCAGCGAACGTGGCTAGCCAAGGCCGCTGAGTTCCTGGTGCGGACTGGGCTACATACCGGTGAATGCGAACGGATCGGTGATGACGTCGCCGGGATCGTGGTCCACATCGCCGCACGGGTGAGCGCGAAGCCGGGTGCCGGCGAAGTCTGGGTCTCACGGACGATCCGGCGATCTGGTGGTTGGCTCCGGGATCGAGTTGCCTCGCGCGGAGAGCATGACCTCAAGGGCATCGGTGGGTCCTGGGAGCTCTTCTCGGTTGGTGAGGACACCTCGCCTGTGCCCGCGCCTGACCAGAGCCTCGAGCTCCGGGCCACAGACAGGATCGCTCTGGCCGGAGCGCGACGCACGCCAAGCCTGCTACGAGCAGCCAGCAAGATGACGGTGCCGCGCCGACGCAGGCGTGGAGACCCGGCTGAGTGAACCGATCCGTTTACGCCAAGCCCTCGGCCTCGAACTCGCGCAGGTAGCCCTCAAAGAGGCGGCGGTGGCCCTCCTCGTCGCGCAGGGTCGCGATGACCATGTCCTGGGTCACGAGGTCCTTGTCGTCGCAGAACTCGATGATCTTGTTGTAGTGCTCGATCGCGCCGGTCTCGGCCTCGATCACGCCCTTGATCACGTGGACGATGTCGGTCTGGTGGTCGGGAGGCTGG
>Ga0136615_10001253_pt1 | contig 12176 bp, 11 predicted proteins | sample AntDrymUQ2882206_2_FD_106647 | JGI IMG/M metagenome (GOLD analysis project Ga0136615, IMG submission 106647) | Polar desert sand microbial communities from Dry Valleys, Antarctica - metaG UQ288 (22.06) | ecosystem: Environmental > Terrestrial > Soil > Desert | place: Antarctica: Dry Valley...
ACAAGCTCGTGGTCGTCACCCGGAACGTCGCCGACTTCCAGCGACTGGGCGTCGAGCTCCTCAACCCTTGGGACGAACAGGGACGAGCTCTGAGCCGCTGACCTCAGCAACCGAGTGGAACGCACGCTCTCAGCCAGGTGCGTCCACTCACCGAGCCGCCTTAGCTGATAGCCCTGCAGCACGTTCTGGTGCAGCGTCATGGTGACGATGTCCAGGACTGGAGGTTGCTGTGGGGTCGCTGTTGCAAAGGTCGTTACCGACGGCGACGTTGGTTGTCGCCATCGATCCTGGCAAGGCCCGGAACCGGGTCTGGCTGAGCACTGACGCATCGGGTTTGGTGGTCGAGCCGCTGTCGGTGCCGGTTCTTCGCTCTGGGCTGGATGAGGTCGATGCGCTGGTTCGCCGGCACTGCCCGGATGTCGGTCCGATCTTCGCTGTCGAGGCCACCGGTGCGCTGCACCGTGCGTGGGTCGCTGAGCTCAACCGGCGGTTCCCCCAGGCGGTGCGTGTCTTTGCGCCGTCTGAGACCGCGGCCGCGAGGGCGCAGCTGGGCTCGCGTCGGTTCAAGACCGATGATCGCGACTGCGCGGCCCTGACCTACCTGGCGCGGCAAGGACAGGGCCGGTCGGTGCCCGCCGATGACCACGAGGCGCTGCTGGCAGCGGTCCGTCATCGCCGCGGGTTGGTCGCCGAGCGCAAGGCCGCCCAGCAACGGCTCCATGATCAAGTGAACGCGCTGTGCCCCGGCCTGTCAGCGCCGACCGGTCAGGGTCGCAGCCTCGACCTGGCCGGCGTGACCGGCCAGGCGTTCCTGCAGTGCTTGATCGACTTCGGCGGCAGACCGGTCGGGGCTCGCTCGCTCCGGGCCCGAGCACCCGGTCGGCTCAGCGCCGCAAACGCCGCGTTCTGGGCCGCCCGCTGGAAGGACTGCCTCCCACCGCCCGCGCACGTCGCCGCCGGCGTCGACCGCCTCGCTCGCAGCGTGCGCCGGTGGCGCTACCTCAACGACGACATCACCGCGGTCGAGACCGACCTGGAGACACTGCTGGCAGGGACCGACGGGCAGATCCTGACCAGCCTGCCCGGAGTCAAAACCGTCCGAGCCGCCAGCTTCGCCGCGTTCAGCTTGCCGGTCACCCGGTTCCCCGACGCCGAGCACCTGTACTCAGCCACCGGCCTGGCGCCAGCGAGCTACCAGTCCTCCAGCATCGACCGGCGCGGCCGCATCAGCCGACAAGGACTGCCCGAGCACCGCGACGCCCTGATGAACATGGCCTGGGGTCTCGCGCAGCACTGCCCGCCATTCACCGACCGAGAGGAGCAGCTCCGCATCCGTGGGATGAAACCGATGCAGGTCCGCGTCGCGCTCGCACGACACACCTGTCGGCTCGCCTACCGGATGCTCACCACCCAGGACGCCTTCGACGAACAGCGCTACCGTCGAAACCGGCACCAGGTCAGGCGGTGACGGCGACTTAGCTATGCCGCACGACGGCGCAAACTAGCTTGCCGCCCGCCCGACCTGGGGCCACCCACGGCGAAGACGAAAGCCTGCCGCCCGACGGCGTCTGATCAGCCTGCCGAACCGGCCCCACCGTGCCACCACGACCACGACGCTGAACCACGACCAGCAGGCACCGCCCGCCGGTCCGATCCATCACGCCCAATCACCGGCTTGACTCAAGCCGTGAAAGCTAGACGCCGAGCTCCTCGCTGGCCAGACGAGTGCCCTCGACCCGCGCGGTGATCTTCTGGAAGGCGATGTCGCGGGCGACGTCGGGTGAGCCGTGCTTGGGCTTGATGTCGATGCTGAACGGGGAGAAACCGCAGTCGTCAGTGGAGCCGAGCCGCTCGACCGGGATCGACTGCGCGGCGAGCACCAGCTGGTCGCGCACCTCCTCGGCGGTCTCGACACGCGGGTCCTGCGGGTTGATCACGCCGACGAAGCACACCTGCGGCACGCCGTTCGCGTCCGCCCGGCTGTGCTCGCCCAGCAACCGGTACACCCGCTCGCGGTCGGGCTCGCTGGCGAGCTGGATCAGGAAGTAGCCCGCGTTCATCGCGAACATCGCCGGCAGCAGCTCGGCGTAGTCGACGTCCGCGCTGTGGGTGGAGTCCATGTCACCGCCCGGACACGTGTGGATGCCGATGTCGCGCCGCTCGTCGGCGCTGAAACGGTCCAGCACACGGTTGTTGAGGTCGACGAACTCGCCGAGCATGTTGCGGCCGGTCCACGGGTTGGCCGGGTCGTTGCGCAGCGCCAGCCGGCCCTCGGTGAAGTCGATCGACACCCGGGCAGCACCGGCCTCGAAGCACTTGCGGATGTCCTTCTCGCACTCGTCGACGAGGTCGGCCAGGAACTCCTCGCGCGAGTACCCCTCGATCTCCGCGTCGAGCGGGTACAGGAGGGCGAGCATCGACGGTGCGATCACCGCCTGCTTGACCGGGCCGGTGGCGAGCGGGATCGCCTGTTCGAGGTAGTCCGCGGCGTAGGTCTTGTAGCGGAACGGTCCGCCGGTGAGGCGCGGGAGCTGCCGGTGATGGCCATCGGTGAAGATGGCGAAGTACTGGCCGTCGGCGGCCAGGTGGTCGGCCAGTCCGGTGCCGCCGAGCGTGTCGGTGAGCGGGTACGTCGCAAAGCTCGAGGCCCGTTGCTCGCCATCGGTCACCATCGGCGACCCGGTCGCCTCCATCCGCTCGATCGAGTCGCGGCAGGCGGCGTCCTGCTCCCGGGTCAGCTCCTCACGCGAGGTCGTGCCGGCGTCGTACCCGGCCAGCGCCTGCTGGAGCGTGGTGGGTCGGGGCAACGATCCGACGTTCTCGGTGGGGATCGGCATGGATCGACCCTACGACCAGATCCTCGGAACGAGGAGTCCGGGTTCGGGAGGTTCGGCGCCCGTACGCATCCGACGATCCCGCGGATCGCCTCGATCCGGGCGGTTCAGGGCCGCCGGTGCAGCAGGAGCGGGAGCACCCGGCTGGCACCGGCTGTGCGCAGCGCGCTCGCGGCCACCGTGATCGGCCACTGCGTCGACGAGGCGTCGACGACCAGCAGGACCACCCTGTCGCCGACGGCAGCGGTTGCGTCCGGACCCACCTCCACCGCGTCTCGCCAGGCGGCCGCCTCGGCGGCCGAAGCCAGCTCAGGCGAGGCGAGGGCATCCGCGTCGAGCGTGAGCGTCGCCCGATCGAGGCGACCGACCGTGGCCAGGTGGTCGGCCACGGACGCGGTGAGCAAGGGATAGCCGGCGGCAGGGAGGCCGACCACGACCTCGGGGCGGGCCAGCCAGGTCGCGCTCCAGCCGCGCAGGACGTCGACGCAGGCGGCCCTGAGCTCGTCGGTCGCCGGAGCGTCCCGGCCGAACGCCCCGCGCACCACGTCGCGCCACTCCGGGGCGTCGGCGAACACGAGCGCCCGGCCGACGTCGGCCATGAGGTCGGGAGCGATCCGCCCGCGGCGGCCGAACGCCCCGCCCGGCCACATCTTGCGTGGCTCGAGCACGTACGTCTCGCGCCGCAGCGCCGTCGAGACCGCGCGCGCCAGGTCGAGCGACGGTGCCGCCTCGAGCGGCGGGGGCAGAGCCCGGGTGCAGACCGAGCACCGGCCGCACGGCGCGGCGGTCGGGTCGTCCAGAGACTCCTGGAGGAGCTGCATGAGGCACCGCTCCCCCCGGGTGTAGGCCCGCATGATGTCCGCCTCGCGGCGGCGCGTCGCCACGATGGCGTCGTAGTGCTCCGCGTCGAACGTCCAGGCGACGCCCGTACGGAGCCAGCCACCCTCGACCCGGTCGACAGCGCCGTCCACCGCGAGCTGCTTGAGCATGAGCTCGACCCGGGTGCGGCGCAGGCCCGTCTCGGCCTCGAGCGCCGGGACCGTCGCCGGCTGGTCCGACCCGTGCTCCGCCAGCCCCGCGAGGAGCCGCGCGACCTGGTCCGGGTCGGGGATGGTCGCCGTCGCGAAGTAGTCCCACACCCCGGCGTCGGCGTCGGAGGGCAGCAGGGCGACCAGCGCGTTGTCGATGCCCCGCCCGGCCCGGCCGACCTGCTGGTAGTAGGACACCGGCGACGGCGGCGACCCGACGTGCACGACGAAGCCGAGGTCGGGCTTGTCGTAGCCCATCCCCAGCGCCGAGGTGGCCACGAGCGCCTTGAGCCGGTTCGCGCGGAGGTCGTCCTCGAGCCGGATCCGTTCGGCCGGCTCGAGCCCGCCGGTGTAGGCCGCGACCCGGATGGAGTTCCCGTGGACCTCCTGGATGACCGCGGCCAGCCGCTCGGCGTCGGCAACCGTGAGCGTGTAGACGATGCCCGACCCCGGCAGCCGTGGCAGGTGGTCGACCACCCAGGCGAACCGCTGGATCGGGGTGAGGCGGTCGACCACGGCGAGCTGGAGGCTGGACCTGGCCAGCGGCCCGCGCAGCACGAGCGTCGATGCTCCGAGCTGGGTCGCCACGTCGTCGGTCACCCGCGCGTTCGCGGTCGCGGTGGTCGCCAGCACCGGCGTGCCGGGGTTGAGTCGGCGCAGGACGTCGGACACTCGCCGGTAGTCGGGCCGGAAGTCATGCCCCCAGTCGGACACGGCGTGCGCCTCGTCGATGACCAGCAGACCGATCCGGCCGGCCAGCACGTCGAGGACGCGCCGCCCGAAGCCGGGGTTGGCCAACCGCTCCGGCGACACCAGCAGCACGTCCACCGTGCCGACCGCGAGGTCGGTCTCGATCGAGGACCAGTCATCGAGGTTCGACGAGTTCAGCGTCGCGGCGCGCAACCCGGCCCGGGCGGCAGCGGCGACCTGGTCGCGCATGAGCGAGAGCAACGGGGACACGACGAGGGTCGGTCCAGCGCCTTCGGCGCGACGGATCGCGGTGGCCGCCCAGTAGACCGCGGACTTGCCCCACCCCGTCGCCTGCACGACCAGCACGCGTGCCGCCGGCTCGCACAATGCCGCCACGGCGGTCTCCTGGTCCGGGCGCAGCGACGCCCCGGGTCCGGCGATCGCAGTGATCACGCCCGCTGCGACGCCCAGGCGGGTGCGGTCGAGGCCGGTCGTCGTCACCCGCGCGACTCTAGGAGGTGGTCCCAACGCGACCAGCCGGGCGTCCACAGCCCTCGGCGCCTCGACTACCGTTTCGGCGATGAGCGAGCAGGCGGGCGACCCGGGAGTGCACGCGGGCACCGCGTCGCCACGGACCGGGTCGCCGGGTGACGGCCTGCCGCTCGGCGGCACGGTGCGCCCGATCACGCGCTGGGACGAGCCGGTCATGCACCGCGAGTGCGCCGACGTCACGAGCTTCGACGCGGGGCTGGCAATGCTCGTCGCCGACATGGTCGCCACGATGTACGCCGCCCCTGGGGTCGGACTGGCGGCGAACCAGATCGGGGTGCCCCTCAAGGTCTTCGTCTTCGACTGCCCGGACGACGACGAGATCCGCCATCGAGGTGTCATCTGCAACCCGGTGCTCGAGCTGCCCACCGGTGCCGACCGCTGCCTCGACGAGGCCGACGAGGGCTGCCTCTCGCTGCCCGGCGCGTATGCGGAGTGCGCCCGGCCGGACCGCGCGCGGGTCCGCGGCCTCGATCACACCGGAGCGCCTGTGACCTACCACGGGAGCGGCCTGTTCGCCCGCTGCCTGCAGCACGAGACCGACCACCTCTTCGGGACCGTGTTCGAGGACCGGCTCTCGAAGCGCGCCCGCCGTCGCCTGCGGGACGAGGCCGAGGAGCACGTCGACGATCACCCGTTGCACTGGCCAGCGCCGCCGGGCACGCCGGCCTCGCCGCTCGCGCGCTGACGGGCCGCCAGCAGGGCGCACGCGACCGCCGCGGCGGCGGCCACGTTGAGCGAGTCGACCTCGCTCCGCTGCCGGATACGAACGCGGTAATCGGCCTCCTGGAGCCAACGCTCAGACAGGCCGTCCCCCTCGCTGCCGAGCACGAGCGCGACCCGCTCGCCCGAACGGGGGAGGACGTCGTCCAGCAGCTCGGCGGCCGGGTCCGGCGTGAGCGCCAGCACCTCGAAGCCGGCGGAGCGCAACCGGGCGAGGCCCTCTGACCACACCGGGATCCGGGCGTACGGCAGCGTCAGCACCGCGCCCATCGAGGTCTTCACCGCCCGGCGGTAGAGCGGGTCGGCGCACCGCGGTGCCAGCAGCACGGCGTCGATGCCGAGCGCGGCAGCGGACCGGAAGACCAGGCCGACGTTCGTGTGGTCGGTGAGGTCCTCGAGCACCACGACGTGGCGTGCGCCGGCCAGCAGGTCGCCGACCTCGGGCAGCGGTCGGCGGGCACAGCTGGCGAGCGCTCCCCTGTGCACCGCGTACCCGGTGATCGACGCGAGCAGCGCCTCGTCCGCGACGTAGGCGGCCGCTCCGCTGGTCTGGACCACGTCGAGCAGGCCGTCCAGCCACCGCGGCGCCATCAGGAACGACCGGATGGCATAGCCGGCGGTCGCCGCGCGGCGGATCACCTTCGCGCCCTCGGCGATGAACAGTCCCTCGGCCGGCTCGAGCCGGCTCCGCAGGGCGACGTCGGTCAGCGCGACGTAGTCGCGCAGCCTCGGGTCGGCCGCCTGAACCACCTCGTGGACCCCCGGCTGCACGCGGCCATCCTCCCAGCCCCGGTCGCCGCGGTGTCCGCCGTACGCTCGCCCGGTGCCCGAGACGCCCACCGTCGCGCTGGCGACCTGCCGTGACCTGCCTGACCTCGACGTCGACGAGCAGCTGCTCCTCGCACCGCTCGCCGACGCGGGAGTCCACGCGACGGTAGCGATCTGGGACGACGCCGACGTCGACTGGGCACGGTTCGACCTCGTTGTGGTCCGCTCGACCTGGGACTACGCGGGTCAGCTCGACGCGTTCCTCGCCTGGGCAAGATCGGTCGATCGGCTGGCGAACCCGGCCGACGTGCTCACCTGGAACACCGACAAGCGCTACCTGCGCGAGCTCGACGCTGCCGGCGTCCCGGTGGTCGACACGGAGTGGCTCGAGCCCGGCGACCTGATCTCGCTCCCGCCCAGTGGCGAGATCGTCGTGAAGCCCGCGGTCAGCGCCGGCTCGCTCGACACGGGACGGTACGACCTCGCCCGCCAGGAGCACCACCGGCTGGCCACCGCGCACACCGAACGCCTGCTCGACGCGGGTCGCACGGTCATGGTGCAGCCCTACCTCGCGGCGGTCGACGTCGATGGCGAGCGCTCGCTGCTGTTCGTCGGCGGCGCGTTCAGCCACAGCGCCACCAAGAGCGCGATGCTGGCCGGCCCGCACGAGGCGACCGACGCGCTGTTCCGGGCCGAGACGATCACCGCGCACGTGGCGACCGACGCGGAGCTGGCGCTCGCCCGCGCCACCCTCGCCGCGGTGCCCGGCTCCGATCGGCTGCTCTACGCGCGCGTCGATCTGGTCGACGACGACCGTGGCGCCGCCCGGGTGCTCGAGGTCGAGCTCACCGAGCCGTCGATGTTCATGGGCGAGTCCCCCGGGTCGGCGGAGAGGTTCGCGGCCGCCATCGCTGCAGCCGCCGGGGCCGGGGCTCAGCGGCGCCTCCGGTCGTAGGCATCGCGCAGCACCCGCCCGGCAACCCGCCGGGCCCGATCAGCCGGTGCCAGCCGAGCCGGTTGGGGTTCCGGTCGGGACCCGGCGGCGGATGCGCGCCCCGGCTTCGTCCCGGCGCGCTCCCCCAGCCGCCGGACCAGGGCCGCCATGACGTCGATCGCGACGTCGAGCATCTCCTCGGCCCGCGGCGCCGGGGTCGACGGCCCGTCGGCGACGGCCCCGACCAGGTCGCCGAGATCACCTTCGACCCGGACCCCGAGCGAGCGCAGTCCGTCGGCCGTGCGCTGGCCCTCGGCTCGGGCCCAGGACGCACGCGGACCGTCGAGCTGGACTCGCTCCGTCCCGCTCCGAGCGGCCAGCACGTCCTTGGCGACGAACCACTTGACCTCGCGGTCGTAGACATGGGTCGGCAGCGAGTCAGCCGTCCGCACGTTGAACCTGCGCAGCAGCTCGGCGGAGGCGATGTCGAGCGACTCGTTCACCGCAGCCACGTCGGGCGGGACGACCGCCGGGTCCGTGCCGATGGCTGCGCAGTACCGCTCCCACAACACATCAGCCGGTGCACCGGACCGCGGCACGGTCACGACCGTCACGCCGTCCGCGCCCACCGCACCAGCCCAGCGCCCGGCCACCGCAACCATGTCGTTGTTGCGCCAGAACGCGCGACCGGGCGGCACGGCCCGGCCCGCTCGGGAGGTGATCGTGTCGACGTACTGCTCCCACGTCCACTGCTGGCCGCCCTGCACGACCTCCTGCCACGCCGCCGGGATGACCCGGACGAGATCGCGTGCCGTGAGGACGACGCGGACTTCGGCCGGCGCGAGGTCGTCGACCATCCGGCGGGCCTGCTGCTTGGTCGCTGCACAGAGCTCCTCGTACGAATACACGGCGGCGGACCCGTCGAAGGCGAGCATCTCGTCGCGCAGGTCGTACCACACCGCATCCGGGATCGGCCGACCACGAAGGTCCGGCCTTCCCATGATCACCTTGCCGGCTCGGCCATGCTCACCGATGCCCTTGGTCCCCGGCACGAGCACGCCGTTCGCGCGGAGGGCGGCCCGCCCGGCGATCAGCCGGTGCTGGAGATACGTCGTCCCGGTCTTGTACCCGCCGACGTGGAGGTAGCAGACGGGAGGCACGCGCCCAGGATAGGAGCGATGCCGCGGCTCAGCGGACCAGCGTGACCACCGCGACGACGCCGATCACCACGACGAGCCCGCGGAGCGCGGGTGCCGGGATCCGCCGCCCGAGCGAGGCGCCGAGGAATCCCCCCGCGATCGAGCCGGCTGCGATCAGCCCCGCCACCGCCCAGTCGACCTCGGCGACCAGGATGAACACGATCGCCGCGACGCCGTTGACGAAGCCGGCCAGCAGGTTCTTCGCGGCGTTCACCCGCTGGAGCGGCTCGCTGGTGCCGAGTGCGAGCACCGCGATCATCAGGACGCCCTGCGCGGCCCCGAAGTACCCGCCGTAGACCCCGCTGGCCAGGATCCCGCCGGCCAGGAGCGGGCCCCCGTGCGTCGGCCGGTCGCTGCGCACGCCCAGGCGCCTGGTCAGCCACGGCTGGACCAGGACCAGGACACATGCGAGGGCGATCAGCACCGGCACGATCGTCCGGAACGCGGTCTCCGGGAGCGTGAGCAGGAGGATCGCGCCGGCGATCCCGCCGATCGAGGCCATGGCGGCGAGGACCACGAGCCGGTGTCGCTGCCCGGCCAGCTCGCGGCGGTAGCCCCACGCCCCGGCGAACGAGCCAGGTGCGAGACCGATCGTGTTCGACACGTTCGCCAGCACCGGGGGGTAGCCCAGCGCAAGCAACGTGGGGAAGGTGATCAACGTACCCGAGCCGACGACCGCGTTGATCGCCCCGGCAGCCAGGCCGGCGAGGAGGATCGCGGTCGCGTCGAGCAGACCCACCCGGGCTAGGCCTGGCCGGTGGCCGGTGGCGTGGGCTGGTTCGGCTGGGGCTGGTTCGGCTGGGGCTGGCTGGACGGTGCTGGTGCGGGATCGCCACCGCCGGGATGGGCCGGGTCGGACTCACCCCGCCCAGGGGAACCTTCGCTCGTCGCTGGCCTCCCGCCGCCGGTGCTGCCGGGAAGCGCTGCCGTCTGGGCCTCGGCGATGGCCTGCTGGACGGCGGCCTCGGCCTGCTGCTCGGCGGTCTTCGCGTCGACCCGGTCGGCGCGCGTGTCACGCTCGTCGGTCGACGGTCTGGGTCGCGGCGGCGCCGGCCGGGCCGGGGGCAGGCGAGGTGGGCCTGCATCGCCGTCCGAGCCAGCCAGCTGACCCACCACGCTGCCGAGCCCTTCCAACGCCTTGCCCAGCTCACTCGGCACGATCCAGACCTTGTTCGCGTCGCCCTGAGCGATCTGCGGCAACATCTGCAGGTACTGGTACGACAGCAGGGCCTGGTCCGGCGCACCCGCATGGATCGCGCTGAAGACCGTGTCGATCGCCTGGGCCTCACCCTCGGCGCGCAGGATCTGCGACTCGCGGTCAGCCTGCGCCCGCAGCACGACCGCCTCGCGGTCACCCTGGGCGCGCAGGATCGCCGACTGCTTCTCGCCCTCGGCGGTGAGGATCGCGGACTGCCTGAACCCCTCGGCGGTCAGGACCGTGGCTCGCTTGTCACGGTCGGCACGCATCTGCTTCTCCATCGAGTCCTGGATGGACGCCGGCGGGTCGATCGCCTTCAGCTCGACGCGGTTCACCCGGATCCCCCACTTTCCGGTCGCCTCGTCCAGCACGACCCGCAATGCTCGGTTGATCTCCTCCCGCGAGGTGAGCGTCTGCTCGAGGTCGAGCCCACCGATCACGTTCCTCAGGGTCGTGACCGTGAGCTGCTCGATCGCCTGGATGTAGTTCGCGATCTCGTACGTGGCCGCTTTGGGGTCGGTGACCTGGAAGTAGAGGACGGTGTCGATCGACACGACGAGGTTGTCCTCGGTGATCACCGGTTGGGGCGGGAACGAGACGACCTGCTCGCGCAGGTCGATCAAAGGTCGGACCCGGTCGACGTACGGGATCACGACCTTGAGACCGGCGTCGAGGGTCTTGCTGTACCGACCGAGACGCTCGACGATCCCGGCTCGCGCCTGCGGGACGATGCGGACGCTTCGGAGCACGGACACGACTACGAACAAGATGATCAAGCCGAAGATGATCAGGCCGACGTCCACGGTTCCTCCGACGGGTAGACGAGCGCGGTCGCGCCCTTGATCTCCATGACGCTGACCGGGGCGCCGGCCTCGATCACGAGCGACGGGTCGTAGGCCCGGGCAGTCCAGATCTCGCCGGAGAGCTTGACCTGGCCGTGGTTGGCGTCGATCCGCTCCAGCGCCACGGCGCTCTGGCCGACCAGGGCGGCGACGCCGGTACGGATGCCGAGCTCGGGCTTCATGTGCCGGCGCACGACCGGCCGGATCAGCCCGAGCATGGCGATCGAGACCACGAGGAAGCTGACCACCTGCAGCGCCAACGGGCCACCTAGGGCCGCGACCAGCGCTGCAGCGAGTGCTCCGCCGGCGAAGAACCCCACGACGAGCGTGAGCGTGGTGACCTCGACGAGGCCGAGGACGACCGCTGCGATCAGCCAGATCACCCACGCGTCCATGCGCCGATCCTAGTGAGGCCGGCCGGCACGATGATCGGCACCGAGGTCGTCAGGCGGGCGTGACCTCGCGGAGGCGACCCGTCTCGACCTCGTACACGAAGCCGCGGACCGAGCCTTTCCGGGGGATGAACGGGCTCGCCTGGACCCGGTTGAGCGACTGACGTACGTCGGCCTCGGCGTCGGTGAACGACTCGGCCGCCCACGGCGGCTTGATCCCGACGTCGTCCAGGATCGACTGCTTGAAGTCGTCGTCGTTGAACGTGAGCATGCCGCAGTCGGTGTGGTGGATCAGGACGATCTCCTCGGTGCCGAGCAGGCGCTGGGAGATCGCCAGCGAGCGGATCGCGTCGTCGGTGGCGACCCCGCCGGCGTTGCGGATCACGTGCACGTCACCCTCGGTCAGCCCGAGGAGCCCGTACGGGTTGAGGCGCGCGTCCATGCACGCGAGGACCGCGGTCTTGCGTCCGGGTGGCATCGGGAGGTGACCCTTGTCGAACGTTGCGGTGTAGCTCGCGGCGTGCTGCACGAGCTCGTCGGTCACCGTCATGGCGTCTCCTCACCCGGGTGGGACGGATCTGATCCATCTACTACATCGGGCGCCGCGGCGATGTTCCCGCGACCTCGTCATCGGACCAGGCGCGGACCGAGCCGTCACTCCGAGGAGGCTCGGGCGGCGTAGCGCCCGTCCGAGCGACTGAGCTGGAGCGGCAGCCCGAACGTCTCCGACAGTGCCTCCGCCGTGAGCGTCGACTCGAGCGGTCCGCTCGCAACCACCCGTCCGGACCTGAGCAGGAGCACGTGGGTGAACGACGGCGGGATCTCCTCGACGTGGTGCGTCACCACCACCATCGCCGGCGACGCGAGGTCCGCCGCGAGCCGGCCGAGGCGGGTCACCAGGTCCTCGCGCCCGCCCAGATCCAGTCCGGCGGCCGGCTCGTCGAGCAGCATGAGCTCTGGGTCGGTCATCAGGGAGCGGGCGATCTGGACCCGCTTGCGCTCACCTTCCGAGAGCGTGA
>Ga0136615_10001256_pt1 | contig 12160 bp, 15 predicted proteins | sample AntDrymUQ2882206_2_FD_106647 | JGI IMG/M metagenome (GOLD analysis project Ga0136615, IMG submission 106647) | Polar desert sand microbial communities from Dry Valleys, Antarctica - metaG UQ288 (22.06) | ecosystem: Environmental > Terrestrial > Soil > Desert | place: Antarctica: Dry Valley...
GCCGCCCCCACTCCGCCTGCCTCAACCTCAACCCCGACCGCGCCTCCCTCGCCAAGCTCCTCGCCCTCTCCGTCGCCCGAGGACTACACCGTCCCCGCCGTCATCGACGACGCCTACGTCCAGCGCGTCCTCACCGCCCTCTACCACCTGGAGAGCGAAGCTCTTCGCCAGATGGTCGCCTCGGGCGACGTGACCAGCGAAACAGAAGGCCTCATTCGTGCCCTTGTCAGAAGTGATCTAGCGGAACGCGATCTTGACGCTTACCGCGAAGGCGCCTCGGAGGGCTTCCCCGGGGTGCTGCGGCCACCGGGCGATCAACAGATCACTCTCCATGAGCTCATTGCCGCCAAACCGGATTGCATCTTTGCTCAGACCTTGCGGGACTTTACAGCAGTACTTAGTGATCCAGGTTCGCAGAACGGTATAACCTACGTGCAGTTGCTACTGAAGGATGAAGGCCAAGATCCCTTTGATAGCAACCCTACGCCTTGGATTGTCGGTGGCAGTGTGTTAAGGGCGGACGAAGGACGTCCGGAGGACCCATGCGAACCATTTTGATCTGTGTTCTTGGTGCCCTTCTAGTTCTAGTCTCTTCTTCCATTCCAGTCGCCGCTCAAGAGGGCAGCACAGTGGAGACAGTCCGGGCGACAGCAGAAGGCAGGCAGGTTGACTTCACGGGAATCAGAATCTTCGGAGGTCCTCAAGGCGATAGACCGCAGAGCACAGGCGTAAGCTCGCGGCAGGCGCCGGCGCCGGAGTTGGTGGGGAGGGTGTTGGCGGCGGGGACGTTGGCGGATGGTACGGCGTGTTTTGGGGCTCAGTCGCAGGTGTTTGGGACGGCGGGGGAGGCGCAGCAGGCTACGGGTGTGACCAATGGGTTGCGGGCGGTGCCGTTGGGGGTGGCGCCTTGTCAGGCGGCGCCTGGGGCGGGGGTGGTGGCGCCGGAGCAGGTGGCGTTGGAGTTTTGGAAGCAGGCTGATCTGCCGGTGCCCGATCCGGTGATCGCCCCGGGGTGGGCGATCACGGGCAGGACCGCGTACCTGGAGACGAACGCGGCGCCGAGCGCTCAGTTCTCCTGGACGATCCCCGGCTTCGGGGTGTTGACCGTGGACGCGGACGCGGCGCTGACCGTGGACTGGGGGGACGGGGGCGGGGTGCGGTCGTATGCCTCGGCGGCGTCGGGGCCGTGGCCCGATGGCGGGGTGACGAACGTGTACGGCGACGCCGGGGTGGTGGATGTGGTGGTGACGCAGGACTGGACCGCGCGCTGGAGCCTGGGCGGGGCGTCGGGGACACTGGGGGGGCTGCAGACCTCCGGTGTGATCGACGACTTCGAGGTCCGCCAGATTCAAGCCGTCATCGGCTGAGTTCCAGCCTGACCGACGGCCAGGTCGCCAGCCTCAATGTAGGCCGCCCGCATCGCCTCGCTTACCTGACCGTCCCAGCCGCGGCGTGCCCGACGGGCGCCGATCGCGGGTGGGGGCGGACTACCCAATGCCGGCGTGCCCGAGGGGCGCCGACCGCGCCGTCGCGGACCATCACCAGCATCTGACGGGCCAGCGGGTAGCAGCGGACGTTGAAGCACACGGCGTGGACGAGGCCCGAGGAGCGGGCGCGTGCCAGCGCGCTCGTGGTCTCCGCGCTGGTCAGGGCGAGGGGCTTCTCGAACACCACGTGCTTGCCGGCGTCGAGGGCGGCGAGGACCTGCTCGGCGTGGAGGTGGTTCGGGGCAGCGACGTCGACGGTGTCGTCGGCGAGCAGGTTCTCGTAGGAGTCGACCACCGGGGGCAGGTCGGTCTGGGTCGTCTTGAGACGTGCGCGCTCCGGCGACGAGCCGACCACCCCACGACCTCCACGCCGAGGCGGCGCAGGGCCTCGACATGCGCTACGCCGATGAAGCGACGCCGATGACCCCGGCTCGCACCTTCACGACAACGGCCCGGCCAGCGCGCGGGCGAGGCGCCGGGTGTGGTCGCGGTAGGCGCCCTCGAACAGCTCGTCGGCGCGCTCGCGGCCCACGACCGCCGAGCTGGTGATCACCGGCGGGAGTGCGTCCCGCGCCAAGAGCAGCTCGGCGGTCTGCACCTCGAGCTCGTTCACGATGGCGGCGTAGGCCACGGTCGACCCGGGCCCGACCGGCGTGTCCACGCCGTCGAGCAGCACCAGCGCGTCGGCGCGCGAGGTGCACAGGTCGAGGACCACGTCGGCGTGGTCGTACAGCCGCGTGCCCGAGGAATGGCCGCTGGCGCTGGCCCGCGACTGCGCCAGGCTGGTGACGGCCACCACGCCAGCCCGCGGCGACGCGCCCCCATCGCCATCTCGATGGGCGCCGCGCCCGTACCGGAGGCGCTGAAGACCACCATCACATCAGCGGGGTCCAGGACGAAGTTCGCAAGGATCTGCTCGGCGAGGCCCTCGACCCGCTCGATGAACATCGCCTGGCGCTGCCCGTTCGCGCCCGCGATCTGGGTGTGGAAGGTCATCGACAGCTCGGCGATCGGGCGCCAGCCGGGGTAGGAGCCGTAGCGCGGGAACATCTCCTCCAGCGGGATGCGCGAGTGCCCCGTGCCGAACAGGTGCACCAGGCCCCCCGCCGCGATGGTGTCCGCGCACAGCGCAGCCGTCTTCGCGATGGCCTCCATCTGGGTCCGCTCGATCGCGCCGAGCACCTCGCGCGCACCGGCGAGCCACCGTCCCGCTACCGTCCCGCTACCGTCACCCGAGCGCACTCCGGTGTCGCGCGGTTGTCTAGACAACTATCGTCGGAACCGGGCCCGGTCGGCGTCAAGATCCCCGGTGAGGAGGGCAGCGGTGGCGACGAACGGTCGGCCGCGCTATGTCGAGATCGCCGAGCACCTCCGTGCGGTCGTGGCCGAGGGCGCGGCGGGCGACCGGCTGCCCTCGGACGCCGAGCTGTGCGACCGCTTCGCTGTGAGCCGGATGACGGCGCGCCAGGCCGTCGCGACGCTCGAGGCCGAGGGGCTGCTGTACCGGCGGCGCGGGCAGGGAACGTTCGTCGCCGCCAGGCCGGTCCCGCGGCGGCTGGGCTCTCCGCTGAGCTTCACCGAGAACCTGCGCAGGAGGGGGCTGGTCGTGACCTCCCGGCTGCTCGCGGCCGGGTGGCTGGACCCGGACCCGGAGGACGTGGTCGCGCTGGGCCTGGCGCCCGGTGAGCGTGCGGTCGTCGTGGAGCGGCTGCGGCTGGCCGACTGCGAGCCCATGGCCATCGAGCGGGCGGTCCTCTCGCCGTCCCTCGCGCCGGTGCTCGACACCGACCTCGGCGTCGGCTCGCTGCACGCGGCGATGGAGGCCCTGGGCCGGCTGCCCACCCGCGCGGACGCGTGCGTCTCGGCCCGCCTCGCCGACGCCCACGAGCGCCGGCTGCTGGAGCAGCATGGCGCCTCGGGGGTCCTGCTGTGCGAGCGCCGGGTCATCAGCGACCAGCACGGGGTGCCGCTGGAGCACACCGAGATCCGGTACGTCGCGGAGCGCTACGTGTTCGAGGCCGTGGTAACGCGGGAGGAGCAGGGGTGAGGGATCGGTACCTGGGCCTGGACCTGGGCGGGACGAACATCAAGGGCGTGGTGGTGGAGGACACCCCGGGCGGGGCGCCCGAGGTGGTCGGTTCGGCGTCGGTGCCGACCGGCGCGCCCGGCGGGCCCGACGCGGTGGCCGGCAACATGGTCGTGCTCGGCCGTGACCTCATGGCCGCCTACGGGTCGGTGACCGGCGCCGGGATTGGGGTGCCCGGTCTGTTCGACCGCACCACCGGCGCCATCAGGCTGTTTCCGAACCTGCCCGGGCAGTGGGTGGGTTACCCGCTGCGCGACCGGGTCGCCGAGGGACTCGGCCTGCGCCTCGCCCAGCTCAACGACGCGCGGGCGTTCACCCTGGCCGAGGGCCGGGTGGGGGCGGGCCGCGGGTGCCACACGCTGGTCTGCGTGACGCTCGGCACGGGGGTCGGGGGCGGGATCATGATCGGCGGGCGCCTGCACCTGGGCGCTTGGGGCGTCGCCGGGGAGCTGGGACACCAGACGATCCTTCCCGACGGGCCCCGCTGCGGCTGCGGGAACCTGGGCTGCGCCGAGGCGCTGACCCGCGCCGACGTGCTGGCGGCGCTGGCCGGGCGGGCCACGGCCGAGGAGGTCTACCTTGGCGCGTCCGAGGGCGACGCCCGCTGCCGCGAGGCGGTCCGGACGGTCGCGGGCTATCTCGGCATCGCCCTGGCGAACTGCGTCGCCGTGCTCGGCCCGGACCGGATCGTGGTGGGCGGGGGGATCGCCGCCGCGGGCGATCTCGTCCTCGCCCCCATTCGCGACGCCGTCCGGGCCCGCGTTACCCTGGTCCCCACCGACGAGATCCGCGTGGTCCCCGCCGCCCTCGGCTCGTCCGCGGGCGCCGTCGGCGCCGCCGTCGCCGCCCTCGACGGCCACTGACGGCGCGGCCTGCCGCTGGCGCGGCGGCGGCCTTCCGCTGGCGTCAGCTGCGCAGCGCACTGTTTGACGCGGACTGTTGCGCCGGCCGCACACGGCCCCGGCCGGTCCCCGCCGGTGCGTGCAGGCGCCGGCGAGGCGTGTGCGGGTGACGCGGACTATTGCGCCGACCGCATGGGCGTGCAGCTAGCGCGGCGCAGGCGGCGGGTCCGGCGCTACGGATGCGGTGGTCGTCGATGATGGCGGCGGTGGCGCCGCATGTGACGCATTCGCTGCTCGCGTTGCCGTCCCGGCCCCAGCCTTGCACGGTCGGCGGCACACGAGTCCTCGATCGCATGCTCACCTACCTCGGCGCCGGCGAGACAGTCCGCTTCACGCTGTACGGCGCCATCGTCTCGGTGCTCGCGCTGCTGTACTCGCGCATCACCCGCGACGCCTGACGTACCGTTCCGCTATGGCTACCCGCAAGGAGGTCCTCGACGTCGCCGGGCGCGAGGTCAGCGTCAGCAACCCCGACAAGGTCTACTTCCCGCGCACCGGGCACACGAAGCTGGACCTCGTGCGCTACTACCTGGCGGTGGCGGACGGCGCGCTGCGCGGGGTGGCGGGGCGGCCCATGGCGATGAAGCGCTTCGTGAACGGCGCGGAGGGCGAGTTCTTCTTCCAGAAGCGCGCCCCGCAGAACCGGCCAGACTGGGTCGAGACCGCCGAGCTTGCGTTCCCCTCCGGCCGGACCGCGAACGAGGTGGTGGTGCGCGACGCCGCCCAGCTCGTGTGGGTGATCAACCTCGGCTGCATCGACTTGAATCCTCACCCGGTGCGGGCCGACGACCTCGACCACCCCGACGAGCTGCGCGTCGACCTCGACCCTGTGCCCGGCGTGGAATGGGCCCAGATCCGCGACGTGGCGCTGGTCGCGCGTGAGGTTCTCGCCGATTTCGGGCTCACCGGCTGGCCCAAGACCTCGGGGTCGCGCGGGATCCACGTGTACGCCCGGATCGAGCGGCGCTGGGAGTTCGGCGAGGTGCGCAAGGCCGCGGTCGCGCTGGCCCGCGAGGTGGAGCGGCGCGCGCCGGACATCGCCACCAGCAAGTGGTGGAAGGAGGAGCGCCACGGCGTCTTCCTCGACTACAACCAGAACGCCAAGGACCGCACCGTCGCCTCGGCCTACTCCGCGCGACCCACGCCCGACGCGCGCGTGTCCGCGCCGTTGCGCTGGGAGGAGGTGCCTGACTGCGAGCTCGAGGCGTTCACGATCGACACCGTCCCGGCGCGCTTCGCCGCCGAGGGCGATCCGGCGGCGGGGATGGACGAGACCGCGGGGTCGCTGGACGCGCTGCTCGCCCTGGCCGCCGAGGCGGAGGCGGCGGGGCTGCCCGACGCCCCCTGGCCGCCGCACTTCGAGAAGCAGGCGGGCGAGGCCCCCCGCGTCCAGCCCTCCAAGCGCCGCGCGCAGCCCGAGCCCGCCGAGGGCGAGGTCCCGCCCCCGGCGCCGGGCAAGTCGGCCGGCCCGACCGGCCGCCGCCGCACCACCATGCCGCTCATCGAGGTCGCCCGCGCGGCGACCCAGGCCGAGGCCATGGCCGGCCTCGAGCGCTGGAAGGCCCGCCACGCCGAGGCCGCCGCCCTCCTCGCCCCCGCCGACATCCTCGTCGACTCCATGCGCGGCCGTAGCACCAACTGGACCCGCATCCGCCTCAACCTGCGCAACATCCCCGAACCCGACCGCCCCGCCCAGGAACCCCTCGAGGTCGACTACGACCCCTGGGCAGGCTTCCCCGACGTCCCCCGTCGCCGCCCGCCAGCCGGCGCGGGGAGCGAGTGACCGAAGGTCGGACTCGAGGGACTCCGCGGCTTGGCGCTGGGCGGGGTCCGCTAGGTGAAGATGCCCGGGAGCGGCGCCGCGGGGGCGAGGAGGACCTCGGAGGCCGGCACCCCCATCCAGTCCTCGGCGACGGTCGCGCAGTACTCGTCGAGATTGACGGTGGGCGCAGGTTGCGATCGGCGTCCAGGCGCCACGTAGCGCGTCGCGACGACGCCGCGCAGCCGGGACCCGTCGACCGACCGCCATGGGGGCACGCTACCGCCGCGCGCGTGACTCCCGCTTCAGCGGGCGGACGCGCAGGCCACACAGCGCTGCGCGGTGGGACGGGCCAGCAGGCGCTCGGGTGCGATGGACCGTCCGCAGCGCTCGCACAGGCCGTACGTGCCGTCGCCCAAGCGCTCGGTGGCCCGGTCGATCTCGGCGAGGTGCGCGCGTGCGGCGGCGAGCAACGCGCTGACCTGCGCCCGCTCGAAGGCGATGGTCGAGCCTTCGGGGTCGTGCTCGTCGTCGGTTGCCGAGTCGGCGCAGGCCGCGACGATCGCGTCGAAGTCACGGGTCAGCGCGCTGATGCGGGCCAGCGTCTGCGCGCGCTGGGCGTCCAGGAACTCGGCGGGGTCGGGGTCGGTGAGGGTCATCCTGCGCGGTTCAACACCACCCCCCGCGCGACCGGGGCAGCGTCGGCACGGTCGGCTGCGGCATGCGGGTCTCCTTGGACTCAGGACAGGTCGAGCAGGATCTTGCCGGTGAGGGCGCGGTCGGCGAGCAGGTCGAGCGCCTCGGCGACCTTGGCCAGCGGCAGCGTGCGGTCCACCGGGATGCGCAGCCGGCCCTCGGCGATGGCGCGCAGCGTCTCGCGCAGCTGCTCGGCGCGCTCCTCGGCGGACAGCACCATGCCGCTGTAGCCGAGCACGCGCAGGTGGGAGCGGTAGACGGCCTGCAGGTTCAGCGTGACCTCGCGCCCGGCGCTGGTGCCAAACACGACGTAGCGGCCGCGGGGCTGGATCAGCGCCAGCGCCGCTGGGGTGAACGGGCCGCCCAGCGGGTCGATGACCACGCTCGGGCGCAGGTCGGCGGCGGCCGCCGCCAGCCCGTCGGCGTCGGTGACGATCACGTCGGCCGCGCCGGCGTCGCGGATGGCCTGCGCCTTGTGCGGCGAGCCGGTCTGACCCCAGACGGTGGCGCCGCGGGCAGCGGCGAGGCCGACGATCGGCAGGCCGACCCCGCCGGCCGCGCCGAGCACGAGCACGCGGTCCCCGGCTGCGACCTCGCCCTCGCGCACCACACAGTTCCAGGCGGTGAGGCCGGCCACGCCGACCGCGGAGGCGGTCGGCAGATCCACGCCCTGCGGCAGTGCGATCACCGCCTCGCGCGGGACCACGGCGCGCTGCGCCCACACCCCGTCCCGCTGCGTGCCGAGGCCGCCGCCGTTCACCAGGACCCCGGCGCCGTCGTCGAGGCGCCCGCTCGCCTCGCCGCCCAGCGTGCGCGGCAGCGGCCCGTCCGATGCCACCTGACCCGCCGCGGTGTAGCGGTCCACGGGGTTGACGCCGGCAAAGGCGAGGTCGACGACGACCTCACCGTCGCCCGGCTCGGGCAGCGCGACCTCCTCCACCCGCAGCGGCGACCCATGCTCGTGCAGCCGCGCCGCAGTCGTCGTCCGACCCATCCCCGCCCCCCGCCAGCGCATCCGGCATCTCCAGGCACGTCCTTGGGCTACCCCCGCTGGCGCCGCCTACACCGCGGGCGCGGTGTGATCCGGGGCGCCGGGCTCCACGACGCCGTGCTCGTAGGCGAACACGACCGCTTGGACGCGGTCGCGGCAGTCGAGCTTGGCCAGCAGGTTGCCGACGTGGGACTTCACCGTGGAGGGGCTCACGACGAGGGCGTCGGCGATCTCGGCGTTGGACAGGCCACGGGCCACGAGCAGGAGGGTCTCCCGCTCCCGTTCCGTCAGCTCGGCGAGCACGGCGGGCGCTGGAACACCAGGATGCCCGCTGCCAGGGTGATCGCGGCACCCCACAGGCGCCATGCGCTCCAGCGGGGCGAACAGCGCGCCCAGCGGCGTGTGCAGCAGCGCCAGGAAGCCGGTCATGCAGGCGAAGGACATGAGCATGGGCAGCAGCGCGAGCGGCACGCCGAGGGTGAACCCCTGGCTGAAGCCCGCCAGGGCGCCTGCCAAGTCCTCGCCAAGCTGGCCAATCGGTGGCGTCGGACAGCGGCGCCGCCCGCAGCCGCGACGGCCGCTGCTGCGTCGCTATGTTCAACGTCTTGGTTGATCAACCAACGGGCTGAACCCGACCACGGGACAGGAGCGGCAGCAGATGAGGAAATTGGTTGAATCGACGTTCGTGACCCTGGACGGCGTCATCAGTTCCCCCGAAGAGTGGGGCCCACCGTACTGGAATGACGAACACAACGCGTACGCCCATGGCTTGCTCTTCGCGTCGGACGCGCTGCTGCTGGGACGGGAGACCTACGAAGGTTTCGCGGAGGCTTGGCCTTCCCGAACCGGCGATGAGTACTCCGACAGGATCAACGGCCTCCCCAAGTACGTCGCCTCGAATACCCTGCAGGACACCAAGTGGAACGCTGAACTCATCGCGGGGGATGTCGCCGATGAGGTGGTCAAACTGAAGCAACAGCCCGGCCAGAACATCCTGAAGTTCGGCACCGGTGAGCTCGACCGCACGCTGATGCAGAACGGCCTCATAGACGAGTTCCACTTCTGGCTCTTCCCCGTCGTGGCCGGCAGCGGCCAACGCCTCCTCGACGGGATCGACATAACCCACCTGAACCTCGCCGCTACGAAGACGCTCAGCACGGGCATCGTCGTCCTCACCTACACGCCCAAGTAACCCGAACGAGACCGCGCATCCTCGTCATCGGCGCGACTCGCCGCGACGACGGCGTTCAGTTCGGGCGTCGTCGTGCTCGCTACCAGCCGGGGAGGAAGGGCAAACAACGAAGCGGAGTCCTCGACCCCCGAGCGGCTGGTGTTCACCACGAGCCTGCTGGCTGACCGGGGCGCGGTGAGCGAGAAGTCTGTGGTGACCGTGACGTTCGTCGACCTCGGGGACACCACCGAGATGACGTTCCACGCGGCGGGTTACACCGAACAGGAGGAGCGCACCGGCGTGCAGGAGGGGTGGTCAGCTCGTTCGCCCGGCTGGCCGAGCACGTGGCACAGGTCCGCGCGATCAGCGCAACGACAACGGCGCCCAGGTAGCCCTTGACATGACATTGTGGGGTGTGCAGACTGCGCTCGGACCAAGCACAGTGGAATGTGAGACCGAGAGGTCCTTCAATGTGGCACAGCGTCTTCATCGCCCTGCACGCGATCGCGGGTGTGGTGGCTTTCGGCGTCGGGTGCGTTGCGTTGCGGCGGGCCCGCGTGTTCCCCACCTACTTCTGGTCTCTGCTCGCCATGGCCCTGTTCCTCGCGCTGGCCGTGGGGGTGGGCTGGGGCGGCAATGACACCGCGACGAGGATCATCTTCGCGGCCCTGGTCGGGCTCGCCGGATACTTGGTGTGGCGCGCGGTGATGGCCGGACGCCTGCGGCCGGTGGGGCTTGCGGGGCCGACAGCGCCCTACTTCGAGCACATCGGCGTCACCCTCGTCGGGCTGTTCGACGGCTTCGTCGTGATCGCCGTGCTGCGGACGGGCGCCCCGGGCTGGCTGCTCGCCGCCACCGGAGTGGGCATCGCGATCGCCGGCCACTTCGTGCTCGGCGCCACGCGGGACCGGGTGATCGCGAGCTCCGCCACCTGACGAGGGGAGCGCGCCGAGCGACTAGATGGCGGGGACGCGCTCCATCGCCGCGCGGACGAGTTCCTCGGGGTAGTCATAGTCCACGAGGTCGCCGCGCAGAAACGCGTCGTAGGCCGTCATGTCGAAGTGGCCGTGGCCGCACAGGGCGGTCAGGATCACCTTCTCCTCGCCGGTCTCGCGGCAGCGCTGGGCCTCGCGGATGGCGCCGGCGATGGCGTGGGCCGGCTCGGGCGCCGGCACGATGCCCTCGCTGCGCGCGAATTGCAGCGCCGCGGTGAAGCACTCGACCTGTTCGATCGCCGTCGCGCTCAGCAGGCCCAGTTCGTAGACGTGCGACAGCGCCGGCGCCATGCCGTGGTAGCGCAGGCCACCGGCGTGGATCGGGTCGGGGATGAAGTCGTGGCCCAGCGTGTGCATCTTCACCAGCGGCGTGAGGCCCAGGGTGTCGCCGAAGTCGTAGCGGTACTCGCCCTTCGTGAGCGACGGGCAGGCCGCCGGCTCGACCGCGCGGATGTCGGGGTCCATACGCCCGGCCAGCTTCTCGCGCAGGAACGGGAACGTCAGGCCGGCGAAGTTGGAGCCGCCGCCGGTGCAGCCGATGATCACGTCGGGCGTCTCACCGACCTTCGCGAACTGCGCCAGCGCCTCCTCACCGATCACCGTCTGGTGCAGCAGCACATGGTTGAGCACGCTGCCGAGCGCGTAGCGCGTGTCCTCGCGCTGGACCGCCGCCTCGACCGCCTCGCTGATCGCGATGCCGAGGCTCCCAGGGCTGTCGGGGGACCGCTCCCGGATCGCCCGCCCCGAGGCGGTGAGCTCGGATGGGCTGGAATGCACGGTCGCGCCCCAGACCTCCATCATCGAGCGCCGGTAGGGCTTCTGCTCGTAGGACGCCGCGACCTGCCAGACCTCGCAGGCCAGCCCGAACTGGCTGCAGGCGAAGGCGAGCGCGCTGCCCCACTGGCCGGCGCCTGTCTCCGTGGTCAGTCGCGCAACCCCCGCCGCCGCGTTGTAGTAGGCCTGCGGGACGGCGGTGTTCGGCTTGTGCGAGCCGGCGGGGCTGACGCCCTCGTACTTGTAGTAGATCCGCGCCGGCGTGCCGAGGGCGCGCTCGAGGCGGTGCGCCCGGTACAGCGGGCTGGGCCGCCACAGCCGGTAGACGTCGCGGACCTCCTCCGGGATGGGGATGAAGCGCTCGGAGGTGACCTCCTGCTCGATCAGCGCCATGGGGAACAGCGGCGTCAGGTCGTCGGGGCTCACGGGCTCGTGCGTGCCCGGGTGCAGGGGAGGTGGCGGCGACGCTGGCAGGTCCGGGACGACGTTGTACCAGTGGGTCGGCAGCTCGGATTCGTCCAGCAGGATCTTGTTCTGCGGGGTCATCGTTTGCTCCGCCTTTGCTCCGCCATGGTCCCTCCACCCTCGACGAGGGCGGCAACCTAGCAGAGCCCGCGCAGGCGGTCAGGGCCGCAGGATGATGGCGCCGCGGGCGCCGCCCTTCGCGAGGTGACGGTGATGCCTCGTTCGGCCGGTGGAGCGGAGGGGTAGATGACGCCGCGTGCACGGATGAAGGTTTCGTCGACGGGCTGGCGACGGCGACTACGCCCGCGGCACCGCCGTCAGCGATGTCTGGCGTGGGTAGAACAGGCGAACGATGAGCCCGGGGCTTTTCACACTGACGCTCGTGGCGGCCCTCGGCTGCGTGGCGATGGCCGGGGTGTTCTTCGCCTTCTCGGCCTTCGTGATGGGCGGGCTCGCCCGCCTGCCACCCGCACAGGGCATCGCCCCATCCAGTCGCTCAACATCTCCGACCGTCGACCCGAACCGTGAGGGCGCCGCCAGCCACTGGCTTGGCCATTGACACACGACTGACGCCGAGTGGTGCACAGTGGTCGGATGGTGAGCCGGCTCGTCGTCCTGGGCAGCTGCGGTGGGTGGCCGGAGGCCGGGCGGGCCTGCAGCGGCTACGTCCTCGAACACGAGGGGACGCGGATCGTGCTGGACCTCGGCTACGCCACGCTGCCTCGCCTGCTCGCGCTGCTCGGATCGCCCGCCGCGGATGGACTCGACGCGGTCGTCGTCACCCACGCCCATCCCGATCACCTGGTCGACCTGCACGGCCTCTTCCGTGCCCGC
>Ga0136615_10001259_pt1 | contig 12154 bp, 11 predicted proteins | sample AntDrymUQ2882206_2_FD_106647 | JGI IMG/M metagenome (GOLD analysis project Ga0136615, IMG submission 106647) | Polar desert sand microbial communities from Dry Valleys, Antarctica - metaG UQ288 (22.06) | ecosystem: Environmental > Terrestrial > Soil > Desert | place: Antarctica: Dry Valley...
CGTTGGGCTCGATGGTGGCGAACGGGTAGTTGGCCGCCTCGGCGCCGGCGGCGCTGACGGCGTTGAACAGGGTCGACTTGCCCACGTTGGGCAGCCCGACGATGCCGACCTGCAAACCCATGCCGCGCAGCTCCTAGACAGAAAGGCCGGTCGTGGCGCGCTGCGACGGCAGCAGAACACCGTCCAGAAGGCTGCGGCCGGTCACGATCGTCTGCGCCAGCGCACGCCCGCACACCGCGCCGAGGACGTTGCCGGTGCCACTGTAGGCCCCGGCCGCCCATACGCGGTCGCGGACCTGCTCAATGATCGGCAACTTGTCGTCGGTGTAGGCGATCACCCCGGCCCAGCGGTGTGTGATCGGCGCGCGCACACCGATGCCACGGCGCAGGAAGATCTCCAGCTCGTCCTGGACGGGGCCGGTTGGCATCGCCTGGTCGGTCCACTCGCGGTCGCCGCCGAGGTCGCGGAAGCCGCCGAGGACCACCCGTTTGTCGGGCAGCTGCTGCCAGTACTCCAGGCCCCAGCGGGTGTAGACAGGACGGGGGACGTCGACCTCGGGCGCGGGTGCGGTGGCCACGACCTGCAGCCGGGCGGTCCGTGCCCGCCCAGCCAGCTCCGGCAGCACCCGCTCGATGCCGCCGTCCACGGCGACGATCACCGCATCGCAGCGCACGTCGCCGTGCGGCGTGACGACGCGGTCGCCGGCGATCTGTATGGCGGGGGAGTGTTCGTAGAGCCGCGCGCCGCGCATCCGCGCCCGCCCGGCCAGCACCCGGCAGCGGCGCAGGGGCTGGGAGGACGCGTCCATCGGGAACAGCAGGCCGGGACCCTCCCTACCGTTGTAGGGCTGCACCGGCAGGTTGGCTTGGCGCAGGGCCACCATCTGGACGCGGCAATCTTCGATCTCGTCGCGGTCCACGGCGATGCGCAGGGTGCCGGTGCGCCGCACTGCCTGCGGCGTCTCCAGCCAGATGCGGTCGAGCTGGTCGAGGGTCAGCCGGTACAGCGCGGCGGCCCGGTCCGCCCCCATCTGCGCAGCGGCGTGGTGGAAAAAGTCGGCGGTGCCGGCCAGCAGGAAACCACCGTTGCGGCCGGCGGCCCCGCTACCCACTCCCGCGGCGTCGATGCCGATGACGTTGACACCGAGGTCGAGCAGCTCGCCGATCGCGGTCAGACCCGATGCGCCCAGCCCGACCACGCAGACCCCCGCCTCGACGCGCTCCCGCAGCAGGGGCAGCGGCGGCCAGGGCCGGTCGTCCCAGACCGGTCCGCTGCCGTGGCTACCATCGGTGGTCATGTATGTGGAGAGCGTAGGGCCGGTCGGCGGCGGGGCCCAACAGCCGCCCATCGGCGGCGTGACCCAACAGCTGCCCGGCGGCGGGGGCGGTGGGGAGACCACTGAGCTCGTCGCCTTGCACGGTGGCACCGGCACCGGACGCTTCCACTGGTCCAAGCAGCTCAAGGCGTTGTCCCGCGAGTACCGCGTGCACCTGCCGGACCTTCCGGGCCACGGTCGCACGCCGCTCCCCGACGACGGCAGCTACTCGCCGCAGGTGCTGGTTGACGCGGTCCGCCGGCTGCTGACCGACCTGGGCCCGCCGGTCCATGTGCTGGCCTTCTCCATGGGCGGGCACGCCAGCCTGGCGCTGGCCTCTAGCGACCCGGGCCTATTCGCTTCGCTGGTGCTGGTGGGGGTGAGCCTGCGCGAGCACCGGGGGCTGGACGCCTGGCGATCAAAGTTCGACCCAGACGAGCTGCAGGCCTCATTTCCCCTCTGGGCCCGCCAGCTGTCGAAGTTGCACGAGCCGCTCGGCGGCCCCGCCGCCTGGAAAGACGTTTGCCGGCGCGACGCCAAGGGATTGCGCGTCGACGTCGACGTCGACAGCCTGGCGGGTCTGGGCTGCCCGACGATGCTGGTGCGCGGCGACCGCGACATGGCCGTGGACCCGGGCCAGTACGCCGAGCTGCGGCTGCTGTGGCCCCACGCTGACGAGCTGGTCGTCCCGGGTGGCGGCCACGACGTGCAGCTGACCCGCGCGAGGGTGGTGGGCCCGGCGCTGGTTGACTTTCTGGCCAGGGCAAGGCGCAACCCCTGACGCGGTATCACTGCGACACTGCGCGCCGGGCAGGAACAGGAGCATCATTGGACGTCGTACACATCCACCGGCAGCCCCCACCGCTGCGGCGACCGATCCTTCTGGCGGCCTTCAAGGGCTGGAACGACGCCGGCGAGGCGGCCAGCGGGGCCCTGGAGGTCTTGCACACCGCCCTTGACGCCAGCGAGTTCGCCGGGATCGAGGCCGAGGACTTTTTTGACTTCCAGTCGACCCGGCCCACGGTCCGTCGCGCCGACGACGGAGAACGCGCCATCGACTGGCCGGACAACGCCTTTTCCTGGGCGGCGCCGCAGGGTGCGCAGCGCGATGTCATCCTGCTCGACGGGACCGAGCCCAACCTGCGCTGGCGTGCCTTCGCCGGCGGGATCGCCGAGCTCGCCGTCGACCTCGGCGTGGAACTCGTGGTCACCCTGGGCGCGTTACAGGTCGATGTGCCCCATACCCGCCCAGTCCCGATCACCGGCGGGGCCTCCGACGGCGAGCTGGCCGCGCAGCTTGGCCTGCCCCGCAGCACCTACGAGGGCCCGACCGGGATGACAGGGGTGCTGTACCACGCCAGCGTCGAATCGGGCCTGACGGCGGTGAGCTTGTGGGCGGGGGTGCCGCACTATCTGGCCGGCACGCCGTTCCTGTCGGCGAGCCTAGCCTTGGCCGAGCGGGTCGCCGGTCTCGTGGGTGCCGACCTGCCGCTGGAGGAGCTGGCACGCGACGCCGCGGGTCAGGCCGACGACATCCAGGCTCTCCTTGCCGAGGACGAGGACCTGGCCGAGTACGTCGGTGAGCTCGAGGAGCGCTTCGCCACCGCGCACGCCGATGACAACCTGCCCGACCCCACCATGAGCGGCGATGAGCTGGCCGCTGAGCTGGAGCGCTACCTGCGCGATCGCAGTGACTGACCTGCGGCGACTGCTCGCGGCGCTGGCCGCCTTGGGACTGCTGGCCGGCTGCACAGCGGGCGATGGCCCAAACGCTGGGCCCTCGGTCGCGCCGAGCTCGGCCCCCGCCACCGAGGCCCCCGCCACCGAGGCCCCCGCCAGCCAGACGCCGAGCGCGCAGGCGCCGGCGACCGAGCGTGAGCCCGAGTCCGGCGGCGGGTCCGAGCCCAGCGGCGACGCCAGTGAGCAAGCCGCGCGGCAGGAAGGGCAGGACCTGGCCACGATCGCCGTCGGTCTGCAGGAGGTGGTCAGCCTGGACCAGCCCACGGCGATGGCCGTGCGCCGGGGCGACGAGACGTTGTTCATCGCCGAACGGACCGGCCGGGTCGTGGCGGTGCGCGACGGCAGCGTCGCCGAACAGGCCGTGCTGGACCTGTCCGAGCAGACCGTCGCCGAAAGTGAGCGCGGCCTGCTGGGCATCGCGTTCTCGCCTGACGGGCGGACCCTGTACGCCAGCTACACCAACCTTGACGGCGACACTCGCCTAGACGCCTACGACTTCGCCGACGCTACCGCCGACCCCAGCTCGCGCCGGGAGCTGCTGGCCGTTGACCAGCCCTTTGCCAACCACAACGGCGGCAACGTCGCCATCGGCCCCGACGACCTGCTGTATTTGGGTCTCGGCGACGGCGGCTCCGCCGGGGATCCACACGGCCACGGGCAGGACCCGGGCACCCTGCTGGGCTCGCTGCTGCGCATCGATCCCGGCAGCGGCGATCCCTACGCGATCCCCGAGGACAATCCGTTCCTCGACCGGGCCGGCGCGCAGCCCGAGATCTACGCCTACGGGCTGCGCAACCCGTGGCGCTTCTCGTTCGACCGCGACACCGGCGACCTGTGGATCGCCGACGTCGGCCAGGGCGCTCGCGAGGAGATCGACTACGCGCCGTCCGGTCAGGGCGCCAGGGCCAACTACGGCTGGAACCTGCGCGAAGGCGCGATCTCCTACAGCGGCGAGCCGCCAGCGGACAACGTCGAGCCGGTGTTCGACTACGGCCGTGACGGTGGTCGCTGCTCGGTGACCGGGGGCTACGTCTACCGCGGCGCCGCCGTGCCGGGCCTGCGGGGCGCCTACCTGTACAGCGACTATTGCGACGGCGTCATCCGGGCGTTGCGCTTGGACGGTCGCGAGGTCGAGCAGAGCGTCTCGCTGGACATCGCGGCCCCGGCCGTGGTGTCGTTCGGGCAGGACAACGACGGCGAGTTGTACGTGCTGTCGCTGGAGGGGCCGGTCTACCGCCTGGTGCCGGGATAGATGTCGGGGACAGGAAAGGTCCGACCGCAACCCGGCGGGCCGACCCTCAACCGAGGCGCTGGCGGACCATCGTGTTGACCGCCTTACCGTCGGCGCGACCCTTCACCTGCGGCATGACCGCCGACATCACCCTGCCGAGGTCTGCCGGTCCCGCCGCGGCGGTGTCGGCGATCGCGGCGTCGACGATGTCGCGCAGCTCGGCTTCGTCCAGCTGTGTTGGCAGATAGCCGCGGATGATTTCGAGTTCCCGCAGCTCCTTGTCGGCCAGCTCCGTGCGCCCCGCCTCGGCATAGACCTCGGCGGCTTCGGTCCGGGACTTGGCCTCCTTGGCCAGCAGGTCCAACGTCTGCGCGTCGGTCACCTCCCCGGAGGAGCGGGCGGCGACCTTGGCGTTGCGAATCGCGGCGACGACCATGCGCAGCGTCGCAACCCGGTCAGCGTCGCGGGCCTTCATCGCCGCGGTCAGGTCGGCTTGGATGTCGTCGCTGAGTGCCATCCGGGCATCTTAGTGGCGTAGCCTGACCGGCCATGGTGGACGAGGAGGAGCTGAACTACCTCACGTACCTCAAGGTTCCCCAGCTGCTGGGCATGCAGCAGCTACGCAGCGAGCCGCCCCACCCCGAGGAGCTGCACTTCATCATCGTCCACCAGGCCCTGGAGCTGTGGTTCAAGCTGCTGCTGCACGACCTCGAGCGGATCATCGCCGCGTTGGACGCCGACGACTGGGCGGGCACGCTGGTGTTGCTGCGCCGGGTCAATGACGTGATGGAAACCGGGCTAGACCAGATGCGCAGCCTGCACGACATGCCGCCGTGGAGCCTGCAGCAGTTCCGCAGTTACCTGGGTACGGCCAGCGGGCTGCAGTCGGTGCAGTTCCGCGAGTTGGAGCTGCTGTCGGGGCTGCGTGACCCGGCGCACCTCAAGGCGCTGGTGGCCTTCTCGGGCGGCCGGCTGCAACCGGATCTGGAGGCGCGACTGGCCCAGCGCAGCCTCGCCGAGGCGCACGCCGCCGCCGCCGCGCGCCTCGGCATCGGCATCGGCAGCGGCGTGGCGGGCCGGTCATGGGCCGACTTCTATGCCGACCCCGGACTCGACGCCTTCTTCTACGTCGTCTGCGAGTCACTGGTGGACTACGACGAGCGCTGGATCCGCTGGCGCACCGAACACGTCACCCTCGTCGAGCGCACCCTGGGGGCAAAGGTCCGCGGCACCGCCGGCACCGCCATCGGTTACCTGGAGCGCACCGTGCGGTATCGCTACTTCCCGCACCTGTGGGAGTTGCGCAACGAGTTGTCGGTGCGCGGCGGGGGCGAGTTGGTGGACGGCCGCTCCTAACGCGGCGGGGTAGTTCTGTGTGGTGGCTAACGCCGCCAGGTCCACCCGAAGTTGAACGCGAAGTTGACCGCGGCGCCGACACCGATCCCCAGGGTCTGGGCCAGCAGGTAGGGCAGGTATTCCTTGAGCAGCGTGGCGCTGCCAACCTGCACGGCGGCGCCCACCAGCATCGTGACGTTGAACTGCAGCAGACGCCGCAGGCTCAGCCGACGGTAGTGGAACGTCCACAGCTCATTGCCGAGGTAGTTGCCGATGATCGCCACCTCGGTGGCCGCCGCCGACGATCGCGTGAACCCGTAGCCCAGCTGGCCATGCAGCAGCTCCAGCACGGCGAGGTTGACCAGCGTGCCGAGCGCCCCGACCACCGCGAAGCGCAGCAGCGCGGTGCGCAAGTGGGGTTTGTCCCGCAGCGGTTGGACGCGCGTCGTCACGGCGGTCGGCGGCCGCAGCCAGGCCGGCAGGCGGAAGCCGCGAGCCGGATCAGGACGCGGCGACCGGCTCGAGGACCTCGTCGAAGGCGTCGATGACCTCGTCGCCGAGATCCAAATCCGCCGCGGCGACGTTGTCGTCAACGTGTGCTGTCTTCGTCGCGCCGACGATGACCGACGAGACAAAGTCCTGGCGCAGGCACCACGCCAACGCCAGCTGGCTGAGCGTGCAGCCCGCCTCGTCGGCGATGCTCCTCGCCTCGACCACGGCGTCGAGCACGTCCTGGTTGAAATAGCGGTCCATGAACTTGGCGTCGCCACCGGCGGCGCGGCTGCCCTCCGGCACGTCGTCGACCGAGGTGTACTTGCCGGTCAGGATCCCCATGGCCAGCGGCGACCAGACGACGCTGCCGAGTCCCAGGTCCTCGCAGGTAGGCAGCACCCGGTCCTCGATCTGGCGCCACAGCGCCGAGTACTGCGGCTGGTTGGAGACAGGGATGGCCCATCCTTGGGTGCCGCAGATGCTGACGGCGTGGGCGATCTGATCGGCCGACCACTCCGACACGCCCCAGTACAACACCTTGCCGGCGCGGATCAGGTCGTCCACGACCCGGCAGGTCTCCTCCAACGGCGTGTCCTCGTCGTAGCGGTGGCACTGGTACAGGTCGATGTAGTCGGTGCCCAGTCGGCGCAGGCTGGCGTGGCACTGCTCGGTGACATGCTTGCGCGACAGGCCGGTGTCGTTGGGCCGGTCACCCATCGGGAAGTAGACCTTGGTCGCCAGCACGAACGACTCACGGGGGTAACCGGCGAGCGCCTCGCCGACGATCTGTTCGGCCTGCCCGCGCATGTACACGTTGGCCGTGTCGAAGAAGTTGACGCCCAGCTCGTAGGCCCGGTGGATGCACTGGGTGGCGGTGGCGGCCTCGACCGAGCCGCCGTAGGTGAGCCAGGAGCCGAGGCCGACGCTGGAAACCTGCACGCCCCAGCGGCCAAGCTTGCGGTACTGCATCGCGGGCGGTCCTCTCGTCGGCCAGCGGCTCATGCTAGTGCCCCGACAAGTCTCCGACGACCGGCGCGACCAGGCGGTCGCGTTCAGGCCGTCGCGTTCAGGCCGCGCGTGTGCTGTCCGGTGGCGACAAGGCCGTAAGGTCGCCGCCCGACACTCTGGTGCAGGCCCGACCTCGCCCACTCCTGCGCCCAACCGGGAATTTCCGACCCTGGCATCGGACGCCCGATCGCGAAGCCCTGCGCGGTGTCACAACCGATGTGCACCAAACGGCGCCAAGTCCCGGCGTCTTCCACGCCCTCGGCGACCACCCGTTTCCCTAGCCGCCGACCGAGGTCCACGATCGCGTCGACGATGCTGGCCGCGCGCGGTTCGTGCGTGCCCATCACGAACGACTTGTCGATCTTGAGCTCCTCCACCGGCAGCGTCCACAGATGCGACAGCGACGAGTAGCCCGTGCCGAAGTCGTCGAGGGAGAGACGCACGCCCATGGCGCTGAGCTCGACCAGTGCCGCCTCGGCTCGAGCCGGATCGGTGATAAGGCTGGTCTCGGTGATCTCCAGGGTCAACGATGACGGGGTAGTTCCGGCCTGGTGCAGCAGTCGTGCAACGTCGCCCAGCAAGGCGGGATCGACGAGGCTGCGCGGCGACAGGTTCACCGCCAGTCCGACGTCGAGCCCGCTGGCCGCCCATCGCTGCCGCTGACGGAGCGCGGTGGACAGCACCGACGCGGTAAGCGGCTTGATCAGACCTGTCTGCTCGGCAAGCGGGATGAACTCGTCGGGGGGAAGGAACCCATGGCGCGGATGGGCCCAGCGCACCAGCGCCTCGACCCCCACGAGGTCGCCGGTGGCGACATCCACCTTGGGCTGGTAATGGACATCCAGCCCGCCGCTGTCGATGGCCTGGCGCAGTTCACCGACCATCGACAGGCGCTTCGGGCTGTACTGGTCAGCCGCCGGTGAGTACCGCTCGACACCGGTCGACCCACGCTTGGCCGCATACATCGCGACGTCCGCGCGCTGCAGGAGCAGCTCGATGTCGTGCCCGTCGTCGGGGTGGTGGGCGATGCCGATGCTGGCGTCGACGTGGATGGCCATGTCGCCCAGCTGGAAGGTGTCGGCCAGAGCGGCAAGCACGCGGTGGGCGGCGTTGGCGGCCGCGACCGGGTCGCCACCGTCGATCAGCAGGGCGAACTCGTCGCCCCCGAAGCGCGCGACGACGGCTCCGGGAAATGCGTTGCGGAGACGATCGCCGATCTGCACCAGCAGCAGGTCCCCGGTGTGGTGTCCGAGCGTGTCGTTGACCTCTTTGAACCGGTCGACGTCGAGCAACAGCACCGCTGGGTGTTCGCCGCCGGCGATCCGCTGCCGCGCCTCCTCCTGGAACATGGTCCGGTTGCCCAGCCCGGTGAGCGCGTCGTGCAGCGCCTGGTTGCGACGCTCGGCTGCCTCAGCGCGGAGCCGCTCGGCCAGCCGGCTGTTGGCCAATGCCACGGCTGCGTGGTTGGCGAGAGTTTGCAGGATCTGCAGCGCCTCGGCGTCGAACGTCTCGACGGCGGCTTCGCTGTCGGCGACCAGCAGCGTCCCACTGACGCCCTTGTCGCCGATGAGCGGGACGACGGCAGCGTCACGAAGGCCCACCGACGACAGCTTGGCCGCGAACGTGCGGGAACCGTGCGGGGCCAGCAGCGACTGGCCGCCATTCACGCCGAGGGATGCCGCGATGGAGCCCGTCCCTGCGGAAGTGAGCTGTAAGCCGGTCTGCCGCTGGACAGCACCTACGCCCGGCGCGTCAGCTGCGGCGTGCAGGACAAGCTCGGCGATCTGGGCGTTGAGCACCGTGCGCACGCGGGCCACGACGTCCGCCGCGATCGTGGCTGTGCCGAGGTCGGCGTCCAGCGCGGGGGTGAACTCGGTGAGCTGTTCGAGCGCCTCGTGCCGCCGGCGCAGCGTGGTGTAGGACCGGTAGGCGGCGAACAGCACAGCGGTGATGACCAGCAATGCCCAGCCTGCCCGCCATTCGCGGGTAAGCACGGCGACGATGACCACCGCGAAGCTGGCGTTGGTGAACGCCGCAACCGAACCGCTGGCAAGGACCGGCAGGATGGTCTTTCGGTTGGTCTGGCCACCAAGCACGGCCATGGCTAGCGTCACCGACCCGGTCGAAACCAGATCGGTCACCACCACCACAGCCACGACAGCCAGCCAGCCACGGCTGCCGAGCGGGTCGCCTCCAGCCAGGACGGCGTGCCACACCAGGGCGGCCAGCACCCCCTCCAGCGCGATCCCCGCCAGGTTGTAAGAGAGCTTCAAGGGGGACTGCCGCCGCCACGCCAGGGCGGCGGCGGAGCCGATCACACGCGTCAGCACCAGGGTCGCGGGATGGACGAAGGCCAGACCTACCATCAACGGGATCTCGCTGAGCGAGAACGCCATCGACTCGCGCCGCAGCCGCAGGGTGACGACCGATGCTTCCGCCGCGGTGAAGGCGATGAGCAGCGACCACCACGGCAAGTGCAGGGTGGAGCCGCTGGCCGCGGGAGCGGCTGGCAGGGCGGCGAACAGCGCGATCGCTGCGGCTACCATGGCGGCCGCCAACAGCCACAGGCGGTGGGCGGCGGCTGGCTCGGCCGCGGGGTCGTGTGTCGTCATCGCGCCCCCATGAACGGGTGGAACGAAGCGTTGCGCAGGTGGTGGGAGGCGTTCACGTGCTAGGGGGAGCTGGCCCAGGTCTTGCCGGTCCAGGCGTTGCCGGCCCAGGTCTTGCCGACCCAGTGGTCACCGGCCCAGGTCTTGCCGGCCCAGGTCTTGCCGGCCCAGGCGTTGCCGGCCCAGGTCTTGCCGGCCCAGGTCTTGCCGGCCCAGGTCTTGCCGGCCCAGCTGCTGCCCGACCAATCGCTGCCCGACAGCTCCAGCCCGTTCCACCAACCGCCCACCCAGGCAGTCTCGGCCTCGGCGTTGCGCGCCCATGTCGCAGCGTCCCATGCCCTGCCGAAGACGTCGCGTTCGCCGGTCAACTCCACGCCGTCGTCGCTGACGTGCTGGGTGCCGCGCGCCAGCTCCAGGGAGCCCAGACCCGTCGAGATCGCCCAGGTTTGCCGGCTCCCCCGGGTGCGGGGGCGCCCCTCGACCGTGTCATAGGCCGCATCGACGTCCAGTAGACCCGCGCCGCTACCGAACGCCGCGGCCGACGGAAGCCGCCTGGCGTCGTCGATCAGGACCCGTTTGACCTGGTCCGGCGTCAGGCTGGGTTGTTCCTCGAGGAGCAGTGCCACCGCCCCCGACACCACCGCGGCCGCCTGGGAGGTGCCACTGCCCCTCATGAGGCGGTCACCGACCCTGGCGTCCGGATACCGATCGTCGATGTAGGAGCCGGTCGCGCGCAGGCTGGCGATCGAGCGGCTTGGGGCGAGCAGGTCGGGCTGGCGTGAGCCGTCGCCCCGACTGGAGAACTCGGCGATGGTGTCGTCGTCGGTCCAACGGGTCCCGTGCAGGTCCGCGCCGCCGACCGCCAGGGCGTACGGGTCGAGCGCCGGATTGTTCAGCGCGGCGTCGGCACCATTGTTGCCGGCGGAGACGACGACCACGATGCCGTGACGCCAGGCGACCTCGATGGCATGGGACAGCGGATCGGATAGGTAGCTCTGGGTGCCGTCGGTGCCGTAGGACAGGTTCAGGACACGGATGTTCAGGCCGGGGTCATTGCGGTGTTCCACGACCCAGTCGACCGCGGCGATGACCTGCGACACGTCGGTCGCCCCGTCGGCAGAGGCAAGCTTCAAACTGACCAGGTGGGCGCCAGGCGCCATGCCGACGAAGCGGTTGTCATCGGCGTCTGAGCCGCCCGCCGTCCCGTCGTGACCGGCGATGATCCCGGCCATGTGCGTCCCGTGACCGAAGGTGTCGAGGTAGCGCAGCTCGTCGGCTTGTGATTCGAAGGACAGGTCGGGCCCGTTGATGACCTTGCCCTGGCCCGTCAGACCTTCGACGGGCAGGACACCGGAGTCGATGAGGGCAACGCCGACGCCCTTGCCGGTGACGCCGTGGCGCCACACATCAGGGGCGCCGACCACTCGGGCGACCTCCCGCATGCTGCCCATGTCCCGGGTGCCCTCGGTCAGGTCGCCGTCGATCTCGGCCTGCTCGACACCCCAGTCGCCCCAGGAACCGTCGTCGCCCACGCGGTCGTAGGCCTTGGCCGAGGTCTGCAGCCCGGCGAGGAGCAGCAGCGTCGCCAGTGCCAAGGCTGCTGTTCGTGCGGTCAGACGCGTCGAAACCGCCGCCGCGGTGGCCCGTCGTCCGGACCCCTGCCCTACCGTTGCGCTACTTGAGGACTCCCACGTGCGCTGCTGCCCCATGAATGCGCTCCCGTTCAGCTGCGGAGGATCCGGCTCCTCCTTCGCTCTGTCACGGTGAGTAACGGCCGCTCGTCAGCGGGACTTGAGCGAAATCCTCGGCGCGAACCCGTCTCCACCGCCGGCACGGCGGGCGGTCGGGCCTGATGTCGTCAGTGGCTGGCGTCGGCGCCTTGCGCGTCGATGCACGCGCGAGCCAGGCGGCCCACGTCGGCAGCGTCCAATCCGGCGGCCAGCGCTGCCAGCAACGGTGTGAGGCCTGCCGTCAGCGATAGACGCACCCGACCGGGCTCGGTGTCCACGTCGATGTCCACCTCGTCGGCGTGGGCGCGCAGGTCCACGGGCGGAACGGGTGGCCACTGCGGAGCGTCGGGCTCGCCGTCGGCCAGGTAGTCCCAGGTTTCCTGTGCTACCTGGCCCAGCAGTGTCGCCAGCCGCGGCAGGTCTTCGGTTGTGCGACCGAGCAGCTCGCCGATCTCGTGCAACCGGTCGTCGACGGTGGCGGCGTGCTGGCGGCAGTAGAAGTGGTCTGGCGGCAGCGACTCGCCGCAGACCGCGCAGGTGTCGTCGCGATACATGGCCGTAGCCTGCCCGTCCGTGCTGGATCCCGCCACCTGATAGTGTGGGCGGTTTGTAGGGTTTTGCGACATCACTCGCCTATAGTTATGTTCTAACTCCTCTGAGTCATGCTGGGAGTGGAAGCGGTTGGTGCAGGAAC
>Ga0136615_10001260_pt1 | contig 12152 bp, 9 predicted proteins | sample AntDrymUQ2882206_2_FD_106647 | JGI IMG/M metagenome (GOLD analysis project Ga0136615, IMG submission 106647) | Polar desert sand microbial communities from Dry Valleys, Antarctica - metaG UQ288 (22.06) | ecosystem: Environmental > Terrestrial > Soil > Desert | place: Antarctica: Dry Valley...
ATCCTGCACACTGACTACCGTCGCCCGATCGCTACATTCACTGAGACCATCTCAACTGTCGTCGCCTTGCATTTCTACGCATACGGCTGAGCAATTCTACGCATACGGCTGAATAACCCTCCATAAACAGCGGACGCGACATACGACGAGCCCAAGAGTTACACAACTGTAATTCACGAACCAGGCGGAATGGGACTTGCGGATCCACCATAAAGTACTCAATTTAAGTATGGGCTCTTACCTCTTACCGGCCGTGAAGCATTCACCTATCGTTACTGTAGCGGCGCGGCTATGCGCGGCGAGGACCACCTATGCACAGGTAGAGCGAACCGTTGACCCGGCCGGTGGTGCCGATTGAAGTGAAGCGGGTAGACCGGCGACCAGAACCCGCGCCGACCGATCCGGCCCCACCGTGCTGAGGAGTCACAGGATGCCGTCAACTGTTGCCAAGGTCATGCTCTCGCGCCTGCACGACCACGGCGTGGAACACGTCTTCGGGATCGTCGGCCGGGAGGCTGCGTCGATCCTGTTCGACGAGGTTGACGGCATCGAGTTCGTCCTGACCCGGCACGAGTTCAGCGCGGGGGTGATGGCCGACGTGCTCGCCCGGCTGACGAACCGGCCGCAGGCCTGCTTCGCTACCCTCGGCCCCGGCATGACCAACCTGGCAACGGGGGTTGCCACCTCTGCGCTGGACCGCAGCGCCGTGATCGCGCTGGCCGCCCAGTCCGAGTCGCACGACTACTTCCCGAACAACACCCACCAATGCCTCGACAGCGTCAGTGTCATGGCTCCGCTGACGAAGTACGCCGCCGAGCTCGCCCGCCCGTCCGACATCGTCGACCTGGTCGACTCGGCGGCGCTGGCCGCCACCGTCGAGCCGCTGGGGCCGAGCTTCCTGAGCCTGCCCGTCGACCTGCTCGGCGCCGAGGTCGACCTGTCGACCACCCCGGTTACGCCGCCGACCGGCGTGCGCGGCGTGGTCGACCCGATGTGGCGGGAGCAGGCCGGGCGTGCCATCGAACTGCTCGCCCGAGCCGAGCGTCCAGTACTTGTAGTCGGCAGCGCGACCATCCGGGCCGGCGCGGTGGCGGCGCTGCGCGCCCTCGCAGAGCGGCTGCGGATCCCGGTGATCACGACGTACACCGCAAAGGGTGTCCTGCCCACCGACCACCCGCTGAACTACGGCGCGGTGAGCGGCTACATGGACGGGATCCTCGACTTCCCCGCGTTGGACAGCCTCTTCGGCCCGACCGACCTTGTGATCGCCTTGGGCTACGACTACGCCGAAGACCTACGGCCCTCGATGTGGGCCAAGGGCGACCTCACGACCGTCGTCCGGGTCTCGCCTACCTCCAACCCAATCCCCCGCGTGTTCCGACCCAACGTCGACGTCGTGGTGGACCCAGCCAGCTTCCTCGCGGCCGTCGAGGAGGGCACGGCGGCCCTTGCAGCCAAGACCCCTCACGACATCACACCGCTGCGCGAGCGCATCGCCGAGTTCCTCGCCGACCCGGCCGAGTACGAGGACGGAATGCGAGTGCATCAAGTGATCGACACGATGAACGGAGTGCTCGAGGGCGCCGGCACGATCGTCAGCGACATCGGCTACTTCCGCCATTACGGAGTGCTGTTCGCGAAGTCCGACCAGCCCTACGGGTTCCTCACCTCCGCCGGGTGCTCCAGCTTCGGCTACGGCCTGCCGGCAGCGATGGCCGCGCAGATCGCCCGTCCCGACCAGTCGGTGTTCCTCATCGCGGGTGACGGCGGCTTCCACTCCAACAGCGCCGACCTAGAGACCGCCGCACGGCTGAACCTGCCCATCGTCATGGTCGTGGTCAACAACAGCCGCAACGGCCTGATCGAGCTGTACCAGAACCTCGGCCATGGGCGGTCACACACACCGGCGGTCGGCTTCACCGACGTCGACTTCGTACAGCTCGCACAGGCCAACGGCGTTGAGGCGGTACTGGCCACCGACCGCTCGAGCCTCGCGTCGGCGCTGCACAAGGGTCTGGAGCTGCGGCGGCCGTTCCTGGTGGAGGTGCCGATCACCTACGAGTTCTCCTCCGGCGGGTTCGACGCGCTCGACGTCTGACCCGGCAGCTTGCATAGGAGGGGATGGACATGGGAGCACCTCCGATCATCGGGTTCGCCGTGCGGGTCGGCGGCGAGCCGCCCGCGCCGCCGACGCTGACCGCCGCTGGCGCCCGGGTCGCGGTCGACGTGAGCAGCGACGAGCGGGGCTGCCGTGGGTGGGTTGTGAGCCCCGCGGGCGAGTCAGCGGCCGGCGGGACGGCGAGCGCCGAGGGCGTCACCGTCCTATTCGCCGGCGAACTGCACCACCGCGAGGCGCTCTTCGCCGCCGTGGGCACCGGCCCCGGCTCGAGCACCGACGCCGAGCTACTGCTCGCCTGCTGGCTGCGGTACGGGCCGACCGGGCTGCGTCTGCTCGACGGCCGGTTCGCCGCAGTGGTCACCGAGCGCGGCGCGGTAGTCGCGGCGACCGACCACGCCGGCAGCATCCCGCTGTACATGTATGCTGGCGCAGCTGGCCCGGAGCTCGCCACCGAGGCGAAGGCGTTTGCGCCCGGTTCGACGCCTCGAGGCACGAGCCTGCCAGGCACCGTTCCCGTTCCCGGAGTGCCCGGAGTACACCGGATCGCTGCCGGTACCGCCGTCACCGCCGTGCCGGGCACCGCCGTGGTGACCGCAATGCGCACTTGGTGCCCCCCGGAGCACCGGGAGCTCTGCTCGCCGGAGAACGCGGTGACCCGCGTGGCCGACGCACTAGACGCCGCGGTCCGGACCCGCCTCGACAGCGGGCCCATAACCGTTGTGCTCTCTGGCGGCATCGACTCCAGTGCCGTCGCTGCGTTGGCACACCGAGCCGGATCCGGCACTGCAGCCCCCGTCACCACGGTGTCCCTGGGTACCGACGCGGGCGACGAGTTCAACGCAGCACGACTGGTCGCCGGGCACCTGGGCACCCACCATCGGGAGCTACAGGTCGGCGGTGACGACGTGGTGCGCGGGCTGCCGTGGGCCGTGGCCGCCGCGGAGATCGTCGACGCGGACGTGCTGGAGTACCTGCTGCCGCTGGTCGCGTTATACCGGAAGCTGCCGGGCGAGCCACAGCGGATCCTTACCGGCTACGGGGCCGACATCCCGCTCGGGGGCATGCACCGAGGCACTGCTCACCTCGACCCTTTGGACGCCGTGATCACCGCCGACATGGCCGGGTTCGACGGACTGAACGAAATGTCGCCGGTGCTCGGCGCGCTCGCCGGGCACTGGACCACCCACCCGTACTGGGACCGTGCCGTGCTCGACCTGCTGGTGCGGCTCGAGCCCGGCCTCAAGCGCCGCAACGGCCAGGACAAGTGGGTGCTGCGGGAGGCAGTGGCCGAGATGCTGCCGGCGGCCACCGTCGCCCGCCCCAAACTCGGGATCCACGAGGGCTCGGGCACGACGAGCACCTGGACCGCGCTGCTGCGCGACGCCGGGGTGGCCGCGGACGCGGTGGCCGCCACGAAGCGGGCGATGGCCGAAGCGATCCACCGGCGGGTGGTGCGTGACGCCATGCCACCCGCCGAGGTGGACTTCGACGACGTGCTGCACGACGCTGCCGGCCCGACACTGGCGGTGACTCGGTGACCGCACCGCTCGCCCCGTATCCGCAGTTCGCCGGCCGCCGTCTCGCCATCGTCGAGCACATGCTGCACCACCCCTACTATCTTGGGCTGCGCCAAGCCCGGGAGCGTGGCCTGGAGGTGTGGCTGCTCATCGGAGATAGCGAGTGGTACACCCACGGCCACGCGTGGGACTCCCACCCGCTGGCCGAGGCGGACAAGGTTCTGGAACTCGACACTAGCGACTCCGATGCAGTACTCGCCGCTGTCACGGACGACTCCGGGCGGCCCCTGGTGGGCGGTGTCACCTCGTTTTCGGACTACCACACAGCGGTCGCGGCCACCGTCGCCCACCGGCTCGGGCTGTCCGGCCCAGACCCGGCTGCGGTGGAGACCGCCAACACTAAGGACCGGCTGCGGATGGCACTCGGTGACGAGCCGTTCAACATACCGCACATGCTGGTCACCGGCCGCGATCAACTCGACGCGGCGGCCAGCCGGCTGGGCTTTCCAATGATAGCGAAGCCGCCGGCCGAGGCAATCAGCTACGGGGTGCGTCGGGTAGACGATCCCGCGCAACTCGCCGCGGCGTGGATCGAGCTCTCCACGGTGCGCCACAGCCTGCGGGGCCAACCTCGCCCGGGCCACGTGCTGCTGGAGCGCTACGTCGAGGGCGTCGAGGTCAGCGTGGAAACAATGACCATAGACGGGTACACGCACGTTTACGGCATCACCTCCAAAGACCTGTTCGGCGACCCTGCCTACATCGAGTGTGGCCACACCTTCCCGGTGCCGATGCCCGACCAGCAGCGTACCGAGCTGTACCACGTCGTGCGCCGCACCCTGGAGCTGATCGGCTACCGGCACGGTCCGTGCCACACGGAAGCGCGGTACACCGTGGACGGCTGGCGGATCATCGAGGCCAACCCGCGCACCCCGTCGAGCTGCATGACAATGCTCGTCACAGACGTCACCGGCCGCAGCCCGATCCTGGACGGCTGGCTGCTCGCGCTCGGCAAGACACCGCCCATCGAGCCCGTAACGCACTCCGGCGGTGCCGCCGTGCGGATGATCTACCCGCAGCGCGCGGGAGTGCTAGCCCGCATCGACGGCGTCGAGAAAGCGAGCGCGGTCCCCGGCGTGGAGCTGCTGCTGCACGTCGAGCCCGGCGAGCAGCTGTTGGCCCGGATGGACAACTCCTCTTGCGTCGGGTTCGCCTACTGCGCCGGACCGGACCGGGAGGCCGCGTCGGCCGCCGCCGACGAGGCCGCGGCGCACCTGGACTTCGTCATTGAGGAGCTGGCGCTGTGAGCGGCCGGCAGGTGCGCGCCACCAGCTCCCCGCGCTACGCCCAGCTGGCCACGTTCATGCGGCTGCCGCTGGTGCCCGAACCTGCCGGGCACGACGTCGTCGTGATCGGCGCGCCCTACGACGGCGGCGCCAGCTACCGGCCGGGGGCGCGGCTCGGCCCACGCGCCATCCGGCACGAGTCGTGCCTCATCCACGGCACCGGCATCGACCGCGGACCGAACGTGTTCGACGTGATCGACGTGGTGGACAGCGGCGACATCGACCTCGGGCCGTTCTCCATGGAGCTCGCGATCGAGACGGCCACCGAGGCGCTCACCGAGCTGCTCCGCACCAACGCTGCGTTCCTCCTGCTCGGCGGGGACCATTCGCTGTCACTGCCCGGGCTGCGGGCCGCACACGCCGCGCACGGTCCCCTCGCCGTGCTGCACCTCGACGCGCACAGCGACACGTTCCCCCCGGTGTACGGGGGGCTGCACCACCACGGCACCCCGTTCCGATGGGGCCTGGAGGAGGGGCTCGTTGACGGCAGCCGAATGGTCCAGGTGGGCATCCGCGGGCACAACCCGCAACCCAACTCGCTGGATTGGCCGCGCGACCGGGGTGTGACGATCGTGACCGCCGACGAGTGCGCGGGCACCGCGGCGATCACCGAGGTGGCCAAGCAGGTCCGCCGGATCGCCCGTGGCGGGCCGCTGTATGTGTCGGTGGACATCGATGTCGCCGACCCGGCATTCGCCCCCGGCACCGGCACGCCGGCCCCAGGCGGGCTGGCCTCGCGGGAGGTACTCGCGCTGCTGCGCGCAGTTGGAGACCTGCACCCGGTGGGCTTTGACATCGTCGAGGTATGCCCGCCGTTTGACTCCGGCGGCATCACCGCCCTGCTCGCCGCGGAGATCGGCGCCGAGCTGCTGCACCAGTACTCGCGGGCCCACCGGTCCGGGGTGCTCGCCTCCACCAACGGGGCACTCATCCCCTCCGATCGGAAAGGAACACCGTGACCACCACCTTCGACTCCCCGGTGCTCGACCTCACCAATCACCACCGACTGCTCACCGAGCTGCGGGCGGCGCTGCCGGGCGTGCCGCGCCGCAACCTGCCGGCGTTCCTCGAGGCTGCGCGGCAGGCTGCGACCCGACTGCCGGCAGACGTAGTGACACGGCTGGAGTCGTTCCGCGACGCCGGAAACGAGGCCGGGTACCTGTTGCTGCGCGGGCTGCCCGTCGACGACGCCCTGCCCGCCACGCCAACCAGCACTCCGGCGCCCGAGGATCGCCCGCTCATCGCCGCTGAGGCGTGGCTCGCGCTGGCCGGCCGGGTGCTCGGACTGCCCACCGGCTACCACGAGCTGCGCGCCGCGAGCCTGTACCACGACGTTTACCCCTCGCCCGGAGCGCACTACCTGTCATCGGAGACCTCCGAGACGTTGCTCGAGTTCCACACCGAGATGGCCTACCACCGCCACCAGCCGCAGTACGTGATGCTGGCCTGCTCGCGGGCCGACCACGAGCGCGTCGCCGCGACCCTGGTGGCGTCGGTGCGCCGCGTGCTGCCGCTGCTCGACGAACGGCACCGGCGCCAGCTGCTGGCCGAGCCGGTGCCGTGCCGGGTGGACGTCGCCTTCCGCGGCGGCGACCCCGAGGGTCCCGTCACGTCGGTGCAGGTGCTGTCGGGCGACGCCGACGACCCGCTGCTCGGCTACGACCGGGAGCTGCTCTCCCCCGAGACCCCGGCGGCCACGGAGGCCGTCGCCGCGCTGACCGCGGCGCTCGACGCGGTCACCGAGCCGGTCAAGCTCACACCCGGTGACCTGATCATCATCGACAACTGCCGCACTACGCATGCACGCACTCCGTTCAGCCCGCGCTGGGACGGCGTGGACCGCTGGCTGCACCGCATGTACATCCGGGTGCCGGGGCAGATGGTGGGCATCGGTGCGGCCGGCGATGTCGTGACGTTCGTACCCCGCTGATGGTCGAGCAGCTGGCATCGGCGGCCGCGCTACCCACCGCGGGCTGGGAGGCGCTGCTCGGGCCGGAGGACGCCTTCCAGAGCCCGCGGTGGCTCGCGGTGCAGGAGCGCACCGGTGCGACGACGCTGCGCTACCTGATCCAGCGACGGGCGGGCACCGCGGTGGCCGGGCTCGTCACTGCGTGGGCGGATGAGTCGGTGCCGTGGCTGCTCGCCCGGCCCGACACGCTGCTCGAGCACGCCCGCGCCGACGGACTCGACCGCGCCGAGCGCTGCGGCGCGGGCGAGCCGCCGTCGGCGCTGCTGCCCGCCCTGGTGTGCGGCGGCCGGCACCTCGGACGCACTCGAGTGGTCACCGGCCCCGGTGCGGGACGCGACGACGTTGAGGCGCTGGTCGCGGCAGCCGAGCGGCTGGCGGCGGAGCGCGGTGCTGCAAGCGTGTGCTTCCCACACGTCGACGTCCGCGACGCCGACCTGGTCACGCTGCTCGGCGGACGGGGCTACGACTGGCACACGTCGGCGCAGTACTGCTGGCTACCCGTGCCCACCGGCGGCTTTGACGCCTACCTCGCCGGGATGAGCCAGCACCGGCGCCGCCGAGTGCGGCTGGAGCGCCGGGCCGTGGCCGAAGCTGGCGTGGAGGTGGGACTCCAGCCGCTCGTCGCCGCGCTCGCGCCCCGGCTCGGGGAACTCGACGCGATGCTGCTCGCCAAGTACGGCAATCCCGCCGACCCAGCGCGCTCCGCCGAGGTGCTTACCGGGATCGCTGAGATGATGGGCGACGACGCGCTGGTCTCCCTCGCGCGCCGGGACGGTGAGGTGATCGGCTTCGGGCTGGTACTGCGCTCGCGCGCGCAGGGCGAGGAGCAGTGGTTCGGCCATCGCGCCGGCTTCGACTACTCTGCCCAGGGGCACCTGCCGTTGTACTACGTGGTGCTGTACTACTGCGTACTCGAGGCGGCTGCGGCCGCCGGGGTGCGCGTGCTGCATGCCGGCATTGGCAGCACCGACGCCAAGCTCGCCCGCGGCTGCGAGGCCAGCGAGCAGCGCTCGTTCCTGCTGCGGCTACCCAAGCCGGTGCCCGTGCCGCGGCTGGCTGGCACCGCGAACCCGGCCTCGCTGCGGGCCACATTGCGCACCCCGGGGGCGCTGCGGTGACCACCGCTGCGGTCCGCTCCGGTGCGGGTTGGAACGCGGCCGTCGGTGCCGTAGTGCACCCGTCATCAGGGCGAGGCGGGACGCTGCGGCTGTGCTCGTCCGCCGGCGTGGACTCCCTCGACCCAGCACGCACCTACTACGTCTGGGTGTGGCTGCTGCAGCGGATGCTGAACCGGACGCTGATGGCGTATCCGACGGACGCGAACCCGGCCGGGCTCACCCCGATGCCCGACCTCGCGGAGGCACCGGGTGTTGTTTCCGATGGCGGGCGCACCTGGACCTACCGGCTGCGCGGCGGGGTGCGCTACGACGACGGCACGCCGGTGACGGCGCACGATGTGCGGTACGCGGTGCAGCGGGTGTTCGCCCAGGACGTGCTGCCCGGCGGGCCCACCACGCTGGTGCCGCTGTTCGACGACCCCGCCGCACCGCACCGCGGTCCCTACCGGGACCCGCACGGGCTGCCCGCGGTGCGGGTGCCCGACGACCGGACGATCGTGTTCCATCTGCGCAGCCCGTTCCCCGACTTTGATCACCTGGTCACCCAGCCCGCCACGGCGCCGGTACCGGCCGTGGCGGACACCGGTGCTCACTACGGCACCGATCCTCGCTGCAGTGGCCCCTACCGGATCGCCGAGCACCGGCCCGGCGCACGGCTGCGCCTGGAGCGCAACCCGCACTGGGACCGACGGACCGACCCGTTGCACCCGGCGCTGCCGGACCGCGTCGACGTTACGATTGGCATGGGTGTCGAGGATCTGGACGACCGGCTGCTCGAGGGCGAGTTCGACGTGAACCTGGAGGGTCGCGGCATCCAGCACGCCGCGCAGCGCCGGATCATGGCCGACCCGGTGCTGCGGTCGTACGCGGACAATCCGGAGACCAGCTTCCTGCAGTACGTCTCGCTACAGCCGCAGGTGCCGCCATTCGGAGACCTGCACGCCCGCCGCGCCGTGCACCTCGCCGCAGACCGGATCCTGCTGCAGGAGGCCCGCGGCGGACCGGTGACCGGCGGCGACATCGCTACGTCGCTGCTTCCGCCGCGGCTGCCCGCGCACCGGGTGTGGGCGCGCTACCCGTCGGGGCCGGACCGTCGCGGTGATCTCGACGCGGCCCGCGCAGAGCTCGCCGCAGCCGGACTGCCGGACGGGTTCCGCGCGACGATCGGCACCCAGCGCGGCAAGTTCCGCCTGGTCGCGGACGCGCTGGCGGCGGCGGTGGCCCGGGTGGGGATCCAGCTGGACGTGGCCGAGCTCGACATCGCCAGCTACTTCACCCGCGGTATCGGCTCCCCCGCGACGATCCGCGATCGCGGGCTCGGGCTCGCCGTCACCGACTGGGGTGCGGACTTCCCCACCGAGTACGGGTTCCTCGCCCCGCTGGTCGACGGGCGCCAGATCAAGCCCGGCGGCGGCAACTTCAACCTCGCCGAGCTCGACGACCCGGCCGTCAACAGGTGGATCGACGAGACGCTGCACACCGCCGACCCGCAGCGGCGCACCGCACTGTGGCGGCAGGTAGAGCGCCGGGTGATGAACCTCGCGGTGATCCTGCCCCTGGTGCACGACAGGACACTGCACTACCGCAACCCGTGGGTGACGAATGTGTACGTGCACCCCGCGTTCGGGCTCTACGACGTGCAGGCCATGGGGATCGAGGAGGAGCGATGACCGCCGTGACCGCGGGACTGCAGCTGGACCCGCTTGACCCGGACGACGAGGCGGGCGTCGCCGACTGGCTCGCGCTGCTGGACGCCACCGTCGGCGACGTCCCCGACCAACCGCCGCCGTGCCCGACCGACCAGGTCGGGTCGCTGCACCATGCCCCGCCGGACACCGCGCTGGAGGGCTGGGTCGCCCGGCTTGACGGGCGGTTGGTCGGCGCACTGCGGCTCGCGCTGCCCGCCGGTGCCGCCGCCGCGCGCATCGACCAGCTGCTGGTGCACCCCGACCTGCGCCGCCGCAGGGTCGGGCGCGCACTGTACGAGCATGCGCTACGCCGCGCCACTGCGCACGGCCGGGAGACGATCACCGGTACGGTCGTCGAGGCGCTACCCGGCGGACCGCCGCGCGACCCCGCTCCGGCCGTGTTCGCCGCCGCCTCCGGCGCCAACCGCGCGGGCGCGGGCGTACGGCAGCGCCTCGACCTGGACCGGGACGACCCGCCAGCCGCCATCCCGCCCGTGGGGTACGTCCTCGCCCGCTGGGGTACCGTCACCCCGGACTGCCTGGTCCATGCGGTCTCGGCCCTAGAGACCATGCTCGGCGACGGCCCTCTCGACGGCCCGCTGGATGCCACATATGCCCGGCGCTTCGAGACGATGCGTCTCGGCCGCGGGCGTCGCGCGCACCACACCGGCGTCGTCCACGAAGCCAGCGGGCGGCTGATAGGCTACACCAGCTTGTCGATGACAGTGAGCAACCCGGAGCACGCGCTGCAGGGCATGACGGTGGTGCACGCCGAGCACCGCGGCCACGGGCTCGGGCTGGTACTCAAGCGGGCCAACCTCGCGCACGCCCGTCACCTCGAATCGGCGCTGCGCGTCGTGGATACGACCAACGACGAGGACAACTACCCGATGATCGCGGTCAACAGGGCGATGGGCTTCACCCCGCGGGACCGCTGGGTGGTCTGGAACCGGCCGCTCCCGCCCCGTTAAGGTTGATCTTGTGATGCCCAATCCCACCGTCCCGCGCGGCTTCCGAGTGCACACCGGCCACGCCGGTCTCCTTGATGACGGTCGCGACGACTTCACCGTCGTGCTCTCCGAGGTGCCGGCGGCGGTGGCGGCGATGTTCACCCGCTCCCGCTTCGCGGGCCCGAGCGTGGAACTCAGCCGAGCGGCCGCCGCCGACGGGTCCGCCTGCGGCGTCGTGGTGCTCGCCCGCAACGCCAACGTCGCCACCGGGATGGCGGGCGCGGCCGACGCGGCCGAGGTCCGCGACCGCGTGGCCGCAGTCGTGGGCCTGGACCCGGACCAGTTGCTGATCGCCTCCACGGGGGTGATCGGCCGGCAGTACCCGATGCCACGGGTACGTGAGCACCTGGCGACGCTGCGCTGGCCGTTTCCGCGCGCCGACTTCGCGGCCGCCGCACGGGCGATCATGACGACCGACACCCGGGCGAAGCTGCGCAGCGCCCGGGTGGGCGAGGCGAGCCTGGTGGGCATTGCCAAGGGCGTTGGGATGCTTGAGCCGAACATGGCCACGATGCTCGCGTTCTTTTGCACTGACGCGGAGCTGGCCCATGAGCGGCTCGACACCGTGTTCCGCTCGGTGGTGGAGCGCACCTTCAACGCGGTCAGCATCGACACCGACACCTCCACGAGCGACACCGCAGGTATCTTCGCCAACGGGCTGGCCGGTCCGGTCATCGAGGAGGAGTTCCGCGCCGCACTGCACTCGGTCGCGCTGGAGTTGGTACGCGACATCGCCTCCGACGGCGAGGGAGCGGGCAAGCTCATCACGGTGCAGGTCCGCGGCGCCCGCGACGATGCACAGGCCAAGCGGGTCGGCAAGACAGTGGTCAACTCGCCATTGGTCAAGACGATGGTGCATGGTAACGACCCGAACTGGGGCCGGGTGACCATGGCGATCGGCAAGTGCGAGAACGACTTGGACATCGACCCGGACCGCGTTGCGGTCGGATTCGGCGGGACCGAGGTGTACCCGAACGAGCCCAACCGCGCGGCCCTGGAGCAGGTAGTGGCGCACCTGCGCTCGAACGAGGTGATGATCGACATCAACCTCGACATCGGGAGCGGTGAGTTCACCGTCTACGGCTGCGACCTCACCGAGGGGTACATCCAGCTCAACTCCAATTATACCACCTGACGCGGCACCCCGCACCCGAACAGCGAACCGCCCGGGTGCGCGCTCTCGCCGCGCTGCGATCAACCTGTAGACCGACGTCGAGGCCCCCACCAGCCCACGAGGGTGAGCCGGGGCCAGACCAGGAGTGGCCCCAAAGATGGGGATGGGCCCGGCGGGCCGCTTCCGGTGGATGAGAATGGTGGCGCGCGTGTCGCCCGCTGACGTCGGTTTGGCTTGGTTTTGGGAGGCCGTCCCAAAGATTGACGCTGGA
>Ga0136615_10001262_pt1 | contig 12142 bp, 11 predicted proteins | sample AntDrymUQ2882206_2_FD_106647 | JGI IMG/M metagenome (GOLD analysis project Ga0136615, IMG submission 106647) | Polar desert sand microbial communities from Dry Valleys, Antarctica - metaG UQ288 (22.06) | ecosystem: Environmental > Terrestrial > Soil > Desert | place: Antarctica: Dry Valley...
ACACCGGGTTCTCCGGCTCGACCTTCGTCGAGGCATCGGCCCTGCTGGTCTTGCTGTCGGGGTTGGTGCCCGCGAGTGACGAAGCGATGACCCGGACGGTCGAGATGGTGAGTGGCCTGCTGTCCGCGCCCTGCGGACTGCTCTACCGCGACGAGCAGGCCGCCGCCCGGCTCGAGGGCACCTCGCTGCTGTGCACCTACTGGCTGGTCGAGTGCCTTGCCGCACAGGGAGAGCTCGATCGAGCGGCCGCCATCTTCGACCAGGCGACGGCATACGCGAACGACGTGGGCCTGCTGTCGGAGCAGACGGAGCCGCACAGCGGGCAGCTGCTCGGCAACTTCCCCTCTGCCGCCAGCCACGCCGGACTGATCTGCGCGGCCGCCGCTTTGCGCCGCGGCTGACCGCGTCCACGTCGGCTGCTCACCGAGCTGAGCAAACGGCGGGTTCAGGTCGGCGTCCGTGACGCCGCCGGTGTCGACGTAGAGCGCCGTGAAGAAGGCCTGGTTGAACTGCCGCCGCTCGGTGTCGGCCGCCGTGGCGTACAGCCGGTCGCAGTGCGCCAGCAGCCCGCGCCCCACCTCGAGCCGATCCTCGGCCAACACGTGGCCAGCGCTGGCGAGGGAGATTAGTCGCTCGGCTTCACGCTCCTCGACGCCCAGCGCCTCCTGGCGCGGCTTCAGGTCCGTCACCGACAGGGCCTCGGCCAGGTAGGCGTCGATTTCGAAGTGGTGGGAGACGTGCTCCCCCGGCACGACCCGAGAGCCTCCTCTCGGGTGAACACCAAATGGTGGTTTGCCTGCTCCACCGAGCATCGACGTCGACCCTGAGACCGCGATGAGACGCGGATGAGAAACCGCTCACGCCCGACCCGTGGGCCGAGAGGCAACGACCGGGGCCGCTGACCGTCCTGGCCACGCCTCCTGCCTGCGCCCTCGCGGAGCCGCGTGCGCCAGCAGTCCCGATCATCGGCCGGGACTCAGCGGGAAGTGCTTGTCAGTCTGACGTCCTTAGTGTTAGCTTCTAATCTCTGTTAGAGACTAACGAGAGCCGTAATGACCGACACGTGCCCGGTGCTGGTTGCTGGAGCCGGACCTACCGGGCTGACCCTGGCCTGTGACCTGCTGGCGAGCGGGGTGGCGGTGCGGGTGGTGGACAGGGCAGCCGGGCCGGCAAGCACGTCCCGGGCACTCGGACTACAGCCGCGTGGCGTGGAAGTGCTGGATCGGGCCGGGGCGCTCGGTGACCTCGAGCAGCGCTCCAATCCGGTGCGCCTGGTCTCGGTGGACCTCGGCGGCCGCACGACGGCCCGCCTGCAGCTGGGCCAGCGCACCAAGCTGGTCACCCGCCCCGGCTTGATCGTCTCCCAAGCCGAGATCGAGGGCGGCCTGCGTCGCCGCCTGGCCCAGCTCGGCGGGACCGTCGAGTGGGGGCGTGAAGTGCTGGACGCCCACCAGGACGGTGAGGGGGTGGCCGTGCAGCTCAGCGATGGCCGCGCCATGCGGTGCGAGTGGCTGGTCGGGTGCGACGGAGCGCACAGCCGGGTCCGCAAGGTCGCCGGCATCGGCTTCCCCGGCGTGCAGATCATCGAGCGGTTCCTGCTCGCCGACGTCCACGCCGACCTGCCGGTCGCCCGGGACACGGTCTTGGTGTGGCTGCACGGCGAGGAGATGCTCGCGGCCTTTCCGCTGCCGGAAGCGGACCTGTGGCGACTGATGGCCCCCGCCCCCGACGACGCAGGCGACGACCTGGGTCCGCAGGTGGTGCTCAGCCTGCTCACCCGCCGGCTGCACGAACGCACCGGCTGGCCCGCCTCCGCCCTCGGCACGGCGGAGTGGACCTCGACCTTCCGCATCCACCGCCGCCTTGCCGACCGGTTCCGCCAAGGCAGGATCCTGCTGGCCGGGGACGCCGCCCACATCCACAGCCCGGTCGGCGGCCAGGGTTTGAACACCGGCGTCGGCGATGCGGAGAACCTCGCGTGGAAGCTGGCCCTGGTCGTCCACCAGCGGGGCGCGCCGACACTGCTGGACAGTTACGAAGCCGAACGGCGTCCTATCGCCGCCGAAGTGCTTGAGTCCACCAGCGCCATGACCCGGATGGTCGTCGGCGAGAGCCGGCTCGCACGGGTGCTCCGGGACCGGGTCTTCGTGCCGTCGCTTAACCACCGGCTCGTCCAGCGGCTCATCTGGGAGCAGGCGTCCCAGCTGAAGGTGAGCTACCGCTCCGGGCCGTTGGCGGCGCGGTCACGTCATCCTTTTCTCCGACCGCGGCCCGGGGACCGCGTTCCCGACCTGACCTGCCGGCGACTCGACGGCAGCGCCACCCGCCTGCACGCCGAACTCGGGGCCCGCTGGGTGCTGCTCACACCACCGGCGTCGACCCCACCAGCAGCTCTCGCGACTCAGAGCTGCATCGACCTCACCCGGCAGCGGTTGGGTGCCGACCTGGTCACCGTCCTTGCTCCCACCGGCCGCCGCCACGGCCCGCACCTCCTGCTCGTGCGTCCCGACGCCCACCTCGGATGGCGGGGCAGCCCGGCGCCGGCCGCCTTGGAGGGCTGGCTGACCGGTGTGCTCGACGACGGCCACGTCGTACGCGGCAGGTCCAGGTTCATGGGCAGTCGCCACGAGCGCACGCTGACCGGAGCCGTCGGCCCGTGAGCCCGCCGGCGCCAAACCCACCCGAAGCCGTCGGTCTCCGGGAACGGAAGAAGGCGGAGACCCGGCGTCGCATCCAAGAGACCGCACTGCAGCTCTTCCTCAGCAAGGGTTACGACGCCACCACGGTCGAGGAGATCGCCACGGCCGTCGGGGTGTCCCACATGACGTTCTTCCGGCACTTCCGGACAAAGGAAGCGGTCGTGGAGAGCGACGACTATGACCCGCTCATCGCCGCGCTCATCCGCCGGCGCCCACCGGAGGAGGAGCCCCTCACCGCCCTGCATCGCGCCCTCGCGGAGGGCTTGGCCGCGGTCTACACCATCGACCGGGACGTCCTGCTCACCCGGACGCGGCTGATCCTCACCACGCCGGCGCTGCGGGCCCACATGGCCGACAGTCAGTACGCCACCGAGCGGCTGTTCGCCGAGGCCCTCGCCGCGCGCGACCACACCGCGATCACGTTCGAGCTACGCGTCCACTCCGCCGCCGCTCTGGCCGCCCTCACCGTTGCATTGAGCAGCTGGGTGGACTCAGACGGCGCAGAGGATCTACCCCAGCTCGTCCACCGCGCCTTTTCCACGCTGTCCCCGACCACCGCCAGCGACCGCCGCCGACGGCCGACGTAGCCGAAAGCTGGACGTCTCGGTCAGCCGATCTGCATGGGGACCATCCCGAGTCCGGCGCCGGCCTGCCGGACCGGTGGCACCAGGGCGATCGAGCGGGCGCCGGGAGCCACTCCGAGGTAGGCCATGCCGGCATCGGCCACTCCACCCACATCCTCCCGGGGCACCGTCGTTATCGCCACCCGCCAGACGACGTCGAAGTCGTCCTCGATGCTGGTCAGCAGCACCGAGCTCGACGCCGTGCCGAAGCGGTCGCCGCGCTCGGCTCGACCAGCCACACCCGCCGAGTCCTGGGTCCAGGCACCCGGCTGGGCACCCGGCGTCGGGGAACCGTCCTCCGGTTCGATGAGCGTCATGGCGACCAGGCCGGCGTTGACCGTGTCGCCGAGATCCTCGAGCGGGGAAGTGACGACCAGGCTGAGCCTCTCCTGGCCGAACTCGCCCGCCAGGACTGCGGACCCGTACTGATCCCCCGTCTCGGTGACTCCGCGCACGCCGGGCGAGTCCTGGGTCAGCGTGCGCGACCAGCCCGCGATGGGCGACACCGTGAACTCGGGGTCGAACGTCATGTCGAAGGACGCGAAGGACACCATGCCCGCGTCGGCCTTGCCCTTGACGTCCTCGCCCGGCACCCCCACCACGATCACCCCGATGGTGTGCGTCGTGACGGTGACGTAGCTGTCGATCGCCGCGCCGTAGAGGTCTCCCGCCTCAGCCGCGCCGCCGGCACCGGGTGAGTCCTGGGTGACCAGGGAGAGCGGCCGGTTGGGCGGCATCATGCCCACCGCCCCGGCGTCGGTCCGGTTGCCGACGTCCTCCCGGGGGATCCCGACCACGAGGATCGAGCCTTCGATCGAATGCATCAGCTCGAGGACTTCTCCGAACCGGTCGTACGACTCCGGACGGCCGGCATTCGAGCCGCCCTGCTCGACCACGACCACGTCCGGCTCGCTGGAGCCGCGGTAGTCCAGCCGGACGACGCGACCGGCGTCGACCGCCCCACCGATATCACGTCCCGGTGCGCCGACCGCGATCGTGGTCTGCGACGCCGCCGCGATGCTGGCGCCGAAACCCGCTCCGGCCTGTGGGCCGCCGGTGCCCGCCAGTGTCGACTCGTCGAGGACGAGGCGGACGCCGCTCAACCCGTCGACCGTGCCGGTGAGGAGGAAGACCCGGCCGGCGCCAACCTTTCCGTCCACGGTCTGACCCGGCGCCCCTACCAGGAGGTCGGCACAGTCGTCGACATCATCGGACCGGCTGTCCCCCCAGACCACCACCGAAGAGCCGAACCGGGCGCCGGTCTGCGTCGAGAGACCCGGGAAGTCATCGGCGGTCAGCAGCGTGCGGGCCGCGGGTGGGGAGGGATCGGCCTCGCCTGCGGCCGCAACGTTGGAGAAGACGACGATCGCGCCGGCGTCCGGCTTGCCCGGGAGGTCGTAGGAAGGCAGTCCCAGGACCGCATCGGGGCCCCCGCCGTCCACGTCCGTCGGTACGTCGTCCCAGCAGGCCTCCGACACCGCGGTGGCCGGACCCGGCGTACCCGCGACCAGTGCCCCGACCAGGAGCATGCCCGCCATGGCGGCGCGCACCGATCGGGCGTGGAGGGGTCGCTCGACAACGTTCAAGAATGCTGGACTCACGGCAACCTCCGGCGGGAGCGCACGGGTAACTACACGGACGAGACAGAGACGCCCCAGCGTCAGGTCCGGTTGCCACACGAACCCCACTGATCGCCGTACGCGGTCAGCCGACGCAGTCGACTCGGCTGGATGACCGCACGTGTCGATCAAGGTTCTCACGTACCCCATGGGGGTATGCTAGATTCGGCCCACGACACAGCGGCTCATCGTGGGGAGGCGGCGTCCATGGCCGGGCAGGAACGCCAAGAAGAAGGATCCGCGGCTGAAGAGCGGCGCCAGCTGAACCGGCTGGCCGTCAGCGCGACGGCACACTGCCTCACCGGTTGTGCCATCGGCGAGGTGCTGGGGTTCCTGATCGGCACGGCACTGGGGTGGTCGGACCTGTCGACCATCGTGCTCGCCGTCGTCCTCGCCTTCTTCTTCGGCTACAGCTTCACGATCATTCCGGTGCTGCGCTCGGGTCTGGCGCTCAGCGCCGCCCTCGGCGTCGCCCTAGCCGCCGACACCCTCTCCATCACCGTGATGGAGATTGTCGACAACGGCGTCATGCTCGTTGTCCCGGGCGCCATGGAGGCAGGCGTCACCGACCCGCTGTTCTGGGGAAGTCTCGCGCTCGCACTCGCGGTGGCCTTCTTGGTCACGGTTCCGGTCAACCGAAGTCTCATCAGACGCGGAAAGGGTCACGCGGTGGTGCACCAGTACCACCGCTGACCGAGGCCGGCACCGGAGTGCCGCCGGGCAGCACGGTCGGCGTCGATGTCGGCCGACTTGTGCCGTCGAGCGGTGGTGGGGGGCCGGCCGGGAGCTCCACCGCCCCGACCAGCGCCGCCGGCTCGTCCGGAGGCGCTCCTGAATCCGGCGTACCGACGATCCTGGGTCCCGCGGTCGGCCTCGGCCTGTTGACCCTGCTCACCGGCATTGCGGGTGTGGCCATCCTGCGCGTCCGGGCGCATTAGATCGGGGGAGCGGGCGCCGCAGGACAATCCGCCGGGAAGACGATGCAAGCGCGCGCCGGGATCCGGACGCGGACCCGGTCGCCGCTAGCCACCGTGCTCGTGGGAGTGGCAGTCAGGTGCAGCTGCGCTCCACCCGCGTCGAGGGTGAGCGTCACGTGGGTGCCCAAGTACCGCGCTTCCATCACCTGTGCCGTAAAGGTGTTGGGCGGCGGCAGTCCGCCACCGTCGACCAGCTGGAGGGACTCAGGCCGAATGACCAGCAGGCCGGCACCGTCGGGCGTTTCGGCCGGTACGGTCAGCTGACCCAGCGCGCACGCGAAGCGGCCGCTGACTGTGCGCCCGGGTACGACGTTGTGGCCCCCGAAGAAGGCCGCCACCCGCAGCGAGGTCGGCCGCTCGTAGAACGCCCGCGGCTCGTCGTGCTGCTCCACCCGACCGTCGAACATGAGCGCGACCCGGTCGGCAAGGTCGATCGCCTCCTGCTGGTCGTGGGTGACGAACAGCGTCGTCACGCCGGTGTCCCGCTGCACGTGGCGGACCAGCGCCCGCATCTCCGCCCGCAGTCCAGCGTCCAGCTGGGAGAACGGCTCGTCGAGCAACAACAGCTGTGGGTCGGTGACCAGCGCCCGGGCGAGGGAGACCCGCTGCTCCTGTCCGCCGGACAGCTCGTCGACCCGTCGACCGCCGAGTTGTGGCAGCTGCACGAGATCAAGCATGTCGGCCACCCGACTGCGTCGCGCCGACAAGGGCACCCGCCGCATACGCAAGCCGAACGCGACGTTGTCTCCGGCGCTGAGATGTGGGAACAGCAGCGGCTTCTGGAACACCATCGCCACCGGGCGCTTCTCCGGCGGCAGAGACACGATCGAGCGCCCGTCGAGGCGGACGTCACCCGCGTCCGGGGTGACCAGTCCGGCAACCATCTTCAGCGTCGTCGTCTTCCCGCAACCCGAGGGCCCGAGCAGCGCGGTCAGTCCACCGGGAGGCAGCTCCAGGTCTAGCCCGTCGACGGCTGCCGGCTGCCTCCCGGCGTAGGCCTTGCGCAACCCCACCAGGCGGGCTCCGCTGATGGTCACGCCCGCCCGAACCCGAGGGCGACGCCGGACTGGCCGGTGAGGTAGCGCGAGGTCAGTCCGACCAGCAGCAGCGGCGGTAGCACGAACAACAGCGACAAAGCGGCAGCCAGCGTCAGATCGGCGGACTGGATGTAGCCGAAGACTAGCAGCGGCAGGGTCTGCACGACCCCGCCACCGATGACGAGCGTCAGCACGTACTCGCTCCAGGAGATCAAGAAAGCGAAGTACGCCGCCACCACCAGCGCCGGCCGTACGGCGGGGATCGTGACGGAGACCAGCGTGCGGATCGAGCCGGCACCGAGCGTCCGCGCCTGCTGTTCGTAGCCGCCGTCGAAATTGGCGAACGCGCTGGCCATCACGAACGTGACATACGGGATCGTCGGCACCAGCTGCGCGAGCACGACACCCGGCACGGTGTCCGCGAGCCCGTAGCGGATGAACGTGACGTGCATCCCGAGACTGACCGCCAAGGTGGGTACCAGCGCCGGAGCCAGTAGCAGGAGCTGAATCACCCGCTTGCCGCGGAACGCATGCAGCCCGAGCGCCCGCCCAGCGGGCAGTCCGATCAGCGAGGCGAGGATGGTGACCGCGACGGCAATAGCCAGGGAGGTCGCTACCCCGCGCACCGCCGCCGTCTGCGGATCCACGATCAGCCGCAACCCCCGCAGTGACGGCTCCTGCGGCACCAGGGCCGGATAGCGCCATCGAGCGCTCACTGCCCATACGAACAGCGGCACGATCGGCGCGAGAACACCGAGGACGAGCACGCCGACACCGACGATGCGCTTCATCGGCTGATCCTGCGCAGCCGGTCAGCCAGGGCGAGGTAGCCCACCGCCAGCAGTGTCACGGTCAGGAAGAGCAGCACAGCGATCGCCATGGCGAGTGGTCGGGATTCGAGATCGATGTCCCGGTAGCGCTGCAGCGCCACCACCGAGAGGGCCGCCGGGAAGGGCCGGCCAAGCAGGTAAGGCACTTCGTACGCGCCAACGGTGAAGGCCAGCACCAGGATGGACGCTGCAGCAGCACCGGGGGCGATCACCGGCAGGACGACGTGCCGGAACCGCTGCCACCTCCCGGCGCCGAGCGACCGCGCGACGTCCTCCAGATCGGCGACTCCGCGCGATAGCGCAGCGAGGATCACAACGCCAATGAAGGGCGCCTCCTTCCACACGTACGCCGCAACGATCGACCAGCCGAAGCCGTCACCGGTGACCTCAGGGAACCCGGCGGCAGAGTCGGTCAGCCCGGATGCGGTCGCCAGCCGGGAGACAGCACCGGTCTGCGAGAGCAGCAGCAGCATGCACAGCGCGCCCACCAGGTGCGGTACCGGAAGGTTCGCCTGGAAGATCAGCGATAGCAGCCGCCGACCGCGCCGGCTGCTGCGGATCAGCAGCGCCCCGGCGACACCAAGCACAAAGGAAAGCACCGTTGCCAGCAGCGCGGTCCGTACGGTCAGCCCGATGCCGGCACGAACTTCAGCGTCGCGCCACAGGTCGGCGTACGCGTCGACGCCCACCTGCGACCCCTCCAGGAAAGGCAGGTAGCCGAAGCTTTGCGCCACGCCGTGACCGAAGCCGCCGACAAAGAGCACCAGCACGACCACCAGGGCAGGAGCTAGCAGCAGGATTATGCTCATCCGCTGCTGGACGCGCTCGCCGAAGCGCGGCCTACCGCTGAAGAACACGCGTCCGCCAGTCCTTCTCGATCTTGGTGACGTAGCCGCTGGCAAGCTCCGGCAGGGCGTTCTCGGTGAGCGCTTCGATCGGCAGCACCGACTTGCTCAGCTGCACGTTCGCGAACTCCTGTTGTACGGCCGGCTCGGTCTGGTCCAGTTCGATTGCGGGGTAGGCCCCCTCCGCGCGGTAGAGCTCGAGCTGGGTCTGCGGGTCGAGCAGCATGTTGGCCACAGTCAACGCGGCCGCCTTGCGCGGCGAGTTGTAGGGGATGGCGACGAAGCTGACGTTGCTGATGTTGCCGATGTCGAGGACGGCTTCCCGCGTCGACTCGGGGAAGACGCCCTTGCTCACCTGCTCACTCACCGCACCGGGGCCATACGTGAAGAAGGCGTCAACCTCGCCGTCGGCGTAGAGCCGCTCGAGCTGGGTCTGGCTGTTGGGGTAGGTGCGCCCCTCCCGCCACAGCGCGGGTTCGATGTCCACCAGCCGGGGGAACAGCTCGTCGGCGACCGGTTGAAAGGTCGCCTCATCGAACTCCCCAGCGAACGGTTCGACGTCGCCGGCAGTGGCGTAGAAGAACGTGCGCACTGCCATCGACCCGGTGAAGTCCGGCGGCGCCGGGTAGGTGAAGCGGCCGGGGTTCGCCTTGGCCCACGCGAACAATGCGTCCACCGAGGCGACGTCATCGGCGCTCAGCTTGGCGCTGTCGTAGACCACAGCGGAGTTGGCCTGTTGCCAGGGGGACTCGCAGCCGTCGACCGGCATCCCGAAGTCGTTGCGTACGGCAGGGGCGGTGAAGTCGACGTACTTCGCGTTCGGCAGTGCCTGGTCGTACCCGCAGTACCACAGATTGGCCTGCCGGCCGGTGGCGAAGTTCTCCCCGTTGATCCAGATGAGGTCGACGGACCCGTCAGTGTTGCGCCCCGCCTGCTTCTCCCCCAAGACCTTGTTCACGGCTTCCACCGTGTCGGTGATCTTGACCTGCTCGAGGGTGACATCGTGTTCCTGCTCGAGTCGATCGGCGAGGTAGCCGTTGACGAACCGGTTGAGCGTGTCATCACCGCCGTACATGTACCAGTTGACCGTTTGCCCAGCGGCGGCCTCACGGACGGCGGACCAGTCGGCGACGTCGACCTGAGCAGCGGGCATGGGGGCGAAGTCCGCGGAACCGCATGCGGCGGTCATCGCGACCGCGGCGGTGACGGCAGCAAGACGGAGGCGGTGAACCAGGGACATGCAGTCTCCTCGACAGTCGGTTAGGGGTCGGCGATCGGCTGGGGAAGCGGGGTGAGCAGGCGCACTCCGGCGACAGTGCGCTGCACCGCGGTGATGCCGACTGCGGCGGCGAAGGTCCAGATGATGAGCTCGGCGTACCGCGGCAAGAGAAACAGCAGCACGTACACCGCGACGGTCTCGGTTCCTTCGGCCAGCCCACCGACGAAACGCAGCGACCGGTCGTCGCCCAGCACCTGCCTGCGTCGTTCGACGAGCGAGGAGAGCGCGAGGAACGCCGTGCCCGAGGCGTAGTAGGTAGCGAGCAGGACAACGCAGGCGAGCCGTGCCCCGGGCAGCGCGACCGCAAGGCCCACCACCACTCCGGCATAGACGCTGAAGTCGGCGACGATGTCGAGGAATCCTCCGCGGTCGGTTGCGCCGGTGGCTCGGGCGACCGGTCCGTCCAACCCGTCGAGCAGCCGGTTGGCGAGCCACAGCACCAGGGCAACGCCCCACCAGCGCATCGCCGTCGCTGTGCACGCGCCGACTCCGGCGCACCAAGCGGCCGCAGTCACCGCGGTCGGATGCACGCCGACAGCGGCCAGTGCGCGGCCCGCGCGTTCGAGCGGAGGCGCCAGCAGCGCGCGAGCGCGGGCGTCGAGCATCGGGCGCTGTCGCTAACGACGCACGTCGACGAGCGGAAGCAGCTTGCGCAGCTCGCGGTTCTCGTGGGGGTCCAGCACGCTGTGCTGGACGCAGGCGGGAACCAGCCGGCCCGTCTCGGGATGGGCCATGGCATAGCTGCACGCCTGCAGCCGCTCCTGGGTCTCGCGGATACGTGGCTCTGCGCTGGTTTCCCCGCGTTCCATCAGGTCCCAAGCCGGTGCGACGTCGGCCGCGTCCATGAAGCGGTGCATGACGAACGTGACCGGTCGGACCCGTTGCCGGGCCAGCGCACGCACCCCCCCGACGCGGGAGATGCTGCGGCGCAACCAGCGCAAGGCGAGCACCACGAGATGCGGATGGGCGAGCACGATTCGACCAATCCGCGCCAGGAGAACCGCGGGCGCCATGCCACCGAACCCGAACCCGCCGAAGTACCGGTAGAAGGCGTCACGCACCACCACGTCGTCCTTGTCGTCGGAGCGCAGCAGCGGATACCACCGGTCGCCGACAAAGTATCCGTATGCGGTGCGGTTGCAGCGTACGTCGCCGAACTGGAAGGCGCCGTAGTCCACGGTGCCCCCGGCACCTCGCTCGATCTCGCGCCACACATTGTCCGCCGAGGTGTCGCGGTAGGCGTGATGCCAGCGGCGCTCGTCACCGACGAACGCGGCGGGCTGGAAGGAGAACATCCCGTAGCCCATGTGGCGGCAGTCGCGGATCACGCCCGCGATCTGGTCGAGGTTGGCAGGTGTCACCGTCATGTTGTGCGCCAGAAAGGAGCGCACCCCGTGCTGGCGTCGCAACGTGGCGAACATGTCCGCGAACCGTTGACGGTACGGATTGAGGGCTGCTTCGTTCTCCGGTCGGGCAATGCCCCGCCGGCCGAACATCAGCATGTCGAAGTGCGCCGCAAACGAGATCCGCCGGGACCTGCGGCGACCGTCCGGACCGACCGCGAGCCGCTGGAGGTAGTCGTAGTCGAAGTCGCCATGGGTGAAGCTCATCGGCTCCCGGCCGTGCGCGCGCATCACCTCGAGGGTGCGGGCGTGATCGTCGGGGGGGAGCAGGCTTACCTCGCCACCGATCAGCTGGACATGGGCGTGCGGGCCGCGCAGCTGCCGGAACAGCGCCATCTGCTCGCCGACCTGGGCGACCGTGTGCCCTCCGTCGATGCGCACCCGGTTGGCGTCGCGAGAGTGGTAGCAGGGGGTGCAGGCGAGGTTGCACTTGGGGAAGACGCCGTGCGTCCCCTCGCAGCCGACGGCATGCCGTCCCAGGCTCTGCGCCGGCGTACGCACGCCGTCGGGCAGCTCCTCCCACCGGCGGCGGAGGACCGCCTGCACCTCTGGGTCGACGGGCCTGGTGCGACGCTCGAGCTGGCGGATCCTTTCGATCACTCGCACCGCGATCACCTTTCGTCTCCGCCGTTGGCCGCATCCAGTCTGCTTCACCGGACCGTTGGTTGGCACGTCCGAGCACGGGCGCCCGCCGCCGGCACCCGTCCTCCGCCTCTCCAAACCCCTCACCCTGACAACTTCGTCCCTGCCGGGCACGCTCTTGCGGGTGACCAATCAGGTCTGACCGCCTAGGGCGCTGAGCACCCAGTGTGCTCAACGCTCGAGGCTGT
>Ga0136615_10001263_pt1 | contig 12142 bp, 7 predicted proteins | sample AntDrymUQ2882206_2_FD_106647 | JGI IMG/M metagenome (GOLD analysis project Ga0136615, IMG submission 106647) | Polar desert sand microbial communities from Dry Valleys, Antarctica - metaG UQ288 (22.06) | ecosystem: Environmental > Terrestrial > Soil > Desert | place: Antarctica: Dry Valley...
CACAACGATTGACCGCCGACGACGAGGACGCCGATGGAACGATTGGTCCCCGAACCCGGCCCCTGTGATAAAACGAGCGGCAACATGCCGGCGACGAGCGCGATAGTTGTCATCAAAATCGGTCGCAGCCGATCGCGGTTCGCTTGCAGGATCGCTTCGAGCCGTTCCATGCCTTGCGAGCGTAGTTCGTTCGTGTGATCGATCTGCAAAATCGCGTTTTTCTTAACGACGCCGAAGAGTAGGAGCAGACCTAACCCTGAGAAGATGTTGACCGTCTGCCCCGTCACCAGCAAGCTAAGGATGCCGAACGGGATCGCGAGCGGCAGTGTCAGCAAGATGGTGACTGGATGGATGAACGACTCGAACTGCGCGGCCAGCACCATGTACATGAAGATGAACGAGAGCGCGAAGGCCAAGCCGAAGTAGTAGCCCGCGCGACCCAATTCCTTCGAGCGCCCGGCAGTGCCGGTCGTGTAGCCCGGCTCAAGATTCATCTCATTGATGAACCCATTCATCGCATCCAACACGCCTGATTGCGAGCCTCCGGGGCGGACGTTGGCCGTCAGCGTCACCTGCCGCTGCCGGTTCAGACGATCAATCGCAGAGGGACCAGTGCCTTCTTCAACCCGCACGAGATTGTCGAGGCTCACCCAGCCGAGCTTGGCCGAAGGCGCAAATAAACGACTCAAACTCTCGGCGTCAGTCCTCGCCTCGCCCGTCGCGCGCAGGCGCACGTCATACTGCTCCGTGCCTTCGTTGAACGTCGAAACTTCCTGTCCGGCGACGAGCGTGTTCAAAGACTGCGCGATGTCGCCGATCTTGACACCGAGATCGCCGGCACGCGCGCGATCTACGCTGACGCGAAGTTCCGGCTTGCCCGTGACGAGCGACGAATCGGCGTCCACTACATCGGGGATCGACTTCATCTTTTGCAAAAGCTGTTCGGAATAAGCTGTCAGCTTCTGCAAGTCGGGGCCGCCGATCACGTACTGAATATCCGCATTGCGCTGGCCGCCGCCGGAGATCGCCGCCACTTGCGCGACGCTCGTGCGAAGGTCTGGCGGGTAGTTTTGCAACAACTCGCGCGACTTGACCATTAAATCTTCCTGCGTCACCTCGCGCTCGTCGATGGGCGAGAGCTTCACGTAAATGCCCGCGCTGTTGACGAGTTGCTGCCGGTCGCCGCCGATGGTCACAAGCGTGTCGGTGACGCCGGGCATTCGGCGCACGTCCGCCGCAATGCGCTCGACGAGCGTCGAAGTCGCCGCCAGCGAGTTGCCTTCGGGCGCGCGCACGTTGATCTCGAATTGTGATTGATCGTCCACCGGCAAAAAGTTTTTGCCAACGAACATAAACAGCGGCACGATGCTCAGAGTCACTAATATGCACAAACCCACCACCGCCCAACGATGTGCCATCGACCAGCCCAGCAGCTTCATGTACGTTCGATCAATCGGACGATAGAAGCGGCCTTCTTTGCTGGAGCGACGGTCCGTGGTCCGTGGTCCGTGGTCCGTTGTTTGGTTTTGGTCGATAGATGATGCTTGCTCGCCCGCTTCACCGTTCTGCATCCACAAGCCCATTCGCTCGTCAACCGCATTGCGATCAGCAGCCTTCTCATGTGCCTCGCTCGCGGCGTCCGATTCAGGCTCTGCAATGTCTTGGCCTTCATCCTTCATCCTTCCGCTTTCATCCTTGCGCTTGATCAGGCGCGCGGCGAGCATCGGCGTGAGGGTGAACGAGACGATGAGCGAGACGGCGACGGCAAACGAAGCGGTCAGGCCGAACGAGGACATGAAGCGTCCCATGATGCCGCCCATGAAGCCGACGGGGATGAAGACCGCCAGCAATGAGAGCGTCGTCGCCGTCACCGCAAGGCCGATCTCGCGCGTGCCTTCAATCGCCGCTTGAAACGGCGTGTAACCTTTCTCTTCGATGAAGCGGTAGATATTTTCGAGGACGACAATTGCATCATCGATCACGATGCCGACCATTAAGGTCAGCGCAAGCATCGTGATCATGTTCAAGGTGTAGCCCATCGCCGCCATCAATGCGAAGGTGGCGATAATCGACGAAGGAATCGCGATGGCCGCGATCAGTGTCGAGCGCACGTTCCACAAAAAGAGGAAGACGACGATGGCCGCGAGGATGCTGCCCTCGATCAAGTGTGTGCGGATCGATTCGACCGCCGCTTTGATGAAGATCGATTGGTCGCCGACGATCTGCGTCTGGACGCCCGGCGGCAAAAGCGGCTGAATCTCCACGAGCCGCTCTTTGACGGCTTCGGCGACGGCGACCGTGTTGGTCCCCGATTGTTTCGTGACGATCAAAGTCACGGCAGGCTGGCCGTTCAAGCGCGCGGCGGTGCGCTGTTCTTCCGCGCCGTCTTCGGCATAGCCGATGTCGCTAATCTTCACCGCGTAGCCGCCGCGCGTCGAGATCACGATGTCGTTGAAATCCGCCGGATTGGTGATGCGCCCCATCGTGCGGACGGTCAACTCGCGCGTGCCTTCATCGATCCGACCGCCCGGCACTTCCATGTTCTGCAAACGAATCGCCACCGCCACTTCCGGCACCGTCACGTTGAAGGCGCGCATCTTGTCGGGATCGACTTTGATCCCAATTTCGCGCCGGCTGCCGCCGACAATCTCGACGTTGCCGACGCCGCTGATCGTCTCGATGCGTTCCTTGATCCCCCTGTCGGCGATGTCGGTCACATCGCGCAGAGAGCGCGGCGCAGAAACGGCGATGCGTAAGACGGGCGCAGCGTCCGTGTCGAGCTTCTGCACGACGGGTTCTTCCGCCGTCTCCGGTAGATCATTCTTGACGAGATTGACTTTGTTCTGAACTTCTTGTGCCGCGATGTCTGGATTCTTCTCCAACAGGAATTGGACGAAGACCTGCGAGACGCCTTCGACCGAAGTCGAACGCAGTTCATCAATACCACTGATCGTGTTGACGGCGGCCTCGACACGATCTGTCACCTCCGTCTCGATCTCGCGCGGCGATGCGCCGGGATTGACGACCGTGACCGTGATCGTCGGCAAATCGATCTTCGGAAACAGATCGACGCCCAGAGAGAAGTACGAGAACACGCCGACGACCGTCAACGACAGAATCAACATCGTCGCAAACACCGGACGACGGACGCAGATTTCAGCTAGCTTTTGCATAACGGTTCAAAGTTCAAAGTTCAAAGTCTGAAAGCAGGCTGTTGACTTTGAACTTATTGACGTACTAAAGCTCCATCGCTCAACGCCTCGACGTTGCCGGTGGCGACGAGTTCGCCGTCGGCGAGGCCGCTTTTGATCTCGATGAGTTCGCCTTCGGGTTGGCCGGGTTGGACGACGCGCTCGAGGGCGCGCCCGTCCTTGATGACGAAGACGCGGCTCACGTTCACGTCCGTGCGGACGGCGCGCGCCGGGACGAGGATCGCCGGCTCCGGCTTTGGTTGCGCGATGCGGACGGTGGCGAACTGTCCGGGCTTGAGCAAGTTTTGTCCGTTCTCGACTTCGGCCTCGATGGTTAGCGTGCGCGAGTTGGCCGCGACGTTGGGCGAGATGCGCGCGACGCGGCCTGCGAAGTTGCGATCTGCGTATGCGCTCGTGTTGACGGAGACGGCCTGCCCCGGCGCGACGAGCGAGATAAACTGTTCGGGAATATCGATCCGCACGCGCAGAGGGTTGGTGCGAACGAGCGTCACGAGCTTAGAAGAAGTTGTGACGTACTCGCCCACGTCCGCCGTCCGCTCTGCGACGTAGCCGCTGATCGGCGCGTAAATCACCGCGTCCGTGATCGCCTTGCGCGCTTGCGCGACTTGTGCCTCAGCCCCTTCGGCGGCGGCGCGGGCGGTCTGGACGCCGGCATAATTCTGTCGCGCGGCAGCCAACTGCGCTTCGTATTGCTCGCGCAATTGATCGCGTTGCGCGCGTTGCTGATCGTAGGCGGCGCGCGACACGTCGCCCGATTCAATTAACTGTTCGTAACGCCGCAGATTCTTCTCGGCCAGATCGAGCGTGGCCCGCGCTGCTCCGACTTCCGGCACGCGCGTCGGATCGAAAGCCTGTCCGGGTCGGAGGCCGATGCGCGCTTCCGTCTGCCTGACAGCAGAGCGCGCTCCCTCTGCTTGCGCTTGCAGTTGCGTGAGACGCAAACGCGCGTCGGCGTCGTCAAGGCGAACAAGCGTCGCGCCGCGCCCCACGTAGTCGCCGAGATCCACGCCGACCGCGACGACGCGCCCCGCAATGTTCGAGGCCACGTCCGTCTGTTCATCGGCGACGAGGCTGCCCGTCGCTTCGATAAAGCGCGGGAGTTCGCGCGTGATCGCTGCGGCAGTCGTCACGTCGATGATCTGCGGTTGCTGCGCTTGCTGCTGCGCGGCGGCTTCTTTCTGAGAAGCGGCGTTCGAGCCATTGCACGCCACTGACAAGCAGAGTGCAATCAGCACAAGCGCGAACACGGAGAGCTTTAACTGCTGTCGAAAGTTCATGATCTTTTATTTCTTCTTAATGCTGATAGGCTGACTTAACGCTGACAGGCTGACGAAAGTTCATGATCTCTTACTTCCTCTTAACGCTGACAGTTTTTGCCTTGCGCGAAGACTTTGTTTTGACGGGCGCGGCGGCAGGCGTCTTAACGACGCCGTGCAATAAAATTTCGGTGAATTCGCGCGCGGCCTGCTCGTTCGGGATGTCGAGCAGCGTGCGCTGCGGATCGAAGAGGACGTTGACTAACGAGTGATAGACGACCATGCCGACGAACGCCCGCGCGATGATCATTGGTTCTACGTCGCGCAACGCGCCGGCCTGTTGCCGCCCGGCGATGTACGTGCGGAGGAAGTTCGCTGTCTCGCGCACGTTGCGCTGCCAGAACATCTGAAACAATTCGTGTCCTTGCAAAGCGGAATGCAGCAGCAGACGCGCGAAGTCCGTGTCGTGTTCGTGGAAATGAAGCACCGTCTGTGCGAGTCCCTCGAACACAGCGCGGTCGTCGCCGCGCTCGATAGCTTCGGCCAGCGCCGCGCACGCATGGCCCATGTCGCCCGCGCACGCTTTGTGATCGAGAATCGCGTTAAAAAGTTCTTCCTTCGTCGCGAAGTGTTTGAAGACCATCGCCTCCGAGACGCCTGCCTCGCGCGCGATCTCTTTCGTGGTCGTCCCGCTAAAGCCACGCTGCGAGAACAAACGCATCGCGACGCGCACGATCTGTTGCCGCCGCTCTTCGCCCGCCATGCGCCCGCCGCCATTCGGGGCCGCATCAGGCTTCGTGCTGTCTGCCAATCTATTCATCAAGACTTTCTCCGATTGTGGGCTACTCCGTAAAAGTAAGCACTTACTTACCAAAATTACGCAGCCGCTGTCAAGCGCATAGCTGCACGGCTCATAAAGGCGGTCAATCACCCGCGCCCGACCAGATTTCTTCCAACTTCAAACGGCAAGTTTCCACTCCGCATCGACGAGCAGATGCACAGCAAGCAGACGAAGAGAGCGAGACCGGGAGATGGAGGGAGTGTGTGTGATCTGATCTTCTCTTCCCGTCGCTCTCTCTCCCGCTCGCCCCGTCCTTTGTTCTGCATCCTCGCTTTTTCGGCTGTATTGTTCCCGACCTTGCGTTATACTGGCCCGTACCTTTTCACAACAAAAGCATTTGCGTTGTCCCTCGTAGAGCGCGTTGTGATGGCGGCTTTTCCGAGTCGCCGCCGCCGCACGCTCGTCGGCACGTTGTTTGCTCGTCTTTTAACGAACTGGTAAGCAGAGAGAGCGGCAGGCACATGCACGACGCGCTCGAGACTTCAAAGTTACAAATTACATTGAGGAGATATTGACATGTCACAAAACATCAACCGCAACGATCCGAGCAACCCTTCCAGAACGACGGGCAGCGCCGGAACCGGCGCGACCGATCTCGGCACGACGCGCGACACCCGCGATACTGGCACCGGTCTAACGACTACCGGAACGCCCGGCAGCACAGCGACCGGCACGGCGAAAGCCAAGGCGGACAACCTCTCCGGTCAAGCTCAAGAATACGGTCAGAAGATCGCCGACGCGGCGACGCAGGCGAAAGATTATGTGAGCGATAAAGTCTCCGTCGTCGGCGATAAATTCAAAGACTTACAGAACAAAGATTTCAGTCAGGTGGCCGAAGAAGCCAAGCAGTATGCGCGCGAGCGTCCCGGACAGGCGCTCTTAGTTTCCGCCGCCGCCGGTTTCCTGATCGGCTTGCTGCTCCGCAATAGCCGCCGGTAAGCACAAGGGTTTGAAGTTTCAAGTTTGAGGTTTGAGGTGAAGGGCTGTAGCAGCTTCAAACTTCAAACCTCAAACTTGAAATAGAGAGAAGGAGGTTTGAGCGATGTCATATCCTGAAAGACGCATGGAGACGACCGGCGCGCAGCAGACGGATTTGGAGCGGCAGACCGCGCAACCGCCGGCGACGCAGGCCGACATTGACAGCCTGCCGTCGTTATTCGGGCGGCTGGGCGATCAAGTGATGTCTCTCATGGACGCCAAACTGAGTTTGGTGAAAGTCGAGATCAAGGAAGAGGCTGCCGTCTATACGCGGGACATCGCGCTCATCGCGGTCGGCGGCGTGCTGGCGGCTATCGGCTTCGCGTTGTTGAATGTGGCGATTGCCTTCTTCATCTCGACGCTGTTCGACTCGTTTGCTCCGCCGATTAACTACGCGCTTGGATTCCTCGTGACCGGCGTGCTGTACTTGATCGTCGGCGGCATCCTCGCGTATGTCATGAAGAACCGGCTGGCGGCGCACAACCCCGCGCCGGACCGCAGCCTTGAAGAGCTGAGAAAGGATAAGCAATGGCTGAAGAACGAAATGTAGCAACCGCACGCGCCGCCGAGGATGTGACCGACGAAGACGCAACCAAAGCCGAGTTGCAGCGTCGAATGGATGAGGCGCGTGAATCGATTACTAACACAGTTGAAGAGATCAAGGACACCGTGAGTACCCAATATCAAAACGTGCGCGAGACGATCTCGCAATCGCTCGATTGGCGCGAGCAATATCGACGCCGCCCGGCGGCTTTCTCTTTGGGCGCGCTTGGCGTCGGCCTCGTCGTCGGCTATAACGTCGGCGGCGTGTTCAAGGGCGACGGCGAGTTGACCGACCGTTATTACAGATCGGACGGCGAAGATTACGGCGATGACTTGGCCGCGTCGTCTGCGCGCTCTTACGCAGCAGGAGCCATCACCGGCGGCGCTTATGGTTCTGCGTCCCATATGCCCACGAGCGAGGCTGACTACTCGTCGCGCTCAACAGACTCCACATCGGCGGCGAGGCCGTCGTACAGTAGCGGCTATCAAGCCGCAACGGATTCGTCGGCCAACGAGCCGGACAAGCCGGGACTCATTCGCCGCTTCAAAGAGACGCAAGCTTACGACCGCTTGCAGCAGGAAGTCTCGACGCTCGGTAGCCGCGCCGTCGATGAACTTTCAAAGACGGCGCAAACCGTCGTGCTGCCCGCGATCCTCGGCAAGCTCAAAGACCTAATTGGTATCGATCTCTCGACGCAACGCGAGGTCGCGCAACGCTCCAAGCTGGAGCAGCAGACCAGCAGTGCAAGCGCTGGCATCGCTCAAAGCGATGCCCAAGCTAGAGGTCAAGCCGGCGGTAGCGGCGCGAGCATGGGCGGTTCGCCCAGCTCATCTTCATCTACCCGGACGATGTAACGCGGGCAGCGACAGATCACTTTATTGCAAAACGGGCGCGCCTTCATTGGAGGTGCGCCCGTTTTTTGTGAGGCCGCAGATTCTCAGAACTGGTCAGTACCGCCCGTTACCGCAGGCGGTACTGCTACCAGATGGCAGAAGAAATTATGAGGTCGTTTAGAAGGCGGACCGGGTCCGCCTTCTAAACTCTCTTATTGTGCCATCCGATATTACCTTCCCGGCGCGGGCTTGCGCGGCAGTTTCTCGTCGCGCATCGCGGTTTGATAGACGAAGGCGGCCATGATGGTGGCGGCCTGCTTCATGTCTTCGGCCAAAATGCGGTCGAAGCTGTCTTGGTTCGAGTGGTGCGTGCGTGTCGAGTACTCGGCTTCGTCTTGGATGAACTGGAAGCCGGGCAGGCCGATGGCGTCAAACGCGAGGTGATCCGTCCCGCCGGTGTTTGACATCGTGAGCGTCGCAGCGCCCATGTCTTTGAACGGCGCGAGCCACTGGCGGAAGATCGGCATCACGGCGGCGTTGCCTTGCAGATAAACGCCGCGAATTTTGCCCGTCCCGTTATCGAGGTTGAAGTAGGCCGAGAGCTTTTCGTATTCAGGCTTCGTCTTCAGTTTGACCGCGCCGGCTCCCGCGACGCCGAACGAGGCCGCCTGCGCGCCCGGCCCCTCGATCTCGCCGAAGTGTTCACGGACGTAAGCGCGCGATCCCAACAGGCCCTGCTCCTCGCCGCCCCACAGCGCGACGCGGATGGTGCGGCGAGGCTTCAAATTGAGCGCCTGCAAAATCCTAACGGCCTCCATCGCGACGGCGACGCCTGCGCCGTTGTCGGTCGCGCCCGTCCCGCCGTGCCACGAGTCCATGTGGCCGCCGAGCATCACGACTTCATCTTTGAGCGCGGGGTCGCTGCCCGGAATCTCGGCGATGGTGTTGTAGCCCATCAAGTCTTGAACGTGGAACTGCACGTCGAGGTTGACGGCCATCCGCACCTTTTCGTCCGCCTGAATCATGCGGACGAGGCGGTTGTAATGTTCGGCGGCGAGGACGATCTGCGGCAGCGTCTTCGGCGCGCTCTTGTCATAGACCGGCGTGCCGCGACCCGTGAACAGAGCCATCAATGATTGCATGTTATTGGGATCGACGTTGTCAGGGACGGGCTGCGGTACGGAGGCCGACTGCACGAAGATCGTTCCGCCGTCGCCGCGACCGGAATCGACGAGGAGAGCCGCGCCTTCGTTGATGATGAAGTTGGCCTTCTTGAGATCGAGGAGGCGCTGCTGGACGAACTCCGGCGTGATCTGAAAGCGCTGGCGCGGTACTCCCTGACGCGAGTTCGGATCGGGCGCGTTGGCGAGATCAAGCAACTGCTTCTCCGTCAGGCGTGTCCCCTGCGGCTCGAAGTGCGCCTTCACCTCACGCATCGGACTGGTCAGGACAATCGCGCCCTTCAAGCGGCCCTTGTACTTCTCAAAGTCGGCTTCATTCTTCGCGTCGAGGTGGATGACCTCGGCGTTGAGCGTCCCTTGCAGTCCGGGAGACCAAGCCTTCGGATAGGCGATGACGGGGAAGCCCTGCGGCTCGACGACTTCCGCTGTGAAACGTTTGAGGGACCAACCGCGTCCGAACGGCCCCCACGCTTCGAGCTTCGCGTTCTGCAAACCCCACGAGGCCATCTTGTCGCGCGTCCACTCGTTGGCGCGCTTCATATTCGGCGAGTTGGTCAGGCGCGGCCCGATCACGTCGGTTAAGTAACTCAAGGTCTGCATGACCTGTGAGCGGTTCATGCCTTCATCTTTGATCCGTGCGATAGGATCGTTGGCGTCCGCTGTTTGCGCCGGTTGCGCCGGAGCGGCGGGTTGCTGCGCGGGCGTGGCAGTAGGCTGTTGCGCGCGCAAGGGAAAACTCGTGACGAGCAGCGAGCAAACGAGCAGCGCGGCCATTAAATGGCGTCTTAACATCTTGTCGGAATCTCCTCTTTTTGTTAGTGATGCTTGAAAAATTCTCGCACCTGTTCGAGCGCGGGAGAGTGCTAATACTGCCGCGCGCTACCGAAAGTTTCAATGCGGGCAGGACACAGGACGGAAGCCGGACCGGGCGGGTGAAGGCAGAAGCCCGACCATGAGGGAGACCAGTATGAGCCGCGCGACCGACGCCCGCCTTCACGGTCGGGCTTCTGCCCTGTCTCCACAAGGCAAGCGCGTTAGACGATGTGGTGATTGAGATCGTCACCCGCGATAACGGTCGAAATGAATTTGTAGCCTTGGCTGGCCTCCTTGAAGCGCACGTCGGTTTTGACCAGTTTCATAAACTCTTCATGCCCTTTGTTGGTTCTCCCGACGAGGCAGCCGGCGCTCGCCATGCCGATGTCGCCGACCGGCATGTTGAACCCTCTGTGCTGGTTAATGCCGAAGCCGCTGCCGACATCAGTTTTGTCGTCTGTGCGTTTGAAATCCTTGTTGAGATCACGGTGGACAGTGACGGTATCAACCTGCACCAAAGCCTCGTGGGCCGAAGAGGTCCCGGCCTTATGCATGCCGACGCGCCACGCCTTGTACTGGCCGAAGGCGATGCGCGCCGCTCCTTTCAGGTTAACCGGCTTGAGGACGGCCTTCCGCCCCGGCTCAGTCGTCGCCTGCCAGACGCCAGCCAACGTCGGCTTCTTTCCCTTGATCTCAATGACGATGCGGAGATCGTTCCACACGTTCGGTTTGTCGTCGTTGAGCGTGCCGTCTTCGCTCATGCCCTCGACATAAACGATGTTGAGATAGCCGGGCATTCTGCCGAACCAGTAATCTTTCAATCGCATGTATTTGACAATGCGGCTCGCAAAATCTGTCCCGATGTCTAACGGCAGCAGCGTGCCGGCATTGGCGTCGATCAAAGCCTGCGCTGCCTCTCGCGTGATCAGGTCTTCGACTTTCAGCTTGACCAATTTGGCAAACTCACGCAGGGCCAACTTCGAGACCGGCCCGAAATCGCCATCAATCGGCGGATCGAGAATGCCGAGGTCTCTAAGCCTGATTTGAATGTGGTGGGCCAGCTCTCTGTCCAGCGCCAGCGACTTGATCGTGACGCCTGCGGCGGGTACGTCCTGTAGTCTCATGGTGTGAGACTCCTCGCGTTGAGAGATAGGTTAAAGCGCGGGGATATTAAGGCAGAAGTTTATCTGAGGCAATACTTGATAGACCACGTCTTTAAGAAGATTGAGCCACGAATGGACACGGATAAACACGAATGAGGTGGAAGCAGAATGAGGTCGCCGCTATGCCATCAATTGGTGGGGCAAGCATCGATGCTTTTTCTTTCGTGCTAATTCGTGTTCGTTTGTGGCTGATTTTTCTTGCGGTCTATAGCTTCTAGCTTTCAGGCGACAGGCTGGCCCCGCCGGCCACAGGTCGCGCGGGCGTCGGCATCGCTTCCTCTCGGTAGCCGCATTCTTCGCGCACACACAACCGCGTCGTGCCCTTCTTCGTCGTCTTCTCCAATAGGAACGGCGCGTGGCATTGCGGGCAGGGCGTATCAGCGAGAGGCTTGTCCCAATAGACCGCATCGCATTTTGGATATTCCGAACAGCCGTAGAAGACTTTGCCGCGCTTTGATTTTTTGACGACGATCTCGCCCTTGCAGCCGGGCCGCACGCACGCCACGCCAATCGTTTCGCGTTTGACGAATTTACAAGTCGGGTAGTTCGAGCAGGAGACGAACTCGCCGAAACGCCCGTGCCGTTTAACTAATTGCGCGCCGCAGTCGGGGCATTTCTCGTCGAGCGGTTCGGGCGGCGCGGCAACGACGCCGGACTTGCTAATCTTGCGAATGTTGCGGCATTCGGGATAGCCCGTGCAGCCCATAAATTGCCCGAAGCGACCACGCTTCAAAGCCATCGGTTTGCCACACAGCTCGCACGTCTCATCTTCCTGTTCCGCCGCGCCTTCGCCGCCTTCCGCATTCGCCGCCGTCGCCGCTTTCGCCCACGGGGCCGCACCGTCGCCTTCGGTAGTCGTCGCCGCGTTCGTCGTCTTCTTAACCTCGCGCGTCGTGCGGCATTCGGGATAATTCGAGCAGGCGAGGAATTGCCCGAAGCGACCGAACTTGATCACCATCCCTGCGCCGCACTTTTCGCAAATCTCATCGGTCGGGATCGCTTGCTGCTTCGCGGCCTTCATCTCGGCCTCGGCGGTCTTTAAGTCCTTCGCGAATTTTCCGTAGAACTCCTTGAGCGCCTCCGTCCATTTCAGCTTCCCTTCTTCGATCTCGTCAAGTTCCTCTTCCATTCGCGCCGTGTACGATTCATTGAAGAGATCGTCGAAACTCGCGACGAGCAGATCGTTGACCGTCATCCCCAACGCCGTCGGGTGAAAACGCCCTTCGACTTTCTCGACGTACTCGCGATCCAAGATCGTCGTCATAATCGCGGCGTAGGTCGAAGGCCGTCCGATGCCCTTCTCTTCGAGAGCTTTGACGAG
>Ga0136615_10001266_pt1 | contig 12138 bp, 16 predicted proteins | sample AntDrymUQ2882206_2_FD_106647 | JGI IMG/M metagenome (GOLD analysis project Ga0136615, IMG submission 106647) | Polar desert sand microbial communities from Dry Valleys, Antarctica - metaG UQ288 (22.06) | ecosystem: Environmental > Terrestrial > Soil > Desert | place: Antarctica: Dry Valley...
CGCGCTCCTCCAGCGCGTCGAGGTCGTCGAACAGCCCCGGATGCCCGAGCATCGCGTGCCCGCCGGTGAGGCCGAGCGCGCCCAGCCGGCGCAGCGTCGCGGCGTACGCGTCGAGCCGCTCCGCCCGCGTGCGCTCCGGCACCCGCGCTCTGACCAGCTCCATCGCCGGCGCCTCGCGCAGCTCGCCCGTCGGCACGCCGTCGTCGTCGCACACGACGGCGGCGCCCGCGGCGAACTCGCGCGGCCCGTCGACGCCCGCCAGCGCGAGCGCCGGACGGCTCGCGAGGCCGGAGTGGTAGTCGAAGAACGACAGGAACGCGGGCGCCTCGCCGACCGCGCCGGCGATCGCCTCGGCGGCGATCCGCTCGCCGTGGAAGGCGTCGTAGGAGAGCCCCCAGCCCAGGACCCACTCGCCCGGAGCGCAGCGCGCGCGCTCGGCGGACAAGGCGCCGCGCACCTCGTCGAGCGTGCGCAGCCCGCCGAGGTCGGCGCCGCGCGTGCCGTCGGTGCCGTGGAAGGGGTGGATGTGGCTGTCGACGAGCCCGGGCACGAGCGCCATGCCGCGGCCGTCGACGACCTCCGTCGCCGGCCCGACGTGCTCCCGCACCTCGGCTTCGCCGCCCACCGCCACGATCGCGCCGTCGCGGACGGCGACGGCGCTCGCGCGCGGCTGCACGGGATCGAGCGTGCGGATCGCGGCACCGGTGACGGCGAGGTCGGCGGTCGGCATGCGGACGTGGAGGCTAGCCCGGATCGCGCGTCGCGCGACGCGCGTGCGACCGGATGCGCTCGGCGAGCCGCGGGTGACCGCCGTGCTCGGCCCACCCGTCCGGCGTCCCGTAGCCGTGGCCGTCCCGCGCCGCCGGGTCGGCGCCGGCGTCGAGCAGCAGCACGGCGACGTCGGCGTGGCCCGATTGCGCGGCGATGTGCAGCGGGGTGACGTCGCGGCCGTGGCTCTCGCCCCCGAAGCTGCTGCGGCCGTCGACCTCGGCACCCAGGCTCAACAGCGTGCGGGCCGCTCCGGCGGCGCCGGTCGCCGCCGCCCAGGTCAGCGCGGTGCCGCGGTAGACGTCGGCCTCCAGGCGGGCGCCCGCGCGTGCGAGGAGAGCGACCGTCTCCGGGCGGTCGTTGCGGGCGGCGTAGGCCAGCGCCTCGTCGAGGACCTCCTGCGGATCGCCGGACGGCGACCACTCCGGGAAGCCGGAGTGGGGGCGGTAGAACCCGCGGTGCGCGCCCGCGCCGTCTGTGCCCAGCAGGTCGCCGGCGAGCGCCGCGTCGCCTGCGCCCGCCGCCGCGCGGAGGTTGCGCGGCAGCACTCCGGCCGCCGCGGTGAGGAGGTCGGCGACGCGGCGATTGCCCCAGAACAGCGCGGCGACGAGCGGCGTCCCGCCGTCGCCGCGTCCGGAAGCGCCCGGGTCGGCCCGCGCCTCGAGCAGCAGCGGCGCCAGGTGCACGGCGTCGGCGTAGGCGACCTGGTGCAGCGGCGTCCAGCCGTGCGCGTTCGGGTGCGACGGATCCGCGCCGGCTCCCAGCATGAGCCCGACGGTGCGCTCGTCGTAGGTCGCGACGGCCATCCCGAGCAGGTCGTTGCCGTTCGTGCCCTCCTGGTGCGCGACCTCGGGATGCGCGGCGAGCACGATGCCGAGGCCGTCGGGATCGTGCGCCTCGATCGCCCGGTACGCCCGTGCGAAGGGCGCACCCGCGAGGCCGGCGACGCGCTTCTCGAGCGCATCCCAGCTCGCGCATCCGTGCTCCGCGGCGACCACCCGGCGCGCCCCTGTCGCGTCCTGCGGCGCGCCGTGGCGGGCGAAGAGCCGCACGGCGGCCGGCGTCCCGTCGCGCGCCCCGGCCAGCAGCCCGTCCGCGCGGTCGCCGTAGTAGGCGAGGTCCGGGTGATACGGCTGCCACACGCGCGAACCGGTGGGGCGCTCAGCGGCGGCGCCACACGTCGCCGTCGGCGGTGAGGACGCCGAGGCGGATGGTCTTGCCGCACTGCGGGCAGGTCGCCGTCGCGGCGCAGTCGAGGTAGCCCGGGTCGGCGAGGTCCGGATCGAACTCGAGGTTGGCGCAGGGCCGCCACCAGTCCTGGAAGTGGTCGCCGCACTTCGGGCACTCGACGGTGATCGACTCGGTCGCCGGCATGGACCTCGTCCGGCGATCCTACGCCGATGTGGATGGAGCCGCTACGCGGCGGCGGTGCTGCGCTCGGCAGTGCTCGCGCGCGCGACGTTCTCCATCATCGCGTCCACGATCTGATCCCAGGCGCCGCGCGGCAGGTCGTGGCCCATGCCCTCGATCATGACCAGCTGCGCGCCGGGGATCGCCCGCGCGGTCTCGCGCCCGCCCGCGGGCATGATCATCCGGTCGCGCGTGCCGTGGATGACCACCGTCGGCGCGGTGATCTCGCGCAGCTGGGCCGTGCGATCGCCGGCTGCCAGGATGGCGGCGAGCTGGCGGCCGGCGCCCGCCGGGTCGTATCCACGCTCGAAGCTCAGCTCCGCCGTGTGGCGCAGCTCCGCCTCGTCGAACGGGAAGCCGGGGGAGCCGATCAGCCGGAAGGCGGAGACCGTCGCCTCGATCGCTGCCTCGCGGTCGCGCGCGGGCCGCCGGAGGAACAGCGGGTAGACGCGCAGCCCGGGCACCCCCTTCCAGCGATGCCCCGTGTTGGACATGATCGAGGCGAGCGAGAGCACGCGGCCCGGATGGCGGACGGCCATCGTCTGGGCGATCATGCCGCCCATCGAGGCGCCGGCCACGTGGGCGCGCTCGAGGCCGAGGTGCTCGAGCAGGCCGATCCCGTCGTCGGCCATGTCGTCGAGCGAGTAGCCGGCCGCCGCCCGGCTCCGGAGCAGCAGCTGACGGACGGTCGGTGGGCGATGCCGGCGCAGGTGGGTGGAGCGCCCGATGTCGCGGTTGTCGTAGCGGATGACGAAGAGGCCGCGGTTCACGAGCGCGCGGCAGAAGCCCTCGGGCCAGCCGACCATCTGCGTGCCGAGCCCCATGACCAGCAGGAGCGCCGGGTCCTCGGGGCGCCCGAACGTCTCGTAGCAGATCTCCAGCTCGCCGACCTTGGCGATCTCCTCGGCCATGCGCCTCGAGGCTAGCGGGTCCGCGGTGGATGAGACGCGCTTGAGGTCCTGCCGATGAACTGGGCGCGATGGCCTGCCTGCCGCTCACCCTGCGTGCGCTCGTGCTCGTGCCGCTGCTCGCCGTCGCGGTCGACCAGGCGCGCGCGACGCTCGCGTGCGGGCCGCCAGCTGCCTGGCTGGCGATCGCCGGCTACGCGTCGATCCTGGCCACGCTCGCGCGTGACGGCGAGTGGGGGCGGACCACGGCGGCGTTCCTCGCGCTGGCCGGGCTCGGCTTCTCGGGCTGGCTGACCTACGTGGAGGTCGCGCGGCTCGAGGCGATCTGCGTCTGGTGCGTGGGCTCCGCCGCGTGCATGGCGGTGCTGGCCGGGCTCGCGGTGGCGCGGCTGCTCAGCCCGCCGCCGCCTCCCGGCCGCCGGGGGTGAGCGTGAAGACGGCCGGGGCGGACGCGCCGCAGAGCCCGTCGGGCCCGCAGTCCGCCCCGGCCGACGAGCGCACCCAGCCGCGCGCGAGCGCCTCGTCGAGCGCCCAGCTCAAGGCGTCGCGAGCGGGCGCCCGGAGGCGCGCGTGAAGGGCGTCGAGCGTCGCCGGGCCGCCGCGCAGGGCGCGCACCACGTCGTGCGGATCCGCCGTGGTCACGCACCGAGTGTGACGGGGCCCGCGCGCCGGCGTAGTACTCGTGCCATGCGACGCCTCGCCGTGATACTGCTCGCCTGCGCCGCCGCGGCGCTGCCCGGCTGCGGAGAGGACGAGGAGCAGGCCGCCGCTCCGGCCGCTCCCGCTGATGCGGGTTCGACCCGGCTGAGCGTCGAGGTCACGCGCGCCGGGCCGCAGCCGGTCACCGTGACCCTCGCATGCGGTGGCGCCGAGCCGTGCGACGCGGGTCGCGTCCGGCGGCTCGACCGCGTGCTGCGGCGCGAGGACGAGGATCCCGCGCGCGCGTGCACGCTCCAGTACGGCGGGCCCGAGCAGGCCCGGGTCACCGGCACGCTCGAGGGCCGGAGCGTGGACGTCACCGTGACCCGCGCGAACGGCTGCGGGATCGCCGACTACGACGCGCTGTTCGCGGCGCTCGGCCGCACGCCACCGCTCGCCGGCTAACCGGCCGGCTCCTCGTCGTCGTCCTCGCCCGCGAGCTGCTCGAGCAGCTCGAGCGCGGTGGCCTGGGCCGGGGTGGCGGCGACCTCGCCGTCGCCGAGGTCCTCCAGCTGTGGGTAGAAGCTGGCGTGCACCGTGATCTCGTCGCCGCCGGCGTCCTCGAGCACGATCGCGGCACGGCCGCCGCCCTGGCCCTCGCCCGACACCGGCCCCGTCGCGGTGCGCGCCGCCGTCAGGACGGTCATGGCCAGCTCGCGCCAGTGCTCCACGGCGTCGGACTGCTCGACCTCGTTCATGTCGGCGAGGTGGTGCTGGTTGCGTTCCGTCAGCGCGGCGACGGCAGCCTGGATGGCCGTTTCGCCGAACAGGTCGTCGGGCTCGAAGGCCATGCCGTGAGCGTACGGCGCACGAGCGCGCCGTGTCGCGCCACCCGCCCTACTCTCACGCGATGGCCGACCTCGAGGCGCTGCACGCCGCCCGGCACGATCCGCGGCGCGCCGTGCTCGAAGGCTTCCACGCGCTCAAGCACGCGCTGCGCTTCGGGGCCGACGTGGAGGCGGCGGTCACCGACGACCCGGTGGGTCTCGCGCGGATGGCGGCCGCGCTGGCACCCGACCTCGCGCTCGACGGCGTCGTCGAGGCCCTGCCGCCCGGTGCCCTGGGGCCGCGGGCGCATCACACGCGCGTGCTGGCGGTCGCCCGCCGTCCGCCCTTCGATGCGGTTGCGCTGCCGCCGGGGCTCGTGCCGGTGCTGGAGGACCCGCGCCACCCGGGCAACGTGGGCGCCGTCGTCCGGGTGGCCGCCGCGGCGGGCGCCGCCGCGGTGCTCGCCACTGGGGCGCGCGACCCATGGGACCCGGCGGCGCTGCGCGGCGCCGCAGGCCTGCACTTCGCGCTGCCGGTCGGCCGCGTCGGCGCGCTGCCGCGCGATCGCCCGCTCGTCGCCGTCGTCCCCGGCGCGGAGCCGCCGCAGGCCGGGCTCCCGCCCAGCGCGCTGCTCGCGTTCGGCACCGAGCGCAGCGGCCTCGCGCCCGCACTGCTCGCGCGCGCCGACGCCCGCGTCGGCATCCCGATGCGGCCCGGCGTCTCGAGTCTCAACCTCGCCACCGCGGTGGCGGTGGTCCTGTACGCCTACGCCTCCGCGGAGCGGAGCGGCTTCTCCCAGCGCTCGATCGTCCACGCGGGGCGCATGCCGATCGACTCGTAGAGGCGGGTCGCGCTCGCGTTCTCGCCCTGCACCGAGAGCTCGGCCACCGCGAGGCCGGCGTCGCGGAGCGCGGCCAGCCCGTGCAGCAGCAGCGCCCGGCCGAGCCCGTGGCCGCGCGCGCGGGCCGCCACCGCCAGGTGGTCGACGTAGCCCACGTCCTCCTCCCAGCGCTCGCACAGCACGACGCCCGCCAGCCCGTCGGCGTCCTCGTGCAGCAGCCACAGCGCCGGGTCCCAGCCCTCCTTGTCGACCTTCGCGGCCTGCCAGGACTCGAGCGAGCGCGGCTCGTTCCCGGGCACGCCCGTCATCGCCTCCTCGACGAGCGCGTGCACCGGGGCGTCGTCGGGGCCGCGGCTGAACGGGCGCACCGGGACGTCGGCCGGGGGCGGGGCCGCCGCCGCGAGGTCCATCCGCATGCGGAAGTAGCTGAACGCGGGCCAGTAGCCGGCGTCCAGCAGGTGCGTGCGCGCGGCCTCGTTGGCGGTGGGGACATACTGGCGCACGAGCGCCTCGCCGCGCTCGAGCGCGCGCTTCTCGGCCGCCTCGCGCAGCGCCGTGCCGACCCCACGACCCTCGCTCTCGGGCGGCACGGTCACGAGCGCGGCGCCGCGGTCGTCGAGCAGCGCGTACCCGAGCGGCGCGCCGCCGTCCTCGACCAGCCAGGCGTCGCGCGCCCGGTCGGTGCCGGGGGCCGACCAGTCGGCCTGGACGTCTTCGAGCGTGTAGTCGGGCTTGCCGAGGTCGGCGATGTCGCGGGCCACGATCAGGCCGAGCACCGCCGCGGCGTCGCTCGGTTCGGGCGCGCGCAGCTCCATCGGCGCGGCACTGTAGCCGGGAGGTCCCGGATGGGTCCCGATACCGTGCGCGGCATGCGCTTCGCCGTGATGATCGAGGGCCAGGAGGACGTGACCTGGGAGGACTGGGTCGCCGTCGCGCGCGCGTGCGAGCGGCTCGGCTTCGAGGCCCTGTTCCGATCCGACCACTACGCGTCGGTCGACGGCGACGGCAGCCGGGGGTCGCTCGACGCCTGGGGAACGGTGTGCGGGCTGGCCGCGGTCACCTCGACGCTCCGGCTCGGCACGCTGGTCTCGCCCGCCACGTTCCGCCATCCGTCCGTGCTCGCCCGCCTCGCGGTGACGGCGGACCACATCTCGGGTGGCCGGGTCGAGCTCGGCATCGGCACGGGCTGGATGGAGCGCGAGCACCGCGCCCACGGCTTCCCGTACCCGCCGATGGGCACCCGCATGGACCGGCTCGCCGAGCAGCTCGAGATCGTCCGCGGCTCGTTCGCGAACGGGCCGTTCAGCTTCGCCGGCGAGCACTGGTCGGTGGAGGCGCTCGATGCGCTCCCCAAGCCGGTCCAGCGCCCGCTGCCGCTGGTGATGGGCGGCGCGGCCAAGGCGCGCGGCGCCGCGCTGGCGGCGCGCTTCGCCCACGAGTACAACGTGGTCCACGTCCCGCCGGCGGACGCCGCAGCGGCCTGCGGCCGCCTGCACGCCGCGTGCGAGGCGGCCGGGCGCGATCCCGCCACGCTGCGCTTCTCGCTGATGCACGGGCTGCTGATCGGCGCCGACGAGGCGGAGCTGCGTGAGCGGTCCGAGCGGCTCGCCGCGTGGCAGGGCGCCGGGCCGGACGAGGTCGCCGCGTGGCGCCGCGACTGGGTGGCCGGCACGCCGGAGGAGATCGTCGCCCGGCTGCGCGAGTACGAGGCCGCGGGGGTCGAGCGCGTGATGCTCCAGCACCTGCTCCACCGCGACGTCGCGGCGCTCGAGCTGCTCGCCGCCGAGGTTCTGCCGGCCTTCGCCGCCGCCGCGTGACGCCGGCCAACGCGTTCACCGGCGCGCGCCTGGACCGCGCCGGCGACGGCCGCCGCCGCGACGCCGGCTGGGTCGCCGCCCAGCGCGCGCATCCCGCGGCGCGCGCGATCCTCGCGGGCGACGAGGGCATCGTGATGGAGGGCGACCGCCTGGCACGGGTGCCGCTCGTCGCGGCGGTCGAGCCGCTGCTGCTCGGGCTCGGCGCGACCGGCCCGCTGTTCGCGCTCGACCTCGACCCGCCCGACCCGCCCGACCCGGGCGACGGGCGCGTGCCGGGGCTGATCGCGGCCGGCGCGCCGCGGGGCAGCGGCGCGCAGCCGCCGGCCCCCGCGGACGGACCCCGGCCGGTCGGGCTGCGCACCGCGGTCGCCGTCCTGCCCCAGGACGAGGGCGGGCTCGCCGCCTACGCCACCGCGGTCCTGAACTGGCACCGTCGCCACCGCTTCTGCGCCGCCTGCGGCGCGCGATCGGAAGTCACCGAAGCCGGGCTCGTCCGCACCTGCCCGCGCTGCGGCACGCAGCACCATCCGCGCACCGACCCGGTCGTGATCATGCTCGTGACCGGCGAGGACCGCGTGCTGCTCGGCCGCGCGCCGGGCTGGCCGCCGCGCCGCTACTCGGCGCTCGCCGGCTTCGTCGAGCCCGGCGAGAGCCTGGAGGAGGCGGTCGCGCGCGAGGTCGCGGAGGAGAGCGGCGTGCGCGTCGGCCCGCCGCGCTACGTCGCCTCCCAGCCGTGGCCGTTCCCGTCGTCGCTCATGCTCGGCTTCGAGGCGGCCTGGCTCGACGGCGACCCGCGCCCGCAGGAGGACGAGGTCCAGGACGTGCGCTGGTTCAGCCGCCCCGAGGTCGCCGCCGCGGCCGCCGAGGACGTCGACGCCTGGGACGGGACCCCGGCCGAGACCGACCCGGGCGCAGCCCCGCTCCTGCTGCCGCCGCGGCTGTCGATCGCCCGCCGGCTGCTCGAGCGCTGGCTGGAGGGCTAGGCCGGCGACCAGGCGGCGCTGACCGCGGCGACGTGGCGCTCGTCCGTGCCGCAGCACCCGCCGAGGACGCAGACATTGGGCAGCCGGTCGCGCAGCGCCGCGTGCTCCGCGCCGAGCCCGGCGGGGTCGCCCTCGTCGAGCTCCTCCGCCTCGTCGAGCTCCGCGTGGCTCTTCGTGGAGGCGTTCGCTCGCAGGCCGGCGATCCGCGCGAGCCACGCGCCGCCGTCCTCCAGCACGTCGGCGAAGTGGGTCGGGTGTGCGCAGTTGACCATGTAGTACGCCGGGCTTGCGTCCGTGGCGGCGTCGACCTGCTCGATCGCGTCTCCCAGCGACTGGCCGCTCGGCAGCCGCCCGTCCGTCTCGACCGTGAACGAGATGACGGCCGGCATGCCCGCCGCGGCGGCGGCGCGCGCGATCCCGATCGCCTCGTCGGCGTAGGTCATCGTGACCGCGGAGATCATGTCGGCACCCGCGGTCGCGAAGGAGCCGACCTGCCCTGAGTGGTAGGCGCCCGCTGCGTCCGGGGACATCTGCGCGCCCACCTCGTACCCATCGCCGCGCGGCCCGATGACGCCGCTGATGACGATCGGCGCCGGCGTGCCCCCGGCGGCCTCGCGCAGCTCGCGCGCGAAGGCCACCGCATCGCGGTTGATCCGGTCGAGCGCCGCAGCGTCGTAGCCGAGCTCGGAGGCCCACTCGGGGTTCGCGCGCCAGGTGACGGTGTCGAGGACGAAGCCGGTCCCGCGCTCGCGCGCAAGCTCCAGGTAACGCTCGAAGTAGTCGCGCAGCGTGGCGCGGCCGGCCTCGTCGGCGAGCAGCGTGAACGCCGCGAAGGCCGGCAGGTCGATGCCGCGATGGAAGACGAGGGTGGTCTCCAGCCCGCCGTCGGTCAGGAACAGGCGATCGTCGGAGAGCTGTGGGAGCGAGAGTGTCATACGGGCACGACGATCCCGCACCCGGGCCCATTCCCGCAAGTCCGGCGGCTAGGTTGTGCCGCATGGACCTGACCTTCTCGGCGCGCGAGACCGCGTTCCGCGACGAGCTGCGCGCCTCGGGCGTGCCCGCGCGCCGCTCCCGGCCAACGTGCTCGGCCTGCTGCTCGGCGGCCCGACCCTCATGCGGTGGGGCACCGAAGCGCAGAAGGACCGCATCCTCGGGCCGATCCTGTCGGGGGACGAGATCTGGTGCCAGGGCTTCTCGGAGCCCGACGCCGGCTCCGACCTCGCGTCGCTCAAGACGCGCGGTCCGGGACGGCGACGGCTGGGTCGTCACCGGCCAGAAGGTGTGGACGAGCGCGGCGCAGTTCTCCAAGTGGTGCATGCTGGTCGCGCGCACCGACCCGGACGCGGGCGTGCACTGGCTCTACAAGCGCGCGCAGCTCGACGCCGCCATGCTCGGCGCGGCGTCCGGTCATCGCATCCGCCTGGCCCGCCTGGTCGCCGAGCAGCGCGCCGCCGCCGCGTTCTAGGCGCCGCGCGGGTCGGTCGCCTCCACGATCGGCGCGATGCTCGCGTCCTTCTCGACGATCACGTGGCGGTCGCCGCGCTCGACCACCGACTCGACGTCGAGCATCTCGTGTCCGGCGGCGACCGCGAAGTGGCGCGCATCGCTGCGCACGCGCTCGTACTCCGCCACCCGCAGGTAGATCCGGTCGTGGCAGTCGATGTCGCTGCACTCGCAGTAGTACGAGACGGCATCCTCGCGCGCGCGCCGCTCGGCCCACTCGTCCATGCGCTCGTTGGCCACGCGGAACACGGCCTCGTTCTGCGCCAGCCGGCGCTCGCGTTCGTCGGGCATGGACAGAGAGTACGGCGCCCGGCGCAGAGGACGGCACTAGGCTGCCTGCGATGCCCATCCTCCGCACGTGCGTCCTCGGCCTCGCGCTGGCGCTCGCGCTTCCGGCCGCCGCGCAGGCCGCGAAGCCCGCGCCGAAGCGCTACCTCGTCTCGCTGGGCGACTCCTACGCCACGGGCTATCAGGTGATCGGACCGGGCGTCGCCCGCAACACGCGCAACGGCTTCGCGTATCAGGTGCCCAAGCTCGCGCGCAAGCGGGGCCACCGGCTGCGGCTGGTCAACTTCGGCTGCGGCGGGGAGACCACCACGTCGCTGCTCGAGCGCACCACCGCGTGCGCGTTGCCGGCCGTCGGCGGACCGGACTACGCGGGAACCACCCAGGTCGCCGCCGCGGAGGCGTTCCTGCGCGCGAACAAGGGGAAGGTCGCGCTCGTCACCGTGTCGATCGGTGGCAACGACGTGACCGCCTGCGCCGCGACCGCCGACCCGATCCCGTGCGTCGCCGCCGCGGTCGAGCGGATCAAGGCGAACGTCGGCGCGCTCGCGCAGCGACTGCGCGCGGCGGCCGGCCGCAAGCCGCGGATCGTCGGCATCACCTACCCCGACGTGATCCTCGGGCGCTGGGTCGGCGCGGACGCCAACCAGGATCTGGCGCGGCTCTCGGTGGTCGCCTTCCGCGCGCTCATCAACCCGGCGCTGACGCAGGCGTACGCCGCGGCCGGCGGGCGGCTGGTGGACGTCACCGCCGCGACCGGCGCGTACGGCTCGCTCGACCGGGTGACGCCGCTCCCCCCCTACGGCGACGTGCCGGTGCTGGTCGCCCGGGTCTGCAGGCTGACCTACTACTGCGAGTACCGCGACATCCACGCCCGCACCAACGGCCACGAGCTGATCGTGAGGCTGATCGTCAAGACGCTGCCGAAGCGCCGATGACGGACGTCTACGACCTGCCGGAGGGGCACAAGGACCTGCGCGCCACGATCCGCCGGCTCGCGCAGGAGAAGATCGCCCCGCGCGCCGCCGAGATCGACGCGCGCGACGAGTACCCGTGGGACGTCCGCCGCCTGCTGGCCGAGCAGGACGTCCTCGCGCTGCCGTTCGAGCCGGAGCACGGCGGGACCGGCACGGGCACGCTGATGCTGCAGGTCGCGGTCGAGGAGATCGCCAAGGCGTCCGCCGCCTGCGCCCTGATCCTCATGGTGCAGGAGCTGGGGACGCTGCCGATCCAGCGCTTCGGCTCACCGGAGCTCAAGGGGCGGCTGCTGCCCCGGTGCGCGAGCGGCGAGTGGTCGCCCGCGTTCTGCCTGTCCGAGCCCGACGCCGGGTCGGACCCGTCCGCGATGCGCACCAGCGCCGTGCTCGACGGCGACGAGTGGGTGCTCAACGGGACGAAGAACTGGATCAGCAACGCCGGCGTGGCCGATTTCTACGTGGTGTTCGCGCTGACGGACCGCGAGGCGAGGCGCTTCACCGCGTTCGTGGTCGAATCCGACCGCCCCGGGTTCTCCGTCCCCAAGTACGAGCACAAGCTCGGCATCCACGGCTCGCCGACCGGTCAGCCGGTGTTCGAGGACGTGCGCGTCCCGCGCGAGAACGTGGTCGGCGACGTCGGACGGGGGCTCGCGGTCGCGCTCGCGACGCTCGAGCGCACGCGGCTCGGCGCTGCTGCCCAGGCCGTCGGGATCGCACAGGGCGCGCTCGACCACGCGGTCGGCTACGCCAAGGAGCGGATCGCGTTCGGCAAGCCGATCATCGAGCTGCAGGGGCTGCAGTTCAAGCTCGCCGACATGCAGACGCGAACCGCCGCCGCGCGGGAGCTGCTCTACAAGGCGTGCGCGCTGGCTGAGCGCGACGATCCGCAGCTCGCCTTGTACTCCTCGATGGCCAAGCTGTTCGCCTCCGACACGGCGATGGACGTCACGGTGGAGGCCGTGCAGGTGCTCGGCGGCTACGGCTACGTGCGCGAGTACCCGGTCGAGCGGATGATGCGCGACGCCAAGATCACCCAGATCTACGAGGGCACGAACGAGATCCAGCGGGTGGTCATCGCCCGCTCGCTGAGCCGCTGACGGTGGGCCGTCCCTCTAGACTCACGCCGCGATGCGCCTCTACGTCTGCTGGGACACCGCCGTCAAGTACCCGGTGATC
>Ga0136615_10001268_pt1 | contig 12136 bp, 17 predicted proteins | sample AntDrymUQ2882206_2_FD_106647 | JGI IMG/M metagenome (GOLD analysis project Ga0136615, IMG submission 106647) | Polar desert sand microbial communities from Dry Valleys, Antarctica - metaG UQ288 (22.06) | ecosystem: Environmental > Terrestrial > Soil > Desert | place: Antarctica: Dry Valley...
CACGCACTCTTGACCCTAATTTGACCCTAACCCGCACGCAATACCCTGCAATGGTGGGAAAACTAGGGAACAAAAATCCGCTTAGAAATGCGGGATATGCAAACCCGTGCAACGTTCAGCAACGACTGACCGCGCACTCGTAATGAGCAGGTCAGCGGTTCGAGTCCGCTCGAATGGTTTTACTGCAACCGTACTGCAACCGGGCCAGTACGGAAGTGTACGCAATGGACGCCAGCGTACGTGAGCACCTCGACAAATTCCGCAAGAGGCCGGACCAAGTGGACGCAATGGTATAGGTTGAGACGCCTCGCACGAAGCTGGTAAGATGCCCTTTTGAGATTGGAAATCGCGTAGGCGGTGTCAAGCCGTCTCGTGGGTTCGAATCCCACCCTCTCCGCTTTTCCGCCTCGCACGCGCTCGGGTGGATCGGGGGTGATCCGGACACCCTCGAGCCGCGTAGAGTAAGGCATGGGAAAAACGGAGGAACCACCGAGGTTGCCCGAAGGCTACCGGCTGGACCTGGCCAGCGACCCCCACGCGCCCGCGCTCCTTCGCCCGAACGGCGTCGTGGTGGCGCGCTTCGGCGCCTGGGGCATGACCTACGAGGCCGTCGAGCGAGAGGCCTGGGGGACCTTCTCCACAGAAGCGAGCAACCGTATCGAGGCCGGAAGCCCGTAGCCTGGCCTAGCCCCGCCTGATTCCGCAGAGGGTCCCGCCCGCGAAACCCGGAGGAGTCGGGTTTTTCGAACTTCGCCTCCACGGAGTTCTAAAAAGTTCGCTCGGCGGTTGGCTTCGTAACGCCACTCGTAACGCTTGGGAGACGGCAGTGCTGTAGAGTGGTGTTGTGACAGAAGGGGCAAAGGAGCAACAGGGACGAGGAGTCGACGGGATGAGCCCCCGCGCCGCCGCTCGGTTGTCTTGGGCGTTGTGGGTACTCTCCGTCGCCTTGACTGTGTTGAGCCTCTGGCTTCTGGTTCTGAACCTGTCATACCCTAGCGTACATATCTACGACTTTTGGGTTGAAAGTACGCTGGCCGCGATGGGCTTCTCGACCGTTGGCGCCGTGATAGCGTCACGCATTCCACCCGAAAACCCAATAGGTTGGCTCCTCTGCATTGTAGGCTTTCTGTTCGCGGTAACTCACTTTACTGCCGAGTATGCCATCTATACCCTACTGGCAGCGCCTGGATCACTACTTGCTGCTGGCGAAGCTGCAGCCTGGTTTACCTCTTGGCTTTGGGTCCCGCAGCTCGGTTCTATTGTGTTCGTCGGACTTCTCTTCCCCGATGGTCGGCTGCCGAGCAGGAGCTGGCGATGGTTTGCGTTGCTCAGCGTGCTCTCGGTGCTAATCGGAGCGGTTTTGGGTGCGGTATCTCCTGGGCCGAGTATCGCCCTTGGCTCTATCCATAACCCACTCGGGATCGAGAGTCTGCCGAACGCGTACAAGCCGCTTCAGATGCTCATGATCGTTCTCATAGCGGTGGCAGCAGGCTCGCTGCTGATACGATGGATCTACGCCAGGGGCGTAGAGCGCCAGCAGATCAAGTGGTTTTCCTATGCTACAGCGCTACTGGCCAGCGGCGCCATCCTCCAGTACGCCATCTCCGAGCCGCTGGACCAGGTTCTTCTCGGATGGGTCGGACGCACACTCGTTCTGGCTGGCCTCGCAGGAATCCCTATCTCCATGGGAATCGCCATAACACGCTACCGGCTCTACGAGATAGACCTCATCATCAACCGTACCCTCGTCTACGGCTCTTTGACGGCCACGCTGGTCGCACTCTACTTCGGAGCCATCGTAGTGTTGCAGAGAGTGTTCGTAGCCCTAACCGGTCAGAAGTCCACCCTTGCGGTAGTGGCTTCTACCCTCTTGATCGCAGCTCTTTTCACTCCGTGGCGTGGTCGCATCCAGTCCTTCATTGACCGCCGCTTCTATAGGAGGAAGTACGACGTGAGGAAGACCCTGGAGGTGTTCTCCGCCAGGTTGAGGGAGGAGACGGACCTGCAAGCCGTGAGCGAGGATCTTGTCGGGGTGGTTAGGGAGACGATGCAACCGGCCCACGTCTCTTTATGGCTGCGCCCCGATGCTGCGCCCAGCGACGACGCGCAGGTTCCCTAGAGAGCACAGCACCTTATTCACCCCAGCGCGTGCAAGGAGGATTCTCCGATGTCGGCATTCAAGATCTCGCATAAATGACTCCGGAGTGTGCTCGAATGCCCGGTGTTCCGGTGCCGCCAGCGGGGGCCGAACTCAAGTTGTTGTGGACCACATCCCGACCCTGCGGGTGCTCTCGGGGCCGACCACCCACAGCCGCGAATGCCCCTTGGGGGCCAGGAACTCTATGAGCCCATCCCCGACCGTGAGTATCGCGAAAGCTTCCAGCAGTCTCCTCTTCCGCACGGCGCCCTCTCCTCCCGTTTTCGTGCCGCGTCACGCGAGCCCGCTGATTCTACAACTTTGCCTGCTAGACCGATGATAGAATGGTCAAGATGACTTGTTCGACATCGCGGAGGCGAATGTGGCCGAGAAGGTGAGGGTAACGGAGGCGAAGGCGCACCTTTCGGAGCTGATGGCGCGCGTCGGGTATGGGGGGAGCGCTTCGTCATAGAGAGGCGGGGGAGACCGCTCGCCGCGCTGGTAAGAGTGGAGGACCTGGAGCGTCTGGAAGCGGAGAGGGGGGATGACTCCTCGCGGTCGCTGGGAGCGCTCGCTCTCGTAGGAGCGTGGGGTGAGGTGGAGGATCACGATCTGGACACGCTGCTGGAGGAAGTCTACGCCGAGCGTGAGCGCGACACCGGGCGTTCGGTAGATCTCGGGTCTTGATGTACCTGCTTGACACCGACATCCTGAGCAACCTGATGAAGCGCTCCCCATCGAATCGGGCCAAGAGAAAGGGCTGGGGCCACGAAGGGTCCCAGCCTTGGCGCTGCCTTGGTTCTATGGACTGAACTTGATCGTGTCAGATGCCGCAGCCGAGATGTTGCCAGCTCGGTCCTTGTACTGCACGTACACAGTCTTCGTGCCAGCTCCCGTGCTCAGCGTCCACGACTTGCTCGTCGAGTAGTCAAACCAGCTACTCCAGGTGGTCGTGCCACCGTTTCTGAATCGCATGGAAATCACCCCTGAAGCCGGGGAGGGTCGCATGCGGAGAGCTTGAGCGTCACCGAGCGGCTCGAGGTTGAGGCGTTGCCGCCGTTGATAGAGATGGTGCCCTTAGGAACTACGGTGTCAACGAACCAGCTGCGACTGTCCGGGGTGGCATCGACATTTCCGGCTTTGTCGATGGCTTTGACCCTGAAGGTGTGGTTGCCCTGGCTCAGGGGGCCCGGGTAGTTCTTGGGGGAGGTGCAATCTGTGAAGGAGGAGGCGTCACGGCTGCACTTGAAGGTAGATCCATCCTCAGATGAGGAGAATCTAGGACGGTTGAAGGTATCATTGGCAGTGTCGTTGCTAGGAGTAACGCTCGCCATCTCAAGTCTCTCTACCTGCCCTCTTCGCTTCCATTACATCTCTCAATGTATCGGGGAAGCGTTATCCGGGCGTTAGCTGGAGGGAATTGAGGAGTGAGTATTTCTACTCATTTTCGATGCGAATCAGAGAAATATGGCTAGGTTTGCTTTTGGAGCCATTCGTCTTTCAGGACGGCGTAGAGGTACTCGTCGGCCCATCCTCCCTTGAACCACACGTTCTCCACAAAGTGCCCTTCCCGACGCAAGCCCAGCCGCTCGAGCAACGCCACGGAAGGCGCGTTCCTGCAATCCGCTATGGCGACGACTCGATGAAGCCCCAGCACGTCGAACGCGTAATCCAATAGGCGAGAGACGGCTTCCGAAGCGAGACCCCTCCCCTGATACTCCCGCGCCAGCGTAAATCCGATCTCAGCCCCGTAGGGTTCGTGCTCGGCGACCCTCAAGGCGCAGTCCCCGACGAGATCTCCCGTCTCTTTCGATTCAATGGCAAACTGGAACCACTCGCCCGGTACGCCCGGTTGCGCAGACTCCATCTCTCGAATGAAGGCCCTCGCTTCTCGCTCGTCTAAGGAGTCCCAGGATTGGTAACAGGCCACCTCGGCATCGTTGCGGTAAGCAACGAAAGAGGCCAGGTCGGAGTCTTCGAAGCGCCTGAGGATTATGCGCTTGGACTCGATCCGGGTGAATGCCGCCTCACTCATCTGAGGCCATTATGCCTGATGCGCTCCGTGCTAAGCTGTTGGAGGAAGCCGGGCTCTGAGAAGGGAAGAAAACGCCTGGGTTGGATCCGCAACTCACCCTGGGCCAGGTCGCGCCTGGTCTTGCCAGCGAAGACTTCGAGGGACATTTCGTCGACACCTTGGATGCACACGCAATCCAGCCATAAGGAGGTCGCTACATGGCCAACTCAACCAATCAGGCCGAAGGAGGGTTCTTCTCCAGGATAGCCTCCGACTTCACCACCAGAGCCTGGGTCCTAATACCCGTCGGGGTTGGCATCAACTTCGTCGGAGGGACTCTGGTAACCGTGCTGAAGTTGCCGATCTTCCTCGACACCATCGGAACGATACTGGTTGCGCTGCTTGCGGGGCCATGGGTCGGGGCCCTTACGGGCCTCATTACGAACCTGATCCTGGGGGTAGCGGACCCGACCTTGATCGCCTTCGCCCCGGTCAACGTGGCGATAGGCCTGATCGCCGGTTTCCTGGCGCTCAATGGCTGGTTCAAGACCTACCCGAAGATCGTCGCGAGCGGTCTGATCATCATGCTCACGGGCGTGATCCTCTCAGCCCCCATAGTGGTTCTCGCCTTCGGCGGCGTCACCGGCTCGCCTGGCCGAAGCGCCATGACCGCTTTTTTCCTGGCTACGGGCAGCAACATCTGGCAGAGCGTATTTGCCGTGGGGGTGATCGTCGAGGTGGTCGACAAATTGATCAGCGTCTTCGTCGCCGTGTTCGTCGCCAGGGCCATCCCTGAACGTTATCGTCCGCAAAAAGCCCAGCAGACCATATAGTGTCTCCTCGGCCGTCCGAGTAGATGTTCGACTACAGGCCAGGAGATAGCCCCGTTCACCTCCTCAATCCGGTTACAAAGCTGGCGGTAGTCGTTGGGCTCATGGTGATAGTCTTTCTGCTGCCAAACCCCTGGGGACCGGCGCTCATCGCCGTCACGCTCCTTGGTGTCGCGGCCGTGGCCGGGTTCAGTGGTAGGGTGGCGACGCTCGCCGCCGTCATAACAGGGCCGTTGCTGATAGCGGTCGTGCTCGTCCAGGGACTCTTCTACACCGGCAACGAGACCCCGCTCATCGCAGTGGGACCAGTGACCTTCTGGGAGGAAGGGGTGACTTATGGTCTGCTGGTCTTCTTCAGGGTGCTTGTGGTCGTGTGCGCCGTCTTGATCATGGTGTTCTCCACCCATCCCAAGAAGATGATGGTCGCCTTTATAGACAAGGGGTTATCCCCGAAACTGGCCTACGTGTTCATGGCCTCGCTCCAGTTCATCCCCGATATGCAGCGGCGGGCCAGGGCCATAATAGAGGCCCAGCAAGCCCGCGGGCTCGACCTTAAGTCGAACCTCTGGCGCCGTTTCCAGGCCCTTCTGGCAATGCTGATCCCACTCCTCACGGGAGCTTTGATCTCCGCCGAGACCAGGTCGCTGGCTCTCGAAGCCAGGGGATTCAGCAGAGGCGGCATGCGCAGCCACCTGATCGAAGTGCCCGACAGGACGTCCGACCGCGTAATCCGCTGGTCCGTCGCGGCAATCGTGGTGCTGGTCGCACTTTGGAGGATAGTGTTGTGATTTACTGCGACAGCGTTCTGGCTGCGGAAAAACATGGTAGTCCCTCCCATACGTCATTCCCGCGAAAGCGGGAATCCACTACTACGAGGAGGTCCCTGGGCAATGGCATGCTAACTCGTACCGTTGGCATGCGCCCGGACTCGGTATGAGCCTTATAGAGATCGAAGACCTCACTTTCTCTTACGCCTCCCAACACGAGCCGGCTCTCAGGAACCTGAGTTGCAGCATCGAGCAGGGGAGCTTCGTCGGGATCACCGGCCTCGCCGAGGCCGGCAAGTCCAGCTTCTGCCGCCTGATCTCCGGCTATATCCCGCACTTCTTCCACGGGGAGTTCTCAGGTACGGTGAGCGTCGCCGGAAAAGACACTAAAGAGACCACCATCGGGGAGCTCGCTGAGAGGGTCGGCTTCGTCTTCGAGAATCCTTTCGACCAGTTGACCGGCGCGAGCCTCACGGTGCTCGAGGAGGCGGCCTTCGCCCTGGAGAACATGGGTCTTGCCCGCGAGGAGATACGACCGCGGGCGGAGAAGAGCCTCTCCCAGGTAGGAATGGAAGATCTGACCGACAGGCATCCCCAGCAGCTCTCCGGGGGACAATCTCAAAGGTTGGCGCTGGCTTCGGTCCTCGCCGTCCAGCCGGAGATTTTCATCCTCGACGAGCCAACCTCGCAGCTGGACCCCCTCGGTGTCGAGGAGGTCTTCGACGTCATCTCGGAGATGCACCGCAGTGGCTACACCGTTATCGTCGTCAGCCAGGACCTCGACCACCTTGCGGTGCACTCCGACCGCCTGATCGTCATAGACAAGGGCGAGATAAAGTGGGACGGAGAACCGCGGAAGGTCCTACTTCAGGCCGCGGAGGCCAGATACCCCATCCTGATCCCCGACGTACTCGAGATCAGCCGTAAGCTAAGGGCAGCGGGACGAATCCCTTCGAGCCCCCCGGCGCCCCTGACCGTCGAACAGGCCGCCACGGAGCTGTACTCGATAAACACCCTAGGCTCTGCCGCAGATGCCATCGCCACGGGCAAGACCTCGCGCCATTCGAAGGCGGATAGTAGTAAACAGCTCGTATTCGAGGATGTACACTACGATTATCCTACCGGGGTGTCCGCGATCCGCGGCGTCTCGCTGAGTCTTGACGGAGGCTGCGTCTGTATCGTCGGCCAGAACGGCGCCGGCAAGACCACCTTTGCCAAACATCTCAACGGCTTGCTGAGGCCGACGCGGGGCCGCGTGCTGGTCGGGGGCAAGGACACGCGTGAGTACAGGATCGCCGAGCTCGCCAGAGAGGTTGGGCTGGCCTTCCAGAACCCTGACGACCAGCTCTTCAGGAGCACGGTGGAGGAAGAGGTTCGTTTCGGACCTGACAACGTGGGCGCGAGTCCCGAAGAAGCGAAGCGTCTGGTAACTTCCGCTATAGACCTCATGGGCCTGGAAGCGGTAAGGGAGAAAAAACCTCACGACCTGGGGTTATCTGAGCGTAAACGGGTAGCGACAGCGTCCGTGATCGCCATGAACACCCCCGTCGTGGTCCTTGACGAACCGACAGGGGGACAGGACGCGGAGGGGATCGAACTGCTGGGCCACCTCGTAGGCCATCTCGTTCAGCAAGGGAAGCTCGTGGTCGTCGTAACTCACGACGTGAAGTTCGCCGCCAGGCACGCCGACAGAGTAATAGCGCTCCATCAGGGAAGGGTGTTGCTGGACGATGACCCGAGAACGGTCTTCGCTCGAGAGGAGGCCCTGGCCCTTACCCACGTGGAGCCCCCGGCGGTCACCAGGCTCGGAAAGATGCTGGAGCTTGACGAGACCTTGCTCTCGCCCGAGGAGCTTCTGGCCGTCTTCGCCCGTGCCGAGGACTCGTGAAGATATAATGGCGGCGATCGCCGCCAGTTCGCAAGGTATTGAAGCCTCGCGGGGAAATGGCTACTATGGGCAGCGTGGGGGATGACTCTGCACTGAGACTGACGCTCCGACAAATACGGCGACTTCGACCAGGGAAGGGCACATGAATCGATCACTCGCACGCCTGCTAAAGATAGTGCTTCTCATCGCTGCTTTAGGCCTGATGTTACCGGCCTCCGGCGCGCTCGGCGCGAAGCCGGCACAGACGTCAAAGCAGCCGACCGCGACCGGAACGGGCGGCGCCGTGGCCACGGTGGATCTCGACGCATCGCAGGTGGGGATGCAGGTCCTGAAAAACGGTGGCAATGCGGTGGACGCCACAGTCGCCACGGCCGCCGCTCTGGGCGTCACCGAGCCGTATTCGTGCGGTATCGGCGGTGGCGGCTTCATGGTCGTCTACGACGCGAGCGAAGGGAGAGTCTCGACCATCGACAGCCGAGAGACTGCCCCTGAGGACTTCGCCCCCAACAGCTTTATCGACCCCGACACGGGTGAGCCCATCCCGTTCGACCAGCGCGTCACGAGCGGCCTCGGCGTCGGGGTGCCTGGCACGATCCGGGGTTGGGAGCAGGCGCTCGGTGAGTTTGGCTCAAGGCCCCTCTCGGAGCTACTGCAACCCTCCATCCGGCTCGCCGCCCGCGGCTTTGTAGTGGATCAGACCTACCGCCAGCAGACGCTGGACAACCTCGAGCGTTTCAACGACTTCACCTCGACCCGCGAGACGTTCTTGAGAGATGGGCAGGCGCCCGCAGTCGGCTCGACGTTCCGTAACCCCGACCTCGCGGCCACCTACAGCCGCATCGCCGACGGTGGTGGCTCCGTCTTCTACTCCGGCCGCACCGCCAGGACCATCGTCGACACGGTACAAGATCCGCCGGTCGCCGACCCGGAGCGCTACGTGCGGCCAGGCCTCATGACCACGACCGATCTGGCTGGCTACCGCTCCCTCGAACGCGCCCCGACCGTAAGCTCCTACCGGGGCTTGCAAGTGTACGGGATGGGGCCGCCTTCCTCGGGCGGTTCGACCGTCGGCGAGGCGCTCAACATCCTGGAGGGCTACCAGATGGCGACGCTCCCTCGCGAAGACGCGCTCCACTACTACCTCGAGGCCTCGCGATTCTCATTCGCCGACCGGGGCGAGTACCTCGGCGATCCGGCCTATGTCGACGTACCGCTCGAGGGGTTGCTCTCTGACGGTTTCGCGGCGGATCGGCGGTCTCTGATCATGGACAAGGCTGCGCAGAGCCCTGTCGCACCGGGAGATCCCTGCCCCTACAATGGTGGCGGGCCCTGCCCCGAAGATACGCAGGCGTCCACGGCCGTCGAAGGGCCTTCGACGACGCACCTCACCGTTTCGGACAAGTGGGGCAACATAGTGTCCTACACCTTCACCATCGAGCAGACGGGGGGGAGCGCGATCACGGTCCCAGACCACGGCTTCATCCTCAACAACGAGCTAACGGACTTCGAGCCGGTGCCTGGACTAGCCAACTCTCCTGACGGCGGGAAGCGCCCGAGGAGCAGTATGAGCCCGACGATAGTCACGGACGGCAACGGCGACCCGGTGGTCGCCCTCGGCTCTCCCGGAGGGTCGACGATCATCACGACCGTGCTGCAGGTACTCGTCAACGACCTGGACTTCGGCATGACACTCCCTGAAGCTATCGCCGCGCCGAGGGCCTCGCAGCGCAATACGACGACCACCTCGGCCGAGCCGGCGTTCCTGAACACACCGGAGGCGGTGGCGCTCGTATCCAAGCACGGCCAGAGCTTCACCTCGACGCCGGAGATCGGGGCTGCCACGGGCATCGCCTTCCTACCAGACGGGACCGTGCAGGGCGCGGCCGAACCTGTCCGCCGTGGCGGAGGAAGCGCGCTCGTGGAGAACCCAGCCCCGTGAGGCGGCAAGAAAACTGAGGGCTCCAATAGCGATCGTCTCCAAGCTCCCCGACAACCCTGGCACCTCCGTCACCAACGTCATAGAGCAACTCGCCAGCGAGGTCATCGACACACGACCTCGGGCACGTCCCGAGCGAGCACACGCCCCCTACGCCATGAGCGACGGGATCGGAGGGAAGAGACTTTGGCAACCGTGCAGGTTCCGATCGGCTCCGAGAGGCCCATGAAGCTGCCCGACTCCAGACTGTCGGGACGACCCGACCGCATCGAGCAGGATTCGTACGGCGTTTTCCACGTCACCGATCTCAAGACCGGACCGGTCCAAGACAAAGAAGGGCAGCCCCTCGGCGACTACGCGCTCCAGGTCAGGCTGTATGGACTCATGGTCGATAGGATCGACCCGGACGCGCGTGTGCGCCTGTGGCTCGAAGGGTCAGAGCGCGTCGAAGTTCCGTGGGACGACGCCATCCGAGCCGAGGTCGAGGAATCGCTGGAGACGACGTTGGCCGAACTTCCCGACGATCTTCTTTTGCCCGCGGATTCCCTCGCAAGGGAGGGACCGCACTGCGATCGGTGTCGGATTCGTCACAGGTGCCCTCGTTACGAGCGAAACTCTGCCGCACCACGGTGCTTTCACCCACCCGCGCAACTTCTACGGAGAGCGTCCGAGTCGCGCTTGGTCCGATGCCCTGCGACTCCGGGTGTTCATTGAACCAGGGCATTCGGTTTAGCTTGGACAAAAACGTAGACAGGTAAGGCATATGTGTGTACGATTTTGTCCGTATGGACAAACGTCATCTTCTCGAAGACATAGCTCTACGCTCCGGGGGTGTTCTCGGGACCAAGGATGCGATAGAAGCGGGTGTTCATAGGCGTGACCTGTACGCTTTGCGCGACGAAGGTTTTTTGGTCGAGATTTCGCGCGGTCTCTATCGCCTGGCGGACGCCGAAGCTACGCCGTACTTGGATCTGATCGCCGTGAGCAGACGCTGTCCGCGAGGGGCCATCTGTTTGAACTCGGCCCTTTCCTTCTGGGATCTGACCGATGAAATTCCCGCCGAGGTCCACCTGGCGGTGCCCAGGGGCTCGCGTCCACCCTCGATAGACTATCCTCCGACGTACGTCCACGTCTTCGCTGCTCACACCTTCCACCTGGGGCGCGAGCAGGTACGACTCGATTCTGGCGAGGAGATCTATGTTTACTCCCCGGAGCGGAGCGTGGTAGATGCCATGCGTCTGAGGAGCCAGGTAGGGACCGACGTGGCCTACGAGGCCCTCCGTCGCTACCTGAGACGCCCGGGGGCCTCACCCGGCGACCTGCTGCGTCTCGCAAGGCAACTCAGGGCCGGGGGACCTATGGCCGACGCCCTGGAGGTCCTGACGGGTTGAGCGAGCCTCGGACGCCGCAGGAAGTCTACCGAGCCCTGCAGCGGCGGGCCAGGAACGAAGGCGTGGGAGAGGCAGGAGTGAGCCCGAACACGTAACCTCTTGACACCGTGAAGGCCCTCGGGACAGGCTCCAGCCTGCGAGCCATTGAAGCCCCAGTATGCGGTAGCTAGTATGTGTGGCATGGGGATCGGGGCCGCAATGGGCATCACCTTCCTTCCAGACGGAACCGTGCAGGCCGCGGCCGAACCGTTCCGCCGCGGCGGGGGGAGCGCGCTCGTGGAGAACCCCGTCCCCTGAGGCGGCAAGAGGACTACAATCATCTGATGGCGCTTTTCACGAGTGCCTGGCCATGAGACGGGAGAACGAGTGTCCTCAGCAAGGAAACCCTCCCGCGCAAGACCTGTTGTCTGTAGCCTGATGCCTGTAGCCCGGCGTGGGGACGGTCCAATCTTTCCGCACGCCGCTTCGAGTGGAGGGTAGACATGTTCGCCGCCTGGGGACGCTTTGTGTATCGTTTCCGGTGGCTGGTTCTCGTCGCGTCTATCCTCTCGATAGCGGCCGTGGTCTACTCGATGGGCTACGGGGGCCGGTTGGGCACGGGCGAGTTCTCCGCTCCTGAGGGCACCGAATCAGGCCGGGTCGACGAGTTGTTGGACGAGGAGGTGGCGAAGGCCCCGCCAGGCTTCATGCTCGTCTTCGGCAGCGAGGACGAGAAGGCCACAGATCCGGCGTTCCGCGACCAGGTGGAGCACGTGCTGGAGCCGCTCCGAGAGGACGAGCGGGTAACGAGCGTCCGCACCGCCTACGAAAACGGCGCCACCGACGAGGCCATGATCTCCCGAAACGGTCACTACAGCCTCGCGGTCATCGAGCTCGAGGAGGGCAGCTTCGCCGAGCTGCAAGACGCCTACGCGGACATCAGGCAGGAGGTGCGGCCAGGCTCTCTGGAGGTCGTTGCGACCGGTGAGATCCCGCTCAACGAAGACTTCGAGAGCGTTACGGAGACGGACCTGAAGCGCGCGGAGGTGGTCTCGCTGCCCCTGGCGCTTTTAATGCTGCTCTTCGTCTTCGGCTCCGTCGTCGCGGCCGGATTGCCCATCGGCGTGGGCGTGCTCGCCGTCACCGCCGGCTTTGTCGGCACCCTGCTTCTGGCCAGGGCGATGGACGTTTCGA
>Ga0136615_10001269_pt1 | contig 12129 bp, 13 predicted proteins | sample AntDrymUQ2882206_2_FD_106647 | JGI IMG/M metagenome (GOLD analysis project Ga0136615, IMG submission 106647) | Polar desert sand microbial communities from Dry Valleys, Antarctica - metaG UQ288 (22.06) | ecosystem: Environmental > Terrestrial > Soil > Desert | place: Antarctica: Dry Valley...
ACCGACGGCTCGGAGAGCACGATCCCGCGCCCGCGCACGTAGACGAGCGTGTTCGCCGTGCCGAGGTCGACGGCGATGTCGCGCCCACCGAATGCCGTCATCGCGCTGAAGAGGGCCATGCGAAGGGCCGAGTCTACTACCCGAGCCCGTAAAGTCCTGGAAACCGCGCAGCCAGGAGGCGGACGAGGAGCGCGCCCGGCAGTCCCACAACGTTCAGGTAGTCACCCTCGATGCGCTCGACCAGGGCCGCTCCGAGCCCCTGAATGGCGTAGGCCCCGGCCCGTCCCTCCCACTCGCCGCTCCCGAGGTAGGTGGCCAGATCGCGCGGCGTCAGCGCTCGGAAGGTCACCGCTGTGGACGCGTCGGCGAGCTCCTCCCATCCGGGGGTGATCAGACAGAGACCGGAGACGACCGTATGCGTGCGCCCCGCGAGCGCCTCGAGCATCGCCTCCGCCTCGCTTGCGTCCTTCGGCTTGCCGAAGACCCGGCCGTCCAGGACAACCGCCGTGTCGACGCCGAGCACGGGCTGTTTGCCCGCTTGAGCCGCGACCGAGCGGGCCTTCCCGCGGGCGTGCTCGCGGACGAGCGCGAGGGGGTCCGCGTCGGGCCGGTCGCTCTCCTCGTAGCGCGGCGCGACCGCATCGAACGGAAGCCCGAGCTGCACCAGGATCGCCCGGCGCTGCGGTGAGGTCGAGGCGAGGAGGAGCGGCGGTCTCGAGGGGTCTGATCCCATTAGCGAATCGTGAGGGCTGCTCGGAGGCGGGCGAGCTGGTCGGGCGACTGGAGCACCGGTTCACCCCGGGGATCGATCGCTCCGCCGATGAAGCGATCGCCGCGAAAGCACGGAAACACCTGGACGTGCAGGTGCGGGAGCGTGTTGCCGTGGATCTCGTAGTTGGGCTTGATCGGTTCGAGGATGCGGGCGACGCGCTCGGCTGCGAAGAGCACGTCGTCCCAGCACGCCCCGCATTCGAAGGGCGGCAGCTGGTACGGCTCGACGAAGTGCCGTGTCGAGCTGACACAGACGTACCCGGCGACCGGAACTCGATCTCCCGACGTGATCCAAGAGGCGCCACGCTCCACCAGCACGTCGAGCGGCTCGCCGTCCCGACAAATGGGGCATCCCGTCCCGTCCGCGAGCGCCTGCCAGCGGGCGGGCTCGTCCCGGACCGTTCCGCCGCTCAGCGTTTGCGGGCCTTCCAGATCTCCTCGGAGGGCCAGCGCCGCGCCCACTCGGGAGTGACGAACGGGTATCTCGACGGCGGGGTGCCCTCGGGCACCCGGAGCTCGAGCAGATCCTCGACCTCGAGGTCGTGGGCCCGAAGGAGCCGGATCCACTCACCGTAGGGAAGGTGGAACTCGACCGAGTCGTCGCCCGGCCACTCGAAGCGATGCATGCCGAAGTACGGACGCAGCAGCTCCTGCCCCGCCGGGACGTCGTCCTCATCGGGCACGCAGAGCATCAGGATCGTCCCGTTGACGAGGAAGACGAGCTCTCCCCCGGGACGGAGCAGCCGCGCCGCCTCGGGAAGCCAGCGGTACGGGTCGGCCCAGATGCTCGCGCCGTACTCGGAGAGAACGAGGTCGAAGCTCGCGTCCGGCAGGTCGACCTTCTCCGCGCTCCCGAGCAGAAGCGGAAACCTGAGCCCGAACTCGGCCTGGAAGCCTCGGGCGGTCTCGAGCTGGCGCGGCGAGTTGTCCAGACCGACGACGCGGGCGCCCCGGCGAGCGAGCCAGGCCGACCAGTAGGCAGTGCCGCAGCCGAGCTCGAGCGCGTCCTTGCCGGCGACGTCCCCGAGTGCTTGCAGCTCGGCCTCGCGGATGCCCCAGATGCCCCAGTGCGGCTCGTCGGACGCCCAGTTCCGTCGCCCGGGCTCGACGTACTCCTCGCTCCAGCGATCCCACGCGCTCCGGTTTCGCGCCGCGTGCTCGGACAGGCTCACGGCTTCCGGGCCTTCCAGATGCACTCGGCCGGCCAGCTCCGCGCCCACTCGAGGTTCCACTCGTACGTCGTCGTCGCGTCGGCAGGAGGGCGTGGCTCGACGAGATCCTCGAGGGTCAGACCGTTGCGGCGGAAGAGCCGGATCCACCCGCCGTACGGAAGCTGAAACTGGACGGCTCCGTCCGAGTCGTCCTCACGGAAGAGGCTGAAGTACTCGGCGTGCAGGCGCTCGTCGAGGTCGTCCGTGTCATCGTTCCAGCACAGCGAGACGAGCGGACTCGCGCTGCTGAAGGCGAGCAGCCCACCCGGCCGGAGCAGCCGGGCGCTTTCGGGGACCGTGTGCTGCGGATCGGCGAAGCTCATCGCGCCGTGGTCGCAGAAGACGACGTCGAAGCTCTCGTCAGCTAGCGGCACGGCCTCGGCGCTCGCGTGCACGAGCGGGAAGTCGACGCCCGCTTCCGTCAGCAGTCGCCGTGCGTGCTCGAGCTGGCGCTCGGAGTTGTCGAGCCCGACCGGACGTGCGCCTTGCCGCGCGAGCAGGATCGACCACTGCGCGGCGCCGCAGCCGAGCTCCAGCACGTCCTTGCCCGCGACCTCGCCGAGAATGCGGAGCTCCGATTCCGGGATCTGCCAGACGCCCCAGCGCGGCTCCGCTCGGCCGATGAAGGCCCCGTGCCGCGCCTGATACTCATCGGCGGCGGTATCCCAGTGCTCGCGATTCCGCCGAGCGGCCTCAGACAAGCTCATCGGCGGAGAACCAGAGCGCGATCTCGCGCTCGGCCGATTCGGGCGAGTCGGAGCCGTGGACGAGGTTGAACGGATTCACGTGCGCGAGGTCGCCCCGGATCGTCCCCGGAGCCGCCTGCGCCGGGTTCGTCGCGCCGTTCGTCGTGCGCACGACGGCGATCGCACCCTCGCCCTCGACGACGAGGGCCAGCGTCGGGCCGTTGGTGATGAACTCGATCAGCTCGCCGAAGAACGGCTTCTCACGGTGCTCCTCGTAGTGCTGCTCCGCCAGCTCGCGCCCGACGTCGAGCAGACGAGCGCCGCGCAGCCTCAGCCCGCGCCGCTCGTACCGCGCAACGATCTCGCCGACGAGGCTTCGTTCGACGGCGTCCGGCTTTGCGAGGACGAGGGTGCGCTCGACGGCCAACGACGCTACTGAGCCCGCCGCTCGCGCCGCGGCTCAGCTTCCCAGGTGTCGGCCAGCTTCACCGTTGTCGGCGAGTCGACCGACGTCTCGCAATAGGGGCAGATCTGCCAGAGCGACTCGAGCGGCGCCCGGCAGCCCGTGCACGCCTGCTTGAGCTTCGTCGTGCAGACCGGGCAGATGAGGAACGAGGCGTCGACCTCCGTCCGGCAGACCGGGCAGTGCATGTCCTCGCGGGAGAGCCGCTCCTCCATCGCCTTGATCTCGAGCTCACGCTCACGCACGTCCTCGAGGTACTCCGGGGGACGGAAGAGCATGTACACGATCGCGCCGATGAAGGGCGGCACGAGCCCCAGCACGGCGGCCATCGCCACGAGCCACGGGTCGTCGATGCGCCTGCGCGCGTCCTTGTAGACCCAGTACGCCGTCGCGAGCCAGAAGACGGCGAGGAAGAAGAGCGAGAGGTTGCGAATCACGAGCCAGGCACCCGAATCGAAGAAGTCGTTGACCCCCCCGAACAGGCTGTCGTCCTCGCTCGTTCCCGCAAGAATCGTGATCACAGCAGCAACTTTCCTACGACATAGCCGGCTACGAACGCGACCGCCACGAACGCCCCGACGGCGAAGGTGGCGAACGCGAGAACCGTCAGGCGCTCGCCAAGCCTCGGCATGGTACGCGCTCGGTTCGGACGGAGAGGGCGGCAAGGAGGTAGAGCGATCCGGTGACGAGGACGGCGCCGTCCGACCCGGCCAGCTCGCGGGCCCGTTCGAGGGCGGTATGCGGGTCCGGTTCGACCGCGACGTCCCCGAAGTGCGCCGCCGCGCGCTCGGCGACCTCCTCGGCCGCAAGCGCCTTCGGGTGCGTGGAGCGGGTCGCGACGAGGGGCTCGCCGATGCGGGCGAGCGGCCCCAGCATGGCGTCGAGGTCGCGGCCGCCGAGGAAGGAGGCGACGACGACCCAACGACGCCGGGGCAGCTGTTGGAGGAGGTGCTCGATGCCGGCGGGATTGTGAGCGCCGTCCCAGATCTCGAGGGGGCGCCGGCCCCGGAGCTCGAAGCGGCCCGGCAGCCGTACCTCGACCTCGCCCTCGAGCGGCCGCCCGACGAAGGCCGCCGCGGCCTCGCGCGCGCCGCCCACCACAACCCGAGCCTGCGGAACCAGTCGGGCGAATTCAAGGTCGGCCAGGACCGCGGTCGCGCCCGGGCGGACGACAGCGAGCTTCTCGCCCGCGATCACCTCCCGGGTCTCGCCGAGAACCTCGGTGTGCTCGAGCGCGACATTCGTGAGCAGGCAGACGGGAGCCTCGAGGACGTTCGTCGCGTCGAGCCGGCCTCCGAGCCCGGCCTCGACCGCCGCCGCATCGACGCCCTCCTCGGCGAACAGCGCGAACGCGGCGGCCGTCAGCGCCTCGAACTGCGTGGCGCCCACCGTCTCGGCCTGCTGCCGCACGCGGGCAATCGCCGCTTCGAAGTCGGCCTCCCGCCCGTCGATGCGGATCCGCTCGCTCCAACCCGTCACGTGCGGCGAGAGGTACGTCCCCACACGGAGCCCCTCGCGGGCCAGGAACGCCTCGACCGTCCGGGTGGCGGTCGACTTGCCGTTCGTCCCGACCACGTGCACCGCCCGAAATGCACGCTGAGGGTTCCCGAGCGCCTCGAGGAGTGCGCGCATCCGCCCGAGGCCGAACTCCTCCGGCCAGGGGCTCAGGCTCTCGATCCAACTCTCCCCAAGTAACAGTTCGTTACTTGGACCTGAGCCGGCGGCTCCGCTCGGCTCCGCCACGCCCGCTGCCGCCTAGCCTTTCTCGACCTCGTCGAGAAAGGCAAGCTCGCGGCGATAGCGATCGAGCTTGGCGCGCTCCGCCGCGACGACCTCGGGCGGTGCGTTCGCGACGAAGCGCTCGTTTGCGAGCATCCGCTCGGCCCGCGCGACCTCCCTGCGCAGGCGCCCGATCTCGACCTCCGCGTTGCCGTTTGCCTTCACGCGGTCGGGCCGCACGACCGCGTCGAAGATCCGCCGCTCGTCGCCCTCGAGCGCGATGAGCACCCCGCTCCGGCGGAAGATCGCGGCCGCGTCCTGCACGCGCTCGAGCGCCCCCGAGGCGTCGGCGAACGCGGGCTCGGCCGCCGGCCACGGAGCGACGACCAACCGCGTCTCGCGGCCGGGCAGGTTCGTCCAGATCTCCTCGGTCACGTGCGGCATGACCGGATGGAGCAGCTTCAGCAGCCGCTCGAGCGCCGCGAGCGCCGTGGCGGCGGCGACCTCGTCGCCGGCGTAGAGGCGCGGCTTGATCGCCTCGGCGTACCAGTCGCAGAAGTCGTCGAAGACGAGGTGGTAGAGCGCTGCCACCCCGCCGGCGAACTCGAAGCGGGGGATGGCCTCCTCGAGCTGCGCACGAGCGGCATCGAGCCGGGAGAGGATCCAGCGCTCCTCGAGGCTCCTCGGCCGCGCGGCCGCCTCGGCGCCCCCGGTCTTCGAGAGGATCAGACGCGAGACGTTCCAGAGCTTGTTCGCGAGCTTGCGTCCCTCCTCGATCGCACCGGACGAGAAGCGGACGTCCTGCGTCGACGACATCTTCAGCAGGCCGTACCGCGTCGCGTCGGCGCCGTGCTCGGCCACGAGGTCGTCGGGGTCGATGCCGGTGCCGAGACTCTTCGACATGCGCCGGCCGTCGGGGGCGAGGATCATCGAGTGGTAGTTGACCGCGTTGAAGGGCACGTCGCCCATCAACTCGATGCCGGCCCAGATCATCCGGGAGACCCAGAGGAAGTTGATGTCCCGGCCCGTCGAGCAGACGTCGCCGGGATAGAAGCGCTCGAGCTCGGGCGTCCGCTCGGGCCAGCCCAGAGTCGCGAACGGCCACAGGGCGGACGAGAACCACGTGTCGAGCACGTCCGCGTCCTGTTCGAGCTCTGGCCGACCGCACGCCGAGCACTTCGCGGGCGTCGACTCTGCGACGGTGGCGTGGCCCTCCGCGCAGTACCAGACGGGGATCCGGTGGCCCCACCAGAGCTGACGCGAGACGCACCAGGGGCGGATGTTCTCCAGGTAGGAGAGCATGACCCGCGACTGCTGTTCGGGTTTCGAGCGCACGCGTCCCTGCTCGATCGCCTCGATCGCGGGCGCCACGAGCTCCTTCATCTCGCACCACCACTGCAGGAGGACGAGCGGCTCGATGCGATCCCGCGACCGGTTGCAATGGCCGACCGAATGGCGGTACGGCTTGCGTTCCTCGAGCAGGCCGGCCCCTTCGAGGCGGGCCACGATCAGCTCGTCAGCCTCACGTTGAGAGAGGCCGGCGAACTCGCCTGCCTCCTCGTTCATGCGCCCGTCGAGACCGATAGCCATCGGCTCGGGCAGACCGTGATCGCGGCCGATCTCCCAGTCGAGGACGTCGTGGCCGGGGGTGATCTTGAGCGCGCCCGTCCCGAACCCGGGCTCGACGCGCTCGTCGGCGATGATCGGGACGCGGCGCTCGACGATCGGGACGATGGCCTCGCGCCCGATCAGCCCGCGGTAGCGCTCGTCGGCCGGGTGCACCGCCACGGCAACATCCGCGAGCATGGTCGCGGGCCGGACGGTTGCGATCGTGATGTATCCCGATCCGTCGACGAGCGGGTAGCGGATCGAGGTCAGCGTGTCGTCGACATCCTCATGGTCGACCTCGAGGTCGGAAACAGTGCTCGCGCAACCCGAACACCAGTTGACGATCCGGTTGGCGCGGTAGATGAAGCCTCGCTCGTGCAGGTGGACGAAGAACTTCAGCACGGCGGCGGAGTACGCCTCGTCCATCGTGAAGCGCTCGCGGCGATAGTCGAGCGAGGCGCCGAGGCTGCGCAGCTGACCCATGATCACGCCGCCGTACTCCCGGATGAAGGCCCAGCAGCGCTCGACGAACGCCTCGCGCCCGAGGTCGTGCCGCGACAGGCCTTCGCGGGCGAGCTGCCTGACGATCACGGTCTGGAGCGCGATGGAGGCGTGGTCGTAACCCGGCTGCCACAGAGCGTTGAAGCCGCGCATGCGGTGATAGCGGATGAGGACGTCCTGGCAGGAGGCGTTGAGCGCATGCCCCATGTGCAGCGTCCCGGTGACGTTCGGCGGCGGCACGCAGATCACGAAGGGCTCACGCGAGTCGTCGACATCGGCCGCGTAGAGCCCCTCCCCCTCCCAGGTCCGCTGCCAGCGTTCCTCGACGCCGCTCGGCTTGTACAGTGGCTCCATCGGGCCGATTCTAAGGACGGTCGCACTGGCCGCGGTGCTCACCCTGGGGTCGACGGAAGCTCGAGCGACGCCGGGCGACCTCCCGGCGCGGGTCACGCTCGACGGCGTCGGCGGCGTGCGCCCGGGTCTGACCGAGCGCCAGGTCGAGGCGCGGTGGGAGATCCGGCTCCGCCTCGACGACGCCTTTGGCCTCGAGTGTCAGCCGGCGCCGGTTCGGGTCGGGACTCTGGACGGCTACGCGATCTTCCTCCGGGGGCGTTTCGGCGCTCTCTTCCTGCGCCGGGGCGCGGTCACCGGCAACGGCGTCAGGATCGGTTCAACGCTCACCCAGCTCAGGCGCGCCTACGGCCGCGGCCTCACCTCGAGGCCGAACAAGTACACGCCCGGCGCGCGCGACTTCTTCGTCCGCCGCGCCCGCGCGCCGCACTGGCAGCTCCGCATCGACGTCTCGCCCCGGGGCCGGGTGACGCAGATCGCCTTCGGCGACGACGCCGTCCGGCTCGTCGAGGGCTGCGCATAGAGCGGTACCCATCTCTTAACGGGTAAAAAGCCGCGCGCCGGGCAGCACGCTCCCTCTACACGTCAATCGAAGAGGAGGGAACGTGAGAGGGAGAGTCTTCCTGACCATCCTCGCCGCGCTGGCCGTCGCTGGGCCGGCAGCTGCACAGGCACCGCCCGGGAGCTACGTCCTCCCCGGGAACGCGGTCTACCCCGAAGGCATCACCTTCGAGGAGTCGACCGGCAACTTCTACGTCACGAGCACACAGGACGGCACGATCTTCCGCGGCAACGTCGATGCCCCCGAGGCGAGCGTCTTCATCCCTGGTGACGGGAGGCTGTTCAGCGCGATCGGCACCAAGGTCGACGATGCCGCCGACCGCCTCTACGTCGCAGGGGGCCGCACCGGAGAGGTGCGCGTCCACAGCACGGCGACCGGCGCGCTGCTCCAGACCCTGCAGACGGGCGAGGGCGGCTTCCTGAACGACTTCGTCCTCACCGGAAGCGGGACCTTCGTCACCGACTCGATGCGTCCGATCCTCTGGCGCGTTCCGCCGGGCGGGGGCTCGATCGAGCCGTTCCTCGACTTCACGGGCACCACGCTCCAGTACCAGCCGGGCTTCAATCTCAACGGGATCGTGGTGACCGACGACGGGCGGTACCTCGTCGTCTCGCAGTCGAACACGGGTCGGGTCTTCCGCATCACGATCGCCACGAAGGACGTGGTCGGCATCGACCTCGGCTTCGATCGGGTTCCGGGAGACGGACTGCTGCTGCGCGGCCAGACGCTCTACGCGGTGGCGGGAGGCGGCGTCGTGAGGGTCACCCTCTCCGGGGACTTCACGAGCGGCCGCGTCTACTCGCGCACCTTCGACCGGAGGTTCCGCTCGCCGACGACGATCGCATTCGCGCGCGACCGGCTGCTCGTCGTGAACTCACAGTTCCCGGCCCGCACCGGCGGCTACCCGCCGCAGCTGCCCTTCACGGTCACGAGCATCGGGATTCCCTGATGGTTGATCGGTAATGACGGCCGGATTTGCCGATCGACCATCTAGCCCGCACGGGCGCGCCGGCGCCTCGCGCCGGCGTGCCAACCCTGCGGCTGCGCCCCCACCTGCTCGAGGATCACCTCGAGCAGGTGGAAGGACGCGAGCACGTGCTCGCGCGCAAGAGCACGGGCACCGGCGGCGCTCCCCGCCGCGAGCGCGTGCCGGATCGCCCGATGCTGCTGGTCGTTCGCCGCGTAGAGCCCGTCGATCGTCGCGTCGCCCGGCGCCCACACGGCCGGGCCCGCGAAGGTCCGGCGCGCGCTCTTGGCGAGACGCTCCACGAGCGGGAGGTCGGCCACGCGGTAGATCACGTCGTGAAAGGCGTGGTTCCCGCGCACCCAGTCGGCCGTGAGGCTCCGCCGGTCGACGCCGGGCTCGCGCGTCCGCAGCTCCTGGGTCAGACGGTGGAAGCGCTTCTCCACGGCGACGAGCTCGGCCAGATCCTCGTCCGTCATCTGCGTCGCGGCGACCTCGGTCGCGAGGCTCTCGAGCTCGGCCCGCACCAGGAAGGCCTCCCGCAGGTCCTCGCGCGACACCGTCCGCACGCGGACGCCCCGGTTCGGCTCGAAGGAGACGAGCCCGAGCGCGGCCAGCTTGCGGAGCGCCTCGCGCACGGGAGTCCGGCTGACCTCGAACTGCTCGGAGAGCTGCTCCTGGCGGAGGACCGAGCCGGGCGCGAGCTCGCCGGCGACGATCGCCTCCTCGATCATGAGCGCGATCTCGTCCGCCTTCGTGCTCTCGAGCGTCACGGCAGGCGTTCGTACGCCGGCAGGGTCAGGAACTCCACGAACTCCTCCGAGAGGGCGACCTGCTCGAAGAGTTCAGCCGCCTCGTCGTACCCGTCGCCGAGGCGCTCGACCTCTTCCCGCAGCACCGCCAGGACTCGCTCGCGCGAGAAGTGACCGGCCCGAACCCACTGCCAGACCTGCGAGCGCGAGATCTCGGCCGTAGCGGCGTCCTCCATCAGATTGTCGATCGCGGCCGCACCCGTCCCCGCGAGCCAGGCAGCGAGGTAGCGGACGCCGACGCTCACGTTCAGTCGCAGGCCCTCCTCGGTGATCTGCCCGCCCGGCACCGCGAAATCGAGCAGGTCGGCTGCCTCGACTCTCACGTCGTCCCGGAGGCGCTCGAGCTGATTCGGCCGCTCGCCGAGAATCGCGTCGAACGCCTCGCCGGCCACGGGGATGAGGTCGGGGTGGGCGACCCAGGTGCCGTCGAAGCCGTCGCCCGCCTCCCGTTCCTTGTCGTCGCGCACCCGCGCGAGCGCCGTCGCGTTCACCTCGGGGTCGCGCCGCGAGGGGATGAACGCCGCCATGCCGCCGATCGCGTGCGCGCCGCGGCGGTGGCAGGTCGCGACGAGCAGCTGCGAGTACGCCCGCATGAAGGGCACGGTCATCGTCACCTGCGGGCGATCCGGAAGAACCGCGTCCTCCGAGCTGCGGAACTTCTTGATCACGCTGAAGATGTAGTCCCAGCGCCCGGCGTTGAGGCCGGCCGAGTGCTCCCGCAGCTCCCAGAGGATCTCCTCCATCTCGAACGCGGCGAGGATCGTCTCGATCAGGACGGTCGCGCGGATCGACCCGCGCGGGACGTCGAGCTCGTCCTGCGCCAGCTCGAACGCGCGGTTCCAGAGCCGCGCCTCGAGGTGGCTCTCGAGCTTCGGCAGGTAGAAGTACGGGCCTGCGCCCCGCTCGAGCAGCTCCCGCGCATTGTGGAAGAACGCGAGGCCGAAGTCGAAGAGCGAGGCCGAGACGGGCTCACCGTCGACGAGCAGGTGCCGCTCGGGCAGGTGCCAGCCGCGCGGGCGGACGATCAGCGTCGCGGTCTCCTCGCCCAGCCGGTAGGTCTTCCCGCCGGACTCGAGCACGATCGTCCGGCGAACCGCGTCGGCGAGATTCCGCTGGCCCTCGAGCACGTTGCTCCAGGTGGGCGAGTTGGCATCCTCGAAGTCGGCCATGAAGACCCGCGCGCCCGAGTTGAGCGCGTTGATCATCATCTTGCGTTCGACCGGGCCGGTGATCTCGACGCGGCGGTCGCGCAGGGCGGGCGGCGCCTCGGCGACCCGCCACTCGCCCTTGCGGATCGAGCGGGTCTCGGCGAGGAAGTCGGGGCGAGTGCCCGCGTCGAGCTGGGCTTGTCGTTCCCGCCGGCGCTCGAGGAGCTCGAGGCGGGTCGGGCCGAGCTCCCGCTGCAGCAGAGCGACGAGGGCGAGCGCCTCGGGGGTCAGGATCGACTCGTCCGCCGGCGCCAACACCTCGACGCCGGCCAGGGCGACAGCGCTCACTCCGCGCTCACCGCCTCGAACTGCTCCTCCTCGGTCGACCCGACGAGCGCAAGCGTCGAGCTCTCGCCGCCGCTGATCGCGCCCATGACGGCATCGAAGTAGCCGGCGCCGACCTCGCGCTGATGGCGCGTGGCCGTGTAGCCCTCGTGCTCGAGCTCGAACTCCCGCTCCTGCAGCCGGACGTACGCCGGCATGCCCGAGGCGGCGTAGTCGCGCGCCAGCTCGAACATCGCCGCGTTCAGCGAGTGAAAGCCGGCGAGCGTGATGAACTGGAAGCGGTAACCCACCCGGCCGAGGTCGCGCTGGAAGGTCTCGATCTGCGCGTCGGAGAGGTGCTTCCGCCAGTTGAAGGAAGGCGAGCAGTTGTAGGCGAGCGGCTTGCCGGGGAAGCGCTCGTGGATCGCCGCGGCGAAGCGGCGCGCCTCCTCCAGGTCGGGCGTCGAGGTCTCGAACCAGAGCAGATCGGCGTAGGGCGCGTAGGCGAGGGCGCGGGCGACCGGCGCCTCCAGGCCCGCGCGGACGCGGTGGAAGCCCTCGGGCGTGCGCTCGCCGGTGAGGAACTCGGCGTCGGCGGGGTCGATGTCGCTCGTCAGCAGCGTGGCGCTGAGCGCGTCCGTGCGGGCGACGAGAACGGTCGGCACGCCGGCCACGTCGGCCGCGAGCCGGGCGGCAACGAGCGTGCGCACGAAGCCCTGCGTCGGCACGAGCACCTTGCCGCCCAGGTGGCCGCACTTCTTCTCCGAGGAGAGCTGATCCTCGAAGTGGACGCCCGCGGCGCCGGCCTCGATCATCCCGGTCATGAGCTCGTAGGCGTTGAGGGCACCCCCGAAACCGGCCTCGGCGTCCGCGACGATCGGGACGAGCCAGTCGATGTCGCCCTTCCCCTCCACGCTCTCGATCTGGTCGGCGCGCCGCAGTGCGTTGTTGAGGCGCCGAACGACGGCGGGCACGCTCGTCGCCGGATAGAGGCTCTGGTCGGGGTAGG
>Ga0136615_10001272_pt1 | contig 12123 bp, 14 predicted proteins | sample AntDrymUQ2882206_2_FD_106647 | JGI IMG/M metagenome (GOLD analysis project Ga0136615, IMG submission 106647) | Polar desert sand microbial communities from Dry Valleys, Antarctica - metaG UQ288 (22.06) | ecosystem: Environmental > Terrestrial > Soil > Desert | place: Antarctica: Dry Valley...
GCCGTATATCAGTCTGAGCGGAAGGAAATGATTCTCATGAAGGATGAGGGGCGAGTTACACGCGAACGGACGATCCTGCGGATTGGAGCAGTGTGCGCGATACTCGGCGCGGTCGTTTCGGTAGCCGCCGGTATGGGTTTTGGCAATCTCACGAACGAGTACGGCACGGAACAGGTGCTGCGTACGATCGTCGCGCGCCCACGTTGGTATTGGCCGACGGTGCATCTGGGTTTCATCGTCGGGGCCTTCCTCTGGGTCGGCGCGTTCATCGCGCTTGCCGTCTCACTCAAGAGCAGCGTAAGCTGGGCACTCGGCTGGCTGGGTGCCGCGACCGTCATCGTCGGCGCGGCCATTCACGTCGCCGACTCGTCCATCAGCGGTTTTGGTCTCAACGCGCTGGCCAGCGCCTGGGCATCTGCCCCGGTGTCGGAGCAATCGAACCTGCTGCGCGTTGGGGACACGCTGCTCTACCTCCTAAACGGGACGTGGCGGAGCGTACATAGCTACTTCCACGGCGTGCCGTTCATCCTTTCCGGGTTGGCGGTGGCGTTCAGCCGGCGCTACCCCGCATGGCTCGGCTGGGTCGGTGTCGCCGGCGGCACGGCCTCATTCCTCGGCGGAGTGCTGCAGTTTCTCGGTGTCGTCCCCGGTTCGGAACGGCTTGTTATCGTGCCCGCCCAGGTGGTGAGCCTGTGGATAGTGGCGATGGGAGTGCTGATGTGGCGTCGCGCAGGGGCTGCCCGAAACGGCGAATGATCGAAGGCCTGCGCCACATCCGGCGGTGGGCACGGCGACATCCGCCGCAGCAGTCGGCATGAGACGAGGGAGATTGGAGATGAGGAAACTGAAGTATTTCGTGGCCTGTACCGTCGACGGGTTCATCGCCGCAGAGGACGGTTCGCTCGACGCTTTCGTCAACGACCGCGCCTATTTTACCGAACTATTCGAGTCCTTCCCCGAGACCTGCCCGGATCACCTCCGCGAGGTTCTGGGGGTACGCGGAGAGAACAGGCACTTCGACACCGTCCTGATGGGCCGCAACACCTACGAGCTTGGCCTAAAGATCGGCCTGAGCAGCCCGTACCCGACCCTCGAGCAGTACGTCTTCTTGACCACGATGGGGGAGAGCCCGGACGAGGACGTCACGCTCGTCCCGGAGAACGCCGCCGGGCTGGTGGGCGAATTGAAGAGCGAGCCGGGCAAAGACATCTGGCTCGTCGGCGGGGCGTCCCTGGCCGGAAGCCTCTTCTCGGAGGGGCTTCTCGACGAGCTGCTCCTCAAGGTGAACCCGGTGGTGCTCGGGTCGGGCATCCCACTGTTCTCTGGAACCGTAGATCGGACTCGTCTGGAACTCACGGACAGCGAGACGTACAGGGGCGGCGTGGCGTCGCTCCGTTACTCGGCCACATGCGCTCTCGGTCTGCGTAGACCCGCAAGTCCGGTGGCCGCGGATCAACCTCCCCGGCGATGCTCTCGCCTCGGCCGTGCGGGAGCGGGAAAAGGAGGAGTATGGCCGATATGTTTGAAGTGATCGTGGTCGGGGGCGGACCGGCCGGGGTGACGGCGGCTTTGCGGGCGCGCGAGTTGGGCGCGAAGGTCGCGCTCGTCGAACGCGGGAACCTGGGCGGCACCTGCACCAACGACGGCTGCGTCCCCACCCGCGTGCTCGCCCACGCCGCGCGCCTCGCGCGCGACGCGGAGCAGTTCGCCGCTTACGGGCTAGAAGGCGAGGCGCCCGCGGTGGACTTCGCGCGCCTCTTGAACCGGACGCAGCGCATCGTGTACCGGGTACATGAAAAGAAACAGCTTCGCAGCCGGCTCGAAGCGGCGGGCGTGAGCGTGCTCGACCGCGCCGGAGACGCCCGGTTCACGGATCCACACACCCTCGCGCTCGACGGCGCAGAGAGCGTGCGAGGCGAGAGGTTCGTCCTCTGCGCCGGCGGACGCGCGCGACGGCTCCTCTTTCCCGGCGGCGAGCACGCCATCACCCACAGCGACGTCTGGAAGCTAAAGAAGTTGCCCCGCTCGGTCGCGGTGGTGGGCGGCGCCGCGACCGGCTGCCAGCTCGCCTCGGTGTTCGCCGCTTTCGGCACCGAGGTGCGGCTCCTGGAAGTCGCGCCGCGCATCCTGGGCGTGGAGGACGAGGCTGTCTCGAGCGGGATGGCCGGGGCTTTCGGGCGAAGGGGCATCGAGGTCACGACCGGCATCGGAGGGATCGAACGGATCGAGAAAGAAGGCAGAGACCTTCGGCTATCCTACACCCACGAGGGCGAGTCGCGCACGATCTCCGCCGAGGCGGTACTGCTCGCGGTCGGGTGGGTAGGAGAACTTAAGAGGCTGAACCTTGAGGCAGCGGGCGTGGAGAGTTCTCGCGGCTACGTGCGCGTGGACGACTCCCTGCGGACGAGCGCCTCCCACGTGTTCGCCGCGGGAGACATAACCGGGCGCATGATGCTGGTGCAGAGCGCCACCTACGAGGGCTATCTGGCAGCCGAGAAGGCCGTGCTGGGCGGCGAGCGCGGCCACCGCCACCAGATCGTGCCGCACGGGGGCTTCACCGACCCCGAGTACGGCAGCGTCGGCCTCACCGAGGAGCGGGCGCGCGGCGAACGCGAGTGCGTTGTGGCTATCGTACCCTACGCGGACCTGGACCGCGGCGTCATAGACGGCCACCCGGAGGGCTTCTGCAAGCTCGTCGTGGAGAAATCCTCGCGAAGGATTCTGGGCGCGCACATCGTGGGGGAGCAGGCCGTGGAGGTCGTCCAGATCGTGGGAGTGGCGATGCGTGCGGGGATGCGCGTGGAGGAGCTTGCCGACGTCGAGTTCGCCTACCCTACCTTCACGGCCGTCGTCGGGCTCGCCGCCCGCCGGGTTCTGCGCGACCTGGGCCTGGTGGCAACCTCGTCCGGGTACGGCGCCCCCGAGCGGACGGAAGCCGTGGAGTGGGAGCACAGCGACGGGAGAACGTGACGACGGTGAGAGCAACCGGACGCATTGAGAACCGCGCCATCGCAGCGTCGTGGAAAGGGCGTTTGCGGCACGCGCGCCCGTACGCGATCGACGCGGGGCTCGCGGTCGGGGTGGTGGTGGCGAATATGATCGCGATCAGCGAGGCCAGCTTTCCGGGCACCCGACCTCCCGACGCGTTCGCATACGCGCTTGGGGCGGCGATCGGCGCGCTGGTGCTGGGGAGGCGGCGCTGGCCCGTGGGCGTGCTGGTCGCGTCGTACGCCACGCTGATGGTCTACTACTGGTCGAATTACCCGGGCATCTGGCCTGCCGTGCCGCTCGCCGTCGCGCTGTACACGGCGGCCGCCTCAGGCCACCTCCGATGGTCGCTGGGGATCGCGGGTTTGCAACTGGTCGGACAGGTGTTCTTCGTGGTCCTTTGGAATACGGGACCACTGCTAGCGGCACTCAACGAGTTCGCGCGGGATGGAGCGCTTATGGTAGCCATCCTGCTTTTCGGTTACGCGGTGCATAGCCACCGCGCGCTGATGGCCGAATCTTCCGAAAGGCTGCGGCGGGCGGAGGAAGACCGGGAGCGCGAGGTGCAAGAGTTGAGCGCCGCCAGGGTGATCCAGCAGCAATTGCTCCCCGATGAACTGCCTTCCCTCTCCGGATGGCGCGTCGCCGCCCATTACCGACCGGCGCGCGAGGTAGGCGGAGACTTCTACGACTTCCTGGAGCTGCCCGACGGACAGGTCGCGCTCGTCACCGGCGACGTCACGGACAAGGGCATACCCGCCGCGCTGGTGATGGCCACTACCCACAGCATCCTGCGCGGCGACGCTCCGGGGCTCGTCTCTCCCGGCTCGGTACTCCAGCGGGCCAACGACCGCCTCTATCCCGACATCCCCGCGCACATGTTCGTGACGTGCCTGTACGCGGTGCTCGACCCCGCTACGGGTAGGCTGCGCTACGCTAACGCCGGGCACAACCTCCCCTACGCGGCGACGGCGGACGGGGTCGAAGAGCTTCGCGCCACCGGGATGCCGCTGGGGGCCATGCCCGGCATGAGCTACGAGGAGAAAGAGACTCACCTCGCTCCCGGCGATCTTGTACTGCTCCACAGCGATGGTCTCGTCGAAGCACACGAGCCGGGCGGCGAAATGTTCGGCTTTCCACGGCTCCAGAAGGTAGTGGAGAAAAGCGGCGGAGCCGAGAAGCTCATCGGAGAGTGCCTCGCCGCGCTCAAAGATTTTGTCGGGAGCGAGTGGGAACAGGAGGACGACATCACGCTTGTGATGCTTCAGAGGGATTGGGGGTGAGGAGGTGAGCGACACGGGAGGCGAATCCGCGCACCGGACTCTGGCCGACTTCACCCTGCCCAGCGAACCCGGAAACGAGCGGGAGGCGATGGAGATTGTCGCAGGGGCGGTGCGGGACCTGGATCTGCCGCCGGCACGCCTGGAGAAGCTCAAGACCGCCGTCTCGGAGGCAACGATCAACGCGATGGAGCACGGCAACAAATACCGCCCCGAGGCGCCGGCAGCCATCAAGGTGGTGGCCTCGACGAAGGAACTTTCGGTCCTCATCACCGACCGGGGCGGAGGCCCGATCCCCGCTCCCGGCGCCGAAGCGCCCGACCTGGAGGCCAGGCTGGAAGGGCGAGAGTCGCCGCGGGGCTGGGGGCTGTTTTTGATCCGGAACATGGTGGACGAGATGAACGTGACGACCAGCGAGGACCGCCACACCATCGAGCTGGTCCTGCGTCTGAAAGGAGACGACGATGCCACGGAAACAGTTTGAAGCGAACGTGCGCTACCGTCCCGGCGGCGTAGCCATGATCGACCTTAACGGTGAGATCGATGGCTTCGCCAAAGAAACGCTCGCCGCCGCCTACGGCGAGGCCGAGAAGGGAAAGCCAGAGGCCATCCTGCTCGACTTCGAGGGCGTGGACTACATCAACTCCACGGGCATAGCCCTGATCGTGGGCCTGCTCGCCCGTGCGCGCGCCTCGAAGCGTCGCCTGCTGGCCTGTGGCCTCTCCGAGCACTACGCGGAGATCTTCGAAATCACCCGCCTCTCGGACTTCGTGGGCGTCTTCCCCGACGAAGAGAGCGCTCTTGCCAGAGTAGCAAATAGCTGACGAAACAAGAAGGAGGATAAGACATGCCGCAAGCACAGGTAACGATGGACGTTCGGAGAGCGAGCGATGGGATCAGCGTCGTGGACGTTCGGGGCGAGCTCACGGCCTTCGCGGAGGGGGTCTTGATGGAAGCCTACGACCAAGCCAGCGCCGGAGTCACCCGCGCTATCGTCCTGAACTTCGAGGGATTGGAGTATATGAACAGCTCCGGCATCGGGCTTTTGGTCACGCTCCTGATCCGTGTCAACCGCGAGAAGCAGAGGCTTCTGATCTGCGGCCTTTCCGATCACTATCGGGAGATCTTCCGGATCACGCGCCTGGACGACGCCATCGCCACCTACGACTCGGAAGAAGAAGCCGTCCGGGCGGCAGCCGTTGCATGAAGACCGATAGCCAGAACCGACCGAAGAGAGGAACAATGACCGACCAAACCCCGCAAGATCCAGAACCAAGAGAGGAACTCCAACCCAATCGAGAACCCCGCGACGCCGCCTACTGGGCGCGGCGCATCGAGAGGCTGGAAGTCCCGGACGTGCCGGAAGGGGCGGTCAACCTCAACGTGAGCGCCCGCCGCGAGGTAGGTGCCCTGCAGGGCTTCGGCCAGCTCTGGCAGAAGACCTACCGGGTGAAGCTTGCCGGCGTTACCCCGGCAGAGTTGGTCAAGCTCTGGAAGGAAAGGTTTCCCGAGTTCCAGCCGCCGCAGAGCCGGTTCTACCCGTCGCTGGCGGGCGTGGCCCCCGGCGAGGTCTTGCTCATCAACGCCTCCATGCGCGGGATGCCGGTGTACACGGGGGTGCGCGTCATCTACGCGGACGACGAGTCCTTCACCGTGATGACACCCGAAGGCCACCCTGAGAGCGGCTGGAACACCTTTAGCGCACATCGTGATGACGATGGGCGCGTCGTCGCCCAGATCCAATCGCTCGCGCGGGCCAACGACCCGATCTACGAGTTGGGCTTCCGCATCGTGGGCTCGACGGAGCAAGAGAGGACCTGGACCCACGTCCTGAAGTCTTTGGCCGCCCACTTCGGCTTGAACGCACCGGTTAAGCTGGAGAAGGTCCTGGTGGACCCGAAGCTCCAGTGGTCGGAAGCCAGGAACGTCCGTCACAACGCCGGCCTCCGCTCCGCACTCTACGCGGTGGCCGCTCTCTTCCGCCGACCACCGGCGCAACATATGACCAGTTTCAGCAGCAGGGGTGGCGAAGAGGTGAGAGAGGTCGAGCTGTCCGCGGGTACCATCGAGTACGAGGACACCGGCGGGGACGGCCCCGTCCTGGTCCTGCTGCATGGTCTAGCCCAGAACGGCTCCGTGTGGCGCAAAGTGGTGGCGGATCTCCGCGCGGACCACCGCTGCGTCGTGCCTACGCTGCCCCTGGGAGGGCACCGCCGCCCGATGCTACCCAACGCCGACCTTTCGATGCGCGCTCTCTCCCGGCTCGTGGCGGAGTTTATGGAGAATCTCGACCTTCGCGCCGTGACCCTGGTGGAGAACGACTGGGGCGGGGCGCACCTGCTCGTCACGGAAAGAGGCGGCGAGAGGCTAGCGCGGCTGGTCCTTACCTCCTGCGAGGCTTTTGAGAACTACCCGCCCGGGCTTCCGGGTCGCGCCGTGGGGCTCGCGGCGAAGGTTCCCGGCGGCCTCAACGCCATGGTCCAGCCGCTCCGCCTGCGTCCCCTACGACGGCTGCCGGTGGCCTTCGGGTGGATGAGCAAGCGGCCGGTGCCCGACGAGGTCATGGACGGGTGGCTCAGGCCGCTGCTCACGCAGAGCGAGATCCGGCGCGATCTCCTCAAGTACCTGCGCGCCGTGGACAGGCGCGACACGCTGGAGGCTGCCGAGCGGCTGCGCTCCTTCCATCGCCCGGCACTGGTGGTATGGGCCAAAGAGGATCGGGTCATGCCGCCCGAGCACGGACGACGGCTCGCCGAGCTGCTCCCGCGGGGGCGGCTGGTGGAGATCCCGGACAGCTACACGCTCATCCCCGAGGATCGGCCCCAAGAACTCGCCCGCCTCATCCGTCAGTTCGTTCGGGGTACGCCATGATGCTCCCGCCCGGAGAGCAAGGCGCCGCTAGTGCGGGGCCGGGCCCCGTCGACGGGGCTAGAATGTATTTGTGTGCTCACCGCTTCGTGAACGAGGGATCACCATGGGTATGATGCGGCATGAACGCAAAACCGGGCCACGACGCCGATTCGAGGAACGCAGTAAAAAGCTCGCTGCGGTGGGTGGGATCCACCTCGGACGGAGTGTGGCGCGATCAACGAACGTAAGGAGAGCGTGGTAATGAAAAAATCCCTTCAAGTATTCCTCGGCCTCTTCGGCATAACTGCAATCCTGATCGCTTCTCTGCACATCGTTCTCGGGCCTTCGGCCATACCGGGGTCCATCCCCGTCAATCCCACGATGGACAGTGAGGATCGCTTTTATGCGGCGCTATTTGCGGCTTATGGAGTGGCGCTTCTCTGGTGCATCAAGGACACAGAATACAAGAGCAAGGTTGTCTATTTTCTGGCTCTCACGTTCTTTATCGGTGGACTGGCCCGCCTCGTTTCAATAGCCGCGGTCGGTCTGCCCAATACCTTCTTCATAGCAATGACGGTGCTTGAGTTGCTCATTCCCTTCTTCATGGTGTTCGCGCAGTCACGAATTTCAAGGAAACCGAAGGAGCATACGCGGCCCAACTAATCATCCGAGAGGAGATCTGGAGATGCACGAGGGAATGAACGATTTCCAGGTGTGGAAGCAGCATCGCGAGGAGTTGCTGCGCGAGGCGGAGCAACATCGTTTGGCGAAGTAACTGCGGAAGGCCCGCAAACGGCGTGGTTCGGGGCGCTCATCCGCTCTCGGCTGGGAGGTGAGGAGAATCGCGGATCGTCTGCGAAGGCGCTTCAGGAATTCGAGGAAGGCCGCATAGAAACCCGAGGAGGAGTAGGGTGAGTAAGAAGAAAGCCGTGGGTTCCGGGACGATGTCGCTTGCCCCGGCAGGCAAGCCGGAGGGAGACAACAAGGCCGCCGTCTCGCGCAGGTTCGGGGCTCCGGAACTTCTGCCCGAATATCTGGCGAAGATAGGCAAAGGAAGCCTTCTGACGCACCGGCAGGAAGTGGACCTCTCGCGCAAGGCACGCTCCGGGGACATGAGGGCGAGGAAAATTCTCATCGAGAAGAACCTCCGGCTGGTGGTCAGCGTCGCCAAGAAATATCGGGGGATGGGGCTTCCCTTCGAGGATCTCATTCAGGAAGGCAACATAAGCTTGATGAAGGCGGTGGAGAAGTTCGAACCTGATCTCGGCAACCGCTTCTCGACGTACGCTACGTGGTGGATAAGGCAGTCGGTCGGGCGGGCGGTCTCCGACAAGGGCAGGATCGTGAGGGTTCCCGTTCACATGGGGGAGAAGCTGCGTAGTCTCGCACTTGGCCGTCGCGAGTTGGCCTCCGAGCTGGGCCGGGAGCCTACGGACGATGAACTGTCCATCAGGCTCGGGTGGAGCGAGGAAGAAGTCCGCTTTGCCACGACGCTCCTGTCGGACGCTGGCAGCCTCGACCGTCCCGTTAGCGCTGAGAAGGGCGCCGCGGGCATAAGCGAGTACATAGCCGACGAGCGGGCCTCGCGAGTCGCAGAGGAGGTGGTGGAGGAGGCCGAGACGGCCCTGCTCTTCGAGGCACTCGCGAAGTTGCCGGATAGATTGCGCCGCGTCCTGATCGGACGCCACGGTCTCGACGGCGGCGAGCCGGCGACCTTGAGGGAACTGGCCGAAGAGTTCGGAGTATCGCGCGAGAGGGTCAGACAGATGCAGCGCGAGGCGGAACGCAAGCTGCGGAGTTTCGGGACGGTTGTGACCCCAGCGAAGCGCGACGATGCGGCGAGCCGCGAAAGCGTAGCCTGTTGAGCGAAGCCGAAAAGGGCCTCTTCGACACCATACGAAAACTACGCTACCCGCAAACCCGCTCGACCGCCCTGACCAGGCCTGGGAGAAGTATTGTCGTGATACCTCGACATCGTTTGGGAAGAGCGTCTCCAAGGAGGGTGGTACGTAATCGCTCCATTGCTACTTGCTGCCCGCAAAGGGTAGTTGGAGCAAAAAGGAGGTCGTTCGTGATAGAGCCGTCCTACTATACGACCTCGCCTACTGGTGGCCGCTCATTTCGCCGCCATCCGAGCGCGCCGAGTGAGCAAAGGTCTAAGCCGCAGTGATCCGCTCAGCGGCGCGCCTGCCTCGAGGAAAAGTCATATGATGCGAAAGCGCTCGGAGGCCGCCTGGCGTTCGGAGTCGATAAGTTTGGCCAGTTCCATCCAGGTTTTCGGCTTCGGTGGACCTCACGCTATCGGCTCCCCGAAGGCAGCGCTGTTCGTCAGCCGCTGTGATCCGAAGGCGAGCACACCAGTGGGCGCTCGCTCATCCATCAATCGCGGGGGCTTACCGTCGGCGAACTCGAAGGACCAGTGCGCCTCGTTCGGGCGAGCGCCCCCGCCAGCGCCTCTGAGCGCAGGTCCCCGCCCTCGACCTCGAAGACCTCCACCGACTGCTCTCCCTCCAGCAGTCCGCTCTCCGCCAGCTCGCGAGCCGTCCGCCGGTAAGATGGCGAACTCTCTAGGGCCTCTAGTAGCCTGTTACTCTTGAAGTGAAGGGTACAGCCGCTTGAGCTTGATGCGGGCATCCTCTGCGCGGAAGCGCCAGTCGATCTTGCCGCCTGCGGCGTCGCGGCGCTCCTGCCAGGCGCGCACTTCCGACCGGAGCCTCTCGAAGTCCGGCACTCGTCGGTCGAGGCATTGCCGGCTAAGCACGCTCAACTCGATCTCCGCCATGTTTAGCCACGAGCCGTGCTTGGGCGTGTAGTGGATCTCAAGCTTCTCCGCCAGGCGCTTGGCCTCGGCCGGCTCGAAAGCCTCGTAGAGCGAAGCCGGCGTGTGGGTGTTTAGGTTGTCCATCACCAGCACTATGCGCTCGGCCTCTGGGTAGCGCTCTTCGACCAACTCCTTGATCCGATGCGCCCAGTCCGTCTTGGTCCGGTGCTCGGTCACATCCACCCAGCGCCTTCCCCGTAGCGGCTCGCAGAACATAAACAAGTTCGCCACCCCACCCCGCTCGTATTCGTAGTCTCGCCGCTCGACTCCTCGCTCGGTTCTTCTGGGCTCCATGGGCACCGGCTGGCGGGTGTCCCTTAGCAGTTGCTTGGAGATCTCGTCCATGCACACTTGGGGACGCAGCGGGTCGTAGGGGCGGGTGTAGACGTCGAGTACGTCCTCCATCCGCCACACGAACTGGGCGTTCGCCTCAGGTGGGATGGACCATTGCTTTTTCAGGTGCGGCTTGAGGGAGTTTTTTTGAGAGTCCTGCGTACCGTCTGGTAGGAGACGTCCTCTACGACCTCGAGCTCCACCAGCTTGTCGGCCAAGAGCCGCAAGCTCCAGCGAGCCTGACCTTCGGGCGGTTCGCCGCAGGCCAGGGCGATCAGGTGAGCCTCCTGCTCCCCGTCCAGCTTTCGGTGGTACTCTCGGTTCGGTGGACGTCGGTCGAGGGCCGCCTCCATGCCTTCCTCGAAGTACTGCTTGCGCACCCTGGCCACGGTCGGCTGGCTAACCTCCACAGCATCTGCGACCCTCTCATCCACCCAGCCTCCTGCCCCCTCGGGGTTCTCATCGGCCTTGAGCAAGATGCGGGCGTGGGTGAGCTTGCGGGCGGGGGCGGTGCCGGCCGCTATGAGCCGCTTGCACCCTTCTCGTTCAGCGTCACTCAGGATGACGGAATATTTCTTCTTCATAATGGGTGAGCATACCCACTGTGTCTTCGAGTAATCAAATCACTCGTCACAGAACACTAGCCTGGATTATTCATGAAATTGAGTTTTATTGATGAATAAGGGAGAACCGATTTCGGACGTTTCGAGCCACGATGCGGGCTACCATCGACTTTTTCGGGGACATTCATCGCTCTTTCGGCGAGCGAAACGACCCCCAATAGATAGCTCATGAATAATCCAGGTTAGGCGCCTAAGGCGCGCCCCGAGTGAGATCATGAGGAGGTTCATGCACGTGTTCTGGCGACAACAGTGCGAACACACGGACCAGTTACAAGAAGGCGTAACTCCTTCCGCCCAGGACTGTGAGGAGCGTCTCAAGACCGGAGACAGGTGGGTTCATTTGCGTGAGTGCCTCACCTGCGGGCACATAGGTTGCTGCGACCAATCTCAAAATCAGCACGCTACTAAGCACTTCCACTCCATCGGGCACCCGATAATCCGGTCGTTCGAGCCCGAAGAAGACTGGCGGTGGTGTTACGTGGATGAGATGCTGGTGTGAGCCGCGAGGCCCGTGAGTGGGCTAAGGAAGGGTAGGAGACGCCTACTGTGCCGATCTCCGAAGCATCACCAAAGTGATGTCGTCCTCCTGCTCCCACCCATCCCCGGTGAAGGAGCGAAGCTCATCCATCAGGAAGTCCACCAGTGATCCTTCCTCAGCGTGCTCCGCGACCAGCCTCCTAAGCCGCGGGAAGCCGAACATCTCTCGGCGCTGGGGGTCGTGGGCCTCGACCAGGCCGTCGCTGTAGAAGAGGACGCTAGCGCCTGCCTCCAGTGTTGCCTCCTTCTCCTCATAACTCATGCCGGGCATGAGCCCCAGCGGCATCCCCCTCGCCACAAGCTCGTCGGCCTGGCCGTTGTGCCGCCTGCACGGGGGGTTGTGTCCGGCGTTGGCGTAGAGAAAGCGTCCGCCCTTTGCGTCGAGGACACCATAGAAGCAGGTGACGAACGTGCTCGGGGGTATGTCCGCGACCAACGCCTCGTTGACCCGTGCCAAAACCTCGCCTGGCGACTCCAGAGACTGAACGACGGCCCGCAGCATGCCGCGGGTCGTGGCCATCACCAAGGCAGCGGGCATGCCATGGCCGGTGGCGTCCCCCACTACCAGCCCTAGAAGTGTGGCCGAAAAGCCCCGAGCTTACCGTTTGAGTACACTCCTGTCGGAAGCCAACGAGGAGGCGCTTGCAATGCTCGGGAGGCAGTCGGATCCGGACGGCGGCGACCATCCCTA
>Ga0136615_10001273_pt1 | contig 12119 bp, 11 predicted proteins | sample AntDrymUQ2882206_2_FD_106647 | JGI IMG/M metagenome (GOLD analysis project Ga0136615, IMG submission 106647) | Polar desert sand microbial communities from Dry Valleys, Antarctica - metaG UQ288 (22.06) | ecosystem: Environmental > Terrestrial > Soil > Desert | place: Antarctica: Dry Valley...
CGGCGTCTTCTTCCTCTGCTCGCCGTGGTCGAACTACGTCCACGGCCAGGTCCTGAACGTGACCGGCGGCCAGTTCGGCGGGATGGACTCCTAGACGAAGCGCGGGTAGAGCGTCATGCCGCCGTCCACGAACAGCGTGGCGCCCGTGACGTACTCGGCATCCGGGGACGCGAGCCAGGAGATCGCCGCGGCGATCTCCTCCGGTTCGCCGAGCCGGCCCCACGGCACCTGCTCCTCTATCTCGCGGCGCTGCTCGGGGTCCTCGACGAGCTGCCGGTTGATCGGCGTGAGGATCGCTCCCGGTCCCACGCTAACGACCCGGATGCGCTCGGGCGCCAGCTCGCGAGCGATCGTCTGCGTGAACAGCTTCATCCCGCCCTTGCTCGCGCAGTAGTGGGCGAACTTCGGCCACGGTATGACCTCGTGGACGCTCGAGACGTTCACGATCGTCCCCGGCGCCTCTGAGGCGATCAAGTGGCGCGCGGCCTGGCGCGCGCAGAGGAAAGCTCCGGTTAGGTTCACGGCGAGGACCCGCTCCCACTCCTCGAGCGGCATCTCCACGAGCGGGAACGGCGCCTCGATTCCCGCGTTGTTCACGAGCAGGTCGATCGGCCCGCCGAACTCGGCTCGCGCCCGCTCGAACATCGCGATCACGCGCTCCTCGTCCGACACGTCGGCCTCGATCGCCATCGCGCGGCCGCCGCGCTCCTCGACCTCCTCCACCAGCGCATCGGCCGGACCGCGATCGCCGATGTAGTTGACGGCCACGTGCGCGCCGTCGCGCGCGAGCCGCTCAACGGTGGCGCGCCCGATTCCGGTCGCGCCTCCCGTCACGAGCGCGCGCCTGCCCTCGAGCGGTCGGTCGGACATGGCGGGATCGTAGGGCGCCGCGCCCGGCGGATGCTCGCCGCTACGCTCGACCGCGGTGAAACCGCTCGCTGGATCGCCTCGGATCTTGCTGCCGGTCGCGGTCTTCCTCGCGGCGCTCGCGCTCCTCGCCGGCTGCGGCGGCGACGAGCCGGCGCCGCCGCCCCCGGCGGACCCGGCGGAGTCGCAGACCGGCGGGCAGCCCGGCGGCGGCGGAGCGGCCGACGAGAAGCTCGCTCGCGTGGAGGGCCAGCCGCAGGTCGAGACGCTCGTGACCGGGCTCGAGATCCCGTGGGAGCTCGTCTTCCTCCCCGACGGACGGGCGCTCGTCACCGAGCGGCCGGGGCGCATTCGCGTCATCTCCGCGCAGGGCGAGCTGCTCGAGCGCCCGGCGGCGGAGGTGGAGGTGTCGGCGCTCGGCGAGGGCGGCCTGCTGGGGCTCGCGCTGGACCCGGAGTTCGAGCGCAACGACCTCGTCTACACCTACTACACGACCGAGTCCGGCCTGGAGGTCGCGCGCTACCGGCTCGAGGGCGATCGCCTCGTCGAGGAGGCGGTGGTGCTGGATGGCATCCAGGCCGGTGAGATTCACGACAGCGGCCGCATCCACTTCGGGCCCGATGACCGCCTCTACATCGCGACGGGCGACGCCGGACAGGAGGATTTGGCACAGGACCCCGACTCGCTGAACGGCAAGTTCCTGCGGATGGAGGAGCAGGACTACCGCGGCGATTCGCCCGGCGACGCGGAGGTCTTCACGCTCGGCCACCGCAACCCGCAGGGCTTCGACTGGCAACCGGGCACCGGCCGTCTCATCGCAACCGAGCACGGCAACATCGGCAACGACGAGGTGAACGACGTCCGCGAGGGGCGCAACTACGGCTGGCCCGAGGCGGAGGGCACGGACCACGAGGGCTTCGAGCCGCCGATCGCGCTGTACGAGGAGTCGATCGCGCCGTCGGGCGCGACGTTCGTGAGCCTGCCCGGGTCGGAGTGGACCGGCGACTACCTGATAGGCGCGCTGGTCGGCGAGCAGATCCGTCGCCTGTCGTTCGACGACGATGGCGAGGTCGTGGGGAACGAGGCAATGTTCGAGGGCGAGCTCGGCCGCGTCCGAACCGTCGTCGAGGGGCCCGACGGCGCCCTCTACGCGCTGACGAGCAACCTCGACGGCCGCGGCTCGCCGCGCCCAGGCGACGATCGCGTCATCCGCATCGTCCCGCCGGCGAGCTAGCCGCCGAGCGTCCCGCCCGCCGCGGCGGCGGCTCGACGCCGGCTACCCCGGATCCGGAATCCGCAAGTGCAGGTGGTTGTCGTGGTAGGGGATGGCCTGCACGACCTCGGACGGCCCCGTCAGCCCGGTGGCGGGACCCACGAAGACCTTCTCCGCGCCCGCGGCGACGAAGCGGTCGACCAGGTCCTGCGACAGGCGCAGCGCCACCTCGTCGACGGACAGCGGAGCCCGCTCTTCGCCGCTCTCGAGCGGGTAGTAGATGTCCGCGTCGAGCCCGTTCTGGTGCGAGGCATGGCCCACGATCCCGTACTGGGCGCCGAAGTCGCCTCCGTGGGGGCGGCTCAGGTCGCCGACGCCGAGCCGCGGCGCGCGCGGGTAGGCGCGCCGGTGGTCGGCGAGCACGTCGAGCACGATCCTGACCAGGTCGTCGGTCCCCCATCGCCGCCACGGGCGGTTGGGAGACTCGCGCTCGACCGGGTCCCAGGTGAAGAAGTGCCGCCCCTCGCGCGGGAACCTCACGCCGCGCGCGAGCCGCCCTCCCTCCGGGACTCCGAGCGCGGCCGAGTCGCGCCACCGGGGCTCGGGCCAGCGGTTGATCGCCGCGCGCGCGGGTCGGTCGTTGCGACGCTTGTCCGCCGGGGCGGCTCGCGGCGCGTCGCGCGGCGGCTCGGCGAGACGGGGCGGCTCGGCGAGACGACCCGTGGCCGCCCGCGAGCCCACGGCATCGCCCGCGCTCGCGCTCGAGGCGTCGCCCACTTTCTCGCCGCCGGTCAACGCCGAGGCCAGGGCGAGCGTGACGGCGGCGATCGCCGCACACAGAACGGCCACCGCCGCGATGCCGCGCGCGCTCGCGCGACCGTTTGGACGCCCTGACTCCATGGCCCAATCCTCCAGCGCACTCGTTGCCTCCGCCTAAAGCGGAGCTTGCCGTTGCCTTACGAGTACGAGGGCGCCGCCAGCGCGAGTCCGAAGCGACCGCCGGTATCGGTCATGAACGACTCGAGCCGCATGCCGGCGGTCGCGAGCTCCCGCTCGAAGCCCGCCTCGGTGAACTTGGCGCTGACCTCGGTCCTGATGTCCTCGCCGGCGGCCAGGTCCACGTCGATGCCGGCGCCCGGGATCGAGACCCGCTGAGTGCGCCGCGACCGCAGCCGCATCTCGATCCACGACGGCTCCGGGTCGAAGAACGCCACGTGATCGAAGGCCTCCGGGTCGAAGTCGGCCCCGAGCGCCGCGTTCAGGACGCGCAGGACGTTGCGGTTGAACTCCGCCGTGACGCCCTCCGGATCGTCGTAGGCGGCCTCCATCGTCGCACGCTCGCAGACCAGGCCCACACCGACGAGGAAGCGGCTCTCGGTCCCGAGCAGCGCCCGGATGCGCGCGAGGAACTCGGCGCGCTCCACCGGATGGAGGTTCCCGAGCGTCCCGCCGAGGAACGCGACGAGCCGGCGATCGCCGGCGGGTAGCTCGCCCAGGTGGCGCTCGAAGTCGCCCACCACGCCGTGCACGGCCAGGCCCGGATAGAGCTCCGTCAGCTCGCGGGCGCTGCGCTCGACGACCGTCTCATCGACGTCGAACGGCACGTAGCGGCGGAGCGTGCCGGCGCCGACCATCGCGTAGAGGAGCGCGCGCGTCTTCGAGGCCGTGCCCGACCCGAGCTCGACCAGCTCCTCCGCCGCGGTCGCCCTGACGATCTCCGGCGCGTGACGGTTCAGGAGCGCCCGCTCGCAGCGCGTCGGGTAGTACGCCGGAAGCTGGGTGATCCTGTCGAAGAGCTCGGAGCCGCGCGCGTCGTAGAAGTACTTCGGCGGCAGCTCCTTGAGCGGGCGCCGCAGCCCCTCGCTCACGTCGCGGACCATCGCGTCGAGGCCGTCGCCGGTGAGGAAAGACTCGACCTGCACGTCTGGCTCGGCGAGCGTGTCGTGCATCGCTATCGCGGGGTCACCCGTCGGCCGCGCAGCGAAAGCCGGCGTGGATCTGACGGCGGCCGGGCAGGTCCCAGTTGCGGAAGGTGTTTCGGATCGTGTGAGCCCTCGTCGCCCAGGAGCCGCCACGCAGCACCTTGTAGCCCGAGCCGAAGAAGACCTCCGAGTACTCGCGGTAGGGGAACGCCTCAAAGCCGGGGTAGGGACCGAAGTCGCTCGCGGTCCACTCCCACGCGTCGCCGACCAACCCGAGCGCTCCATACGCCGACGCGCCCTCGCGGTGGGCATCGACGGGGGCGGGGCGGAACCCGGTCTGGTCGAGGTTCGCGCGCGTGCGCCTCGGAGGGTCGTCGCCCCACGGGAAGCGCCGCTTGGCATCGGCCCGGGGGGCCCACGACGCGGCCTTCTCCCACTCGGCCTCGGTGGGAAGGCGCCTGCCCCGCCAGCGCGCGTAGGCGTCCGCCTCGAACCAGGAGACGTGCATCACCGGCAGCTCGTCGGCCAGCGGCTCGGTCCGGTGGAAGATCCGCTCGCGGCCGTCGTCGGTCCAGTACAGCGGACGCTCCACGCCGGCCTCGCCGCGCCAGGCCCAGCCCGCCTCGCTCCAGCACTCACGCTCGTGGTAGCCGCCATCGTCGACGAACTCGCGAAACGCGCCGTTGGTCACCGCCGTGCGGTCCAGCTCGAACGCGGCCAGCGACACCTCGTGCTGGGGCACCTCGTTGTCGTAGGCGAACCGCTCCGGACCGGCCCCGAGCGGGAACACGCCGGCCTCGACACGGACCGTCGCGGGTCCGCCCGCGTCGTGCGGCGCCGGCATCGGCCGCGCCCGCGGACGGTAGACGCCCGCCTCGGCGAGCCTCAGCGTCTGGAGCATCGTCTCGTTGTGCTGGTGCTCGTGCTGGACCAGCATCTCCCACACGAAGCCCACGCGGCTGAGCCGACCGGAGCCGTCGGACACGTCGCTAGCGGCCAGCACGACGAGCGTGCGCTCTCTGACCGCGTCCATGAACTCGAGCGCCTCGTCGAGGCGGAGGTACGGGGTGTCGCCGCGCGCCGGGCGTGGCGTCTCGGCAGCGTCGTAGACCTCGGCGAGCTCCGGGTGCAGCGGCTCGAGCCCTCCCACCCGCCGGCACGCCCACAGCTCCTCGTACGCGGCGATGTGGCCGAGGTCCCAGACGAGCGGGCTCAACAGCGGGTCGTGCACGCGGTTCATGTCCGCCTCGGACACGGGCGCGACGATCCGCAGCGTCCGCTCACGCGCCTCGGCCAGGAGGCCGCGGTACCGCTCCCTGCGCAGCGCATCAACCCCTCCAGGGGGCAGTGTTTCGGCTTGGGCCGGGCTCACGAGGCGAGGTGCCAACCGTACTTCGAATCGCCCGCCCGGGAGGATCACCGAGCCCGTGCTCGGGGGTTCCGTCTCAGACTCGTAATGGCGCGCCGCGGGCACGGTGCGAGACTTCGGATGCGATGGACAACGGCCACAGCCGCGGTTCGGTGCTCGTCGTGGACGACGAGCCGACGATCGCCGAGGTCGTGTGCCGCTACCTGGAGCGCGCCGGGTACGCCACGCTCGTGGCGGGGGACGGGCGCGAGGCGCTGCGGCTCGCCGAGGACGAGCAGCCCGACCTGGTGGTGCTCGACATCATGCTGCCGGGGATCGACGGGCTCGAGGTGATGCGCCGGATGCGCGATCGACAGGGTGAGCGGAGCCCGATCATCCTGCTGACGGCGAAGGGCGAGCCCACCGACCGCGTGATCGGGCTGAGGCTCGGCGCCGACGACTACGTGGCCAAGCCGTTCTCGCCGGCGGAGCTCGTCGCCCGTGTCGACGCGGTCCTGCGCCGGATCGACAGCTCGCCGGAGCGCGAGCAGCCGCTCGAGTTCGACGACCTCCTGATCGACCCGATGGGGCGGCGCGTGACCGTCGGCGGCGAGGAGGCGCAGCTCACCGTCCGCGAGTACGACCTCCTGCTCTTCCTGGCGCGCCACCCGAGCCAGGTCTTCTCGCGCGACCAGCTGATGGACGCCGTCTGGCAGTACTCCTTCTACACCGACACCTCGACCGTGACCGTGCACATGCGCCGCCTGAGGTCGAAGATCGAGGCCGATCCGTCGCGGCCCGAGCGGCTTCAGACGGTGTGGGGCGTCGGCTACCGGTTCCAGCCCTAGCCGGCTGCGACCGGTCGGCAGTTAGGCCAATGATAGGAAGCGGCATGCTCGACGTTCGGCGCCTGGAGATGCTCCTGGAAGTCGGTCGGAGGGGGAGCTTCGCCGCTGCCGCGGAGGCCCTCTCCTTCACCCCGTCCGCGGTCTCGCAGCAGATGTGTGCGCTCGAGCGCGCGACGAGGGTGCTGCTCTTCGAGCGCGGCGCTCGTGGCGTGCAGTTGACCGATGCTGGTCGCGTTCTGCGTCAGCACGCCGAAGCAGTCACTGCGCAACTCGCGCAAGCCGAGGCGGACCTCGACGTCATGGGGGGCCTCTGCGACGGCCGGCTTCGGTTCGGATCGTTCTCGAGCGCGACCGGGGCGTTCGCGGCCGAGGCGTTTCGGATCTTTGGGGAGCGCCATCCCGACTCCGAGCGAACCTTCAGTGATGGGGAGCCCTACGAAAGCGTCGCTGCGCTCGCCGCGGGCGAGCTCGACCTCGCCGTAATCTTCGAGTTCGACGAATGGCCTGCGGGCATCGATTACCGCGGCGCGACGGTGTCGCGAGACGCGCGGGTAGAGACCGTGCTCCTCTTCGAGGATCCGTACCTGCTCGTCCTACCGGCGGATCACGAGCTCGCGGTCGAGCACGTCATCTCGGTCGACCGGTTGAGCGACGAGCGAATCCTCGTAGCCGCCCCCTGGCATCGCGATCTCGAGAAGGCCTGGAGCGAGGCGGGGGCGCACCCGGAGCTGAGCTGCTGCCGTGCGACCGGTTTCGAAGCTCTCCAAGCTCTCGTATCGATCGGCCACGGCCTCACCCTGATGCCGCGTCTGGCCCTCGGCTGGCTGCGCGAAGGCTTGGTCGCGCGACCGATGGAGACAGCTCCCGTTAGGTACGTGAAGACGGCGGTGCCCGCGAAGGCCCATCGATCTTCGGCCAGCCGGGCCATGCTCAAGATCCTCACCGCGCTCACGGAGACCCGCGGCCCGAACACCGCGATCGGGGCTCCGAGCTCAAACGGCGTTCCTCTGGCGTCCGTCCCGCGCCCCCGGTAAGCCGTGCTCACATCGCCGTCAGCCATCGTTGCTTGTGGCGGCTCGCCACGAGCACGAGAATGATCGTCCGGCTCGAGCACGCCCCTCCCGTGCTCGAGCCACGCCTGCGAAATGCTCCCCGTGAACGCCACCCACTCAGCCGGGCTGCCACCGACTACGGTGTCGCCGTGACGATCGGCGTGGCGTACTCCGGGCTCGAGCGATGAGCGCCCGCGGCGGCGACTGACGAACCCCGATGGCCACGGTCGCCGACTACCTCGTGAACCGCCTCTCGGACTGGGGCGTGGAGCGCATCTACGGCTACCCCGGCGACGGGATCAACGGGTTGATGGGTGCGCTCGACCGTGCCGAGGATCGGCTCGAGCTTGTCCGCGTCCGGCACGAGGAGATGTCCGCGTTCATGGCCTGCGCACACGCGAAGTTCACTGGCGAGGTGGGCGTGTGCATCGCGACCTCCGGGCCCGGAGCGATCCACCTCCTGAACGGCCTCTACGACGCGAAGCTCGACCACCAGCCGGTCGTGGCGATCGTCGGCCAGCAGGCCCAGACCGGGCTCGGCGGCCACTACCAGCAGGAGGTCGACCTGATCTCGCTCTTCAAGGACGTGGCGCACGAGTACGTTCACATGGCCACCGACCCGGGGCAGATGCGCCACCTTGTCGACCGCGCCGTGCGCATCGCCCTGGCGGAGCGCACCGTCACCTGCCTGATCGTCCCCAACGACCTGCAGGAGGAGGACGCTGTGGAGGAGCCGGCGCGCGCGCACGGCACCGTCCACTCGGGCCTCGGCTACAGCCGACCCAAGGTCGTGCCCGAGGATGCCGAGCTGCGTCGCGCCGCCGACGTGCTGAACGCCGGCGAGAAGGTCGCCATGCTTGTCGGCCAGGGAGCGCTTCACGCGACCGACGAGGTGCTGGAGGTGGCCGACCTGATGGGCGCCGGGGTCGCGAAGGCGCTGCTCGGCAAGGCGGTGCTGCCCGACGACCTGCCGTTCGTGACCGGGTCCATCGGACTGCTTGGCACCAAGCCCAGCTGGGACCTGATGACCGGCTGCGACACGCTGCTGATGGTCGGCTCGAGCTTCCCGTACTCGGAGTTCCTGCCGGAGGAGGGTCAGGCGCGCGGGGTCCAGATCGATATCGACGGCCGCATGGTCGGGATCCGCTATCCGATGGAGGAGAACCTCGTCGGCGACAGCGCCGAGACGCTGAGGGCGTTGATCCCCCTGCTCGAGCGCAAGGCCGACCGCTCCTGGCGTGACGAGGTCGAGGCCGGCGTGGCGAAGTGGTGGAACGTGCTCGAGGCGCGGGCCATGAACGACGCCGACCCGATCAACCCGCAGCGGGTCTTCTGGGAGCTCTCGTCACGCCTGCCCGACGACTGCATCTTGAGCGCCGACTCCGGCTCGTCGGCCAACTGGTTCGCGCGCGATCTGAAGATCCGCCGCGGCATGATGGCCTCGTTGTCGGGGACCCTGGCCACGATGGGGCCGGGGGTGCCGTACGCGGTCGCGGCGAAGTTCACCCATCCCGACCGAGTCGCGATCGCGCTGGTCGGCGACGGCGCGATGCAGATGAACGGCATCAACGAGCTGATCACGATCGCCGACTACTGGGAGCGCTGGAGCGACCCGCGCCTGATCGTGCTGGTGCTGAACAACGGGGACCTGAACCAGGTGACCTGGGAGCAGCGCGCAGTGGTGGGCGATCCGAAGTTCGTGACCGCCCAGCGCGTTCGCGACTTCCCCTACGCGCGCTACGCGGAGCTGCTCGGGCTGAAGGGGATCCGCGTCGACACGCCCGACGCCGTCGCGCCCGCCTGGGAGGAGGCGCTGGCGGCGGACCGGCCGGTCGTCTACGAGGCGATCACCGATCCCGAGGTGCCGCCGCTGCCGCCCCACATCACGCTCGAGCACGCGAAGGCGCTCACGTCGACGCTGCTCAAGGGCGACCCGGACGCGCGCGGGATCATTCGCCAGAGCTTCCGCGACAAGATCGAGGAGTTCCTCCCCGGCCGGTGATCGCGACCGAGCCGATCGCCGGCCGCGTCGACTCGCCCGTCGAGCGGGTGGGGGTCGCGGCCTACACGTTGCCGACCGACGCGCCGGAGTCCGACGGCACGCTCGAGTGGCAGTCGACGACGATGGTGGTCGTGGAAGTCGACGCCGGTGGCGAGCGCGGCCTCGGCTACACGTACTCCGACGTCGCGAGCGCGCGCCTCGTCGAGTCGAAGCTGGCCGCGGTCGTGGAGGGCGCCGACGCCATGGCCGTCCCCGCCGCATGGCAGGCGATGGTGGTGGCGATCCGCAACCTCGGGCGGCCCGGAATCTCGTCGGCGGCGATCGCGGCGGTCGACGTGGCGCTGTGGGACGTCAAGGCACGCCTGCTGGACCTGCCGCTCGCCACGCTGCTCGGGTCGGTCCACCAATCGGTCCCCGTCTACGGCAGCGGCGGGTTCACGTCGTACGACCCGGGCCGGCTCCAGGCGCAGCTCGGGGCGTGGGTGGAGCGTGGGATTCCGCGCGTAAAGATGAAGGTCGGCCGGAGGCCGGGTGACGACCCCGCTCGCGTGCGCGCGGCGCGAAGGGCGATCGGCGACGACGCTGAGCTCTTCGTGGACGCCAACGGGGCCTACGCCCGCAAGCAGGCGCTCGAGCTCGCCGAGGCCTTCGCCGAGGAGGGCGTGACCTGGTTCGAGGAGCCCGTCTCCTCCGACGATCTCGAGGGGCTGCGACTGCTCCGAGACCGGGCGCCCTCGGGAATGGCGATCGCCGCCGGCGAGTACGGCTGCGACCTGCCGTACTTCCGGCGCATGCTGGAGGCCGCTGCGGTGGACGTCCTCCAGGCCGACGTGACGCGGTGCGCTGGGATCACGGAGCTCCTGCGCGTCGGGGCGCTCTGCGCGGCGCATTCGATCCCGCTGTCGGCGCACACGGCGCCCTCGATCCACGCTCACGCGTGCTGCGCGATCGAGCGGCTCGCCCATGTGGAGTACTTCCACGACCACGTGCGGATCGAGGAGCGTCTGCTCGATGGCGTCGTCACGCCCGTCGACGGTCGCCTCCGCCCCGATCGCTCGCGCCCGGGCCTCGGCCTGGAGCTGAAGCGCGCCGACGCCGAGCGCTACCTCGCCTGACTTGCGGCCTGCGACGATCCTTCGCCTGAGTCGCACGCGCCGGCGCGACCGGATCCTGCGCAACGTTCGCGAGGGACGCCTCCAGCGCACTCTCTCGGCCGCCACGGCAGCGAGCGCTCTCCCGCTCGGCGTCGAGATCTACTTCGAGCACTACCGCGGATCGTTCGGCGACAGGTGGATGTGGACGCCGATCGCCATCACGCCGCCGCTCGTCGCGGCGGGCATCGCGGGCGTCTACTCGGAGCGCGCGGCCAGGACAGCGCTGCCGCTCGCGTCCGCGCTGTTCGCGCTCGACGGCCTGGTCGGCGTGGTGACCCATCTCCGTGGCGTGATGCGAAAGCCGGGCGGGCTTCAGGAGCCGCTGTTCAACATCGTCATGGGGCCGCCGCTGCTCGCCCCCGGGTCGCTGGCCATGGTCGGCGGCATCGGCGTGCTGGCGGCCTTTCTGCGCCGGGAGCGATAGGTGCCGCGCGAAGCGTCCCGGGGTCGCCGGGTGCCGCACCCGAGCGAGCCCCGGCCGCCCGAGGGCCTACCCGCACAGCGCCGCGGGACGACGCCGCAGATGCGCGGTCGCTACCCGGACTTCGACGTCCTGTCCGAGGCGCGCCATTGGGACGAGGTGACGCGTCGCGTGGTCCTCGATCGAGTCGAGCGGACGCCCCCTCTCCGGTATTTCACCGAGTCGCAGGCGCGGACGCTGGAGGCCTTCTGCGACACGGTCATGGCTCAGGACCGCGAGCCGCGCATCCCGGTGCTCGCGATGGTCGACGACAAGCTCAGCGAGGGGAGGCGCGAGGGCTACCGGTACGCGGACATGCCCGACGACGGTGAGACGTGGCGGCTCGTGGCCCGCGCGCTGGACGAGGCGGCTCGCGAGCACGGCGCCGACTCGCTCGCCGCCGCGTCCGCCGACGATCGGCTGCGCGTGTGCCAGGCGTTCGCGACCGCCGAGCTGGCGGGCGGCGTGTGGGACGAGCTTCCGGTCGCGCGCGCGTGGGCGGTCGTGATGCGGGACGTCCTGGCGGCCTTCTACTCGCACCCCTGGGCGTGGAACGAGATCGGCTTCGGCGGCCCCGCCTACCCGCGCGGCTACGCACGGCTCGGGATCGGCCAGCGGGAGGTGTGGGAGGGGGAGGAGGCCTTTGTCGTCGACCCCGTGAAGGACGTTTCCGAACGGGGGCTCGAATGAGCGAGGGCAGGCGCGTCCTCAAGGGCTCCGCCGCGCTCGTCGGAAACGACTCGCGCTACCTGCTGGACGTCCATCGCCGTGCCGTGCCGGGCCGGGCGACGATGCGAACCTACCGCGACGCCGACACGGTCGACCTGCTCGTCGTCGGCTGCGGGGCCGGCGGCGCCACGCTCGCCCAGCGGCTCGGACGCGCAGGATGGAGGGTCGTCGTGCTCGAGGCAGGCCCGTTCTGGGACCCGGACGAGGATTGGGTCTCGGACGAGGCGGGATCGCATGCGCTCTACTGGACGCAGGAGCGGATCGTCGGCGGCGCCGATCCGGTCGAGCTCGGAAAGAACAACTCCGGTCGCGGCGTGGGCGGGTCGATGGTCCACTACGCCGGCTACGCGCCGCGCTTTCACCCGTCCGACTTCGAAACGAGGACGTGCGACGGCGTGGGTGCCGACTGGCCGATCTCCTACTCGGAGCTGAAGCCGCATTACGAGCGCCTCGAGGGGGAGCTGCCGGTCGCCGGCCAGGATTGGCCGTGGGGAGATCCGCACCGCTACCCGCACTCGCCCCAC
>Ga0136615_10001274_pt1 | contig 12119 bp, 8 predicted proteins | sample AntDrymUQ2882206_2_FD_106647 | JGI IMG/M metagenome (GOLD analysis project Ga0136615, IMG submission 106647) | Polar desert sand microbial communities from Dry Valleys, Antarctica - metaG UQ288 (22.06) | ecosystem: Environmental > Terrestrial > Soil > Desert | place: Antarctica: Dry Valley...
CCCATCGCGACCAGGCGCGCATATACGTCAAGCAGGTGCACGAAGGTGAGTCGGAGGTGCAGCTCTCGCCCGAGGAGAACGAGGCGGTCGCGGCCGCGCTCGCCTCACACCCTCGCGGCGCGACGGACGCCGGCGTCGTACGGGCGCACGACGCCCGCCAGAGCGCCTGAGCTGCCCCCGGTCCGGCTCGCTCTCGATCGTGAGAGTCGCGTTCCTCGGCCCGCCCGGAACCTTCACCGAAGAGGCGCTGCAGGCGTCGATCCGGGGCGAAGCGGAGCAGCTTCCCGTGGCGACCGTCCGCGAGGCGGTCATGGCGGTACAGACGGGTGACGTCGGCAGGGCCGTGGTCCCGATCGAGAATGCGCTCGAGGGCTCGGTGCGAGCCACGCTCGACACGCTGGCGGGCGATGCGCCCGATGTGCGGATCGAGGCGCAGGTCACGCACCCGATCCACCACTGTCTGATCGCCCCACCGAGCGTCGCGCTGGACGCGCTGACCCGCGTCGTGTCCCACCCCCACGCGATCTCTCAGTGCCGGCGGTTCCTCAGGGAGCGACTCCCGCGCGCTGAGCGCGCGGCCGCCGCCTCGACCGCCGAGGCGGTCCGGCTCGTGTCCGCGGCGGGCGAGCAGTGGGCGGCGATCGGCTCGCGCCTGTCGGCGGAGCGCTACGGCTGCAAAATCCTCGCCGAGAACGTCGAGGACCGGCCCGACAACCTCACCCGCTTCGTCTGGCTGGCTCCGCTCGGTCCCGCCGACGAGTCCCCGCTCGCTCCGATCGACGCGCCCACCAAGACGTCGGTCGTGTTCTGGGGCTTCGACGACGACTCGCCCGGTGCGCTCGTCGGCGTCCTGTCCGAGCTTGCGCAGCGCGGCGTCAACCTCACGAAGATCGAGAGCCGCCCCCGCCGCGTGCGGCTTGGCCACTACATGTTCTTCGCCGACCTCGACGGGGCGGCCTCGGACGGCCCGGTCCGAGACGCCCTCGAAGCACTCCGGCGCCGGGTCGAGACCCTTCGCGTGCTCGGCTCGTATCCCGCTGGCTAGATGGCCGATCCCACGGTCGCGTGGGTCTGGGGGTCATGGAATCAGCCATCTAGAGCCGCATGGCGCGCCGCTACACTGGCGCGCAGCCGTGGCCGCGACCGTCACTCTGGAGGCGTTGGAGGGCCGGGACCCAGTCCCAGCCGGCGCCGTGCCGCCCGGGGCATCCGAGCGGCGGCGCGGCGGGACGAGCGGCCGGGTGCTGGTCCTGAACGCCTCGTACGAGCCGATCAACGTCTGCACGGTCAGGCGCGCCACCGTGCTTCTCCTGAAGCGGCGCGCCGAGATACTCGAAGAGGGCGGCTGGCGCCTTCACGCCGAGAGCCTGACCATCCCGCGACCGGTGGTGATCCGCCTCGTGACCTACGTACGGATCCCGCGCGACGCGCACAGCCGCAAGATCACGCGCCGGGCGATCTTCGCGCGCGACCGCTGGACGTGCCAGTACTGCGGGCGCGAGCGAGGGAAGCTCACGGTCGATCATGTGATCCCGCGCTCGAAGGGCGGCTCGTCTGCCTGGGACAACATCGTGACCTGCTGCGCGCCCTGCAACCGCCGCAAGGGCGACCGGCTCCCGCGTCAGGCAGAGATGCATTTGCGGAACCATCCGAAGCCTCCCGGCCCGACGATCTTCGTGCACGTCGCCGCGTCGGCGATACCGCCGATCTGGGAGCAGTACCTGCCGCTGGCGGCCTAGACCCGCGAGGACGCTGCCCCACTCGAGGTCGGAGAACGACGAAGGGCGCCCTCAGGCGCCCTTCGCAGTTTGAACTGCTGGACTCGGCCGACAAGACGCTCTGCCACGCGCTCGCGTGGGGCCGGAGGGACGACTCCCGGCCTGTCTCGCCGACGGTGCCCGGAATGGACTCCGCCAAGCGGGCCCAGCTCCGACCTAGCGGCCGGACACCTCCAGGGTCCCGACAAATCTGTGAATCAAGCTAGGACCACCTCCTTTCCCTGGTGAGCCGTATGTAAGCAGACGGCGCGGCCATGGTGAGCGGATCGGCGCGCGGGCGGATCAGGCGTCCGGCGCCTCGGGCTCGTCCCGCTCGTCCTCGTCCGCGACCGGCTCCTCCATGGCCGGCTCGCCTTCGACCGGCTCCTCCTCCGCAGCGGCCCTCACCTGCGCCGCCGTGTCGGTCGATTCGACCACGAGCGCGACCGCGCTCACGGCGTCGCCCTCACGGAGGTTCATGACGCGGACGCCCTGCGAGGCCCGCCCGTAGCGCGAGATGCCCCTGACGCCGGTGCGCTGGACCATCCCCTCGCGCGAGATGAAGACGAGCTCCTGGTGCTCACGCACGATCAGCGCGCCAGCCAGGCCACCCTTCTTCTCGGTGAGCTTGATCGTCTGGACGCCCATCGTCCCGCGCCCCTTCACCGGGTACTCCGAGATCGCGGTTCGCTTGCCGTAGCCGTTGTCGGTGACCACGAGGAGCTCGGTGTCGTCGCGCGCGATACCCATCGCCAGCACGTGGTTGCCCCCTCGGGAGACGTTCATCCCCCGCACGCCGCTCGTGTCGCGGCCCATCGCGCGTGCCTGCGACTCGTTGAAGCGCGATGCGTGGCCCGAGTGGGAGACCATGATGATGTCGTCCTCGCCGCTCGTCCGTCTGACCGCGACGAGCTCGTCGTCGGCGCGGATCTTGATCGCGATGATCCCGTCAGCCTTGATCGGCGTGTTGTAGTCCGCGAACTCGGTCTTCTTGACGATCCCCTGCCGGGTGGCGAAGACGAGGTACCTTCCCTCCGAGAAGTCGCGCGTCGCGAGAACGGCCCGGACGTACTCGCCCTCGCGCAGCGGAAGAACGTTGACAAGCGCGCGGCCCTTCGAGGTGCGCGACGCCTCCGGCAGGTCGTAGACCTTCTGCCGGTAGATCTTCCCGCGGTTCGTGAAGAACAGGAGGTAGTCGTGCGTCGAGCTCACGAACAGGTGCTCGATGTAGTCCTCGTCCTTCATGTCCATCCCGAGCACGCCGACGCCGCCGCGCTTCTGTTGGCGGTAGGTCGCGAGCGGCAGCGACTTGATGTAGCCCGAGCGAGTGATCGAGATGACCATCTGCTGGTCGGCGATCAGGTCCTCGATGTCGAGCTCGTCCTCCGAGTGGGTGATCTCGGTTCGCCGCTCGTCGCCGTAGCTCTCCCTGACCTCCTGGAGCTCCTCCTTGATCAGGCCGAGGACGCGCGCCTCGTCGCCCAGGATCTCGCGCAGCTCCTTGATTCGCTCGACGAGGTCCGCATGCTCCTTGCGGATCTTGTCCGCCTCGAGCGCGGTGAGGCGCTGAAGGCGGAGATCGAGGATCGCCTGCGCCTGCTCGCGCGAGAGCTCGAAGCTTTCGATCAGGCCCTCGCGTGCGGCATCCGGGTCGCGCGAGGAGCGGATCAACTCGATCACCGCGTCGAGGTCCGACAGCGCGATCAGCAGCCCCTCGAGGATGTGCGCCCGCGCCTCGGCGCGGCGCAGCTCGTGCTTGGTCCGGCGGACGACGACCTCGCGCTGATGGTCGACGTAGTTCTTGACGAGCGGGAGCAGCCCGAGCGTCCGCGGCACCTGGTCGACCAGCGCGACGATGTTCACGCCGAACGTCGTCTGCATCGAGGTGTGCTTGTAGAGCTTGTTGAGCGCGACCTTGGGGATCGCGTCGCGCTTCAGCTCGATGACGATCCGGATGCCGGACTTATCGGACTCGTCGCGGAGGTCGGAGACTTCGGGCACCTTGCGGTCGTTGACGACCTCGGCGATGCGCTTGATCAGGCCGCTCCCGTCGTTGCGACCGTCGCCCTTCGACACCTGGTAGGGCATCTCGGTGACGATGATCGCCTCCTTGCCCTGTCGCAGCGGCTCGATGTGGGCGCGCGCACGGACGACGATCCGGCCGCGCCCCGTCTCGTAGGCGTCGCGGATCCCCTGGCGGCCGACGATGATCCCGCCGGTCGGGAAGTCCGGGCCCTTGATGTGGCGCATCAGGCCCCCGACGTCGATGTCGGGCTCGTCGATGAAGGCCGTGACCGCGTCGATCGTCTCGCGGAGGTTGTGGGGCGGGATGTTCGTGGCCATCCCGACCGCGATGCCCGCCGACCCGTTCACGAGCAGGTTCGGGAAGCGAGCTGGGAGGATCAGCGGCTCGAGCCGCGAGTCGTCGTAGTTGGCCCCAAAGTCGACCGTGTCCGCGTCGATGTCGCGCAGCAGCTCCGTTGCGAGGCGCGCGAGGCGCGCCTCGGTGTAGCGCATTGCGGCCGGCGGATCGCTGTCGATCGACCCGAAGTTGCCCTGGCCGTCCACGAGCGGGTAGCGCTGCGCGAACTCCTGTGCGAGCCGGACCAGGGCGTCGTAGATCGCGCTGTCGCCGTGCGGGTGAAATGACCCCATCACCTCGCCGACCACGTAGGCGCACTTGCGGTACGGCCTCGTCGGCTGAAGCCCCGCCTCGTGCATCGCGTAGAGCACGCGCCGGTGCACGGGCTTGAGGCCGTCACGCACATCCGGCAGCGCGCGGCCGACGATCACGCTCATCGCGTAATCGAGGTACGACGAGCGCATCTCCTCCTCGAGCAGCCGCTCCTCGATCGCGCCGCCGCCCAACCGATCGACCGACATCTAGCTCGAGCTCCTACACATCGAGGTTGGTGACATCGCGGGCGTTGGACTCGATGAAGGCCCTTCGAGGCTCGACCTTGTCGCCCATGAGCATGGAGAAGATCTGATCGGTCGCGCTCGCGTCGTCGATCGTCACTTGGCGCAGGGTCCGCTGCTCGGCGTCCATGGTCGTCTCGTAGAGCTGGTCGGCGTTCATCTCGCCGAGACCCTTGAAGCGCTGGAGCGGCACCCCGTCGCCCGCGACCTCGACGACGCAACGGCGCAGCTCCTCGAACGACAGCGCCTGCGCCTCCCGCTTCCCGAGCGAGATCGCGAACGGCGGCCGTCCGGCGAGCTGCTCGAGCTCTCCATGCACCCTGACGAAGCCGCGGTATTCGGAGCGATCGAACATCGCGCGCCGCAGATGGTGCGTGGTCGCCAAGCCGGTCTTGCGCTCGACGCTGCGGATCACGAGGTCGACCGGGTCCTCGGACAGGAGCTCGGTCTCGTAGGGCTCCGTCTCGGGGTCCCCGCGGGCCACGAGCTTCGCGACGGCGTCCGCGTCGGTGAGCCCCTCATCGAGTATCTGCGACTCCTCGAGGAACGTGATCGTGTCGTGGCCGAACTCGGCGCCCAGCGCGGAGGCCCAGCCCTCGTACTGCTTGAGCAGCCGCCCGAACTTCTGCCAGCGAGGGTGGGTGAGCTTGAACTCGGTGGCCGTCCCGTCGACCACGCCCATGCGCTCGAGCTTGTCGCGCAGCAGCACCTCCTCGAGCTCCGACTCCTTCTCGATGTACACCTCGCGCTTGCCGTTCATCACCTTGTAGAGCGGCGGCTTGGCGAGATAGACATAGCCCGCCTCGATCAGCTCGGGCATCTCCCGGTACAGGAACGTGAGCACGAGCGTGCGGATGTGGGCACCGTCGACGTCGGCGTCGCACATTACGACCACCTTGTGGTAGCGCGCCTTCTCGATGTCGAACTCCTCGCGAATTCCCGTGCCGATCGCGGTGATGAGCGCCTGGATCTCCTGGTTCGAGAGAACCTTGTCGATGCGGTTCTTCTCGGCGTTGATGATCTTGCCGCGCAACGGCAGCACCGCCTGCGTGTTGCGGTCGCGCCCCTGCTTGGCGGAGCCGCCGGCCGAGTCGCCCTCGACAACGAACAGCTCGGCGAGCGCCGGGTCCCGGACCGAGCAGTCCGCGAGCTTTCCGGGAAGTGTTGAGTTCTCGAGCGCCGACTTGCGCCGCGTCAGGTCGCGGGCCTTGCGCGCCGCCTCCCGCGCTCGCGACGCCTGGACCGCCTTCATGATGATCTGCCGTGCCTCGCTCGGGTTCTCCTCGAGGAATTCGGCGAGGCCACGGTTGACGGCGGCCTGCACGAAGCCTTCGACCGGCGGGTTGCCGAGCTTGGTCTTGGTCTGACCCTCGAACTGTGGATCGGCGACCTTGACCGAGATGATCGCCGTCAGGCCCTCGCGCACGTCCTCGCCCTGGAGGTTGTCCTCCTTCTCCTTCAGCAGGCCCTTCTGGCGGGCGTAGTTGTTGACGGTCCGTGTGAGCGCCGAGCGAAACCCGGAGAGGTGCGCTCCGCCCTCGTGGGTGTTGATGTTGTTGGCGAACGAGAGCAGGGCCTCCTGGTAGGAGGAGTTCCACTGCATCGCGACCTCGACCTCGCCGACCTCGCTCGAGTCCTCGAGGAAGACCACCTTCTTGTGCAGCGGCTCGCGCGAGCCCTGCGAGTGGAGGTACGTGACGAAGTCGCGGATGCCGCCCTCGTAGCGGAAGCTCTCGGAGAAGCCCTCGCCGCGCTCGTCGTTGAAGTTGATTCGCAGGCCGCGCGTGAGGAACGCCATCTCGCGGAAGCGCTGCTCGAGCACCGTCCGTTCGTAGTCCACCTGCTCGAAGATCTCGAGGTCGGGCCGGAAGGTGACCGACGTGCCGCGGCGCTTGGTGGCGGCGCCGCGCTCGAGCTCGCCCTGAGGCAGGCCGCGCTCGTACGACTGCGTCCACTCGTGTCCGTCGCGCCATACCGTCAGGTGGAGCTCCTCGGAGAGCGCGTTGACGACCGAGACGCCGACTCCGTGCAGCCCGCCGGAGACCTTGTAGCCACCGCCCTCGCCGAACTTCCCCCCCGCGTGAAGGGTGGTGAGGACGACCTCGGCCGCGGGCCGCCCCTCCTTCTCGTGCATGTCCACGGGGATCCCGCGGCCGTCGTCGGTGACGTTGACGCTGTCGTCGGGACGGATCGTTATCTCGACGTGGTCGCACTCGCCGGCGAGCGCCTCGTCGACCGAGTTGTCCATGACCTCGTAGATGAGGTGGTGCAGGCCGCGCGTGCCCGTGGACCCGATGTACATGCCGGGACGCTTGCGCACAGCCTCGAGGCCTTTGAGGACCGTGATCTGCTGGGCGCCGTAATCCTGGCCGCCGGTCTTCTTCGTGGCTCGCTTCGCCAAGCCGTTCCTTCCTTAGTCCTTACATGTCGAAGCCCCGGCGGCGCGAGTAGGCGGCGCAAGCCGGGGCACTCGAATCGACTGACGTCAAGGATACCAAACGGGCACGCCCGAAAGCGTTACATAACACCGGAAAATGCCCGCAAATCGCGACAAATGGCCATTCGCCTAGCTCTCCATCGCGTGCGGCTCACACAGCCGCCGCGTCAGACCGCGTCACACAGCGCAGCCGCCGCACGGGTCGACGCCCGGACACCGGCTCGAGAGCGTCGTTGAGCCGGCCCACGAGGTCGGCCGCGAGCAGATCGAGCTCGTTTGCCCAGACGGCGGATCGGCAAGCGACTGTGACCACGCCGTCGCGCTCGCGGACCGGCTCCGCTTCGGCGGCCACTCTCGCGCCCGCGACGGCAGGCCAGTGTCGCTGGACGGCGGCGAGCGCCGTGGCCGGCGCGGCGGCGCGTGCGACTCGCTCGAGCGCCGGACCGAACGGGCGCGGGCCGGGCCTTCTCACGCGGCGACGGCACGCGGCGCGGCGCGGACCTCGCCGGCTTCGACGTTCAGGATCGCGGCGCCGGCGGCGGCCGCGCCGGGCAGGTGCTCCGGGTCGGCCGCGGTGACGAGGGTCTGGCCGCTCGCAAGGATCGCCTGCACCAACCGAGCTCGACGCGACGCGTCGAGCTCGGACATGACGTCGTCCAAGAGCATCAGCGGCTCGCGCCCGCGCTCGGCGAGCACGTCCCGCTCGGCGAACAGCAGCGCGAGGACGCTGAGCCGCTGCTGGCCCTGCGACCCGAACGACCGCAGCGCGCGATCGTCGTGGGTCAGCACCAGATCGTCGCGATGCGGCCCGTGCGTGGTGAACCCGCGCTCGATGTCTTGGGACCGGCGCTCCGCGAGCTCGGCGGTCAGCGCCAGAGCGTCCTGCGCGCGCGAGCGCGGTCGGTAGCGGATCGCGGCGCGCAACGGGAGCCCGAGCTCGGTGGTGCGCGCGGCAAAGCACGGAGCGAGCTGCTCCACGGCCTCCGAGCGATCCTCCATCAGGGCGGCGCCCGAGCGCCCGAGCTGGTCGTCCCAGGCGTCGAGCTGCGCAGCGGAAGCGCCGCCGGAGCGCACACGCGCCAAGAGCGCGTTGCGCTGACCGAGAGCCCGGCCATACGCGACTCGGGTTCCGGCTCGCGACGGCCAGACCGCCGCGACGAACCGATCCAGGTGGGCGCGGCGATGCGCCGGAGCTCCCTTCACGAGCTCGAGGCGGTCGGGGATGAAGACGCAGACCGGTGGACGAGCGTCGAGCGATGCGGGCCCCCCGGCCGGCGAACCGTCCACTCGAACGCGCTTTCCCTCGTTCAGGTCGAGCGCAGTCTCGAGGACGTGGCGCTCGCCGTCGCGGATCGTGGTGACCGCCACGCGCGCCGGCCCGCCGCCGTGCCCCACGACCTCGCGCTCGTTGCTCGTCCGACACGACCGCGCGGTCAACCCGAAGTAGATCGCCTCGAGGAGGTTCGTCTTTCCTGCGCCGTTGGGCCCACAGACGATGGTCAGGCCGTCCGAAAGCTCGATCTCGCCCCGCCCGCAGTTACGGAAATCGCGCAGCCCGACGTGCGCGACCAGCATCACACGTTCAGTCGAATCGGCATTACGAGGTACGTGAAGCCGCTGCCGTCGCCTGCCTCGATCAGGCCGGGGCGGAGCGGGCTGATCAGCTTGAGGATCAGCTCGTCCGCCTCGGCGCTCTCGAGCCCGTCGCGCAGGAACTCGGCGTTGAAGCCGACCTCCAACGGTTCGCCCTTGAACGGAAGCGGCAGTGACTCGCTGGCGCGGCCGATGTCCGGCGTCTGCGCCGACACCTCCACCGCCCCTTCGGTGAACGCCAGCCGGAGCGGGGAGTTCTTCTGGGCGAGAAGGCCGATTCGGCGCACCACTTCGAGCACCTCCGCGCGGCTCACCCGCAGCTCGTGCTCATAGGACTCCGGGAGCAGCTGTCGATAGTTCGGGAACCGACCTTCCACGAGCCGGGACGAGAGCGTGATGCCGTCGACGCGGAAGATCACCTGGTTGGCCTGGTGCCAGATCTCGATGTCGCCGGCCGCCGCCGAAGCGACGCGACTCAGCTCTTGGAGCGCGCGCGCCGGGACGTTTACCTCCAGTTCGGCGTCGATCGGGCGCTCGAGCCCAGTCTCCTTGACGCTCAGTCGATAGGAGTCGGTCGCGACCATCCGCAGCTCGGAGCCAGACGCGGAAACGAGCACGCCGGTCAGGTGTGGACGCGTTTCGTCACGTGACGCCGAGCGGGCGACGCGTTCGGCTGTCTCGATGAACGCTCGCGCGGCAAGCGTGACGCTGCGCTCGTCAGACGGTGCCTCGGGCAATCGTGGGAAGTCGTCAAGTGGGAGGACGCGGAGCTGAAAGTCCGCCGATCCCGCTGAGACCTGGACGTCATCCTCAGCGCTTCGATGCTCGAGCACCAGCTTGTCGCTGGCAAGCGAGCGGACCACCTCGACAAGCAGGCGGGCGGGGAGGACTACCGTGCCAGGACGCTCGGCGCTCGCTTCGAGCGGGACTCGAATCGCCATCTCCATATCGGTGGCACGCAACTCGACGCCGGTCTCGTCCGCGTGGAACATGACGCCTGCCAGCGTCTGGACCGCGCTCCTCGTCGACGCTGCTCTCGCGACGATCCCAAGCTGTGTCAGCAAACCATCTCTCGAGACGGAGATCTTCATGAAGGAAGAACAGAGCTAGTAGGCGTTGTGGATATGTGGATGGGATGGCTCATGGCTCTCATTCAAGCGGCTGGGAGTGTGGATCGAGCTGTGGGTGGGATTGTCAATGGTCTCATTCTGCCCGGTCGGGAGCGGACAATTCGAGTTGTTCCTTCAACTCAAGAACGGTTCTCGCCAGGTCCGACGCCTTGGTCAGCTCACGGGCGACCTTGCGGTGGGCGTGTAGAACGGTCGAGTGGTTGCGCCCACCGAACGCCGCGCCGATGGTCGGCAGGCTCACGCCGATGAGCTCACGCGTCAGGTACATCGCCACTTGTCGTGCGAACGCCACCGCTGGGCGCCGGTCGCGACCGATGAGTGCCTGGCAGCTGGTGCCAAAGGTCGAGGCGGTGAGGGATTGGATCTCGGCGACTGTCGTCTCGCGCGGACGCTGGCTTGACTGAGGTCCGGCAAGCACTCTCGCCGCCAAGTCCGGCGAGGGTTGCTCATCGCGCAGCGAAGCGTGAGCGACGATCCGAATGAGCGCCCCTTCGAGTGCCCGAACGCTTGAGGAGACCTGTCTCGCGACCTCGCGAAGGGTCGCATCGTCGAAGCCCGCGATGCCGTCGAGCGCCGCGCGCTTGCGCAGGATTGCGAGCCGGACCTCTATCGACGGGGGCTCGACCGAGGCCACCAGCCCGGAAGCGAAGCGCTCTACCAGACGTCGCTCCAGCGCCCCCATCTCGGCCGGCGGACGATCGCTCGATACCACGAGCTGGCACCCCGTCTCGTAGAGGGCGTTGAACGTGTGGAAGAACTCTTCCTGCGTCCGCACCTTGTCGGCGAAGAACTGGACGTCGTCGAGGAGCAGTACATCGACGTCGCGAAAGGCAGTCCTGAACTCGTCGATATCCCCACCGCGGACGGCCTTCACGAACGCGGTCGTGAACTCGTCGGAGGTGGCGTAACGAGCGGCGATCGTGCCGCCAAAGCGGCGGAGGTAGTTGCCGACCGCATGAAGCAGGTGCGTCTTGCCGAGTCCCGGCGGCCCGTGGAGAAAGAGCGGGTTGTAGGCCTGGGCGGGCTGCTCGGCGACCGCGAGGGCGGCGGCGTGCGCGAGCCGATTGCCGTCGCCGATAACGAACTGCTCGAAGGTGTACTTGGGGTTGAAAGCGGGTTCTTGGAGCGTTCGCGGTGTGGTCTTCGCGTCCGCCGAAGGCGGGGGCACCCAGTCCTCGGCTACGACGGTTACGGCCACTGGCGCTCCGAGGGCTCGGGCGGCGGCATCACGCAGGAGCGGGGCGTAGCGTTCCTCAACGAGCGTGCGCGTGTGGCGCGGGGCCCGGACGTAGATCGTGTCGCGATCCCGCGCCGCTAGCTCGAGCGATTCGAGCCAGAGGTGAAACGTGAGGCCAGTCACGGCGGTCCGGAGCTCGGCCTGGATCTCGCGCCAGCTTTCCTGGAGCTCGTCTTGGGACACGCGCAAGCGACCAGCCTCCACCGGTGTGTCGCGACTCATTGAGAGGGGAGGGCCGTCCCGATACTCACGGCCCCTCGGCGCGCCGAGTGTACAACCGCGCCGCGGCCTTCTCGTGGGCGATCCGGAGGCCCGACAAGGACAGCGCGCAATTCGCGGAGAAACCGATTCGTCTCCCCTTGCGGTGAACAAATCGCGCTCGCCGTCGCATACCGGCGGCCTACCTAATCGACGCGCGGGCTGCGCTCGAGCCCGGCTGGGGCCAGCCCTATACTCGTGCGGTCGGCGGCTCTTTGAGCCCCGTCTCGATCGATGAAGCGCACCTACCAGCCGAAGAAGCGCAAACGTGCCCGCACGCATGGCTTTCGCGCTCGCTCGCGTACGCGCTCGGGCCGCCGCATGCTGAGGCGCAAGCGGTCGAAGGGCCGCCACCGGCTGACGCCCTAGCATGACCGGTCACCAGCGGCGCGGCGCGGGGCCCCGCGGCGGCCGGTCAGGCGGCGGACGGCTCACTCGCAGCGCGGACTTCGACCGCGTCTACCGCCGCGGGCGCTCACACGCCAATCGCTACCTCGTGATGTACGCGTTCCCGCGTCCTCACGACGAGGGCGAGCCGCGCCTGGGCGTGTCGGTCGGGCGCAAGGTCGGGGGAGCGGTCGAGCGCAACCGCGTGAAGCGGCTGTTGCGCGAGGCGTTCAAGGCGGTCTCGCCGGGACTTCCGCGCGACCACGACTTCGTGCTGGTGGCGCGCCCGGACACGAAGTCGCTGGCGAGCGAGCGAGGCGAGCCGGGCGTTGAGCAGGCGCTTCGTGAGCTGCTCGCGGAAGCCGAGCTCGGCAGCACGGGGGACGAGCGTGAGTAGCCTC
>Ga0136615_10001275_pt1 | contig 12118 bp, 11 predicted proteins | sample AntDrymUQ2882206_2_FD_106647 | JGI IMG/M metagenome (GOLD analysis project Ga0136615, IMG submission 106647) | Polar desert sand microbial communities from Dry Valleys, Antarctica - metaG UQ288 (22.06) | ecosystem: Environmental > Terrestrial > Soil > Desert | place: Antarctica: Dry Valley...
CAGTCGGGAAGCACCCGGTGGTGCTGGGACGTGCTCGTCGGTCGCTCACTGATCGGCGCTCGGTGGCGCTCAGCCCTGTAGCCGCTTGGCACGTCCCGGGCCGCCGGACCTCGCGTCACTCATCCTGGCCCTCTACGGGCAAGCCGCCAAGGCGATGGTCCAGCAGGCACCCGGGGTGCATCAGCAGTCCCACGACCGCTGACCACGAGATGGTGCACCAGTGAGCCGCCAACTCGACCTTGATGCACCCCTGCTGGGGGTACCTCCGCTGGGGGTCCGCGGCGCTCGCCGTGCCCGCCGTTCGTTGCGCTGGAGGATGGCTGCGGCGCCGTTCGTCGCCGCGGTGGTGGTGGGGGCGGGTGCGGTGGAGCTGGCGCGCTCGCCGATCGCGCGCCCCGCGGCCCGCGCCGCCGGTGAGGCCCCGGGCCCCGCCGCCGTGCTGCAGCCCCCGCGCAGCGGAGCTCCCGGCCCTGCAGCCCCCGGCCCTGCGGCCCCCGGCCCTGCGGCCCCCCACCCCGAGGCCCCCGACCCCGCCTCCGACGCCCCCGGCGACCCCGGCGCCGGCTTGGCGGAGGAGTTCCCGCCGCCGCGGCCCGCACCGGAGGCGCCGCCGGATGAGGGCTCGGCCACCAGCCCCAGCCAGGCCGAGCTGGTCGCCGTGTCGACGGACGCAGTCGACGCCTGGGGCCGCTTCGCCAGCACCGGCGACCTGGGCCAGGTGGCTGACCACTACGTCGCCGATGGGCCGCAGTACCGGCAGTTCTCAGCCGAGGCTGGGACCCGGCAGGCCGAGGTGGGCGGGCCCCCGTACCGCTTCACGCTGACCGACGCGACCGTGCTCGGCGACCAGCCCGCAGGCGACCGCTTGGTCCGCGGCACGCTGGAACTGACGCGCGAGGGCCAGCCGCCGCAGCGCTACCGCTGGGACCTGCGGCTGCGCCGCGTCGCCGACGGCAGCTGGCGCGTGTGGACCATCCTGGAGTCATCCACATGAGGCAGCCGTACCGCGCCGACCAGGAGGGGGCCCGCGCGCAGCAGAAGCAGCGGCCGTCAGCCCGAGCCGGCCGCGTCCGCAGGGGGCAGGACGAGTACCTCGCCGGGCAGCAGCAGGTCCGGGTCGCCCGAGCGCAGCGTGGCCACGTTGGCCTGGACCAACACACGCCAGTAGCCGGCGACCTGCTCGGGGCCGACGCGTTCGGGCGCCACCCCCAGCGAGGCGGCGAGCCGGTCCTGCGCGACCGACCACAGGTCGTCGCCCGGCGTCACGAGGTGCTGGTCGGGCGGGGGCGGGGCGGGCGCGGCGCCGACGGGTGTGGGCATGCCCCGCGGCTGGGGATCGGGGAGCAGGCCGCCGAGGTCGGGCACGCCGGCGGGGACCGGACGGTAGCCGACTGCGGGTGCGCTCGCGACGGAGGCGGCGGCGGGCGGCGGCGGGGCGGGGCCGTCCGCCCAGGCACCGCCCGCCCCCGCCCCCATGACCGACGAGGTCGCCAGGGCGACCGCGACCGCGCGGTCTGCGAGACGTCGGACGGCCGGCAGCGCCGCCCACTCCACCGCCCGGATGGCGGCGGGAATGCGCAGCGCCTTGGCCAGCGTGTACAGCAGCGTGCCGCCCAGGAGCCAGATGGCGCAGGCGAGCGCTGCGAGGCGGCAGACGGCGAGCAGGACGTCCTCCGCAGCCGTCACCGCCAACCAGCCCGCCGGGTCGTCCCAGCCGACCGCGAGCCTGGGCAGCGTGCCCAGACGGTAGAGCACGACGACCGCCGCCACCTCCGCCGCCACCAGCCCGCAGAGGGACAGCATCGCCCGCAGCCCATGAGTGCTCCGCATGGGCAGCAATCTAGCGCGGTGGATACCCGCAGTCAACCCAGCAACACCCGGATACCTGGCTTCTCGCTCACACCTTCCGGCAGGGCGACGGTGGCGAACAGCGGCAGGTGGTCGCTGGTCGCGGCCGCGCCCACGCCCACGTCACGCACCGTCAGCCCACCCCGCACGAGCATCTGGTCGACCTGCAGCCGCGGGTTCCAGGCCGGGTACGTGGGGCGCCCGCCCGCATGCACCCAACCGTCCCCCAGCGCCAGGCGCACCGGCCAGGCGGGGAGGTTGAAGTCGCCGATCAGCGCGGCCGGCCCCCCGCCGGCGGCCACCGCCGCCCCCGCGGCGCGCACCTGTGCGAGGCCCCGCCAGGGCAGGTAGGACAGGTGGACGGTGGCGACCACGACCTCCACGCCTCCCACCGAGAGGGTGGCGGCCAGCGCGATGCGCGGCTCGCGGTCGTAGCCGGGGTTGCGCAACGAGGCGTTGGGCGAGCGCTCCCCGTCGCCGCCACCGGGCAGGGCGATCCGCCGCACCGCCGTGAGCGGGGGCCGGCTGAGCAGGCCGATGCCGTAGCCGGGGCCGCCGGGGTCGGTCACCGGCACCGAGGTCCAGCGCGTGTCGGGGTCGCCCAGCAGCGCCGGCGCGAACACGCCGTGCAGGCCGGTGCGGGTGGCGAGCTCCGCCACCTGGTCCACGCCTCCGGTGCGCGGCAGCTCGCGGTCGATCTCCTGCACAGCCACGACGTCGGCGCCGAGCGCGGCGATGGCGTCCGCGGCGCCCGCCAGGTCCAGCCGTCCGGTGCGCACGGAGATGCCGTGCAGGAGGTTGTAGCTGGCGAGGCGGAGCAGTGCGGGCAGGGCAGCTCCGGTTCGCGGCCGACGGCACGGGGGAGGGTCAGGCTAGACGTTTCGCCCCAGACCCGCGCAGCCGTCTCGCAGGAGGCCCGTGGAAGTGCTCGCTCGAGTCCAGCTGAACCTTCCCCGGGACGCCAGCTACGTGCCGGTGACGCGCGGCGTGGTCACGTGCCTGCTCGACGAGGTGGGTGTGCCCGACGATGCCGCGGGTGACATCAAGGTCGCTCTCAGCGAGGCCTGCGCGAACGTCGTGCGCCACGCGGTAGGCACCGAGGACTACTACGTCACCCTCGAGGTTGGTCCGGAGGGCTGTGAGATGGAGGTCGTCGACCTCGGCACGAGCTGGACCGTTCAGGAGGAGGCGCCGGCCGGCCCGATCGCCGACGCCGAGCATGGCCGCGGCCTCCTGCTGATGCGCGAGCTCGTCGACGACTTCCAGTTCGTCCGCGAGCACGACGCCACCCGGGTCCGCCTCGTCAAGCGCTGGCCCAACCTCGCCGGGGCCGCGCCGCAGCCGCACGCGTAACGCGGTTGGCGCCAGCGGCCGTTCACAAGCAGGTTCCCGCCTCCAAATGGACGGAACTCGCAGCGGCGAAACATCCGCCCTCGCGTGGGCAGAAGTGCACCAAGCGACTGCCATCGTCGATGACCGTGCGGCCAAACGCACCGGCACGGCTCGGGGTGTCGATGTTCACGGCAGCCTGTGGCTAATCTTCGATGGCTTCAATCAAGATCTGCTCGACCGTGCTGGCGTTGAGGACCTTGTAAGCGGTCTGGTTGACTCCGAGGCTTGGTTCCCGCGCACGGTTTCGATGGCGTTCGAATGGGGACAGCGCGAGGGCCTCCTGCGCTGAGCCGAGAACGCCCGGCTGCGGATAGAACGAGACCTGCTCAACGATCCATGGCCCCTGGGTCGTTGAGACATCGACGCGGTGAGCCGTTACCGCTGGGTCGATGACCACAAGTGCGCGGGGCCCCGATAGCCACCACCTGCGACGCCGGGCGTGGAGGGCGGCGTGTCGGCGGCTAGCGGCCGTGGGGCTCCAGAACGGCGGCGAAACGGCGGCGGACGGGGCCGAGGTCGAGGCGGTAGACGGCGTCGGAGAGGCTGCGCACGGAGGCCCACCACCGCGGGTGCCCCAACGCCAAGGCCTCGGACACCACCAGCCAGGCGACGTCGCCGGCGGCCCGATCCAGGATCGCCGGGCCGTCGACCACCACGTAGCCCAGCAGCGTCAGGGCCTCGGCGTGCTCGTCCGCCAGCGCGGCCGAGGACAGCGACACCGTCACGCGATAGGCGTCGGGCGCCGGCGGCAGGGATTCCGCCCATACGCCGCCCTGCACCGGCAGGCGCACCAGGGCCGCAGCCTCGCCGCCCTGCTCGCCGGCCGATCCGCAGCGCGTCGGTGACGCGGGAACCACCACGCCTCGCCTCTCGTCGTCGGGGGCACCGTTCCCCGGCCCGCCGTGCACCGCCTCCGTGCGGGCTCCTGACCGGGCGCTGCATTGTGCGGCCTCGACCCCGTCCAGCCCTGGAACCTCAACGGACGCGAGATCGTGTCCTGCCGTGGCGTTGCTCGTGAGGAGGTTCACAAGCACAGGTGCGCCCAAGGCGCTAAACCGGTGGGCACCCGCCCTGCGAAAGGCTGTGCATGACCTCCCGACCGTCCACGATCGGTGCGCTGCGTGAGGCCGGCTACCCGGAGCGGAGCGTGAAGCAGGAGGTGGCGGCGAATGCGGCGGCGCGCCTGCGGGCGGGCAAGCCCGTGGTCGAGGGGCTGGTCGGCTTCGACGACACCGTGCTGCCCGCCCTGGAGACCGCGCTGCTCGCCGGCCACGACCTGATCCTGCTGGGGGAGCGTGGCCAGGCGAAGAGCCGCATCCTGCGCTCGCTGGTCACCCTGCTCGATGATGCGATCCCCGTGATCGCTGGTAGCGAGGTCAACGACCATCCGTACCACCCGTTCTCGCCGCAGGCCAAGGCCCTGGTCCGCGAGCACGGCGACGACACGCCGCTGCTGTGGGTGGACCGCGAGGCGCGCTTCGCCGAGAAGCTCGCCACCCCCGACATCGCCGTGGCCGACCTGATCGGCGATGTCGACCCCATCAAGGTGGCCGAGGGTCGCTACCTCGCCGACGAGCTGACCATGCACTTCGGACTCGTCCCGCGTCACAACCGCGGGATCATCGCCATCAACGAGCTGCCCGACCTCGCCGAGCGTATCCAGGTCGCGCTGCTGAACGTGATGGAGGAGCGCGACGTCCAGGTGCGCGGCTACTCGCTGCGGCTCCCGCTCGACCTGCTCGTGGTGGCCACCGCGAACCCCGAGGACTACACCAACCGCGGGCGCATCATCACCCCGCTCAAGGACCGCTTCGGCGCCGAGGTCCGCACGCACTACCCGCTGCGCCTCACCGAGGAGGTCGCCGTCATGCGCCAGGAGGCGCGCCTGGCGGGTGACAACGACCGGCCCCACGGCGAGGGTCTCCCGCCGGTCATGGTCCCCGCCTTCATGGCCGAGGTGCTCGCGGCCTTCACCCGCGCGCTGCGCAACGCCAACGAGGTGAACCAGCGCTCCGGGGTGTCGGTGCGCTTCTCGACTTCGAACTACGAGACCCTGGCCGCGTCGGCGCTGCGGCGCGCGGTGTGCACCGGCGAGGACTCGGCCGTCGCCCGGCCCACCGACCTCGCTCAGGTCCTCTCGGCCGGTATCGGCAAGGTCGAGTTCGAGACCTTCGAGGAGGGCCGCGAGGCCGAGCTGCTGGAGCGCATGCTGCGCCGCAGCCTGCTGGAGGTCTTCCGTCGGCGCACCAGCGGCCTGGACCTGAAGGGCTTGGTGGAGAAGTTCGACCACGGCCTGCTGGTGGAGACCGGCGACCTCGTCCCCGCCGAGCAGCTCCTCAGCCAGCTCGACGCCATCCCGGGTCTGGCCCGCCTGCTCACGGCCCTGGACGTCGAGCAGGAGTCGCCGGCGCTCGCCGCCGCGGCGTTGGAGTTCGCGCTGGAGGGACTGCACCTGTCACGCAAGATCGACCGCACCGAGGTGGGCGCCGCCGGGTACCGCTACAGCAGGAGCTAGCCGATGCGCGTCCGCTTCGGACAGTGGAGTGGCCAGCAGGAACCCTTCCCCGCGGACGTGTCCGCCGCCGACGTGCTGTCGGAGATCGGCGACGAGCTGCTCGCGGGCCGCTCGCCCGAGGAGGCCCTGGAGCGTCTGCTGAACCGCGGCCAGCAGGGGCGGGTGCGGGGGCTGGACGACCTGCGCCGCCGCGTCGAGGAGGCGCGTCGTCGGGAGCTTGCGCGCATGGGACTCGAGGGGCCGTTACGCGACGTCGAGCAGCGGCTGGCAGAGATCCTGGAGCGCGAGCGCACGGCCCTGCACTTCGCCGCCGCCGCCGAGCGGGCCGAGGCCGGGACCCAGCGCCTCGACGACCTGCCGTCCGACGTGGCGGGCAAGCTGGCGGCGCTGGAGGACTACCCGTGGGTCGACCCCCAGGCCGGGGCCGACTACCGTGCGCTCGTGGAGCAGCTGCGCCGCGACGTGGCCGAGGCCACCTTCGGCCGGCTCGCCGGCGCGCTCGGATCGATGTCGCCGCAGGATCTCGAGCGCATGCGCGACATGCTCGGCGAGCTGAACGCGATGATCGCCAAGGACGCGCGCGGCGAGGACGTGGCCGAGGGCTTCGCCGGGTTCAAGCAGCGCTACGGAGACCTCATCCCCGGCGACCCGCAGGACCTCGACGAGCTGCTGGAGGAGCTGGCGCGGCGCATGGCGGCGATGTCGGCGCTGATGGGCTCACTGGACCGCGACCAGCGCGACCAGCTCGCCCGGATGGCCTCGCAGCTGCTCGGCGACATGGACCTCGGCTTCCAGGCCGACCAGCTCAGCCAAGCCCTGCAGTCGCGCTTCCCCGAGCTCGGGTGGGGGGAGGGCGTGGGCGGGGCGATGCCGACCGGGCAGCAGTCGGGTTCGCTGTCGCAGACCGTGGACTGGGTCGAACACCTGCAGGAGTACAACGACCTCGCGGAGGCGCTCGGGCAGGAGTACCCGGGGGCGCGGCTGGAGGACATCGACCCCGAGGCGCTGCGCCGGACGCTGGGCGACGACGCGGTCCGCGACCTGCGCGCCCTGCGCGAGATCGAGCGCGCGCTGGAGCGGGCAGGCGCGGCCCGGCGCACCGGCGGGAAGCTGGAGCTGACCCCGCGCGGCATCCGCCGGCTGGGCGAGCGCTCGCTGGCGAAGATCTACGAGCGGGTGGTGAGCGGCCAGGTCGGGTCGCACCGCGCGAACGACGCGGGCGGCGACGGCGAGCTGACCGGCGCCACCCGTCAGTTCCGCTTCGGCGACCCGTTCCGCCTCGACGTCTCGCGCACCCTGTACAACGCGATCACGCGCACCGCCGGGGCGCCGGCGCCGAGGCTGGACGGCGGCCCGGCGCTGCGGCTGTCCGCCGACGACTTCGAGCTGGCCGAGGCCGAGCAGAAGGTCCGCGCCGCCACCGTGCTCCTGCTCGACATGTCGTTCTCGATGCCACTGCGGGGGAACTGGGTTCCTGCCAAACGGGTCGCGCTGGCGCTGCACTCGCTGATCTCGTCGAAGTTCCCCGAGGACCGCTTCTACGTGGTGGGGTTCAGCGACTACGCCCGGCGCCTGGAGCCCCGCGACCTGCTCCAGGCCGGCTGGGAGCGCGTGTACGGCACGAACATGCAGCACGCGTTCATCCTGGCCCGGCGTCTGCTGGGCGCGCACCCGGGCGCCGAGCAGCAGGTGATCATGGTGACCGACGGCGAGCCGACCGCACACCTGGAGGGCGACCAGCCGTGGTTCAACTGGCCGCCGGACCGCAAGACCCTCCAGCTGACCATGGCCGAGGCCGCCCGCCTGGCCCGCACCGGCGCCACCCTGAATGTCTTCCTGCTCGACCACGACCCCGGCGCCGCCGCCTTCGTCGAGCGCATGGTCCGCTCCTACGGCGGCCGCATCTTCTACCCCGACCTCGCCGACCTCGGCAACCTCGTCGTCCGCGACTTCCTGTCCAACCGCCGCGCCGCCTGACTTGCGGGCGCAGTCCCGTGTCGGCACCCGCCGCCACCGTGATGACCTTGGCGCGCCCGCCGTCCTCGACCTCGTTCACGACCGGCGAGTCTTGACGAGGTTGTCGTGGGCGATCGCGTCCAGCGAGAGGCCGAAGTGGCTGGCGGTCGCGGCGACGTACCACAGCGCGTCGCCGAGGTCCTCGGCGACGCGCTTGAGGAAGCGGCCGTGGGCGGCGCCGTTGCGGAGGTGCTCTTGTACTCCGACAGCAGCGTGCCGGCTTCCCCGGCCAGGCCGAGGAGGGGGACCAGCCGGGGGTCGTGGTGGCCGCCGGCGCGGTGGTCTGTCAGCGTGGTCTGCTGCTGGTAGTGGGCCAGGTCCACAGCCTGTTCCTTGACTCAAAGCGGATCACCCAACGAGACGGTCCTGGCCGACGGGGGTCGACCCCGAGCTTTCGACGGCGCTGCCGAGGCGCTGCGCGGGGTGCTGACCCTGCCCGGGGAGCACCGCGTCGAGGGCATCCACCGGCGCCTGGCCAAGGTCGCCGCGCTGTTGCGCGCCGAGTCTGCGCGACGCCGCGACCGCTCGCGGCCTCCTGGACGGCATCGAGGCCTTCGCGCACGCCCCGGCGATGCTGTCCAGCGGCACCCAACGACCCGCCCGGTCGGCGCTGGGCTAGGACGTCCTGGCCGCCCAGGCGTCCAGCAGCTCCCGCTCCCGGCGCGGGTCGATGCCGTGCTCGCTGAGACGTTCGTCGACGGCCGCGACCCCGCCCGTGTGGAGCCAGGACCAGGTGTCGCGGACCGTCTCCGCCAGCGGCAGGCACGTCAGCCCCGCGGCCAGCGCTCGCCCCGACGAGACCGCCCAGGCGCCCGGCGCGGTCCGCCACAGCGGCAGCTCGGTCCACTGTCGCACCCCGCGTCGACCAGGACGTCGTCGTCGACCCATATCAGCTCGACGTCGGCGCCGACCGTCTCCACGCACGCCGCCAGCAAGCCGCCGAAGCTGTCGCGCCCGATCGGCGCGGTCAGGTTGAACACCCCCGCCCGTTGGGCCTGGAGCCCATCAACGATGAAACCGGCGATGTCGCACACGTCGATCGGCTGGATCCGCCGCGACGAATCCCCCGGCGCCAGCACACATCCGCCGCGCGCCATCCGCCCAAGCCACCACGGCAGCCGCCCGACCGTCTCGTGCGGCCCCAGGATCACTGTTGTGAGGAGAGGTGCTCGATCAGAAACCCATCTGGTGCGACCGCGATGGGCCCGGAACCAGAAGGGGCGACGTAGGATCACTAGTTGGCGGTGCTTCGTGGCGGCTTGGCAGACTGACCGAGCTCGACCCAGCGTGTCCATCGCCGCCTCCGATCGCCGCAGGACCACCAGCCCTACGACCCCGACCGCCACCGCGCGCTGCGCCGAATACTCGACGAGCGACGACGACAGCAGCCTGACGCGCTCGCGCGAACCACGGCTCGACCTGGAGCTGGCGACAGCGGCCCTCCAGGGCTGGCCCATCAGTCGCGGACCGGGCTGGCCGAGCGAGAGGCGAGCAGGACCAGCACCAGCAGGGAGCCCAGCGTTGCCAGGACGAAGCGCGTCCAGACGTTGATCGGCAACCAGGCGGGGAACGCCTCCATGGCCGCGCTCATGACCGAGCGGACGTCGATGCGCTCCAGCGTCACATCACCCGACTTCGCGAAGGTGGACTCGACGAACTGAACAGCGAACACCTGACCGGCGAGGACCGTGCCACCGGCGAGGAGGACGAGCGGCTGGAACACGAAGGTCGCGATCCGGCCGATCCGGCTCCCCCGCAGGTTGAGCACGGCCAGCGCCGCCAGGACCAGTGCGATCGCCACCGGGAGAGCACGGCCGACGACGGCTCCCGAGGTGAACGTCACCCTGTTCTCGGCCAGAACGCGGGCGGGGAAGCCCTGACGCTCGATCTCGGCCTCGGCCCCCGCTTGCGCCTCCGCGCCGTAGAGATGGGCGACGGCAGGAGCGATCAAGAAGGTCACGGCGAGCAGCAGCTGGAGCGTCGCCGCGAACCTGACACCACCACCCGCGCGGGCCCTCTGCTGGTCTGCAACAGGACGGCCTAGAAGTGCACGGTTCATTTCATCCTCCTGGGGCGACTTGAACGATGTCCAGGTCGGATCCTAGGGCACGACATGAACAGCGTGCAAGTGAAACTCGAACACGGTGCAAGTCGCGCGTCCACTAGGCTGATCTCATGCCGCGCGACACGCTGACCCGCGAGCAGATCGTCCGGGTCGCGATCGAGCTCCTCGACGCCGAGGGACTCGACGGCTTGAGCATGCGCAGCTTGGGCAACCGGCTCGGCTCCGCCGCGACAGCCGTCTACTGGCACGTCAAGAGCAAGGACAACCTCGTCGTGCTCGCTGGCGACGCGGTGTTCAACGAGATCGCGCTGCCCGACCCGGACACGGTCGGCTGGCGGGCGGCCGCCACGACGATGGCGCTCGACACCTACGCGATGGTCACCCGCCACTCTTGGCTCGTGCCGGCCATGGGCACGCACCTGATCTACGGCCCGGGCAAGGCACGCCACGACGACCACGGCCTCGCGGTCTACGAGGCAGCCGGATTCGCCGATCCCGACGCCGAGGCCGCGCTCAACACCGTCTTCACGTTCGTGCTCGGCCGCGCGCTCGGCGAGGCGGCCGACGCCGCGTGGCGGACGCGGCTGCGCCGCGACGGCCGCGACGAGACCGAGCAGGCCCGGCTTGTCATGGCGGCGGTGACCGACATCGCCGCCGAGTTCCCCCGGCTGCGCGCCCGCATCACGGCGGTAGGAGACGCTGACTCCGCCAACCTGACCGACCCCAGCATCACCTTCGGCCTCCGAACCATCCTCGATGGCCTCGAAATCCGGCTGACGGCCCGGCCGTGATCTGCACGACGAACCGGCACCCTACTCGACATCCCCCTATCCTGGCCTCGAACGACACCCTGACCATGGGTATTTCGTGCCCGCCGGATCACGATGTCGAGGAACAGGGTCGGCGACGGACGCGTCCACCACGACCTGTCCTGGCCCGGCGGCCGGATCCGCCGCCGGGCTGGTCATCAACACCTCGGGGCCCCGAACTGCGTTGTCTGTATGACCTGCATGGCTACCACTTCCTTCGACGAGTTCTCTGGCGCTCGGCGTCGTCCCCCGTCAACCGCAGAGGGCGAGCGCTGGGTTGGGCGGGCGTGGGCTCGGCCGCGGCAGCCCGAACGCGCGCCGAGCTCGTCGTCCACGGCAGGCTCGACGCTGCGCTGTGTCGCGTCCAGACCGGCGAGACCCCGGACCGGCTGCGCTAACCCGGCCGGTTTGGCGCAGCGGAGCCCGCGGCCAGGAAGGCCGCCAGCTCGGCGGCCAGCTCCTCGGGGGCCTCCTCGGCGAGGTGGTGACCGCAGTCCAGCGCGCGGCCGCGGACGTCGGCGGCCCAGCCGCGCCAGACGGCCAGGACGTCGCCGTACAGTCCCGGCAGGTCGTCGCGGGCGCCCCACAGCACCAGCACCGGGCAGGTGATCCGCCGGCCCGCGGCCCGGTCGGCGTCGTCGGCGGCGCGGTCCAGCCCCAAGCCGGCCCGGTAGTCCTCGCACATCGCGTGCACCGTGGCAGGGTCCTCGATCCCGGCCCGGAAGTCCTCCCACGCCACCGGGTCCCAGCCGGTGCGGTGCGACCCGTACCAGCCGTCGAGGTCGAGCCCGATCACGCGCTCCGGTCCCGGGGCGGGCCGGGCGAGGAAGAACCAGTGCCACCAGCGGGCGGCGAAGTCGGCGTCGCAGCCGGCGAGGGCCTCACCGATCGGCACGTCGTCGAGGACGGCCAGGTGCGTGACCGCGCCGGGTGCGTCGAAGGCCAGGCGCTGCGCCACGTAGCCGCCACGGTCGTGGCCCACCGCGGCGAAGCGTTCGTGGCCGAGCGCGCGCATGAGGGCCAGCGCGTCACGTGCCATCGCGCGCTTGCTGTAGGGCTCGTGGTCCGGGGTGGTCGCCGGCTTCGAGGAGCGGCCGTAGCCCCGCAGGTCCGGGCAGACCACCGTGTGGCCCGCGACGGCCAGCAGCGGCGCGGCTCGGTGCCAGGTCAGGTGCGTGCGCGGGTGACCGTGCAGCAGCAGCACGGGCGGGCCTGCGCCGCCGTGGCGTACGCGCAGCACCGCCTCGCCGACGTCGATCTGTTCCAGCGCGAAGCCCTCGAACATGTCGGCCACCCTAACCAGCTCAGCTGCTGCCGAGCACGAGGCTGGCGAAGATCAGGACCACGACGAGGCTGTTGAAGGTCGTGTGCCACACGGTGGCGGCGAACACCGCCTCCGCGCGGGCGACCCGCGCGGTCACGGGCGGCGCGAAACCGCCGTCGCCCACGGCCACGCGGACGGTGGCGGTGGCG
>Ga0136615_10001276_pt1 | contig 12117 bp, 8 predicted proteins | sample AntDrymUQ2882206_2_FD_106647 | JGI IMG/M metagenome (GOLD analysis project Ga0136615, IMG submission 106647) | Polar desert sand microbial communities from Dry Valleys, Antarctica - metaG UQ288 (22.06) | ecosystem: Environmental > Terrestrial > Soil > Desert | place: Antarctica: Dry Valley...
CGTGGAGCGCGTGGGCGGGCACGGCGGTCGACTGGGTCAGCTGCGCACCACGGTGCAGTTGCTGCGCGGACCGCAGCTCGACGTGATGACCATGCCGGTCGGTGCCACGGGCACGTACCTGGTCCATTTCACGGGATCGGCGGAGCACAACGTCCGGCTGCGCGAGCTGGCCCGCGACCGCGGCTGGAGCCTCTCCGAGCACGGCTTCACGCGCCTCGACGAGGAAGGCGAGCCCCTGGCGGGGGAGGAGGCCGAGCGGCGGACGTTCGGGACCGAGGCCGAGGTCTACAGCTTCCTCGACCTGCCCTTCATCGAGCCCGAGCTGCGGGAGGATCGCGGAGAGATCGAAGCGGCGCGAGAGGGTCGACTGCCTGAGCTGGTCGATGTGTCCGATCTTCAGGGAGACTGCCACACGCACTCCGATTGGTCGGACGGATCCAAGCCCATCGATGTCTGGGCAGAGGCGGCGCGCCGGCGCGGCTATGCCTACCAGGTGCTCACCGACCATTCGCATAGCCTGACCATCGCCAAGGGGCTGGATCCCGGGCGCGTGGAGCAGCAGCGGCGCATCATCGGGGAGCTCAACGAGCGGTTCGCGCGTGAGGAAGCGACGGGCTCTGTGCCGGCGGGTGCGCATCCGGATGGCTTCCGCCTGTTGCACGGCTGCGAGATGGAGATCCGCACGGACGGCCGGCTCGACTACGACGATGCGCTGCTGGCGCGCTTCGATGTGGTGATCGCTTCATTGCACGTGGGCCGGCGGCAGCCGCGCAAGCAGCTGATGGAGCGCTACTTCACGGCGTTGCGGTCGCCGCACGTGGACATCATCGCGCATCCCTCCGGGCGCAAGATCGGCATCCGCGACGATCTGGATCTTGACTGGGACACCTTCTACCGCACCGCCGCGGAGACCGGCACGCTGCTGGAGATCAACGGCTCGGACGAGCGGCTGGATCTTGACGACCGACGCATCCGCGCGGCGCTGGAGGCCGGTTGCCGCTTCACGGTGGACTCGGACGCGCACTACATGAGTGAGTGGGACAACGTCGTCTGGGGCATCGGCCTGGCCCGTCGCGGCTGGCTGGAGAAGCGCCACGTGGCGAACACCCTGCCGCGCGACGAGTTCCTGGCGCTCGTGGCGGATGAGCCGCATCGCGTGGCATGAAGCCTGAGTGGCGGCTTGGCTGATGAGCGCCGCGCCTTGGACTTGAGCGGCCCGACGATGGACAAGCTGGTGCGCGACCTGGTGCCGCAGCAGCTGGCGGCGAAGGGCGTTGCGGCGCGGGTGTCGCGCTACGACGACGCGGCGTTCCTGGAAGCGCTGCGCGCGAAGCTGGTCGAGGAGAGCGTCGAGTACTACGCCGCTCGGGACGATGCCGAAGCCATCGCTGAGCTGGCCGATGTGCTGGAGGTGGTCCTGGCGCTGGCCGCGATGCACGGCGCGGATGCCGCTGTCCTGGAGGAAGCTCGCCGCTCGAAACTGGCGGCCCGCGGCGGCTTCCGCGAGCGGTTCCGGCTGATGACGGACGGCTGACGTGCCCGCTCAGCGGTGTTTCCGCCACTCATCACACGGGGTGATGGTATTCGCGGAAAGGGGCCCGATCCCCGCCACTCATCACCCCGGGTGATGTATCCAGACACTAGACCGCCACGAAGGACTTGGAGAACGTGTTGGCGGTCCCAGGCAGGGTGCTCCACGCTCAGCAGCACTCGTCTCAGCGGTTTTCGCACCTCGGCTGGACGTCCCGGGTCGGTGGTTGGTGGTGGACTTTTGACTACCATCATCGGGGGTGATATGTGGCAGAAGTCGACCCTGCGGCCTCCGGCTCGCTCGGTGGATGGCACGCCACAAGCCCGCCGGGGCCCTCTCGGCGAGAGCGTGCGACCATACCGGCATGGCACCTGAACTCCGATACACCGACGCTGAGTGGCGGGCGCGGCTCACGCCCGAGCAGTACGAGGTCCTCCGACGCCACGGCACGGAGCGGGCCTTCACGGGCGAGTACGTCCATACCAAGACCGACGGCACATACCGCTGCGCCGGTTGCGCGGCGGAGCTCTTCGCTGCGGACACCAAGTTCGAGTCGGGCACCGGCTGGCCCAGCTTCACGGAGCCGGCCGTGGCCGAAGCAGTAGAGCTGCGCACAGATGAGAGCTACGGCATGATCCGTACGGAGGTGCTCTGCCGGCGGTGCGGCGGGCACCTCGGTCACGTCTTCGACGACGGCCCGGGTCCCTCGCGGCAGCGCTACTGCATCAACTCGGCGGCGCTCCAGCTCGACCCGAAGTAGCCGGCCCCAGCCAGGGGCATCCGCCCAGGCAGGATCGCCGGCCGAGCCACTACCGGATCCGATCGGGTGGCTCCCGGACGCGTGCTACACTCCCCGTTCGCCCATCACCTGTCGGCGTGCGTCAACGCGCGCCCTGCTGGCGGCTCGATCCGCCCATCCCGAGGAGTGCATGAGCTTCAACTCGCTCACTGAGAGCCCCAGCTCCAACCAGGCCATCAACGCGACGCGCCTCAAGCGACAGCTCACCGAGCAGGCCATCGCCGCCGCGACCGCTGCCGATTGGATCGCTGCTGCGGAGATCAACCAGCGCATCCTGGAGGCCGGTCCAGACAGCGAGGCCGAGAATCGGCTGGCCAAGGCTTACTGGGAACAGGGCGAGCTGGCCCAGGCGCGTGAGCACTACCAGGCCGCGTTGGCCATCGATCCCACCAGCCGCATAGCCGAGCGCAACATCAACCGCCTTCGGGTGCTCATGGCCGAAGCCGGCAAGAAGACCATCGCTGCCAAGCCAGGCAGCAAGGCGCCCGTAAGCATCTTCGTTGAGGAGACCGGCAAGACCGGCTTCGCGCACCTGGTCGATCTCGTAAGCCCGCGGGAGTTGGCACAGGTCAACCCGGGCGACCTGGTGGAGCTCGCGCCGGAGGGCCCCCGATTGGCCGCCAGCTCGAACGGCAGGCACATCGGCTACTGCGAGCCGCGCGTCGCAGCGCGACTCCTCAAGCTGGTCGCGGAGGGCAACAAGTACGCTGCCGGCGTGACCAGCCTGGGTGACCGCGACGTCCGGCTCATCATTCGCGAGGTCTACCAGGACCCCCGCAACTTCGGCAAGGTCTCCTTCCCGACCGCGGCCAAGATCAGCGACCTGCGGCCCTACACCAAGGGCACCCTCGTGCGCGAGGAGATGGAGCTGGAGGACCTGGAGCTCGACGAGGACGACGATGAGGTCCAGGACATCGGCTCCGTGCTGCCGGTCGAGGTGACCGTCGATGAAGCCTTCGAGGCCGAGGACTCGGACGACCTCGAGGAGAGCTGAGCTCGAGCGCCTCAGCGCTGATGCGCACCACCGCTGAGGCGGGACTCTGCCGTACCACCGCTATCGTTACGGATCGTCGCGGGAGCTGCCTTCGCGGGGTTCCGCGGTCGGATCATCGGCCCGAGACTCGTTGGCGCCAGCCTCGGCGCCGGGATCGGCCCCGCCACTGATACTGATGGTAGATTTGCCCGCTATGTCACCAACGGTTGCTCTGAGGTCAGGTTCCTCGACCGACGCGGGCTGCGCCGTGAGCCTCCCTCGCTCGAAGGAGGGTCGGTCGGGCTTCTGCCGGGCCCCATACCGCCTGCGTGGCCCGGTCCCCACGGTCGTTCTCGCCATGTTCCCGCCAGGCGAAAGTCGGTTCGGTAACTTGGCTCGGACTGGCAGTATCCGAGCCGTTGTCGGCTCATTTGTTAGCCCAACGCGGCTTCTTCACTACCCTTCGCGGCCGTTGCTGCCGCGTGCGACCGGCTTAGTGAACTTCACTTAGCGCCCGCCGCACGGGAATATGAGTGAAACCCCTGCCTCTGGCGCGACGACGGGCGTAGCGCCACGAAGTCACGCCGCTAAACTCACCAGCCATGGCCGCGCCGCGAACGTCGTTGATGAGACCGCACCAAGGACCCATCCTGCCGGTATTCGAGCGGCTCGCTCCGCCACCGCCGGAGAACGTCGTGGCGGCCGAGATCGAGGCACGCACCTTCGGCGGGGACATCGTCATCGAGCTCCACGGTCGCGGCGCCTGGATCGCTCGGGGAGCGGTCAACCGGCTGCGGCGGGTCTATGACGTGGAGTCGACCGCCCTCACCCGACTTCAGGCGGAGCTGGTCTTGCGACCGCCGGACCTGCGTCACCTGGATGCGGCGCTCGAGACGCTGGCCATCCATCCGCGCGGGAGCATGGGTCTGCGTCAGGCGATCCTGGAGCCGTTCATGTCGACCTGCGCGACGTGCGGCCGCCCAGTCATCGTGGACGAGTACCTGTGGCAGGCCGAGGCGTCCGTGCCGGCCCGCAAGTCGTACCACTGCGACGGCTGCGGCGACCGGTCGCGGTCGTCGGATGGCAGGACGGTTCCCGTGGACCCTGACGATATCCGTCGCGCGCAGCGCATGAGCCGCGCGGCGAATGCCTCGCGGGAGCGACTGCGCGGCCGGTTTCCGGCGCCGGAACCCGGTCATCCGCTGCCCGGCCAGCTACTGGACCTGTACACGCCACGGACACTCGAGGCCTTCGCCATATTGACGGAGCGCCTGGATCTGGACCTGCGGGCCGCGCCCATCAAGGCCGCGCTCCAACTGGCGCTGGTGCATACCCTGCTTCCCGGTTCGCGGCTGAACCGCCAGCCCGGCCGTCTCCAGGCGCTGCGCATCTCCGCCGGCAACCTGCGCCCGCCCATCGATCGCGGCTGGCGAGAGCGCAATCCGTGGCTCCTGTTCGAGGATGGGCTGCGGCATGTGCGCTCCTTCGTCCAGCGCCTCGAGAGCGTGCCGGGTGGCTCCATCCAGGCCCGCTTCGGCGGCGACCTGACGGCGCTGGTCGATGGATCGTCCAACGTGGTCCTTCACGCCACGGGCACCGCGGCGGGTCGAGCCGGGCCGGTCTTCCCGCTCGACCGTCCGGTCATGCCCGGTCGCCTGGATCCGCGCTCACGCATAAAGCTGGTGCTGACGCAGCCGCCCATCCACTGGAGCCAGGAGAACCTGGCCTTCGCTTACCTGGCGACGTCGCTCGTGCTGGGCCGGGAAGCGGCCGAGGACCTGCCGCTGGACTCTCTCTTCGGCGGGTCGGCACCCAGCGAGTGGGGCGGAGACGTGGCCGTCCTGCGCCGGTCGCTGGCGTCGGCACGGACCGTGCTTGCCCCCGACGGCGCGGTGGTCCTCATCCTCGACCGCAGCGGCCCCGCCGGACTGGCGGCGGGGGTGCTGGGTGGGGTGGGCGCCGGGCTTCGACTCTCCAATGCCGTGCTGGCAGAGCTCGGGGATGAGATCGCTGGCACCCTCGAGTTCATCGACGGCGATGCAGCGTCGGTGAGCGGGGGTGCGGCCACGGACGCTCCTTTCCAGCTGTCGGCGGTGGAGCGGGCGGTCAGTGACGTGGCCGTGGGCGTGCTCCAGGCGCGCGGCGAACCGGCACGCTACGAGCGCTTGCTCGGGGAGGTGCTCATCGGGCTGGATAAGCTGGGGCACCTGCGCCGGCTCGTCGGCACGCGGACCTTCGCCGAGACCGAGGAGCGAGCGGAGCGGCCGAGGGAGGCGACGGGCCTCTTCGGTGAGGTGGAAGCCTCCAGCCGATGGCGCGACGCCCGACGGCCCATCCGTGCCAGCGTGCGGACTTCGCCGCCCGCGACCGACGACGCATCGCCGCCCGCGACCGACGACGCGGCGCCCGCCCCGACCGACGCGCCCCCCACCGAAGCACCCCCGACCGACGATACGGCGCCCGTTTCGACCGATACGACGCCCGATTCGACCGACGACTCCCCGGAGCAAAGCGGCAACGTCTACGCCCGCTGGTCGAGCGCCGGGTCGGGCTCGGATCCGGTCAAGCTGCTGCTCGAGATCGTACTGGGCGAGCTGCGCCGCCCCGACCACCCGCGACTCCAGGAACTCGAGCCCGGTCGCTGGTGGCTGCGCAACGAAGCCGACATCTCGGCCGCCCGGCTGCCGCTCTCCGATCGTCTGGAATGGGCCGTCTTCAGCCTCCTATCGACCAGCGGCGAACTCTCCGAAGGGAGCTTCTTCGATCGCATCGCAGGCATGTTCCGGGGTCACGACACGCCGGACGAGGAACTGGTCCGGGCCTGCCTGGAGAGCTACCGCGCCAAGGAGGAGTCGCACTCCGAGACGCTGCGCACGGAGGACTCGCTCAAGACGCGTCACGAGGAGCACGCGGCCCTGATCGGGATGCTCGTGGAGTACGGCCACCGGCTGGGGCTCAGGTGCTGGGTACCGACACGGGAGCAGCGCCGCCCGTTCAAGGGCGCGCCACTGGCCGACCTGCTCTCCGAAGCCGAGCAGCGCGTCTATCTGCCGCTGATCACCCCCGGCGATGCCGAAGCCCTGGAAGCAGCCGACTGCATCTGGTATGTGCGCGGCAAGGCTACCTTCCTCTTCGAGGTCGAATGGACGGCCATGCTCACCGAACCGATCATCCGGCGCGGCGCGCGCATCCCGGCCTCGGACGCGCTGGTGCGCTTCCTGATCGTGCCGCCGGGGCGGAGTGAGCTCGTCCGACTCAAGCTGGCCCGGTCGCCGCTCCTCCGACAGCGGATGGAGGAGGACAACTGGCATATCCTCAAGTCCGACCATCTGCGCACCCTCTACGCCCGAGAGGTGGCCGACCTGGAGGCTCTCGGTCCCTTGCTGGGCCTTGATCCAGAGATCGAGAAGCAGGCCGAGCAGCTGGCGCTCTTCGGCTGAGAACCGTTCATCGCATCAAGGAGTGGACCCTCGATGACCTCCGCACCCCCGCAGAGCCCCGTGCGCGACCTGGCCGACCGATTCTGGGACTGGTTCCTGTCTTCCCAGCCCGTCTTCGCCACGGTCCTCGGCGATGAGCGCTTCGACGATCGACTGGACGATCCCAGTGCGGCGGGTCGCGCCGCGGAGGTTGCGGCGATCCAGGGCTTCATGGCCGACGCGGCCGGCATCGACGCTTCGAGCCTGGACACCGAGGAGCGCATCACGCTGGACATGCTCCAGGTGCTCGGCCGGATCCGGCTCAAGTCGCATGAGCACCGGCTCTACCAGTTCGAGTCGATCGACCAGATGGCTGGACCGCAGGGCCTGCCCGGCGACCTGTCGAGATTCCAGCGGCTCGACACGCCCGAACGGTTCGAGCGCCTGCTGGCTCGCCTGCGCGCCTTTCCCGACTACCTCGAGGCCCATCGAGCCAACTTCCAGGAGGGTGTCCGGGCCGGCCGGACAGCCGCCAGGCCGGTCCTCGAGCGGACCATCACGCAGGTGCGCCGCGCCGTGGAGACGCCGGTCGAGGAGTCCCCGCTCCTCGCCCCGGACAAGCCTCTAGACGATGATCAGCGCGCGCGGCTGCGCGGGGTGCTGGAGGAGATCGTCAAGCCGGCGCTCGTGGCCTATCTGGCGGCGCTCGAGGACGTACTGCCCGGCGCGCGCTCGGGCGACGGCCTGTGGGCGCTGCCTGACGGTGAGGATGTCTACCGCGCGCTGATCCTGGCCTCCACCACACTGGAGGACGAGCCACAGGCTTTCCACGACTTCGGGCTGGCCCAGATCGAACTGATCGACGCCGAGCGGCTGCTCATCGCGCAGGAGCTGGGCCTCGCGGATGTCGCCGCTCTACGCGCGTCGCTGGAGGAGGATCCCTCGAATCGTCCGCCCAGCCGGGAGGCGCTGGTGGAGGTGGCGCGCGAGCAGATCACGCGGGCCGAGGCGGTCGCACCCCGGATGTTCGGTCGTCTGCCCAAGGCCGCCTGCGAGGTCCGAGCGGTCGAGGCCTACCAGGAAGCAGAGGCGCCGCCCGCCTTCTACTACCCGCCGGCTCCCGATGGCGCGCGACCCGGCATCTACTTCATCAACACCTACGAGCCGGACAGCCGGCGCCTGCATCGACTGGCCACCACGACGTACCACGAGGCTGTCCCGGGCCACCATTTCCAGATCACCATCGAGTCCGAGCTCGAGGACCTGCCCGACTTCCGGCGTTTCGGCGCGCGCTTGACCGGCGCTGCCTATCCCGAGGGCTGGGGCCTCTACTCCGAGCGCCTGGCCGATGAGCTGGGCCTTTTCGTGGACGCGCGTGAGCGTATGGGCATGCTGGACTCGCAGGCCTGGCGAGCCGCCCGACTGGTGGTGGACACCGGCATCCATGCCTTCCGCTGGGACCGGCAGCGCTCCATCGACTTCCTTCAGGATGTGGCAGGCCTGTCCGAGCTGGAGGCGGCAACAGAGACGGATCGCTACATCGCGTGGCCCGGTCAGGCGCTCAGCTACATGACCGGCCAGCGCGAGATCGACGCGCTGCGGCGCCAGTTGGAGCAGCGCGACGGAGACCGCTTCGACCTGAGCGCCTTCCACGACGAGGTCCTGGGCCACGGCACGCTGCCCCTGGCCACGCTCCGCCGGGAGCTGCCGAACTGGGTCAAGCCGCGGGAGACGTAGGGCCGCTCAGCTTCGCGACAGCTCGCCCAGCGCATCCACCAGCCGCTCGATCTCGGCCTGCGTGTTGTAGTGCACCAGTCCCACGCGGACCATGCCGCCCGCCTCGGCCAGGCCGAGTGAGCGCACCAGCTCGTAGGCGTAGTAGTCGCCATCCCAGACGTTGATGCCCCGGGCACCCAGGAACGCAGCGATCTCCCGCGGCTGCCGGCTGGCCATGGTGAAGGAGACCGTGGGACAGCGCTCCTCGAAACGAGCCGGGTCGGTGATGCCACGCACTTCCACGCCCGCCGAGATGAGCCCATCGATGAGCGGTGGGATGAGCGTCACCTCGTATGCTCGTGACGCCTCCATGGCCGCGCGCAGCCGCCCCGCTCGTCCTCCGTCCGGGGCACCGGGCGTGCCCGCCGCGCCACCCTGTGACATCCCGACCCACTCCAGGTAGCGGAACGTGCCCAGCAACCCGGCCAGCATCTCGTGCGACTGCGTGCCGGTCTCCCAGCGGCCGGGCAGCTCATCGGGCGACGGTCGGACCTTGAGCGCGGGCAGCGACTCCAGGAGCTCGCGCCGACCCCACAGCATCCCGAGGTGCGGGCCGAAGAACTTGTAGGGCGAGCAGACCAGGAAGTCCGCGCCCAGCGCGGCCACGTCGATCCGCAGGTGCGGGCCGGCGTGGACAGCATCGACCCACAGCAGGGCTCCCGCCGCGTGCGTCATCCCCGCGATCCGCGCGACGGGCGGGATGGTGCCCACTGCGTTGGAGGCGAGCGTCACGGCCACCAGCCGCGTACGAGTGGAGAGGACCGCTGTCAGCTCCTCCAGGTCGAGCGTGCAATCGTCCTCGCGCACCCCCACCCAGCGGATCTTCGCGCCGCGTTCCTCAGCGACGGCCAGCCACGGCGCGACGTTCGCGTCGTGGTCCAGGCGCGTCACTACGATCTCATCTCCAGGGACGAAGCCGCGACCAAGCGCTCGGCTCACAGCGAAGGTCAACGTGGTCGTGTTGGCGCCGAAGATGATCTCGCCCGGGTCAGCGGCGCCGAGGAAGTCGGCCCCCGCGGCGTGAACGTCGGCAAGCAGCACTTCCGTCTCGTGGCTGGAGCGGAACTGGCCGTGCGAGTTCGCGTTGGACGTCTCCAGGTACTTCGTGACGGCCTCGATGCATTCGCGCGGGACCTGCGTCCCCGCCGGTCCGTCGAGATAGGCCACCGGGCGGCCGTCGAGGTGGCGGCCGAGCGCAGGAAAGTGTGCCCGCACCGAGTCGATGTCGAAGGCCGGTCTGTCCGTCATGGGTGAAGTCTAGGCGGCTCACCGGTGTACGATCGTCCCGCCTCGCTTGGCGCTATCCGTCTTTGGCAACGTATGTTCTCGCGGATCTCGCACAGAAGGAGCGCCATGGCCACTCATTCCGTTCCCAAGTCGGGGCTACAGCGAGAACGTCAGCGGCGCATGTATCAGCGCGCGGAGCAGACACTGCCCGGGGGCACCGACTCGAACTTCCGGGCCTGGGGCGAGGACACCGTCTACGTCGACCGGGGCGAAGGCGGTCGTGTCTGGGACCTGGATGGCAACGAATTCGTGGACCTGCGCATGGGCTACGGCCCGGTCATCCTCGGCCACGGCGACCCGCGGGTGGACGACTACGTCAACGAGCGCATGCGGCAGGGCGTGAGCTTCTCGCTCACCAGCGAGGATGAGGTGGGGGCCTGTGAGCTCATCTGCGAGCTGACCTTCTGTGAGATGGCGCGCCTCACCGTGTCCGGCACGGAAGCCACGATGCACGCCATGCGCCTGGCGCGCGGCTTCACCGGCCGCGACAAGATCGTCAAGTTCGAGGGCCAGTACCACGGCGTGCACGACTACGCCCTGATCAGCGTGCTGCCCAACGACGTGGGCGATCTGGGCGATCGCGAGAACCCCGTCCGGCTGGCCTGGGGCCGCGGCATCCCGCAGGCCATCACGGAGACCGTCATCCCGGTCCCCTACAACGACCTCGAGACGCTGCGGCGCGTCTTCGAGCGGGATGGAGAGGACATCGCGGCCGTCATCATCGAGCCGGTCCTGGGCAACGCGCAGGGCATCCTGCCGCGCGCCGGCTTCCTGGCGGGCGTACGCGCCATGACCCGGGAGTTCGGAGCGCTGCTCATCTTCGATGAGGTCAAGACCGGCTTCCGCTTCGCACCAGGCGGCGCGGCCGAGGCATTCGGCATCACGCCGGACCTCGCGACCTACGCCAAGGCCATGGGCAACGGCTATCCTGCAGCGGCCTTCGGCGGCCGGCGGGACGTGATGAGCATGTTGCCCAAGCACGTCAGCCACGGCGGAACTTACGCAGGCAATCGCGTGGCGGCCTCCGCGGCCGTGCAGGTCCTGCGCATCCTGCGCGACACGGACGCGCTGGGCACGGTCCGACGCAACGGGGAGCAGACGCAGGACGGTCTCCGACAGGTCCTCGACCGGACCGGTCTGGCCTACGTCTTCACGGGCACGCCGCAGATGTTCGGCATCATGTTCAGCGAGGCCCTACCCGACGACTACCGCGGTTGGGCGGCCACCGACCACCAGCTCTACGACGAGATCGCGGTGGGCATGATGACGCGCGGAGCGATGCCCGAACCGGACTCACGCGAGCCCTGGTTCATGTGCGAGGCCCACGCCGAGGAGGACCTGATCGATCGCGCCGTCTCGGCCTTCGAGGGATCGCTGGCGGCGGCGCTCGAGGTCCGTGCCAGACGCGGTGCATCCGACTAGCGCGTTGCGCCGCGGACCACGCCAGGGCGGATCGGCCGATCTCCGTCAGGATGGGTCTCATGCGTCCGACCCTTGCGCTCCTGCTTCTCGCGCTGCTGGCGGCCGTGGCTTGTGACGGGCCCTCGACTTCGGAGGGCGCATCCGTAGAGGCATCGCGCGCCCCGGCACCGAGCCCGACGACGGACCGACCAGACCCAACGTCACCCGGCAGCGAGCCGCCCAGCTCGGCGGCCGATCCCAGCCTCTTCGCCTATGACCCGACCGTGCCGCTGTCGCCGCGTGTCGCCCGGTCGCGGGATACGCGCCACGCCCGCCTGGACCACTTGACCTTCGCCTCCGTGGATGGTCAGCGTGTGCCGGCCCTCTTCTCGCGTCCGCTCGACGCACGCGAACCCGCGGCCTGCATCCTGCTCGGCCACGGGCTGCGTGGCGACAAGGAGTCGTTCCGCCTCTGGGATCTGCTGGCCCAGGCGGGGTTCTCGTCGCTGGCCATAGACGCTCGCGCCCACGGTGAGCGGCGCGATCGCGTCACGCTCGAGCGACTGGCCACCGAGCCGCGGGTCCTGGAGCGGCTGCTCCGCGAGACGGTGGTGGACATGCGCCGCGCCATCGACTACCTCGCCACGCGGCCGGAGTGCGACCCGGCCCGTACGGGATACCTCGGTGCCAGCATGGGCGGCTTCCTGGGGACCATGCTGGCGGGCGTGGATGAACGCGTCCAGGCGCCGGTGTTGCTGGTCAGCGGAGCTGACTGGCCGACCATGCTCGGCAGCACGGAAGCCCAGCTCTTCCTGCGGGGCGCCACGCCGGATGACATCCGCGACGCGGGCGCGGTGCTGGATCCCATCGACCCCAAGCATTGGGCCGGGCTGATCAGCCCTCGCCCCGTGCTCATGATCGCCGGCGACGC
>Ga0136615_10001278_pt1 | contig 12109 bp, 15 predicted proteins | sample AntDrymUQ2882206_2_FD_106647 | JGI IMG/M metagenome (GOLD analysis project Ga0136615, IMG submission 106647) | Polar desert sand microbial communities from Dry Valleys, Antarctica - metaG UQ288 (22.06) | ecosystem: Environmental > Terrestrial > Soil > Desert | place: Antarctica: Dry Valley...
CCGGGGAGTGAGATTCGTCGGAGTGAACTTCCAGGACACACCGGCACGTGCCAGGCATTTTGTGGAAGAGTTCGGCATCACCTTCCCGGTCGTGGTGGACGGCGATGGTGAGCTCGCCCGGGCACTCGATGTCTACGGTCTACCCCAGACCTTTTTCGTGAGCGACGAGCTGCAACTCGTCGCCGGAAACGATGCTGCCGACACCGACAAAGGGGGATCGAGCACGGGCATCGCCATTTTCGGCGCCATCGAGCGAGCAGAGCTATACCGGCGCATCGACGCCCTCCTTGCAGGATCGGACGAAGGTTCGTGAGCTCACACACCGAAACCGGCCCCGGCGTCTCTGCCCCCGCCCTCGGGATGGCGCTGTTCCTCGCCTCCGAGGTCATGTTCTTCGGCGCCCTGTTCGGGGCCTACTACTCGCTTCGAGCCAGTGCTGCGGCCTGGCCCCCCGCAGGGACTCCGGAGTTGGGCCGTCCCCTCGCCCTGGCTCTGACCGCCGTGCTGCTCCTCTCGTCCGTCACCCAGCACCGTGCGGAGGCAGCACACAAGCGCGGCGAGCTCACCCGAATGAGCAGGTGGCTTTCGGCCACGCTCGCGCTCGGCGGGCTGTTCCTGGTGGGCGAGGCCCTCGAGTGGATCGAGCTCCTGGCGGAGGGCTTCGAAGTGTCGACCAATGTCTTCGGAGCTTTGTTCTTCATGATGACGGGCTTCCACGGCCTCCATCTCATCGCCGGGCTGGCCGCGCTGATGATGGCGTGGCGCACCGCGCTGGTGGCGCCGCACTTCGAGGGGGCCGGCGCCCTCACCGCCGCCACCTACCTGTGGCACTTCGTCGATGGGGTCTGGCTCGTGGTGGCCTTCAGCCTCTACGCGGCCTCCTGAGCCTGCGCCCTCTATCTCCCGGATTCGCCACCGCGCTAAAATCTGTAGGACGGCTGACGCTAGATCGGGGAGTTCGTAGTGCGGCGCTCGGATTAGGCTTGGGGACTCCGATGGACCAGGCCCTCCCCTACTCCGCAAGTCGCTCCCGCCGCCTAAAGCTGCTGATCGGCGGCGGGGTGATCGTCGCCGCGCTGGCGGCCTTGATCGTGTGGGCGCTATCCCGTCCCGGCTCGACTTCCTTCTACATGACCGTCTCCGAGTTGCGGGCTTCTGGCCCGGTGGCGAGCTCGGAGCTGCGAGTGAACGGCAATGTTGTCCCGGGCTCGCTGACCCGATCGGGCATCGAGACGACCTTCGCCATCACCGACGGCAGCCGCGATCTCGCCATCGTTACCGACGAGCCCCTGCCCGACGCCTTCTCGACCGCCTACCGCAGTGACCCCTCCGCCGTCGAGATCGTGGCCCAGGGGAGCTACGCGGGCGATCATCTGCAAGCGAGCCAGGTGCTGGCCAAGTGCCCCTCGAAGTTCAAGGCCAGAGCCTGAACCCGCTCGGACTCGGCTCCCTCGCCGGCCTCGGCCGGCCCTCCCTCCTCACGGCTCTGGCCTTTGCCGCAGCCGGCGCAGTCCTGTGCCTTCTGGGAGCGCGGAAAGCGCGCCGCGACCTGTCCGATGCCGGGATCAGGGCGTCCGTGGCGGCGGCGGCCTTCACCGTCTTTGCCACGTTCTGCCTGCTGACTGCGTTCTTCGCCCACGACTTCTCGATCGCCTATGTCGCCTCTTACTCGTCCCGCTCCCTCACCGGGGCCTACACCTTCAGCGCGCTGTGGGGAGGGATGGAGGGCTCTTTGCTGTTGTGGGCCCTGCTGCTCACGGTGCTCGGGGCAATCGCCCTGCGACGCGCCTCGAGCGCGCCCAGGGACCTGGTGGCGTGGGCGGGAGCCGTGTTCTCATCGATCTCCTGCTTCTTCCTGTTCCTGCTGGCGGTCCCCGCCGACCCCTTCGCCCGGCTGGCCACGGCCCCCGCCGACGGTCAGGGCCTCAACCCCCTGTTGCAATCGCCCGGCATGCTCATCCACCCTCCGCTGCTCTACCTGGGCTTCGTCGGCTTCTCGATCCCGTTTGCCTTCGGAGTTGCGGCCCTCCTGTCGAAGCGGCTCGACGACGAGTGGCTGAGAGCCACGAGAAGGTGGACGCTCTTGGCGTGGAGCTCGCTGTCGATCGGGATCGTCCTGGGTGGGGCATGGGCCTATACCGAGTTGGGCTGGGGCGGCTATTGGGCATGGGACCCGGTCGAGAACGCTTCCTTCATGCCGTGGTTGACCGCCACCGCCTTCTTGCACTCGATCGTGATCCAGGAGAAGCGACGCATGCTCAAGGTCTGGAATCTGAGCCTGATCCTTTTGACCTACGTCCTCGCCGTGTTCGGGACTTTTCTTACTCGCTCGGGGATCCTGTCCTCCATACACACCTTCTCAGAGGGCGACGTCGGCAAGTACTTCCTGCCCTATCTGGCGCTCGTGCTGATCGCGGGCATCGCCCTGATCGCAACACGGCGGGACGCGCTCTCGAGTGAAAACCGCCTCGACTCGCTGCTGTCGCGCGAGTCGGCGTTCATAGCCAACAACGTGCTGTTTCTGGCGGCCGCATTCACCGTCCTGTGGGGCACCGTCTACCCGATCGTGAACGAGTGGCTCACGGGACTGCGGCTCTCGGTGGGGCCACCGTTCTTCAACCGCGCCTTCATTCCCATTGGGCTGGCGATCATTGCTCTGACGGGGCTCGGCCCCCTGATCTCGTGGCGGCGCATGCGGGCGGCGGGGTTGCTTCGGCTGTTGCGAGTGCCGCTGGCGATTGCCGTAGCCGTGGTAGCGGCCCTCGGCCTCGGCGGCGTCGACAGCTTCGGGGCACTGCTCGCCTTCGGGCTGTGCGCCTTCACCGCCACCGCCGTCGGCTCCGAGTTCGTTCGCGGCAGCCGGGTCCACCGGCGCCGGGAGGCGCTCTCCTGGCCGGCCGCCCTGAGCCGCACGGTCGCCCGCAACCGACGGCGCTACGGCGGCTATGTCGTCCACCTCGGCGTGGTTCTGATCGTGATCGGATTCGCCGGAGGATGGGCGAAGGTCGAGCGGAGCCGCGAGCTTGACCCCGGCGAGTCGATGCGAATCGGCGCCTACGCGCTCTCCTACGAGGGGCTGCGCTCATCCGAGACTCCCGAGAAGCAGGTCAACGACGCCGCCATAAGAGTGACGCGGGGCTCCGAACCCGTAACCATGTTGCACCCCCAGCGCAACTTCCACCTCGCGTCCCGCCAGACTCAGTCCGAGGTCGCCATACGAACTACCCCACTCGAGGACCTCTACGTCGTGGTCACCGCGGTGGATGCCGATTCGGCGATCGTGCTACGCGCCTTCGTCAACCCGCTGACATGGTGGATTTGGGCCGGAGCATTAGTGATGCTGGGGGGCATGGGGGTACTGATGAGCGGACCCAGCCCCGTGACCGTGCCGGTTCCGGCCCCCCGGAGACTGAGTCATGCGGCGGCGTCTTAGTGGTGCGCGCCATCGCAGCCGCCGTTGCCTGCCTGATCCTGCTGGCGTCTCCCGCCGCGGCAGCTCCCGAGGACGTCGCCAACGACATCTCGAACGAGATCATGTCGCCCTTCTGCGACGGGGTCACGCTGCACGACTGTCCCTCGCAGGAGGCGCTGGAGCTGAGGAACAGGATCGAAGCCTGGGTCTCTGAAGGCCAGAGCAGGACGCAGATCATGAGCCACCTCGAACGGGAGTTCGGAGCCGGCATCCGGGCCGTCCCTCCGGCCGAGGGGGCCGGCTTCGTTGCCTGGATTCCTCCCCTGGTGGCGCTGGCCGCCGGCGCGGCGGGGGCGTGGGCCATCGTGCGGAAGTGGTCTCGCCGCACGCAGGCGGCCCCGCGGGTTAGCGTCACGATGACCTCCGAGGAGGGGCACCGGCTCGATCAAGAGTTGGCGATGTTGAGGGCAGCGGCAAGCAGGGAGGGAGAGTGGCCGTGATCGAGTTCGCGATCGTGGGAGTGGCGGCGCTGGCGATCCTGGTTTGGGTGGTGGCGCCCATGCTTCGTGGCGCTCGTGTCGCTCGCCGCAGCCCGGCTCCACCGGCGGCCGTCGATCGCAAGACCACCGCGCTCTCGGCAATCGTGGACCTCGAGGAAGAGCGCGCGCTGGGCAAGCTTGCGCCACCCGATTTCGAAACCTTGCGTGCCAATTACGAAGCCGAGGCGCTGGCCGCTTTGAGGGAGCTCACCACGATCGCCGCCGCACCTCAGCCTTCGGACGAGGAGCTCGAGGCCGAGATAGCGGAGATGAGAGCCTCTCTTGCCTGTCCTCGCTGCGGCCTACCCCTCGGTGCGGCGAGCACCTGCTCTCAATGCGACGCCTAGCGACCGCTTTCGTCGTTGCATTGGCTCTGTTCCAGCCGGCCGGTTCCGCTACAGCCGCGCCGGGCAACGGGGTAATTCGAGGGCGCGCGCTGAACGGCGCTACCGGATCACCTCAGTCGGGAGTGGAGATGGCTCTCACCCAAACCCAGAGCGACGGGGAGGAAATGCGTATCTACAAGGCGCGCACCGACGACCAGGGCCGCTACCGATTCGAGGGACTCGCCACCGGAGATCGCCTTCTCTACGCACTCGACGCTCGCTACGACGGAGGGCTCTTTGCGGGCCGGGTGCTCCAGATCCCCGAGCAGGAAAACCCTGCGCCGGTCATCGACACCACGCTCAAGGTATGGGAGACGACCTCTGACCCTCGCGCCGTCATCTTCGCGCGCGACGACCTCTTCGTTCGCCCCGCAGACGGGGGCCTCAGCGTCATCGAATCTGTGACCGTGGCGAATCTGACCCACCTCGCCTACATAGGCCGAGCCGCCTCCCTGCCCGATTCTTCTCCCGGAGATTCCACTCCGGCCCCCCCAGGCCCAGGCCCTGCGGCCAGCCTCGGTTTCGCGCTTCCCGTGGACGGCGAATGCAGGCCTGCAGAATGCGGCATCGTGGCCTCGGAGCCCATCGACATCCCGGTGATCGTTCGCCGCGAGTACGGCTTCGCCGCGACCGTGGCGATCCCCCCAGGCCGGAGCCAGATCACCTACTCCTACCGGGTCGAGGGCTCCGGCGGGAGCTTCGACCTCTCCCGCACTGCGCTTTATCCGACGGCCGAGACCTCCATCTACGCGACCGAGCCGATCGAGCTGGACAGCGCCCGCCTCTTCCCGGACGGCGAACGCACCATCGGCGACGCCAGCTACCGGGTGTGGTCGAGCCGGGAGGGGATCGATGCGGGGGACCAAATCGGAGCGGTGGCTGTGGCCGAGGCCGGGGCTTCGGCTGCTCTGGTGGGTGGGGTGGGGGCCGTCCTGCTCGTCACGCTTCTGGCGAGTGGCTACGCGCTGCGCCGCCGGCGACAAAGCTCCCCGGCTCCCGTGCAACGCGAGCCGATGTCGCGCGACGAGATCGTGCGACGGATCGCCGAGCTCGACCTCGAGTTTCAGGCGGGCAACCTCGAGCAAGGACGCTGGCGTACAGAGCGCACGAGGCTGAAGGAGCTTCTGTCCGAGGTGTCGGAGGAAACCGAGTCGGAGGAAACCGAGCCCGTCCCGTGATCGTCGTCGAGGGCCTTCGGGTGCGCTTCGGCCGCACAGTCGCGCTCGACGGCATCGAGCTCTGCCTTGAAGAAGGGATCACCGGGCTCTTCGGCCCCAACGGCTCCGGCAAGTCGACGCTGCTCAGGGCTGTGGCGGGCCTGGTATCGCCGTCACAGGGGAGCATCACTTTCGAGGGAGCACCGGTCGCACCGTCTCAGGAAGCTTGGCGGCGTCTGGTGGGCTACGCCGGGCACGAGTCGGGCCTGTATCCCAACCTGACGGTCTCGGAGAACCTCGAGCTGTTCGGCAGACTCTACGGCAGCGATTCGGAACGGCCGGCGAGCCTGCTGTCGCAGCTCGGGCTCGAGGGCCGATCCGGGACCCAGGCGGGAGAGCTTTCTGCCGGGCTCAAACGGCGCGCCGCGGTGGCCCGAGCGCTTGTGGGAGAGCCCCGCCTGTTGCTGCTCGACGAGCCCTACGCGAATCTCGACGACGACTCCGCCGCGCTGGTGTCCGAAGCACTGGTGGCGTGGCGGGAACCGGGACGCAGTGCCTTGGTCGCCACGCACGGGGCCAAGAAGCTGAAGGCGTTCGCCGATGCGGGAGTGATCCTGCGCCGCGGCAGGGTCGTGACTCAAGGCCGCTACCGCGATCCGTCACACCGGAGACGGCCGTTCCATGAGACGGCGGCACCGTGACCGAGGCCGGCTTCGTGACCAAGACGATGTGGCTGGCGGCAAAAGACCTACGCATCGAGCTGAGGGCCCGGGACACGCTTGCTCCCATGCTCGGCTTCGCCGCCACGGTCGCGCTCGTGTTGGCCTTTGCCCTCCCCGAGGCCTCCTCAGGAAACGTCGGCGTGGTTGCCTACGTGCAGGCAGGCTTCATGTGGGTGACGGTCCTGTTCGCGGGCCTCATCGGCTTCGGGCGTACCTTCGAGGTCGAGCGAGCAGAGGGCGCCCTCGACTCACTGCTGCTTGTTCCGGTGGATCGAAGCGCTTTGTTCGTCTCCAAAGCGCTCTCGAACCTGGCTTTTATCGTCGTGCTGGAAATGGTGCTGCTCCCCCTGTCCGCACTGCTCTTCGCCTACGACCTCGGAGGTTCATGGGGCGCCCTGGTGGCGGTGGTGGCGCTGGTGGACCTCGGTTTCGTCGCCGTCGGCACTCTCTACGCCGCGCTGGCGGCACAGACCCGAAGCCGCGAGTTGCTGCTTCCGCTTCTGGCGCTGCCCGCCCTGGTACCGGTGTTCATCGCCGCGCTCGAGCTGACCGCCGATCTGTTGCTGGGGGCCGGGTTCGATGCGGTAGCCGCGCGCGGTTGGTTCGGCATCCTGGTCGCCTTCGATGTCGTGTTCGTGACTGCCGGAGTGCTGCTGTTCGACGCGGTCCTCGACTAGCCCGGCCGGCCTCCGTTCGCGCCGAGTGGTCGTCAAATGTCGCCATAAAGCATCTGACGACGACTCGGCGGGCTCGTGCGCAAACTCCGGCCCCCTTTAGGCTGCGAACATGGCCACCGCCTCCGAACTGAGACCTCGCCCCGCCGGGCTCGACGCGTTGGGGGCCGCGACGTGGACCTCGGTGGCCGCGGCGCTGCTGCTGGTGTTCTTCGTGGCCCGGGAGGCGGACGTCACCATGGGGGGCCAACTGCAGCGCATCTTCTACTTCCACGTGCCCTCGGCTTGGATCGCCTATCTGTCGTTCGCAATCGTGTTCCTGGCCTCGATCGCCTACCTGCGGACCGGCGCCTGCCGCTGGGACCTCCTGGCGCATGCGGCGGCCGAGATCGGCATCGTGTTCACGACCCTGGTGTTGATCACCGGCCCCATATGGGCCCGGCCCGTTTGGGGGACGTGGTGGCAGTGGGACGCTCGCCTGACCTCGACCCTGGTCCTCTGGCTGACCTACATCGGCTACCTCTTTCTTCGCAGCCTCGCCTCAGACCAGGCCGCGGTGGGGCGACTGGCCGCGGTGGTCGGCATCGTGGGGTTCCTCGACGTGCCTATCGTCCACTTTTCGGTCCAGTGGTGGCGCACACTTCATCCCTCCGGCCCATCCGTGGCGAACCCAACCACCGGGTCGGGGCTGGGAGCGCCCGAGCTGACCGCCTTCTTCGCCTCTCTGCTGGCATTCACGCTTCTCTTCTGCTGGCTGTTGTCTCTGCGCCTGCGCATCGGTCGCTTAGCACAGAGAGTCGAGCTCGAGGAGATCGAGCGGGCGGTGGCCGAGACCCGATGAGCGACCTCGGCTGGCTGGCGGTGGCATTCCTGGCGGTGTGGGCCGGGATCGGTGGCTACGTCTTCATTCTGGGCCGGCGGCAGAGCGAGCTCGAACGGCGTCTGAGCGAGCTGGCTCGCGATGAGAGCTGACTACCGCAAAGCTCCTGCTCAAGCGCACAAAGTACGATTTTTTGCCCCTCCCGCGTTGCTATGATGACGCTCGCATGGCGATGAAAGAACGCATCTACGGCTACACGGACCGGCCCATGACCTGGACCCGCGCCATCGTGCTGGGACTGATCATCTGGGCCGCGGCCATCATTCTGTTGGGCCAGCTGCCCTCCGTGATCATCTACCAGGCCGACACTCGAATCGCCGAGATCATCGAGCTAACGACCAAGATCCCCGGCGTCAACGAGGAGGGTCTCAACACGACACAGGTAGCGATCGTGCGGGACGTCATCGCGAACGCGGTGCAGACCGGCCTTCTGGTGGGGTTGCTCGCGTTCGCCTACTTCTGGCAGCGTTCTAAGCAGAAGCGCACCGGGTCCAAGGGCTTGTCGGACCCGGTCAAGGGTTACATGTCGGGCAAATAGCAAGTTGATCGAGAAGAGATAGATGCCGAAACCTCCCGAGCCCAAGAGCATGGAGATCATCGAAAAGCCGCTCTTTCGTGCCGATTACGAGATGGAGCTGGTCGACAACGACTGGCTCAAGGGCGCGGTCAAGCCCAAGCGGTTCATCGACTTCATTCCAGAGCAGTGCATTCTTTGCGAAGGGTGCGTGGACATCTGTCCGTGGTACTGCATCTTCATGGTGTCGCCCGAAGCGGTGGAGGAGTCGGGCAACGTCCAGCTCGCCAACCAGATGGCATCGGAGGACATCCTCTTTCTGATCGACGACAACGCCTGTACCCGCTGCAACCTCTGTGTCGAGCGGTGCCCGACCGGGGCGCTGGTGCAGAGTGAAGTGACGGGCGGCAAGAAACGCGGGGGGCGGGCCTTGGGCACGGTCCCCAGCTCCCAGAAGGCCTAAGAGAAAAGGAAGCTGAGTGGTCAAGACGGCAAAGCGCAGCCCTAGAGAGAAACTTCTCGAGCGCCTGGACCAAGTCCAGAAGGGCCAGGTGTGGCGGGCGATGTTCCGGCCCGGCTCGATCTTTCGCGCCGGCTACGCCGACTCGCCCCGCAACCGCGCTTACGTGGTGATGAACTCGCTGCTCTATCACCTCCATCCGGTCAAGGTGAAGCGGCACGGCATCAAGCTCTCCTACACGCTCTGCCTGGGAGGGATGTCGTTCTTCTTGTTCATCCTTTTGACCATCACCGGCATCTACCTGATGTTCTTCTATCGGCCCTCGGTCGAGGCCGTCTACTCCGACATGATCAGGCTTCACACCCAGGTGTCATTCGGGCTCCTGGTGAGAAACCTGCACCGGTGGGGCGCTCACCTGATGGTCATCACCGTGTTCCTGCACATGGCACGTGTCTTCTACACCGGCGCCTACAAGCCACCGCGCGAGTTCAACTGGATAGTCGGGATCGTCCTGCTGCTGCTGACGCTTCTGCTCGCGTTCACGGGCTATCTGCTGCCCTGGGACCAGCTTGCGGTGTGGGCCGTCACGGTGGGTACCGAGATGATGAAGAACTCTCCGGTCATCGGACAGCAGGTGCAGTTCGCGCTGTTGGGGGGGCCGGTAATCGGGGCCGAGACGCTGCTGCGCTGGTACACCCTCCACGTGCTGTTCCTTCCGTTCATCATCGTGATCTTCATTTCTGTCCACTTCTGGCGAGTGCGAAAGGACGGGGGTATCTCCGGCCCCCTGTAGGGGCTTCGAGATAAGAGAGATGCCGACTCCAGACGAGGTTTACGAGCAGATACTGAAAGAGGAGTCCGACAAGGGCTCCTCTCCCGCGGTCGCTCAGGGCCGGGCCAAAGCGGCTCGAGTGCGGGCTCAGCGAGGCTCGACGAACCCAAACAAGCCCGATCCCTCCACCGCGCCGGCCCCCGACAATGTGAGGGAGGCGCTCGGAGGCGCTCCGGCGGCGGAGGCCCAGACCCAACCCCAGGCAGAGGCGGGGGAGCAGCCGAAGGCCGCTGCTTCAGAGCCTTCGGACCGAGCGGCTAGCGAGCCTTCGGACCGAGCGGCTAGCGAGCCTTCGGACCGAGCGGCTGGCGAGAAGCCGAAGGTGGCGGCAGCGACGTCCAGGCCCGCCGCCTCGCGCCCTGCAGCACGTCCCTCGTCGCCTGCCCCGACCAAGAAGGCCGTGGGCAACGGGGCCGGCCCGGCCGTCCCCGAGCGGGTCCAGCGACTTCTGGCCGTGGTCAAGCCCGAGGCCATCCAGAAGGTCGAGCGCCAACCCATGGACCGGGTCAATGTGTGGCCTCACCTGATGGCGGCGGAGTTCGTCTCGCTGCTGGTCGTGATGGCGCTTCTCACCTTCTTCTCGCTGGGAGTCGACGCCCCCCTGCGAGAGCTGGCGAACTTCAACCAGACGCCCAACCCTTCCAAGGCCCCCTGGTACTTCCTCGGACTGCAGGAGCTGCTCCGCTACTTCCACCCCCAGGTTGCCGGCGTGACGATCCCGAACGTGCTGATCCTCACGGCCTTCGCGGCACCGTTTATCGACCGAAATCCCTCGACCAGGCCCGACGACCGCAAGCTGGCCATCGTGCTGTTCACGTTCTTCATGCTGGCCTTCGCCGGGCTCACGATCATCGGGATGTTCTTCAGGGGCCCCGGGTTCAACTTCGTGTTCCCGTGGGACGGCGGCATCTTCTTCGAGCTATGACGGTCTTCACTAAGGAGCTGAGCTGATGAGTCCGGGAACCATCGCCCTCGTAGTGGTGGCGGTGAGCGTGGCCCTATGGGCACTGTTCATGGCCGGCCTCACGATGAGAAAGCAGCGTCGAGCCGCGTTCGCAACTGCAGGATCGGGAACCACGACGTCCTCCGGCGGCAACCGAGGTGGAGCGAGCGCGCCCCCGCATGCACAGCCCGAGCAATCTTCGCCCGAGCCCGAACAAAAGCCCAAGCCGGCCCCCAAGAAGGCCAAGCCGCTCACCAATGCGCAGATGTCGGTGTCCCGCCGCCAGTTCCTCAACCGGGCGTGGACCGCGTCGTTCACGGCCTTTCTCGGCTTCTTCGGGATGAGCTCGCTGTCTTTTCTGTGGCCCAAGCTAACGGGGGGATTCGGGACCGCAATCACGGCCGGTAGCTACGAGGACCTGGTTGGGTTGGTTGGGCCTGAAGCGGGCTACAAGCCGCTGTTCAATGCCGAGGGACGCTTCTGGCTCGTCTACTACGAGGGAACCGGCGACTCGCCGGTGTACTTGGCCACCGGCTGGTCAGAGGACATGAAGCTGCTCGCCCTCTACCGTAAGTGCGTGCACCTGGGATGCTCGGTCCCGCATTGCTCCAAGTCGTCGCTGTTCGAATGCCCCTGTCACGGCTCCAAGTACCGGCTGTCCGGCGAGTACTACGGGGGGCCGGCCCCACGCGGCCTCGACCGCTTCCCGATCACGCTCGACGGCGACAAGGTCGTGGTCGACACCGGGCTCCCCCAGACCGGCCCGCCGCGCGGCACCAGCACCTGGGACCAGTTCTCGGAGCCCACCGGCCCCCTCTGCGTGCCCGTCTGATCCCTCGTTAAATGGATTCCACCGAGCTTCTCCTCATCGGGCTGCTGCTGGTAACCGCTCTGCTGATGTGGGGGATCTTTCTCGCCCGCGCCGGCAAGCCGGGCAAGCCCGCGGTGCTGCTCGGCATTCCCAAGGCCATGCGCCCGGCCGAGCCCGATGAGAAGCTCGAAGGCCCCCGCCTCACCCGCATCATGAGCTGGGGCGTGATTGCCACAATGGCGACGGCGGTGTTCATCCCCGCCTACTGGCTCGGCGAGCTGCAGCGCCAGGACGCCTTCGTCGAGAGCTTCGACGAGGAGTCGCTGGAACGGGGGGCACTGATCTTCGCCGTCCCACCGGAGCTCCCGGAGGAGTCGGACCCTCAGGCCTTCCGGCAGGCCGAGCGCGCCCTGGCCCTGGGCATGGGCTGCGCCAACTGCCACGGTGGAGTGGATGAGGAGAACCCGGCCAACTCCGCCCTCGGAGGGTTGGTTGACGGCGGCTTCGTCGATCCCGTCACGGGCAAGAAGGTGAACTACCAGGCGCCTCCGTTGCAGAACGTGTTCCAGCGCTGGGACGAGGAAGTCATCCGCTTCACTATCGAGCGGGGCCGGCCAGGTACTCCGATGCCGACCTGGGGGGTCGAATACGGGGGACCGATGACCACTTTGATGGTCGACGACGTCATCAACTGGATGAGGTCGCTGCCCGGTAATCAAGAAGGTCCCCAGCCGGTCTCGGAGGGCTGCAAGAACCCCGCCAAGGCTGACCTCAAGTCC